>Ga0209075_1001469_pt1 | contig 22124 bp, 22 predicted proteins | sample Stecom2011_FD_187523 | JGI IMG/M metagenome (GOLD analysis project Ga0209075, IMG submission 187523) | Agricultural soil microbial communities from Utah to study Nitrogen management - Steer compost 2011 (SPAdes) (version 2) | ecosystem: Environmental > Terrestrial > Soil > Agricultural land...
CCGAAAACCTTGGCCGCAATCCCCTTGGATTCAGCTTCTTTGCACTTTTCTATCCATTCCTGGATTTTCTCCAGCTGCTGGCCGGTGTTTTTCTCGGCCTTGATCCGAGCCGATTCCAGCGCTTCCTTGGCAGTCCGCAACTGACCGTCCTCGGTCTTGCTGCGCAAGGTGCGCAACAGATCGACCATATCGTTGGCACTGAACGTCTCGGTGGGCGCGTCCAGGCGCGGCGCACCCCGCTGGTCGACCAGCGGATCGTCTTCGCCTATCTGCCCGGAGGTGTCGTACTGCCGGGTGAATTTCCGGACCTCGTCATAGAACTTTTCCAGGTTCAGATCGCTGATCTGCTGATTGCCCAGCGGGCTGCCAACCTGACCCGTGTCCTGATCGCCCAGGGAAAGGTTGTAGTTCGATCCGGACTGATTCGGGATGACCGTCGTATTCATAAACGCCTCTGCCTGTACCCGGGATCGCGCTAGACGTTGCGAGCGATACCGCGATTGGTTTCACTACGAGCCTGATCGATGGCGCCGAGCTTTTCCCTCACGTCACGGATGACATCCATCATTTGCTGCATGAGCTCGTTGGCCTGCTGAACCCCCTGCTCGTGCACACGAGCCTGCGCCTCGAGTTCGGCCCTCCGCGCGTCGTGCTCTGCGGCTGCCTTTTCCATGCCGGCGCCGATCATCGACCCGCCGGTGCCGATGATCTTGCCACTGCTTTCGGCGGTTCCGCCAAGCAATTGGGCCGTGTTGGCGAACTTGGCCCCCTGGATAGAGCTGGCACCGGCATTGATGCTTTTGATGCCGTAGACACTGCCCGCGATGCCCATGCCCACCGTCACGCCGCCCCCGATGATCTGGGCTGAGCCTTGAATGATGGCTTGGGTCAGCCGGTCTTGGGCGGCCTTGCTGATTTCCTGGGCAGCATTTTTCAGGCTGCTGACCTGGGCCTCGATTTCAGACTTGCGAACCTCACGCGCCTGAGAGCGCATTTCCTGGGCGCAGCGCTGCAGCAGAGCCATGACCGAATAGATATCGACGGACACGGTCTCGGGTTCGAGGTTGCCCAAGGGATCACCCGTGGGCTTGTTGCCGTTGCCAGAGGGTTCGGGCAACAGCGACCGCACCAGGGCGTCAAGGCGACCGTTATTGACGTCATTGACGTCGGCCCCGATCAGGTTGATCGCGGTCTCGAGGGTGATGCCCGTGGTTTCCACTTGCTTGCGGATGGCAGGATCGAGCGACTGGGGATCGATGCCCGGCGGCAGGTAGCCGGGCGGCAAATTGGTTTGCAGGGATATCGTCATGGTGGACTCCGTTCCTTGAATTAACGGCTATCTGACGCCTTGGCCGCCAAGGCCTTGAGCATGGCCTGGGCGCGCGTCTTGATGACGTCGTGCCGGCCCTCTTCGCAGAGGGTTCCCACGAGTTCCAGGGATTCACGCGCCTCATCGGGCCGCCCCATTGCAATCAGGCATTCGGCACTGTGGTAGACCGGCACCGGGTCGTCCATGCGCATGACCGTCACGATGATGTAATGTTGCAGGGCTTCCTCATAACGGCGGGTCATTTGCATGGCCGACGCCAGGGCCATCTGATAGCGCGAATCCAGATGGTCGTAAGCCACCAGCTGGGCAAAAATCTTGAGCGCGTCGTTGTACTTGCCTTGGGCATACAGCGAGTGCCCATGGGCGTACAAGGCCTCGCATTCGCGGCTGTCCAGCCCCAGTACCTCGGCCATCGTGCCACCCGACGTCCAGAGGCCCAGCAGGTTCTCGACCGCAGCATCCGCATCTTGCTGGGACCACTGCTCACTTGCCGGCATACTCATGGCGCATCCTATATTCAAAGGTTGAGAATGTGCGGCCGCCGCCCGGGCGGCCGGGTCGTTCAGATCATGTTGCGCAGTCTGCGCGGACTCGTGGTGCGCGGGGCCGCGTTGGCAAAACTCAGGCGCGCGGCCTCCTCGGCAACCTCGCGTTCAAGGGCCTCCATGTCCTGGCGAAACAGCGCCTCGGCCTCGGCACGGTATTTGTCCTCGAGGGCATTGAGCTTTTCCAGGTCCAGACCATGCTCCCGATAGATCTCGGAAGTCGCTTCCAGGCTCTGCAGGGTCTGCTCGATCAGCGCCTCGGCCTCGCGCATGATTTCTTCAGGGGTCTTGTTCGTCATGGCTCAGCACCTTGCTCAGATGTTGCGAATGATGCCCGACACGGTATCGGTGTGTTTCTTCTGGGTGTTGGTCAGGATCTCGATCGCCTCGTTCTTTTTGTTGTTCAGGCTTTGCAGCCTGAGCATGTCCATCTGCTGGTTGTTGCTTTGGCTATCGATCATGCCTTTGATCTTGGTGATCGCCGTATCGATCTCGCCCTTGGTCGAGCTGCCGTTGATCACATGGGTGCCGCTGACGAGCTTGCCCACACCACCATCGTTGCGTTCGCCAGGCAAAGGTGTGCGCTGGCCGGTGCGGTTCTGAAGACCGAGATCCTTGATGCCTGCCTTGAGGATCGCATCATTCAGCGGCATCTCGTACTGGCGGATCTTGTCGGCAGTCCACTCCTTGGCGATCGGTTTGCTGCTGGGGTCGGTACCGTCGATCTGTGTCGCGAACGCATTCAGTTTTGCCAGCACGTCATTGAGCTTGGCGATCTGCTCGTTACGCGCTTGCACGGCCTTGACCTGGTCGATCAGCTGGTTGTCAAGCAGACGAACCCGTTCGCCCTGAACCATCTGAATCAGGGTTTGAATGTCGCCAGAGGTGATCGCCTGGCTGATGTCGATGGGCAGCGAGCTGCCTACGCCGGATGTATTCATAATCTGCTCCTCGAGTCAGACCGCCGGGGCGGTCGGTAGTCAACGGATGGCGCCGGTCAGCGCCGGCCCCTGGGCGGATGAGGCGATGCCACACGATGCCGCCTTCCCCGACGTAGTGTCACTCACCCCCTCGCCGGTTCCATTTGTTCGACATAGATCAGGGAAAACCCCTATTTCCTGCCCTTTTCGCCGTTGCCTGCACGGACTTGAGGGAACCTTTCGCGCGCGAGCGTTACTACGGGAACACTGCATCGAGGAGTGCTACCCAACCATGAATCGCATCGATACCGGCAGCCCCACTCCCGGCTTCGGCTCGCTCGGCCAGCAGGCCGGCTTCGACCCCGGTCAGGCCCGGGCGGGCACGCTGCTGGGCGAACAGGCCGTGCTGCTCGACGGCGAGATCTCACCGCTGGGGGATGCGGCTGAGGAACTCAGCCTGCACATGGCTGAAAAAACCGAAAACAAGCACCACGCCGAGCGCAAGATCAAGGCCGAGCGTCCGCTGGAACTGCTGCGTCCCGAAGAAATCCTCGAGATGCTGCAGCAGGCCCGGGATCCCAATGCCCAGGTCAAGCTCGAGGAACTGGTCACCAGACTGCTCTCGAAGGGCGGCTCCCCACGCCAACAGGCCGCACAGGCATTCAGCGACGTCTCCCTGCAATACCTGGCCCTGCACTACGCGCTGCGCAAGGGCGAACGAGAGGGCGCCAACCCCCAACTGCTCGAATCCCTGCGCGATGCGCTGGCCGATCTCGAACTGGAAAGCGGCCCCCAGGTCCGCGCCGGCATCCATGCCCTGGACAGCGCAGGCACTTTCGCATCCGACGCACTGGGCGTCCAGGCGTTCCAACAGACCTACCGCGACGTCGTTCTGGGCGAGAACTCACTGGGAAAGACACTGGACCTGGCACTCGAACGGTTCGGCGGCAAGGACGTGGGGCGCGGCCTGCAGCATCTCGTCCTGGCGCTGGGCCGCGACCTGTCGTCCACCCGCCCGTCGACCTCGCCAGAGCGCCTGCAGGCGCTCACCAACGACCTGTACCATTTGCGGGTCGCCGTCACCGTGCTCGACGGCTGCCAGGCCCTGGCTGGTGAACTGCAGGAAAACGGGCTGGGCAGTCCCGACGGCGAGCGCCTGATGCGTGACCTGGTCGGCTTGACCGGCGACAAATGGCTGAATGAATCACGCTTTACCATGCTGGCACAACAGCATGGCGTCCCCACGCCCGAAGGGCGGGTGGCTTTTCTGTCCGGCATCAAGGGTGTGATGCGCGATCTGCCTGTTCAGGTATTTCCCGATCCCGAAGCGCGTCAGTCCATCCTGGATTCGCTCCAGGAAGCCCTGGATATCGCGATCGACGAGGAGGATCTCCAATGAGCCGCCTTGCCGCCGTCCTGCAGCAATTCGGCGAAACTGCCGGGATCCCGGATCTGGCGTTCAATGCACAGGGACAGGCGGTCTTTCGAACCGAACACGGACGCCTGCTGGGTCTGGAGCACGTCAAGCACGAAATCCTGGTGTACGCTGCCCTGCCGGTACGCTACGACAGCGGTGACTGGCTGCGGCGCGCCTGCAAGCGCGCCCATCACACTCGTTCCGGCGACTGGCCGGTACAGCCCGCGCTGCGAGAATACGACGGCACACCACACCTGCTGGCGCTGGTGCGCCTGCCTGAACAAGAACTCACCGAACATCGCCTGCGCCACACGCTCGAGTACCTGTCCGGCTGGCTGGACGCACTCGGCTCCGATACCTGACGACGAGGAACACCATGCCCGACATCAGTCCCAACCGGCTCATGAACTTTGACTACGGCATCGACACCATCGTCTATGCCCGCAAGGACGAGCAGGCCGCCCGCAGCCTTCCTGAACGGCGCAACCTGACGCCCACGGACGGCCCCATCAGGGCCCAACTGTCGCAACTGTTCGAAAAGCCCAACATCGGCAGCGTTCTCGAGAATGCGTTACGCCCTGACATCGGCAATCGCGACCTGCTCATGCCCTCGCAATTCGCCGAAGCACTGCGCGAAACCCTCAAGGGTCTTGCCCACATGGCCGAGAGCGGCAGCGGCGATAGCCGCGTCCTCAACCGCGCCGTCCGTGTGCTGAAAGAAGAAACCAATCTGCGCGATCTCGTCGCCATGTACCGCAGCGCCTTGTATCAGGGATAAAGATGAATCCACCGCCCGATTCACACGCTGTACCAGCGACCTCACGGGCCATCGGGCCGCTGGGCGAGCACGGTCCCGCGCTACTCGATCTGCTGTCCTACATCTACCTCGAAAATGATCGCCCCGACAAAGCCGCGGTCCTGCTCGCCGCACTGGACGAACTGGGCCTGGCCGACGCGCGCCAGCGCGTCTCGCTGGCCCTGGCCCAGCTGCGCTCAGGTAAACCCGAGTCCGCACTGTCCACCCTGGACCGCGTCGCGCTCGAGGGCGGCATGAGCGGCGCCTTTCACCTGGTTCGTGCCCAGGCCCTCGTTGCCCTTGGCCGCGAGCCCGAGGCCCTGGCGGCAATGCGCGCATACATGGATCTGCGCGCCCAGCAATCCGCATCCGCCGATCCCCGCTGACCCGCCACCCTATGCAACAAGCCCTCAACCGCGCCGTCACTCTGCTCACCAGTCGCAACGACATCGTACTGGCCGTGCTGATCGTCTCGATCATCTTCATGATGATCCTGCCGCTGCCGACCCCACTGGTGGACGTGCTGATCGGTACCAACATGACCTTGTCAGCCATCTTGCTGATGGTGGCCATGTACCTGCCCTCGCCGCTGTCATTCTCGTCTTTCCCGTCGGTTCTGCTGGTCACCACCCTCTTTCGCCTGGGCATTTCCATTGCCACCACGCGCCTGATCCTCTTGCAAGGCGACGCGGGCCACATCATCGAGACCTTTGGCAATTTTGTGGTCGGCGGCAATCTGATTGTGGGTCTCGTGGTCTTCCTCATCCTGACCATCGTGCAGTTCGTGGTCATCACCAAGGGGGCCGAGCGCGTGGCCGAAGTCGCAGCCCGTTTCTCGCTGGATGCGATGCCAGGCAAGCAAATGTCCATCGACGCCGACCTGAGGGCAGGGACGATCGACATGGACGAGGCGCGCAGGCGCCGCAGCCTGGTCGAAAAGGAAAGCCAGCTCTATGGCGCCATGGACGGTGCCATGAAATTCGTCAAGGGCGATGCCATCGCCGGGCTGATCATCGTCGCCGTAAACCTGCTGGGCGGCATCCTGATCGGCACCATGCAACGCGGCCTCACGGCCGGCGAGGCGGTACAGGTCTACTCGATCCTGACCATTGGCGACGGTCTGATTTCACAGATCCCGGCGCTGTTCATCGCCATCTGCGCCGGGATCATCGTGACCCGGGTGCAGACGGGCGAGGGTGGCCCGTCGAACGTGGGCCGGGACATCGGTACCCAGGTGCTGGCCCAGCCCCGCGCCCTGCTGATTGCCGCGGCGATCGCCTCGGGCATGGGCCTGATCCCGGGCATGCCCACCCTCACATTCTTTGCACTGGCAGCTGTCGTGGGAACGGTCGGCTTTGTATTGCTGCGCAATACCCGCAAAGTCGTCGACGAAAAAACCGGTGAAATCACAGAGATTCCGGCACTGGCTGCCGATGGACAGCCCGAACCCAAGCCGCGCCCGGATGGGGGAACCGAGTTTGCACCCACCTTACCGCTGATGGTGGACGTCGCGGCAGACCTGCAGCAGCATTTCGACGCCAACGAGCTCAACGAGGAACTGATCAAGATCCGTCGGGCGCTCTACTTCGACCTTGGGGTGCCGTTCCCCGGAATCCAGCTGCGTTTCAACGACGCGCTGCCCCAGAACACCTATCTGATCTTGCTCTCTGAAGTTCCGGTTTCGCAGGGCCAGCTGCGGCCAGGCCATGTACTGGTGCGAGACACCGAACAGAATCTGCAGGCCCTGCAAATACCCTACACGGCGGACAAGGCCTTCCTGCCCGGCATCCCTGCATTATGGACCAGCGTCGACCAGGTTCCCACGCTGACCGCCGCCGGCATCCCGTGCCTCGATTCACATCAGATTCTAACCTGGCACCTGGCCTTCGTCCTCAAAAAATACTCTTCTGATTTCCTGGGCATCCAGGAAACCCGATTCCTGCTGACCGCCATGGAAGAGCGCTTTCCCGATCTCGTCAAAGAGGTGCTGCGGGTCATGCCGGTCCAGAAGATCGCCGAGATCATGCAGCGGCTGGTCTCCGAGGACATTTCAGTACGCAACCTGCGTACTGTGCTCGAGGCCTTGATCGAGTGGGGACAAAAGGAAAAGGACTCGGTGCTGCTTACCGAATATGTGCGCGTATCGCTCAAGCGGCACATCAGCTACAAATACGCCAGCAGCCAAAACATCCTGCCGGCTTACCTGCTGGCGCCCAACGTCGAGGAAACGATTCGCGGCGCCATCCGCCAGACCTCGGCAGGCAGCTACCTGGCGCTAGACCCCAACACCACCAAGAAACTGGTCGAGAACATCCGCACGACGGTGGGCGACATCAGCGGCAGCTCCCGCAAGCCCGTGCTGTTGACCTCGATGGACATTCGCCGCTATCTGCGCAAGATGATCGAACAGGATCTGTACGAACTGCCGGTCCTGTCCTATCAAGAACTTACGCAGGAAATTAACGTGCAGCCGCTCGCGCGGGTAGAACTATGACGCCGATGAGCGCGACCCTGGAACTGCGCGTGCTGTCCGGGTTGCACCGGGATGCACGCTGTAAGGCCCGGCATGGCCATCTGTTGGGTGCCGACCCTGACTGCGATATCGTCCTCGCCGACGAGGGATTACCTTCGCGCAGCGCCCGCCTGATCCTGGGCGATACGGCCTGGGGGCTGGCGGCCGGCGACGACGATCCGGGGCCGGCTGACGCGGCTGACACGCCTTACAACCAGCCGATGCCGCTGGGCCCGATCTGGTTGACCGTGGCACGCCCCGAAGACCCTTGGCCAACGCTGCCCGAGTCGAGTCCTGCGGGCATTGCCACTGACTCATCGGACTCGGGCGACACGCCACCAGCCGCCGACGCGCCCGCCACCGCGGCCCCCGAATCCCCCGCCGAACACCCCGAGTCCACGACCGCCGATTCCGTACGGTCCCGGCAGACCCCAGCCACTGGCGACCAGGCGGCCCGCTCTCGCCCGGGCCGGCGTTGGATAGCGCTGCTGGGGCTGACTCTTGCCATCATGGCCGTCATGGTGGCGCTGGCCCTCGCCTCGCAGCGAACGCCACCGCCGACCACGCCCACGCGTCCAGACCCGCGCGTGGCCGCCGAACAATCCATTCCCCGCATTCAATCCGCCCTCGACACGCTGGGACTGTCCTCGCGCCTCAGGGTGTCCCTGGCGCCGGGCGGCACGACCGCCCTGGTATCCGGTTGGGTACGAGACGCGGCTGAACGGGATGCGCTGTCGGCTGCACTGGCCCAGATCTGGCCCATGCCTGCGATGCAGATCAGCATTGAAGCAGAGGCAGTACGACTGGCCGAGACGATTCTGCAGGGATACTCGGTCAAGTATGCCCCCCGCTATGATGGCGAAGGTCGCCTGAGCATTCTGGGCATCGCGGCCGACGAGGCTGAAAGCACGGCGGCGATCGACGCAGTGCGCTCGCAGCTGCCGGGCATGGTCGTGATGGGCAACGCCATCCTGCTGGCGCCCGCCGTTGCCGATACCCTCAGCCGCGAACTCTCGGCTGCCGGCCTGAGCGGCGTCACACTCAGCTGGGAACGTCATCGGCTGCGCACCGATGCATCTGAACTGGACGGCGCCCAACGTGAGACCTTCGAACGCATCCTGGCGGACTTCAACCGTCGATTTTTTGACGTCGCCGCCCTGCCGGACCAGGAAGGCACCACGGCCTCGACCGTGCCCTTTGGGATTCTCAGCGTGGTGGGCGGGGACACGCCCTTTATCGTGCTCGAAGACGGCCAAAAGTTGCTGGTGGGCGGCACCTACCGGAATTACCGCCTGATCAGCATCGAAGACAATCAGCTGACCTTCGATGGCCCCCGACCCGCCATCGTGCTACGCTAAATCCGGAGTTCACCATGACGACTGTCCTGACCGATCTCGAAGTTCAGTTGGCTGCCCCAGGCGGCGCCGCGCTGCGCAACAGGCTGGTGGCACGGGCCGCCCGGCTAGAGGCGGCCGCACGCAGCCGCCTGGCCGATGGTCTGCCCCGCCAGGATTTCCCGGCCTGGCACGACATCGCCGAAGCCGCCGCTGCAGCACGCGCCGTCCTGGCGGCGTGGCCGGCCAACGAAGACCCCCCCGCGGACCCGTCAGGGCCCGCACAACCGCTTTGATTTCCGTTAAACGGAGGAACCATCTCATGGCACTCAACGGTCCATCCGGCGCGTCCGGCCTCAATTTCAACGCGATCAACAACACGATTTACAACAGCATTCGCACCCAGGAAACCAGGCTGCGCGACACCATTTCCAGCCTGAATACGAACAGCGACGGCAACATCTCGCAAACGGATCTGCTGAAGCTTCAGCAACAGACTCAACAGTGGACGATGATGATCGAACTGCAAAGCACGATCACCAAACAGATCGCCGACTCCCTCAAGGGCATCATCCAGAAGTCGTCATAAAGCCGTGGGCGCCACCACAGCGGCGGCGCGATGGATGCTTTCAGACAGACTGCAGGTAAATGGCGGGATCGGTGTCGCGCGAGGCATGCGCGCGCACCCGGGCGCTGGCCCAGGATTCAACCTGATCCAGCAATGATTCGAGCATCGAGCACAGCTGCGCCGCCGTACAACCGCCCAGAGGCAGGGCGGCTTGCATGCAGGGCCGACCATCCGGGGCAACGCACAGTACCGTGCCACGGCCCGCCTGCATGAAGTTCGCCCGCGCCATCCGATGGGCCTGGTCCGCATTGATGCCGTGATCAGCCAACCTGCAGGACAACAGAACGCTGTCGGAAGCGGGCACATACACCAGCTGAACCACATGCTGGCCATCGAACACCAGCTGGCAGATACCGTCATGCGTCGGCGCCAGGCCAGCCATGCCCAGCGTCTGGCCCAGGTCGGCGATCAATTGCGCATAAAGAGGGTTGACAGACATCGACAATACGCCCGCAGGCAGCGAGCGGGTACCTGGTGAACAAACGGGAAAACCAGAAGGTACGTCAGGTTGCCGTGATTGAACAGCTAGCAATAACCAGAAGATTGAACCCTAAAAGCTTGCCAGGAGCATCCCAATCACGCCATAGAGCTGCCGGGCGGTATGCCCGCCTCACCCCCCCGCGGCGATACGTCGGCGCCCTCGTCGGGGCGCAATGGTCCGCCGTCATTGGCATCCTCGATACGCTCGCGCCAATAGGCCGACACATTGGCGAATTGCTCGATCCAGACAGACAGGGATTCGGCATTCAGATTCGCGCAGGCACGCCGGTCTGCAAGAAAGACCTGCCCGGTGTCGAAATCGGCGCTGAAAGTCGCCCCCCGCGTACCGTTCCAGAACACATTGGCTGCCAGCAGCATCGCATAGATGGCGTCCCGGCGATCCGGATCGGCCTGGGGCAGACGCGTAAACAGGATCACGTCGTCGTCCTCGGGCTCGTGCTGGATATGGATCTCGTGACCGTCGACCATGAGCCCGACGTAACCGTCCTCTCCGGCCGTCATGTCCGTCATGCCCAGCGTCTGTCCAAGTTCGGCGATCAAGCCCTGATAGGAAGTGAAAGTCATGCGCTGTGCTCCTGTGATTCAGTCGATTGCGTCATTGGTCGGGATCAGGCCTTGGCGAATTTGCCCAGTCCGCTAAGGAACTGTCGAACCTCCGGGTCCGGCAGGCGCGCCTTCAGCTTGCCGGCTTCTTTGCTGCCGCTCATGCCGGTGTTCCAACGCTGATTCTCGAGCTGGCCGGAACTGGCGCTGACGGTATAGTAGACGCCTTGATCGTCGCCTTCCAGGCGTTCGTCAGGATTCATGTCGCCGCCAAGGTCGCGCAGGATCAGCTTGGACTTAAGCTCGACGTCGGTGACGCCACCACGATCCTTGTCGCTCTTGCAGCCCTTGGACATGGTCCCGAATAAGTCGGTCGCGCCTACCAGATCGAGGCCTTGTTCCGCCAGGCCTTGCAGGACCAGGATTTCGCGGCCCATCTTGGCCGTGTCGCCTTTACCCTCGCGGAAGGACTCCTGGGTAAACATCAAGCGCACCAGATCGGTCTGGCCGCGCAACTGTCCCATGAGCTTCCGTGCCTGGGGCAGCTGGTAGTACGGCGTTTTGGGATCATCAACGAACGCTTGCAGGCGGTCATAGACCTGACCAATGAACCCTCCCGGCCGCGCGCCCAGCGCCCCCTGTGGGCCCTCGCCCAGATCGCCGACCAGCTTGATCATGTTGGTGGTATTGTGCGCGTGCACATTGCGCCAGACCCACATGGCTTTTTCGGCGCGGCTGGTGGCAATCACATTGATCCCGAACGAGAACGTGATGGTGTCCACGTCCACCTGCACATTGTCGTGATGATCCTGGCGCCGGGGATCGAACAAGCGCAGCTGCTTGCCAGGCCCGGAATTCACCTCGAAAGCCCGGAACTGATTTTCGGTATAGGTGCGCTCCTGATAGTCCTGAAGGCGCACGATCTCGCGCAGCGTATCGGGTGAGATCAGATTGACGCTGACATGCACCTGCCGCGGCGCCGGAGCGTTCTGAGGCCGATCCGGATCGGTCAGTACCTTGCGCATGCGACCGTTGTCGGAGAGCGCAACCTCGAGCACCTCGCGCGCACCGTTCTCGTTGGCACGCTGTCGCCGACCGGAATCATCGATATCCCAGATATCCAGGACACCATGACCCACCACGGTGGTCATGACCTTGCCGCTCGGATCCAACAGGCGGCTGAGCTTGAGGTTGCGGGCGTGATCCTGATCGTCCTTGACACCCGCCGACACGCCGCCAATGCGGCCGTCATCCAGCTCGACCCCCAGATTCCGGTTGATGAACTGCGCGGGGATGATCTCGCTTTTGTAGGTGCGCATCACACCGTCACGCATCACCGGCATGTCGCGGCTGACGGGCTGCCAGGACGCCATCCCGGCCAGGGCCTGGCGCTCGCTGCGGGCCAGGCTGGCCTTGGAAAACAAGGCATCCATCGTGTCACGCGGGAGCCCGATGGCCTTGAGGCGATCATGCAAGCCGTTGATCACGTCGCGCTTGCCCTGAACGATCGGATGGGTATCCTTGTTGGACGCGTTCGGCGCCTCGATGGTTTGCAGGGCATTGACATTGCTGCTGTTGCGATAGGCCTCGCCGCAATCGTGACACAGCATCGCCCAATCGGCGCGCACCTGCACCAGCTGCCCCAGCTGATTGTCCGTGAGCCGCACCCTGCCCTCATGGACATCACGATTCAACTGGTCGAGCAGATGCCTGCCCGCCTCAGCCCAAACCAGATTACTGTGCTTGACCGAACGGTCGGTGAGCGGATCCGTCAGCCGCATCTCATCAACATAAACGCTCTTGGCTTCCAGCAAGGCAATTTGCCGTTCCAGCGAGGCGTTCAGCGCCTGGACCAAAGCCTCCTGCTCTTGCAGCACGCGCAATTGCGCCTGCCCCGCCTGATGCTGAGCCTGCAACACCTTGCGTGCGTCGGGATTTTGCTCTTGGTCGATACGCCGTTGGGTCTCGTCGAGCCGGGTGCGCAATGCGCTGATATCGGTGTGAAGATCCAGATCCCGCGAAACCAGTTCGATTTGATCGGACATCAAGTCGATCTGCATGTTCGTCAGCTGGGTAGACAGAGACCGCAAACTGTCCTGATTCCAGGCCTGACGCCCCAGCAGCGCCGTGGTTTGATCGATCCGGTCCAGGATGCCGGTCACCTGATCATCGCGGCGCGCGCCGGCGCCGTAGATCTGCCGCAGATCCTGCGTCAGGTAAGCGGGATCGAGCCGCACCTGCGACAGTGGGCTGCCTTCGGGCGCGGAACGGACCAGGTCGGCAAGGCTGCCGAAACGCTCTTGGCACTGTTGGGCGCGCTGGGCGCGCAAATCGGATTCCGCCTGGGTGCGCAAAGCCTGAATATCCACATGGCCGAGTTTCGTGTTGCCGTAACGCGGGTCGCCGCGAACGGCATTGGTGATCGCCGAGCGCAGATCACGCAAGGCGGAACCCTCAAGCCCGCGCAAGGTCTGCTGGAGCAGGGATTCATTGTGCCCCACGACCTGCAGCCGATATTCCTGGGCCTTGTTCAGGATCTTGCCGACCTGGTGATTGGTCAAGGGGCGATCGTTACTGACCCAGTTATCCGGCAAGCCGCAGGAACGCAAGGCGCGATGCGCGCCCTCGCGCCCCTCGGTCTTCTCGAGGAGACGCAGAAAGGCCTGCTTGACCTGAACCCGCTCGTGTGTGCGCGCCTGCCGATCCTCGGGCGAACGGAACCAACCCTGGATGCGCCCGAGCAGGCGGGACGTGCCGCTCTGGCGCACACCCCCTTGCCCCTGTGGGTTCTGGCGGATTTCCCGCTCGAGGAGCCCGCTGCCCAGCTGCCTGAAGTGTTCTAGGCCGGTAACCATCGTGTCCTCCAATGCCTCAGGAATCCTGCGGAGGCTCTTGCGGTGACTGCTGACGCGCCAGTGCCTTGAACGCCTGTTGTCCCTTGATGATTTCCTGGGCAAACTCCTTGGACGAGAAGCCGGCTGCAGCCTTGGGTTCGGGCAGGATACTGGGGCTCAGGCCCGCCTTGATCAGCAAACCATTCATGGCAGCAAAGACGGTGGTCCTGGTATTGCCATCCATGAACACGTGCGAGCGATACAAAGCCTGGGTGGTCCGGGCGATGATGGCGATCTTGTCGTCATCGGTCTGTGCCTGGGCCATGTCATTTTCGTGAAGCGCCAGGATCTGGTCTGCGCGCTGGCGGCATTCGTCAGCCGTCTTGGTGGCAAAATGAAGCTTGAAGCCGACATCTGTTTCCGTGATTCTTTCGAACCAGGGATCGTTCTTTTGCAGATCCAGGAGCTCCTGGCGACCGGCCGGCGTCAATTGCGTATCCCGCCTCAGGTTCAGGTCTGTGAAGCTATTGCGGAAACCCATTGGCACGCGGGCTGTTTCGCGGATGCCAATGGCTACCGTGCCATCGAGATCCATCTGCTTGAGCGAGTCCTTGTACGTATTGCTGAGTTCTTCGTTGCGAAAGGTGTTACGCGAGCCGATGGTCTGGATCCGCTGCAGCCACTGCGCGTCGAGCGGAGCATTGCTGCGCACCTGATTCAGCATGTCGAGGAACGCATTTTGCATTCCCGCGAGCGTGCCCTGGCCATTGTGCTCGAGCATCCATTTTCCCGCGCCCGGAGTATTCTGGGGATTGCCGCCCATAAAGAGACGCCAGTGATCCTTGGGGTCCAGCGCGCCAAAAACCGGATCATCGTGCAATTGCCCAGCCATTTCGAACCCTGCCCGCATGCCATTCATCGCGGCCACCAGGCGCTCTTTGAGTTCGGGCGAGGCGTCATCGAAAGAACGCAGCGCCAGTTCCAGATCGCCGAGGACTGCTGCCACATCCATGCCAAGCTGCCGGGCTTTTGACCAAACGTCGCGCTCGAACTGTTCAAGCGCTTCTGCGCTGTACCAACCCGGTAAGCCATCATCGGTCTGCAGGCCCTCGTAACGAGCCACATAACTTTTGACAATATCGCGAACCCCGTTGAGTTGGCTGAGCCGGGCTTGGTCAAACAGCGCCAGGGCCTCTTTGCGCAATGACGGCTTGACGGTGTCGGTCTCCATGCGCAGCTCGTTTTTCTCAAGCGTGTCGCCATGGACTCCCAAGGTGCTGGTCAGTATCTTCACCATGTCGGCGATGTCGCACACCATCCGATTAGTAAACTGAATGCTCGTCGGAGACACGGACGAAACTGTATCGCCCATTCGATCCCACGCCGCCAGATACACGGCCTTTAGCGCGCCCTGGTCATCAAGCACACGACTCATCAGCTTGCGCATCATTTCGGGGTGCTCACTGCGCATCATCCTGAGCGCCTTGATAAACGTCGAGCTCATGTATTCCGAGAAAAAGTCGCCGCCGGCGTCGTCGTCGGCGTTGCTTTCGAGCTTGGCCCCCAGCCTGGCTTTCTGTTGAATAGTGGTCAGGTGCCTGACGATGTCGCCAGGACCTGATTTCCTGCAGATCGCGACCAACAGGCCTTTCCATTCCCGAGACAGCTCGTTTCGAACGCTGCGCGCTTCGCTAAGCACGCCACGGCTCTCCATCGACAGCACGTCCTTGAGTGTGCGCCGCGCCACCTCCTGAATTCTGTCATCTGTCAGCCGCTTCAGCCCCAGGCCGGTGAGCGAGGCGACCTCGTAGGACAGGCGCAGGTTATATTCACGACGGACCTGGTCGCTGAGGTTCTCGAGGGTCTGCGGCGGCTTCAATGAGGACAGAACGCTCAGAAACTTGTCTGAGGGATTTTCCCCGACCTTTGGCGTCATGAACTTTTGTTTTTGATTCGACGTTGCTACGCGGCTTTGGTAGCGTGCTGACAGCGCAGCATCGAGCGCTCGCCGGGCGCTATGCGCATCCAGGCGTTTCGCCTTGTCCAGGCCGGCGTGGCGCAAGGCCTCGTTCGCGTTCGCTTCGCCATACCGGCTCTGGAGCATCTGGCGAAAGACATTCAGGGCCTCGGCCCGACGCCGCGCACGCGTCTTGTCGCCAATACCCAGCATCTCGCCGACATCCTTGAACACGCTGACGATCGCTCGTCCGAGCGTACCCTTGTTGTTGATCAGGCGACCTTCGTTGCGTTTGTCCAGGGTGATGACCCCGTATCCATGGCCCGCCAGCTTTTCGAAAGTTTGCAGTGTGACGCCTTTCATGCCCGCTCCTCCAGGAAGGAATGTGGCTCGGATGGTTCTGAGGATGCCGCCTCGGCCAGCAGTTGCTCGCGCCAGTGGCGCGCCACGCTGGCCATGCCTGCCAACACCTCGGCCAGACCCCCGGCCTGCAGGTCGTGGGCATGGCAGCGGCGATGCACCACCAGCGCCCCGGTCTCGGGCAGCAGAGCGAACGTGCCGCCCCCGGACGACGCATCGGCCAAATTTTCGGTAAGGAGTTCTGCGAGTTGACTGCCCATCGGAACTACATCATCGAGGCAAATCATGATGCGCATTCCACCTGTGGCGTCGAGGCCCAGGGACACGATCAATTCATCGTCGCCCAAGGCCAGCATGCACATCCCTTCGTCGTTCAATTCGAGATCATCGATTCCGAGGGTCTGCCCCAGTTCCGCCACGTAGGCATTGGCTTGACTACGGTCCATGTGTATAGTCTCCGGTGACGGCGCGATTTTGTGTGCCGATTGGCTGTTGAGTGGCATGCCCTCCGCAATTAGTTCCAAAGGGGTTGTTGGTGCACCGCAGCCGATTATTCATACAGCCTGGCCATCCAAGCCTGACCATGTCTTTGACCACTCGCTCACTCATACCCGTTGTGCTGGCGGCGCTGCTGGCGCTGGCGGGATGCCAAACGCCTCCTTCGCCCCCACCGGGCACTGCGCGGGCCTCCGCGCCGGCCAGTGAAACCCGGGATGCCGCCCTGACACCGCGCGTCGTGCAGCCGACCGCCATCTATCTGGCCCAGACCGTACCGGGTGACGGACTGGTTGCGGTGCCGGTCCCCGAAGGCGCACTTTACCTACACGCCCGGCCCGTGCTCACCCGCAATGACTTTACCGAGGCCGCCGCCCTGTCCGACCGCCAGGGAGGGCACTTCGTCGGCTTAAGACTGACCTCGGCGGGCGCCGAGCGTCTTGGCGCGGTCAGCCGCGCACACGTCGGCAAACAGCTGGCAATGGTCATTGGCCGCGAACTCGTCGCCGCGCCTCGCATTGCCGGCCCCCTGGATCGCGGCATCCTGGCCTTCGAGGTGTCATCGGCAGCAGTCGCCGCAGAGCTGGCCGCCCGCATTCGTGGCGATATTGCCCAATGACGGCCCGAATTGCGACCGGCTGCCGAAGCAGGGGCGCATAACGAAAAAAGCCCTGCAATTCTTGCAGGGCTTTTCAACTGGCGGAGACGGAGGGATTCGAACCCTCGATACGGGTATAAGCCGTATGCTCCCTTAGCAGGGGAGTACCTTCAACCTCTCGGCCACGTCTCCAGCGAAACCGCAATTCTAGCACGATTTTCGTGCCGTGCGTGGCCTTGAGGTTAACCCTGCTGAGCGTCGGCCGCGGGCGTTTCCGCATCGAGGCCGAAGGCCCGGTGCAGGGCGCGCACGGCAAGTTCCATGTACTTGTCGTCGATCACCACCGAGGTCTTGATCTCGCTGGTGCTGATCATCTGGATGTTGATGCCTTCCTCGGCCAGCGTGCGGAACATGCGGCTGGCCACGCCCACGTGGCTGCGCATGCCGATGCCCACGATCGAAACCTTGCAGACCTTGTCGTCGGCCACGATTTCTTCGGCACCCACGGCGGGGCCCACCTGGTTCTTCAGAAGCTCGAGCGTGCGCGCGAAGTCGTTGCGATTGACCGTGAACGAGAAGTCGGTGGTGCCTTCGACCGACTGGTTCTGCAGGATCATGTCGACGTCGATGTTGGCGGCGGCCACCGGGCCCAGAATGGAATAGGCAACGCCGGGCTTGTCGGGTACCGACAGCAGGGTGAACTTCGCTTCATCGCGGCTGAACGCAATGCCCGAAACTACGGCATGTTCCATTTTCTGGTCTTCCTCGAAAGTAATGAGCGTGCCCGAAGACATTTCTTCTTCGAGCGGAATCATGGGGTCGGTGAGCGACGACAGCACGCGTACCGGTACGCGATACTTGCCGGCGAACTCCACCGAACGAATCTGCAGCACCTTGGAGCCGAGCGACGCCATTTCGAGCATTTCTTCGAAGGAAATGACGTTCATGCGACGCGCCTCGGGTACGATGCGGGGGTCGGTTGTATATACACCGTCGACATCGGTGAAGATGAGGCACTCATCGGCCTTCAGGGCTGCTGCCACGGCAACGGCCGAAGTGTCGGAACCGCCCCGGCCCAATGTGGTGATGTTGCCGTCGTCGTCGATGCCCTGAAAGCCGGTGACGATGACCACACGCCCCGCATCGAGATCGGCCTGCACGCGCGAGCCATCGATGGAGTTGATGCGCGCCTTGGTGAACGACGAATCGGTGCGTACGGGTACCTGCCAGCCGGTGTAGCTGCGCGCGGGGGTGCCGAGTGTTTGCAACGCAATGGCCAGCAGCGCGCTGCTGGCCTGTTCGCCAGTGGCCGCCAGCTGATCGAGCTCGCGCCCGTCGGGGTTGGCGCTGATTTCCTTGGCCAGGCCAAGCAGACGGTTGGTTTCGCCGGCCATGGCCGAGGGCACCACGACAACCTGATGACCGGCTGCGTGCCACTTGGCCACGCGCCGGGCCACGTTCTTGATGCGCTCGACAGAGCCCATGGACGTGCCGCCGTACTTCTGAACAATCAGGGACATCTTCTACTCTGGAGAAAGGACACGGGCCGGCGCGTGCAGGGCACACCGGTGTGGTGCCACGAGGATCAGTAAGGGAAACTTTCTTATTTTACAGAGTTTCCTGATTGTCGTTTAGCGGCAACAACTTGACGCGCCCACGCACGCAGCAGATCAGGTGCTGCTCATGGCGCAGGCGCAGATTGCGATCGTGCCCCAGCGCATGCACGCCATCCAGTTGGCGGCACAGTTCACGCATGCGCGCGGCCGTGGGCGCACGCAGGCCGTGCAGGCGCAGCCAGTAACGCAACACCATGACGCGCCGCGGTGCGCTCAGCGCCCGCCAGGCCGCCAGCGAAAAATCTGTCTTCTCGGTCCCCGCATCGAGCCTGGCGAAATCCTCGGCGGCCACGTCGCTCAGAAGATCGTCGAGTTCGCGCGCCTGGTGCGCATGGCGGGCCAGAATCGTGCGCCAGGCCGGCCAGCGTTCGTCAAGCACGGGCGCCAGGCGCCGCCGCACGGCGCCACGTGTGTAGGCGTCGTCGATATTGGTGGGATCCTGTACGGGCGCCCATCCGGTGCGTGCTGCGTAGTCGTCTGCAGCGGCAAGAATGCGGCTGCGCTCAATATCCAGCCACGGGCGCACGTAGTTCAGGCCGTCGCGCTCACTGTTCGCTGCCATGGCCGCAAGACCGGTGGGACCCGCACCCCGCAGCAGCCGCATCAGCACCGTTTCAGCCTGATCGTTCAAATGGTGGGCAAGCAGAATGTGGGAAACGCCCTGCTGGCGCGCAAGCCGGGCCAGACCTTGGTAACGGGCCTCGCGGGCCGCCGCCTCCTCGCCCTTGCCCGAACGCGCCTGCACCTGCACGCGCAGGCTGTGGCACGGCAGGCCAAGCCCCCACGCCAGCCGGTGCGCATGCGCACACCAGTCGTCGGCGGTCTGCTGCAAGCCATGATGAATGTGGAAGCAATGCAGTGCAACGCCGGGCACCTCACGCAGTGCCAGCGCCGCGTGCACCGCCAGCATCGCCGAATCGGCACCGCCGCTCAGCGCGACGGCCACCCGTGCCTGGCGAGGGCCACCCGACAATGATGAGAACATCGCCCCGATGGGCGAACGCAGTGCGGTGTCGCCGGCGTAATCAGCCGGCAGCAGGCTGACGGGCACGGCGCGGTCAGCCGGTTTCGGTGAACCGCCCGTATGACATGAGCCGCTGCAGGCGCTGATTCACCAGTTCTTCCGGCGACATGCCCGACACCTGTCGCAGGGAATCGGCCAGCGCACGGTTCAGCTGACGCGCCATCATGATGGGGTCGCGGTGCGCACCGCCGATCGGTTCATTCACGATGCGATCGATGAGCCCCAGTTCCTTGAGCCGCGTGGCGGTGATGGCCAGGGCCTCGGCCGCCACAGAGGCCTTGTCGGCACTGCGCCAGAGAATCGACGCGCAGCCTTCCGGCGAAATGACGGCGTAGGTGGCGTACTGCAGCATCATGACCACGTCGCCCACGGCAATGGCCAGAGCACCGCCCGAACCGCCCTCACCGATGATGGTGGTGATGATGGGCACCTTGAGCTCGGCCATGGCGTACAGGTTGTGGCCGATGGCTTCCGACTGGCCGCGCTCTTCGGCACCGATGCCGGGGTAGGCACCGGGGGTATCGACGAACGTGAAAATGGGCAGCTGGAATTTTTCGGCCAGACGCATCAGACGCAGCGCCTTGCGATACCCTTCGGGGCGTGGCATGCCGAAGTTGCGCATGGCCCGTTCCTTGGTATCGCGCCCCTTCTGGTGGCCGATGATCATGCACGGCGTGCCATTGAAGCGTGCCAGCCCGCCCACGATCGAGCGGTCGTCGGCATACATGCGGTCGCCGTGCAGCTCGTGAAAGTCGGTGAAGATCTCGCGCACGTAATCGAGCGTATAGGGCCGCTGCGGATGCCGCGCGACCAGCGCCGTCTGCCAGGGCGTGAGCTTCGCATAGATGCTTTTGGCCAGCGCCGTGTTCTTCTGCTGCAGGCGGGCAATCTCGTCGGAGATATCGACAGCCGAATCCGTTTGCACGTAACGGAGCTGTTCGATCTTGCTTTCGAGTTCTGCCAGAGGCTGCTCGAACTCCAGGAATGTATTACGCATAAGAACTTGGTATCCAGATATGGGCTCGGCCCGGCTTCTAGTACTGCAACGCGGCGGGATCAAGGCTGCGCCACAGGAACCAGGTCGCAACCGTACGCCACGGTGCCCAGGCCTGCGCCACTTCACGCGCTTCGAACCGCGACACAGGCTCGCCACTGAAATAGTGTAGCGAAATTGCCTTCAACAGGCGCGAATCGTCGAGCGGCAGCACATCGGGCCGCTGCAGGTTGAAGATGAGGAACATTTCGGCCGTCCAGCGGCCGATGCCACGAATGGCGCACAGTTCCGCAACGACCGCTTCGTCGTCCATGTCGGCCCAGCGCGCCGGCTGCACCTTCTTTTCGGCAAAGTGCGTGGCCAGGTCGACGATGTATTCCGCCTTGCGCTTGGGCAGGCCCGCCAGTGTGGCGTCGTGTTCAGCCAGTTGCAGCACTGCCCGTGGCGTGGGGTTGCGGCCACAGCCGGCCATAAACCGCGCCCAGGCGGCATCGGCGGCTTTCACCGAGCTCTGGTGGCCGATGAGGGCGCGCGCCAGCGTGACGAACGGTGCCCCGGGCGGCGCCAGCGCGTCGTCGGGGTATTGAGGAATGATCCTGCGCAGAATGCGGTCGCGCTCGACCAGTGCGGCGGCCGCCTCGTCCCAATAGTGGGGGCGGCCCGTAACGGGGGGAGTGGTTTCAGGCATTCTGTGCTCGGTCAGGCCCTGCGCCACTGGGTTACGCCGCCGGGCCGGTCTTCGAGTTCGATGCCTGCAGCCTGCAGCTGTGCACGAATGCGATCGGCCTCGCCGTAGTCGCGCGCCTTCTTGGCCTGATTGCGCGCCTCGATCAGGGCCTCGATCTGTTCATTGGCCAGGCCGGTGCCGGCGGCGGCCTGCGCATTGGCCTGGTATCGGGTGGGCGACTGCAGATAACGTTGCGGATCGGTCTGCAGCAGACCCAGCACGCCGCCCAGTGCCTTGAGCAGACCCGACGTGGCGGGTGACCGGCTGCGATTGGCTTCACCCGCCAGTTCGAACAACACGGCGACTGCGCCCGCCGAGTTGAAATCGTCGTTCATGGCATCGCGAAACTCGCGGCAGTATGGCGCGTTCCAGTCGATTTCGACGGCTTGCGGCGGCACGTTGGCCAGCGCCTGGTACAGGCGGTCGAGCGCGTGCTGCGCATCGACGAGATTGTCGGGCGTGTAGTTCTGCACGCTGCGGTAATGGTTGCGCACGATGAAAAAGCGCAGCATTTCCGCTTCGCGGGGGTTGGCCTGATACGCTGCGACCTCGTCGGACGGATCGGGATCAACCGCAATGGTGCTGCGGATGCGACGGAAGTTGCCCAGCGACTTCGACATCTTGTCGGCATCGACCATCAGCGGCCCGCAGTGCATCCACACAGTCGCCAGCGTGCCGCCAAAGGCACCTTCGGTCTGGGCGATTTCGTTCTCGTGATGCGGGAATTTCAGGTCGGGGCCACCGCCGTGGATGTCCAGCGGCAGGCCCAGCAAGGCCTTGCTCATGGCCGAGCACTCGATGTGCCAGCCCGGGCGACCCAGGCCATACGGCGATTCCCATTTCGACTCCTCGGGCTCTTCGGCCTTTGCCGCCTTCCACAGCACGAAGTCGAGCGGATCACGCTTGCCTGCCGACACGGCAACGCGTTCACCGGCACGCAGATCGTCGAGCGATTTGCCCGACAGCTTGCCGTAGCCCTCGAAGCCACGCACC
>Ga0209075_1001470_pt1 | contig 22121 bp, 12 predicted proteins | sample Stecom2011_FD_187523 | JGI IMG/M metagenome (GOLD analysis project Ga0209075, IMG submission 187523) | Agricultural soil microbial communities from Utah to study Nitrogen management - Steer compost 2011 (SPAdes) (version 2) | ecosystem: Environmental > Terrestrial > Soil > Agricultural land...
TTCTTTGCCTGTGTTGCTGCGAATGTGAAAGCGCAGCAGGTAGAGGCCGGGATGCCTGATGCCCAGTTGTTGCATCGAAAGGGTTTGGGGGGCTACCAGGTTGTTGTTGGCCACCACCCTGCTGCTCCATCGTCCCACAACCCGTCCATCCGCAGCATGTGCTTCAACGAGTAGGCTGAGCGCAGCGTTGGCTTCGTCGGTTTCGAAACTGAAGCGCCCCGCAGCCGAAACGCTCAAGGGATTCGGATGCCAGTTGAAATTTCTTATTCTAAGCCGACTTGCGTCCTCTACTGCAAAATGCAATTCGGCTGTGCTGGAATTGTTGTAATTGTCCCAAACCCGAAGGGTAAGCTGATTGGGTCCAAGTGGCAGTTCGGGCAACAGATAGACAATGGTACCGCTTTGGTAGTCGTCGGGACTGGCCTGGAAGTATTCGTTGAGAACGATGGGTTGGTGGTGGTTGTCGTTGAGTATCAATACCAGGTCGTGACCAATGCCGTTGCCGGAGGTGTTGATGCCGGAGGCATCTTTCAGGTGGGCATAGAGCACCGGCCGCTTACCGGCAGGGTCGCCTTCCTTGAAAGCGCTGTGGTTCAGATAGAGGTCGATTTCCGGTCCTTCCTTGTCCTCAGGGGCATCCAGGTCAAAACCGCCCACAATAAAATCCTTGAAGGAGCCGAAGGCCGCTCCGCTGTCTTCGGATTGGGCGTAGTAGGTAATTTTTCCGGGTGCAAAATTGTAGCGGATGTCGTAAGGAATGCGGAAGCTGAGGTCGAACTGTCCCTCTTTTACCGTGGCCTTGCCCCTGAACAGAATGGCGGTGTATTGACTGAACTGAAAGGGCGTCTGTCCCCCATTCCCCAGGGTTGTGATTTCCTGTGGCTTGTCGTATACGGTAACTTCCACCTCTCCATTGTAGCTGTGCAGGGGCTGGCCCGCTTCATCGGCCACAAAACCGCTTAGTCTGGCAGTCGACAGCGCTTTGAGCGTGTCGGTGCTTACACTTACATCCTTTTGGTTAATGGTGGCTGTTTTAATGTTTTTGGAAGGGTAAATCAAGCGCAGGGCCGGGTCGCCCAACAACGAAAAATTGAGTTTGTTGACTGTGTTGCCGGCTGCATTCTTGGTGTTCTTGATGATGTTGCCGAGACTGGGTTTTTGTCCGTCTTCCATTTCTTTGAAGACATTGGCGACAAAGGCGCTGTTGAGTTGGAAGTTGAGACTCGAATAGACCACCCGGGTGGTGGTCAGCAAGGCGATGCCGCCCCCGTGGGGGTTAAGGAAAACCATTTCTCCTGCCGATACACGGGTGGGATGGTCGTAGCGACTGAATTCGCAGGTAGCGGTGACAAAAAGCGGCAGGCGCCGGATGTTGGTCCATTCGCTTATGGAGGCGGTCGTAATCACTTGTTCGGCCGTAAGGCCTCTGACCCCACCATGTCCTACGTAATTGAAAAGAAGGGTGCCTTGTTGCAGGCTGCGGTTGACCATGTCTTCGGCATCGGGCGATCTGTCGCCCTGGGTGCTGCTGGTTTTTGCGAAGTTATCGAGATAGATTTTGCGCAGGTTGAAGCCGTCGTGGTTTTGTTCCAGGCGTTCGGCCAGGATGTCTGCATCGCGCATGTGAATGTTGTAGTCGCCGTCGTCTGCCATAAAGGTCAGCAGTTGGCGCCAGTTGCCCGGATCCTGGTCCTCCAGATAGGCCCGCACCTTATCCACCGCAATTTGGGCATCGATTGTAGTGCGAACCGGAAAGCGGCCTATCCCGATGTCGAGCTGGTCGAAGCGATCGTTGTCTCCTTCGTCCGGATCGAGGAAGCCAAAGTAGTCGTCGGTGACGTAACTGTTGGTGCGGTGTATCGAATTTTCGCTCTGATAGGTTGGGATCAGTGACTTTTTTTCGGGATCGGTGGTTCTGCTGTCGTAGGAGCCGTGCCCAAAAAGCAGGAGGTAGCGTGGGCGCAGGCTTTCATTTTCTCCGGCTTTTTCGTAGAGCATACGCAGGAAGGAGCGAATGGCGGTGGGGTCGGTGTGGCCCCAGGAGAACTCATTGTAGATTTGCCCGGGAGAAACAATCAGTGTATTTAGCCCTCTGTGTTTCTGGTGCAGGGCGGCCAACTCTTCTGCCTGTTCGAAAAATTGTTCCGGCGCAACAATAACATAGTCGGCCTGATTGATGGCATGCAAATTCTGGTTTTTTACGCTGCCCAGACGCCGTGGTTGTGGCAAATCTCCGGAGGGATCAAAGGCTGCAAATTCATGAAGGGCTTCGGTGGCAAATGTAAAGTCGAGATGGCCGGAATGGTGGTTGACCGGAATTGTCTTTGGGGAAAGCAGGTCGCTGACCTCCCAAACCACGGTTTGGCTGCTGGTGTTTTGAACAACAAAGCGGGTAATGTGGCCACTGCCCCCGGCTTCCTGGTCACGGAACAGCAGGCTGCTGCCCTCCATACGCAAGCGGGCACGGGTATTGATGCCCACATGGTCGAGCCAGGCTTCGGCATTGGCCGGTGGGTTGTTGAAGCGCACCTTTAACTGGAGGGCCGCTCCTTCTGCTGTGGTAGAGGCATGGCCGGCGCTTTCCCGGGCATAAAAGCCGTCCAGGTCGTTCATGTTGACCGAGGGGACAAACAGGTTAAGTGCCGGACTGCTTTGGTTGTTGAGCGTAAAATGCAGGGGACTGACGCTTCCGGAACGGGCTGCTGCGGCTGCGTAGAGTTTTACAGGTTCTTCCTCTATCCGATGGCTTACAGGAAAGGAAAAGCTGTGCTCGGCCTGCCTGGTCGAAAAGCTTTCACCAAACCATTTGCGTCCGGATTCGATGAGGTTAATGCCTTCGTTTTCGTGAAAGTGGCGCTGGTCGTAGCTGTGACTTTCCCGGTTGGCGGGTGTGCTTAAAGGCGCAGCAGCTTGTATCTGCTTCGGAGCAGCAAGGTTGTCTCCCAAAAAGTAGACGGCCTGGTTGTCCCAGGTATGCAGCTGGTGAACAAACATCGCCCGTTGTTCGTCCCAATGCCAGGATACCGGTCCGTGTCCATAGAAATATAAGGCGTTGTTGTGGTGCCAAACTGCAACGGCAGGCAGATCGTCGGGACGGTAGCTGCTGTTGGCCGCCGGAACCATTTGTCCCCCAAAGCCAAAAACCCCTACTTTTTGGGGACTGCTGAAGCCCCAATCCTGCAGGGTGGCGTAGGGGATGCGGTAAACGCCGGTTTGGTCCACTGCCACTTTGACCCAGTTGCCTTTTTCCAGAACGGAGTTGTTGGCATAGCTTTCGCCGGCCTTGAGACTAAGGCTGAAGACAAAGCCGAACAGCAAAATGGAAAGAAGCTTGTGCATAGACCGGTTGAAGCTGTGTTTTACTTTTGCGTTTTGCAAAAGTAATGTAAAAAACTTATTTAAGAATAAACGTGAGCCGGGGCAAAAAATTGTGGTTGCGAATTTTGGCCTTCGATGTAATAAAAGCGATATTTCAGCGTTTTGTTTTTGTTCTTCGTCAAATTTTCCGGCAGACGGAGACGGCGTTGAAAAGTTAGGTGTAAAAAAATCAAGGAGTGCAGATTTTGCTATAACCTTTTTGTATTTTTGCAGTATAAAGCTGCAGGTCGTGTTGTTAAGGACCCGCAGTATTTCGTATATTTGTAACGTTTTTGCACGCAATTCAGAATTCAAGAAGATAAGCTATGAGATTTAAATCCAGTTTGTTATTAGTTGCTTTGGCAGTCGCGGTGGTTATGAGTTCCTGCGGCGGAAGCAGCAAACAGTCGTCTCCCGTTACCGGTTGGGCCTACAACAATGCCGATTATGGCGGCTTTGAGTATAACGACCAATACGAGCAGGAGAAAGGACCGGGTTTGGTATTTGTTGAAGGAGGAACCTTCATTATGGGTCAGACCGACGAGGATGTGATGCGAGAGTGGAACAATTCGCCACGCCGGGTTACTGTTCCTTCGTTTTATATGGACGAGACCGAAGTGCGCAATGTAGATTACCGCGAGTATTTGTACTGGATCAATCGTGTATTTATTGATTTTCCGGAAGTTTACCGCAAGGCCTTACCCGACACTTTGGTTTGGCGTCGTCCGATGGCTTACAACGAACCCTTGGTGGAGAATTATTTGCGTCACCCTGCTTACAGCGATTATCCCGTAGTTGGTGTAAACTGGCTGCAGGCCAATGATTTTTGCTCCTGGCGTACCGATCGTGTCAATGAGATGATTCTTGTTGAAAGGGGTATTTTGGAATTGAACCTTCAGCAATTTGGTGAGGACAACTTTAACACCGAGGCCTATTTGCTGGGCCAGTACGATGGTGTGGAGGGGCGGCGTCCGATGCGGGACCTGAATCCCGATAGGGAGTATCGCAGAGTCAGAGCCGATGACGGCATCCTTTTGCCCCGTTACCGCCTCCCAACCGAAGCCGAGTGGGAGTATGCAGCGATGGGTTTGGTGGGCAACTCCTACGATGAGCGTCTGACCAACCGTCGCATCTATCCCTGGGATGGGCACATTCTCCGCAACCCGCACAAGGGCGAAAGAGGCCGCATGATGGCCAACTTTGTTCGTGGCTCGGGGGACTATATGGGTATGGCCGGGTCGCTGAATGATGGGGGCGACATCACCGTTCCCGTAAAGTCCTACTATCCCAACGACTATGGCCTGTATTGTATGGCCGGTAATGTGAATGAGTGGGTGGCCGACGTTTACCGTCCGCTGACTTTCCAGGATACGGAAGAATTCAGCCCCTTTAGAGGAAACGTCTTTGAGACTAAGGTGCTGGATGAAGAAGGTATGGTGGTTGATAAGGATGAGTTTGGTCGCATTCGTTACCGTGAAGAGACCGATGAGGACATTCTTAACCGTGCCAATTACCGTACCGCCGATAACCGCAATTTCCGTGATGGCGACCCCATTTCGAATATTTCTGCCATTACCGGTGACTGGACCGAAGAAGAAGCCAACACCGCATCCATGTATTCCGGTGGTCCCGGCCCCATGGGCAGTCTGGTCAGCGACCGTTCACGTGTTTACAAGGGTGGAGGCTGGAGAGACCGCGCCTACTGGCTGAGTCCCGGAACCCGTCGCTTCCTCGATGAGCGGGAGTCTCGTGACGATTTGGGTTTCCGCTGTGCGATGACCCGTGTGGGACGTCCTACTGCATCTAAATAAAAAGATGACTTTTAGATATTGAAAAGGCCGGCCATTCGCCGGCCTTTTTGCATCTTTCGGAATATTTTTAAAGGAGTCTATGCAAGCTATTTTTGATGCCTATTTGCAGCACCGGAAGGTGACTACGGACAGCAGGTCCTGTGGGCCCGGGACTTTGTTTTTTGCATTGAGGGGCCCCTCTTTCAATGGCAATGATTTTGCACTGGATGCTCTGGCCCAGGGCTGTGCATTGGCTGTAGTGGATGCGCCTTCCTTAAAGGGTGTGGCGGGTTGTATTTGGGTGCCCGATGTGTTGACGGCCTTGCAGGAACTGGCAACCTGGTACCGGCGGCAAAGCGGGGTACAGGTGGTGGGCATTACCGGTTCCAACGGAAAAACCACCACTAAGGAACTGCTGGCCCAGGTACTGGCCCGGAAGTACCGGGTGTGGTTTACCCAGGGGAACTTGAACAACCACATTGGGGTGCCGCTAACGCTGCTGGCCATGCCGCCCGATACCGAAGTGGCGGTGGTGGAAATGGGCGCCAATCACGTGGGGGAAATTGCTGCCTTATGTCAGATTGCCCAACCCGATTGCGGACTCATTACCAATGTGGGGAAGGCGCACCTCGAAGGTTTTGGTTCTTTTGAGGGCGTTAAGCAGGCCAAAGGCGAGTTGTATGCTTTTTTGAATGAAGGTTTGCGCCCCATTTTTGTGAATGCTGGCAATCCGCATTTGAAAGCCATGCTTGGTGTTCACTACAATAGGGCCTTAAAGTACGGCGAGGGGGAGGACAGTCTCCTGCGTGTTTCTGCTGTTAGGGCGGAGCCCTTTTTGCACTTTTCCTGGCAGATGGAGGGGGCCTGTGGCCTGCAGCGGGTAGCAAGCCAACTCAGTGGGCGCTACAATTTGGAAAATGCTCTGGCCGCCATTATGGTGGGTTTGCATTTTAAGGTGCCTTTTGAGGAGATCAATGCAGCTCTGGAAAGCTACACCCCGGCCAATCATCGTTCTCAGGTGGTGAACACGGGGCGCAATCAGGTCTTGCTCGACGCCTACAACGCCAACCCTTCGAGTATGGCGGCGGCGCTGGCGCACTTTGCTGGCTTGGACCACCCCCGAAAACAGGTCGTTTTAGGGGGCATGAAGGAATTGGGTCAGGACAGTCTCGCAGAACATTTGAAGCTCCTTGCCCAACTGCAGGAGCTGGCATTGACTGCCTGCTGGCTGGTGGGGCCCGAGTTTAAGGATTTATTGCCGGAGGAAGAGGGCTGGTTGTGGTTTGCGGATGCCGCTGCGGTGGCTGCTTACCTGCGTGAGCACCCCATTAAGGATGCCCTTGTTCTGGTCAAGGGGAGCCGCGCCAATCGCCTGGAAACGCTGATGGAAGGACTGTAGGTTTTATTGCTTTAAGCCCGGGGGCTTAAAGTTGAGTTGACTGAAGTGCTTTTTCTTGCGCACAAAAAAATCCCAGACGATGGAACCGCGGTACATCTCGGGATGCTTCTTTTTGAGTACCAGGGGCAGCAACTTTTGTCTCTTGCGGTAAAACAACCAAAAGTCTTTAATAAAGTGACGGTGGGCCCGGGATACTGCTGCGGCATTGGCGCTTTGTCCCTGCCGCAGGAAGTTTAAAAGTGCCAGAAAATCCAAAAAGAAGCGCAATAGAATAAGCAGGTAGGCACGTGTTCCTCCCTGGTTTTTGAGCAGGAGAAAAAGATTGTTGCGGAAATTCAAATAGGTTTTGCGGGCATTTTGATAGTCGAGGGTGCCTCCGCCCAGGTGCAGGATGCTGCTCTGGGGCTGGTAGAGTATGCGCCAACCCTGGTTTTTCATACGCCAGCACCAATCGATTTCCTCCATGTGTGCAAAAAAGTCCGGATCGAGTCCCCCCGACGCCAGAAACAGCCGGGTTCGCACCATGAGTGCTGCGCCGCTGCCCCAAAAAAGCTCGCCCTCTTCATCGTACTGGCCCTGGTCGGCTTCGGCCAGATGAAAGATGCGTCCCCTACAAAAAGTATAGCCCAGGTGGTCGATGAAGCCTCCGGCTGCACCCGCATACTCAAAATGGCCGGGTTGGCGCAGGTTCAGAATCTTGGGCACGCAGGCGGCGGCATCGGGGTGCTTTTGCATGGTGGCTATAAGGGGCGGCAGCCAGTCGGCCCGGGGCAGGGCATCGGAGTTAAAAAGGACGCTGTATTGGGCATCCACCTTTGCGAGCGCCTGGTTGTAGCCCTCGGCAAAGCCCAGGTTTTTGCCCAGCGCGATACAGCGAACCGCCGGGTAGTGTGTTTTAAGCCAGCTTAGCGAGTCGTCTGACGAGCCGTTGTCGGCCACCACCACTTCGACTCCGGGCAGTTGACAGTGCTTCAATACACCGGGTAAAAACTGCTCCAGGAGGTGACGGGTATTCCAGTTGAGGAGGACGACGGCAACTTGCATGGTTTATTTTTTCAGGTGTTGGTATTTCCAGCGCTTGTGCGACCAGAGCCAATACTCGGGATGTTGTTGTATCTGGGCCTCGAGCAGGCGCACGTGCCATTCGGTAATGGCGAATTCGGGGTCGCTGGCTTCGTCGCCCGGATAGGGGACAAAGCGCATGCGGTAGCGGCCCCGTTTGATTTTATCCATTTGCCAATAGACCACTTTGGCTTTGGCCAGACGCGCCATTTTTTCCGGTCCCAAAATCACCGGCGTGTCCTGGGTCAGGAAGGTGGTCCAGTAGTGGAGCTCAAATTTGGAGGGACTCTGATCGGAAATCAGACCCAGAATGAAGCGCTGATTCTGGCGCTTAAACCCTACAATTTCGCGGGCTACATTGTTCAAAGGGATGTTGCGACTGCCATAGAGGCTGCGCAAGCGGAGCATAAAACGATCGAAGTAGGGGTTTTTGAGGGGACGGTAGACCGAGGTGCCCAGGGCCTGGAGTCCCAGACTGGCGGCGGGTACCCACTCCCAGTTGCCGTAGTGGGCCGATACAGCGACCACATCGTGGCCTTGAGCCAGCAAGTCTTCCATTACTTCCGGGTTTTCTACTTCCACGCGTCGGCGTATTTTCTCGGCCTTGCAGTGTTGCAGTACCAGGGTCTCCACAAAAAGGTCGGCAAAGTGGCGATAAAAACGCCGGCGAATGGAGGCTCGTTCTTTTGGGCTTTTCTCCGGAAAGGCCATCAGCAGGTTTTTGTCGATGACTTTTTTTCGGTAGCCCAGGGCAGCGACCAGTAGAAAAAACAAGTCGGAAAGTCGGTAAAGCACCCCCAGTGGCAACCAGCCCAGGAGCCAGAGCAGGGGGTAGCCCAAATAAAAGCCGAGGGCGTATTGCTGTTTTTTTTGCATCAGTTCAATAGTTCTTCGATACGCTGTTGCAGTTCTTTAAAAATCCCGGCGTTGGCACTGACGACTTCCCGGCCGAACAACCAATTGTCGCCCCCCGAAAAGTCGCTGACCTGACCGCCCGCCTCCTTAATAAGCAGGGCACCTGCCGCCACATCCCAGGCTTTGAGGTCGTATTCGTAAAAGCCATCGAAGCGTCCGCAGGCCACGTAGGCCAGGTCGGCTGCTGCGGAGCCCAGGCGACGCAGTCCGTGACTGTTTTTCATAAAAAAGTCCATCGACTGCATGAATTGCTCCATCTTTCCGAAATTGGTATAGGGAAAGCCGGTGGCGATGAGGCTGTCGGCCACCCGTTGACACTTACTTACCTGTATGGGCTGCTCGTTGAGCCAGGCGCCTCCGTTTTTCCAGGCCCGGAAGCACTCGTCCAGCCCCGCTTCATACACCACGCCCAGTACCACTTCTGGGCCATCCATCAGGGCGAGACTGATGCACCAGGGATAGAGGCCGTGAATGAAGTTGGTGGTGCCGTCGATGGGGTCGATGACCCAGTTGTAGCGCTCTCCGCGTTTGCTGGAGGTGCCTTCTTCAGCGATGAATCCTGCTTCGGGCAGGAGGGCGCTCAGCGCCTTCACCAGCGTGGCCTCGGATTGCTTGTCGAAACGGGTCACAAAATCGTTGCTGCCCTTACTTTCTGCTTCGGGGCGCTGCATTTCGCGTTCTTGTTTGAGTTGACGGCCTGTATCGCGGGCCAGGCGCCCCACTTCGGTGCAAAGGGCAGATAGAGACAATGGCATGACAGTTGGTTTTGATGCCCAAAGATAGCAAAAAAACGCCGCCGAAACGGGCTTTCGGCGGCGGCTCTTTTAAAGCAGATTGGAGGCCAGTTCGGCCAGGTAGCTTCGCTCGCCCTTCACCAGATTGATGTGGGCAAAGATGTCCTGTCCCCGCATTTTGTCGGTAAGGTAGGCCAAGCCGTTCGACTGCATATCCAGATAGGGCGTGTCGATTTGGTGCACGTCCCCCGTAAACACAATTTTGGTACCTTCTCCCGCACGGGTAATGATGGTCTTTACCTCGTGGGGCGTGAGGTTTTGTGCCTCGTCTACTATAAAAAAGGCGTCGGACAAGCTGCGCCCGCGGATGTAGGCCAGGGGCGTAATAAGCAGTTCGTCCCGTTTTTGCATGTCCTCAATCAGGTTCAGTTCCTTGCTTTGGGCAGCAAAACGGTTTTTAATGACCGAAAGGTTGTCGTACAAGGGCAGCATGTAGGGCCCGATTTTCTCCTTAGCGTCACCCGGTAAAAAGCCGATGTCGCGGTTCGAGAGCGGAACAATGGGGCGCGCCAGTAAAATCTGTTTGTAGAGTTTGGTCTGCTGCAGGGCAGCAGCCAGGGCCAGCAGGGTTTTTCCGGTGCCTGCTTTCCCGGAGAGGGATACCAGCTTGATGTCGGGGTTCAACAAGGCATGCAGCGAGAAGGTCTGCTCGGCGTTGCGGGGCTCAATGCCAAAGGCTGAGTGTTTTTCTACCCGCCGAATCACCTGACTGAAGGGGTCAACCCAGACCAGTACGCTTTGGTTGTTGTTGCGTAAAATAAAGTATTGGTTGGCCGGGGTACGGGCTTCGTCCATCGGGAAATCTTTGCGGGCAATGGAGCCACTTTGGTAAAGCTGTTCAATCACAGCTGCATCAAAATCGTCGAAAGCTTCTACCCCTTTGTACAAAATCTCTATGTCCTTAACCTTGTCGGTTTCATAGTCTTCCGTCTTTAATCCCAGCGACTTGGCCTTCATGCGCAGGTTGATGTCCTTGGAAATAAGGGCTACCGTACGTTCTTTAAATTGTTCGCTGACGTGCAGGGCAATGGCCAGAATACGGTGGTCGGGGGTGCGCTCACTAAAAGATTCTTCCATAACCTGGGGAAAGGGCTTGCCGGTAGCAATGAACAGGCGCCCCAAATCCTTGCCCAGGGGCACGCCCTCGCTGAAGAGTTGCTCTCCGGCCAGTTTGTCCATCTGGCGTACAAACTCCCGGGCCTGAAAGTTGATTTGCTCGTTGCCCTTCTTGAACTTGTCGAGCTCTTCGAGCACGGTGATGGGCAGCACCACGTCGTTGTCCTGAAAATTGTACAGGCACTTGTGGTCGTGCAGGAGCACGTTGGTGTCGAGAATGAAAATTTTGGCTGGTTTTTTCTTTTTGGCTGTCATAAATGTGGATTTTTAGGAGCGGATTTGATTTCCGCTCTTTTTCTTCTTTAAATATACCAATTATCGTGCAGATTTCTCACTTTTGCAGCGCGAAGCTTTGAAGAACAGAAATTATGCACAGCATGACCACTTATACCGAGGCCTTAGACTTTCTGATGACCCGTCTGCCCATGTATCAGCGCAGTGGGGCCATGGCCTATAAGAACAATCTGGACAACAGTCTGGCCCTCGATGCCCACATGGGGCATCCCCATCGTAAGTTTAAAATCATCCATGTTGCAGGGACCAATGGCAAAGGTTCCGTGTCGCACATGCTGGCCGCTGTATTACAAAAGGCCGGCTGGCGTACCGGTTTGTATACTTCGCCCCATTTGCGCGACTTTCGTGAGCGCATTCGCATTAATGGCGCCTGCATCCCCGAAGCTGAAGTGCTTCGCTTTGTTGTAAACCATGAAGCGCTGTTGCAAAAGATGAGTCCCTCCTTTTTTGAAATGACGGTGGCGATGGCCTTTGACCATTTTGCCCGGGAAAAGGTGGAGGTCGCGGTGGTGGAGACGGGCCTGGGAGGGCGATTGGATTCGACCAATATTGTACACCCTGTTTTAAGTGTAATTACCAACATTGGGCTGGATCATACAGCTTTGTTGGGAGATACTCTGGAGCAAATTGCTTTGGAAAAAGCCGGCATCATTAAGTCGCAGGTCCCCGTGGTGGTGGGACGAAAACAGGCAGCCACCCGCGGGGTCTTTGAGCAAAAAGCGCTGGAGCAGCATGCGCCATTGATTTGGGCCGAAGATGAGGTGCTGGCCCTGTCGCTGGAGCAGCATTTGCGCTGGCAAAAGGTGCAGGTAACCTGTAAGAGTCAGTCCGGTGAATTTACTTGTCGACTTCCGCTTCCTGGTGATTACCAGTTGGAAAATGTGCAGACCGTAGTCGCCGCTCTGGATGAGCTGCAGCGTTTGGGTTTTCCTTTGAATGAGGAGGTGGTCCGTGAGGGTTTGGAAGGGGTGCTTGCGCTAACCGGACTGATGGGGCGCTGGCAGGTGCTTTCGGAAAAGCCCCTGGTGATTTGTGATACCGGGCACAATGAAGATGGGGTGAAATGGGTGGTACGGCAGTTGCTGAAGAGCAGTTGTGAAAAATTGCATGTGGTTTGGGGCATGGTGGGCGATAAGGACCTTCGGGGCATATTGCAGTTGCTGCCGGCCCATGCCGTCTATTATTTTACCCAGGCCGCTCTGCCCCGGAGTCTGGATGCCGGGAAGCTGCAGGCGCAGGCCCTTTTGCAGGGATTGCAGGGGCAGGTTTACCCTAGCGTGGCGGAGGCGGTGGCTGCGGCGAAAAAAAATGCCGGAGATAACGATTTGATTTTCATCGGAGGTAGTACTTTTGTGGTGGCCGAGGCACTTTAATTTGAGAAAAATGTTTGGCGATTGCACAAAACTCTTCTATATTTGCATCGCTTTTAAGGAAAGCAATCAGGGCGCTTAGCTCAGTTGGTTCAGAGCATCTGGTTTACACCCAGAGGGTCAGCGGTTCGAATCCGTTAGCGCCCACCCCGATTAAAAGAATGCCGTATTTATGGGCGCTTAGCTCAGTTGGTTCAGAGCATCTGGTTTACACCCAGAGGGTCAGCGGTTCGAATCCGTTAGCGCCCACAAGAAGAAAAGACCACCATGTGTGGTCTTTTTTTTTATGCCCAATGGTAGGGACAATTGGAATTGTCAATAAAGAATTGTTTCTTTAATCAATTTTCTTATTACTTTTGTAGATTAAGGTACTGAATTTAAGTTAAACGCTATGGAGGCAGGCAATACCAAGAAAAAAAGCACGCTGGTGCCGGAACCGGCCTTGCGCAGAATGCCGTGTTATCTGGCTTACCTGAAGCTGGCCCGGCACAAGGGCAGTCAGTATGTAAGCTCTACATTGATTGCCCGCGACAACGGCGTGGATCCCACGCAGGTCACCAAAGACTTGTCCTACACCGGAATTACCGGCAAAACACGGGTGGGTTATGAAGTGGAGCCGCTGATTGATGCCCTGGAGGACTTTCTGGGGTTTCGGGTGATGGACGAAGCCTTTTTATTTGGTGCCGGGAGTTTGGGTACTGCCCTGTTGCACGATCACGGACTGGTGCAGTACGGATTGAAAATAGTTTCTGCTTTTGATGTGAATCCTCTGGTAATCGGACATTCCATTGGTGGTGTTTCCATAGCGCATGTAGATGAGTTTGTGCGGAAAAATGATCACGGGATTCGCATCGGCATTTTAACGGTGCCTGCCGCCAATGCGCAGGATGTGGCCAATATGATGATTGCCAACGGCATTAAGGCCATCTGGAATTTTACCCCGGTTCGCATCGCCGTCCCCGAGGGCATTGTAGTGCAAAATACTTCTTTATATGCACATTTGGCCGTTATGTTTAATCGGCTTAACCACAACAACTAAAACGTAAGTACAAAGCGGGTCTCCCGGTCCGGTTCCGAAAAGGCATTGATGCTGCCTCCGTGCAAACGCAGAATTTGGCGCGAAAGGCTGAGTCCAATGCCTGAGCCCTGTGGCTTGGTGGAGAAAAAGGGGATGAAGATCTTGTCGATGACTTCGGGCAGGATGCCCGGGCCGTTGTCGCTGAGCTGAATGCTGATGCGGCCACGGGCATTGAGGCCGGCTTTCAGACTAATGTGGGCATCGGGACGTCCCTTTAAGGCGTGGATGCTGTTGGTCATCAGGTTGATGAGGACTTGTTCGATGAGCTGTTCGTCGGCCGACAATTCTAAGGAGGCCGGTTCTGACTCGAGGGTGCAGGAGATCCCGGCTGCTTCTAATTCGTTGCGGTGCAGTTCGTAAATGTTTTGGAGCAGCTGTTTTACCGGGAAAATGCTGAAGTTGGGTTGCGGAATCCGGGTGAGGTTGCGGTAGGTATCGACAAAATGAATGAGCCCCTCGGTGCGTTTGTGTATGGTTTCCAGTGCTTTGCCTATTTCTCCCAAGTCCTCTTTCTCTTCTTCCGGCAGTTGTTTAATTTCTGTTCGGTCGATCAAATCCTGTATCAAGTGCCGTACGGTGGAGCTCAAGGAGGAAATGGGGGTGATGGAATTCATGATTTCGTGGGTGAGTACGCGAATGAGCTTTTGCCACGACTCCATCTCCTTTTCGTCGAGTTCGTGCTGAATGTTCTTGATGGAAATCAGCATGATGTTGCGGTTGTGAATCTTGAACTCGGTACCGTAAATAGACAGTTGCAACAAATCGTCTTTTTCGCGGATCTGCACCAGGGCATTCTCACCGTGGCGTATGGTCAGCAGTTTTTGAACCAGATCGCTGCTGATGTTTTCGAGCTGTCTGATGTTGTTCAGGTTGCGCAATTGGAAAAGGCGCTTGGTGGCGTTGTTGGTCATTTCAATATGGCCATCGCTCCGATAGGCAATCAGCGCAATGCCGATGTGTTGAATAACGGTTTGCAGGTAGTGGTAGCTCTCTTCTTTCTCAGCCCGGACGGTTTTAAAGTCGTCAATCACTTCGTTGAGGGTGACCTTAAGCTGGTTGAGCGACGAGTCGTTGCTTTCAATCTGAAAGGTTCTGGAGAAATCGGCATAGCGAATGGATTGCAGAAAACTGTTCAGCAAAAGGTTGGTCTGATCGACTTGCCGAAAGAGCAGGTACGCCTGCAAAATGGCCAGAATGGCTACCAGGAGGAGTGTGAAAGTCAAGGCCGTCTTCACCGCCAGAAACATGAGCAGTCCCAGTGTGAGACTCAGCACAAGGATGCGCAGCAGCAGTTGCAGACGAAAGCGGTTAAAGCCCATGTTTTTCAAGTCTTCGGTAGAGGGAAGTACGGGTGAGTCCCAAATCAGCAGCTGCCTTGGACACGTTGCCGGCGTTGTTGCGGAGTACTTTTTCGATGATTCTTTTTTCCACTTCGTCGAGATTGTAGGTGTCCAGTCCAAATTCTTCCTGTTCGGTATTGTGGCTGCTCAGTTGAAAATCTGCTTCACTTAAGGTGTCGCCCTCACTCATGATGAGGGTGCGTTCGATTACATGCTGGAACTCGCGCACGTTGCCCGGCCAGGGATAGTCGCGCAGCTTTTTGATGACGCCGGCACTCAGGCGGTGCACGCTGCGTTTGTATTTTTGTCCGTAAAGCTGCAGGAAGTGATCGGCCAGAAGGGGGATGTCTTCGGGGCGCTCGCGCAAGGGCGGGAGGTCTATTTCTACCGTGTTGATGCGGTAAAGCAGGTCTTGCCTGAAGCCGCCTTCAGCCGCCAGTTGTTTGATGCCCATATTGGTGGCACTGATTAATCGAATGTCGATGGGAATTGGCTTGTTGGCACCCACGCGTATCACTTCACGGCGTTCGAGTACGGTCAGTAGTTTGGCCTGCAAGGGCAGCGAAAGGTTGCCTATTTCATCCAGGAAGATGCTGCCTCCCTGGGCCAGTTCAAAGCGTCCCGGGCGGTCGGCTTTGGCATCGGTAAAGGCCCCTTTGGTGTGCCCAAAGAGCTCGCTCTCAAACAGCGATTCGCTCAGGGCGCCCAGGTCCACGCTGATGAAGCTTTCCTCTTTTCGCAGCGAGTGCCGGTGGAGGGCACGTGCCACCAGCTCTTTCCCGGTTCCGTTTTCTCCTAATATGAGAACGTTGGCATCGGTGCCGGCGACTTTGCGTATGGTCTTGAAGACCTGCTGCATGCCGGGACTTACTCCGATGAAGTCGGCAAAGGGCTGGTCCATCAGGGTGTTGATTTCCTTTTGGCGGGCACGCAGGTGGCTGACTTCCCTGCGTGAGCTTTTCAGCTTCATGGCCGACCAGATGGTGGCCAGTAATTTTTCATTTTGCCAGGGTTTGATGATGAAGTCGGTGGCGCCGGCTTTGATGGCCCGCACTGATTTTTCAACATCGCCGTAGGCGGTGATGAAAAGTACCACAGCTTCGGGGTCGTTTTCGAGAATTTTTTCGAGCCAGAAGAAACCTTCCTTGCCGCTGATGGCATCCTTGTTGAAATTCATGTCGAGCAGAATCACATCGAAGCTCTCCTCGGCCATGTGTCGCGGAATGTTTTCGGGCTTGGTTTCGGTGCGGATGACTTCAAAATGCGGCTTTAACAGCATTTTTAGTGCAAACAGGATGTCTGCGTTGTCGTCGACTGCGAGTATGCGTCCGTTTTTTTCAGCCATGTTTTAGTTTCTAGGGATGCCAATGCCCAAATTTACAAAATAATTGTACATTCAAAAAGCTTTGCGGGCTGGCATGATTTCTGTCATCCCAAATGCAGAAAACAGACCAAAAGCAAAGGGTGCCGGAGGTTTTTCTTGGAAGGGTGGCTTAGTGGTCTTGTTTGCAGTCTTTTGGCCGGTGCCGGTGTCGGCTTTGAAGCACAGGCAAACAGAAAGGCGCTGTCCGATACCGGACAGCGGGTGTACGATTTAGAACAGTGGCTTATGATTCATACCAGAGATTTGGTAAAAGGTTACCACGGGCAGGAGGTAACTACCCCGGTGCTCATTAATGTCAACATTGATGTGGGCGATGGCGAGTTTGTTGCCATTGCCGGTCCCTCAGGCAGCGGAAAGTCCACCCTGTTCAACATCCTGGGCTTGCTTGAAGCTCCTGATGCCGGCAGCATCGTTTTTCGCGGAGAAGAAGTGGCCGGCTTGGGGGAAGCAGATCGTCTGGCCCTGCGCAGGGGGCACATCGCTTACGTGTTTCGTCAGTTCAATCTGGTGGACGAGCTCAGCGTGGCCGAGAACGTAGCGTTGCCGCTCTTGTATTTGAAAATGAAGCGCAGCGAAAGACGCGAGCGGGTAGAGGAGGCTTTGGGGCGTTTCGGACTGGGACACATTAGCCGGCGTTTCCCTCGTCAGTTGAGTGGTTTGCAACAGCAGATGACGGCGCTTGCGCGGGCCACTGTGTTTCAACCAACGCTCTTGTTGGCCGATGAGCCCACCGGCAATCTTAATTCGGCCGGAGGGTCTGCGGTGATGGAGGCGCTCTCGGCCATCAACGAGGCGGGTACAACCCTGGTTTTGTTTACCAATTCGATGCAGGAAGCGCAAAAGGCGCGTCGCATCATTCAACTCTTTGACGGACATGTAGTCACCGATCATGCGCATACTTAATTTCATAAAGACTTTCTTTAGGAACATCCTGCTGCACAGTGGTTTCTCCTTGTTGACCCTCTTTGGTTTGTCGATTGGTATTGCCATGAGCCTTTTGGTGCTCATTTATGTGTATTATGAGTCGAATTATGACCGGCATTGGCCCCATACCGAACAGATTTTTCGCCTGTACAGTTACGGTGAGATCAGCGGAGAGGCCATTAAGAGTGCTGTGACCCCTCAGCCGCTGGCAGGGGTGGTGGCTCAGGCTGAAGACGTGGAGGCGGTAGCCCGTCTGGTGCCTGGCGCCCGGAAACTGGTAGCGGGTTCTTTTAATCGCTCGCTTGAATCGGGTTTCTTTTATGCAGATCCCGGCTTTTTTGAGATTTTTGATTTGACTTTTTTAGAGGGGGATCCCCATTCCGCCTTGCGGGACAGTGCAGCGGTGGTCTTAACCCGCTCCACGGCCCTTCGGTTGTTTGGTGAGGAAAAGGTCAAAGGGGCCTTGCTTACGGTTGAAGACAGCAGTGTTTTCAGGGTGAGCGCCGTGGTTGAAGATGTTCCGGCCAACAGTCATTTTTCGTTCGACTTTTTGGCTTCCTGGCCCGAAGTGGAGGCGCGTTTGCGTAAGCATCCGGAGGATGAACGGGCGGGTATGATCGACAATTGGCTGCATTTGAATTCCTACACTTACCTAAAGGCCAAAACAAATGTAAATGTTTCCCAGCTGGGAAGAGAGGTGGCTGCGCTGACTGTGCAGGAGGTAGAGCAGCAAATTGCAGCCTCTTTTAGTGGAAGAGGAGAAGGAGAAGGGCGCATTGCCATTAATTTTGGATTACAGTCGGTGAGTGCAATTCACCTGCATTCTCAACTCGACAACGAGCCCAGGGAAAGGGCCAGTTCCCTCTATCTCTATATTTTTACCGCCATTGCCATTTTTATTTTATTGGTGACCGCGGTCAATTTTATGAATTTGACTACCGCCAAAGCAGCGCGCCGTTACAAGGAGGTGGCGGTGCGAAAGTATTTTGGGGCCGGACGACGCATGCTCATCATGCAATTTCTGACCGAAGCGGTAGCTTTTTCTTTTTTGGCCCTTTTTTTGGCCCTTGTCTTGGTAGAGTGGTTGTTACCCGTTTTCAATGCCATGTTTCAAATCAGGATGAGTGTAGCGGATTTTATACGCGAGCCCGATACCATTTGGATTTTGGTGCTTACGATGTCTTTAGGCGTTCTGTCGGGCAGTTATCCGGCCTTGTTTTTCAGTGGCCTTAAGCCCTGGTCGGCCCTCAATGGCAACATGCGGGTAAGCCGACTGGGCCTGGTGTTAAGGGGTTTGCTCATTTCTTTTCAAACGGCCCTGGCCCTGGTGCTCTTGGTCCTCACCCTGGGTATGGCCTGGCAGTTGCACTTTTTGCAGCGCAGCTCCCACGGTTTTCAGGAGGAGGATGCTTTGGTGGTAGAATGGGGAGGGACAGATACGGAAGGCTTGCTTGAGCTTAAGGAAGGTTTGCTTCAGCGCTCGGAGGTAGACAAGGTGGGTCTGGCTCAGTTTGTGCCGGGAGACGATCCTACGGTGGTGTCCTTTAGATGGGAAGGGGACAGTACGCGGGTTTTGCTGCTGGCGTTGAATTATGTGGACGAAGGTTTTTTTGAAGCCCTGGGGGCTGAACTTACTGCCGGAAGGTGGTGGAATGCCGGTCCCGATTCCTCAGGAGCAGCAGAGGCCGTGATTTCTGCGTCTGCACTGCGTTTGCTGGAGCAATCGGGCGCTCAGCAGCAATTTCTGGAGATGATAGGCGGGCGCAGTACGGCACGGGATTATCGTTTTAAGGTGGTGGGTGTGGTGGCCGATATCGCCTTTTCGGGCATTAAGGGGGAGGCACGTCCTATGGTCTTTGTCCCCGATCGGGAAGCTGCCCGGTCGGAGCACCTGATTATTCGTCTGAATACCGCCCCGGGGGCGGTTAATGCTGTTCAGGAAGTGTGGCGCGAGCAAGCGCCCGGACGTACGATGCATTACAGCAGTCTGGCAGCCCTGAAGGAGGGCTTTTATGCGGAAGAACAGCGCTTTGCCCACATTGCTGTTATGTTTGCGCTTCTGGCGCTTGTCCTGATGGTTTTCGGTCTTATCGGGATGAGTGCTTTTCTGTTGCAGTACCATCAAAAGCAGTTGTTTATTCGTAAAGTACTTTCTGCGGGGTTTAAGGACTTGCTTGCATACAGCTTGCGGGATTATTGGCTGTTTTTGGCCGGAGGGATGGCTTTGGGCTTGCCTGCAGCGGCTTTTGTGCTCCAGTTTTGGTTGGCGGGTTTTTCCAGAATCTTTGTCCTGCCTTTTTACGCCTACATTCTTCCCGTTTTATTGATGCTTATGCTGGCCTTTGTTGTGGCCTGGATTACAGGGGGCAGAGAAATTCGCAAGGTGGTGGATTCTTAGGCCTTGTCCGCTAGGTTTTAGAAAAAAAATGATATATTTGCGCGTTTGTAAAAAGCACTGAAAAAAGATTTTGAATAGATAAAAAGATTAATCAAATGCAAAACAAAGGAGCGATCAGACTATTTGCCATTCTCTTGGCATTAGTGAGTTTGTACCAGCTGGTTTTTACCTTTCAGACCCGGAAGGTAGAAAATCGTGCAGCTGAATATGCGCAAATGCGGGCCGGGGCGGAAGCAAGTCCCGAACAGCTGCGTGCTTTCGAAGTACATTACCTGGATTCTATGGCCCATGAGCCGGTTTACAATTTCTTCGGTTTACGGAAGTACACCTATATGGACTGTAAAAACCGGGAGATCAACTTTGGTCTGGACTTGAAAGGGGGAATGAACCTGATCCTCGAGGTTAAGGTTTCTGATATTTTGCAGGCCCTTTCCAATTACAATCAGGATGCTTCTTTTAAGGCTGCGATTGAATTGGCTGAGGAACGGGAGAAGACCTCAACCCGCGATTTTGTTTCGCTTTTTGGAGATGCATTTGATGAGGTTGCTCCCGATGGCAGTCTGGCTGCCATCTTCACCACCGCAGAACTGCGTGAAAAGGTGCGCTACGATATGAGTAACGATGAGGTTTTGTCGGTGCTGCGTGAGGAATCACGTTCGGCCATCAACAATGCCTTCAACATCATTCGTACGCGTATCGACCGCTTTGGGGTGGTTCAGCCCAATGTTCAGCGCCTGCAGAAAGATGGTCAGGTTTTGATTGAATTGCCGGGCGTTACCGAACCGGACCGCGTACGTAACCTGCTGAGAGGTTCTGCCAGTCTGGAGTTCTGGGAGACCTACGACAATGAGGAGGTTTTCAACTATTTGGTTCAGGCCGACCGTGTGGTGGCCCGTTTGGAACAAGGGGAAAGTCCTGTTGCTTCCGATTCTGTGGAAAGCGAAGTAGAGGAAGTGCCTTTAGCTGAAGATATTGATGATTTGCTGGGCGAGCTGGAAGGAGACAGTGCTCAGGTGGAAGAGGCCGGTGTACGCTCCCTCTTTGCCTTGCTGCAGCCCAGCGGCAGAGGGGCCGGCCCTGTAGTAGGGATAGCTGCCGGACGTAATATGGCACAGATCGACACCTGGTTGCAAAATGAGCAGGTACGCAGTTCCCTGCCGCGCGACTTGCGTCTGTTGTGGACAGCCAAGCCCATCTCTGCCAACGAACTTCAGTTTTATGGCTTGCCTGAAACCCGTGAGAGTTACTACCAGTTGGTAGCCATCCGCTCTACCAGTCACGATGGTCGTGCGCCCTTGGAAGGCGACGCCATTTCCAGTGCCAACGACAGGGTGAGTCACACCGGTTCCTTCGAGATTGAAATGTCGATGAACAGTGAGGGCGCCAAAACCTGGGCCCGTTTGACTAAGGCCAATGTGGGCAAGTCCATTGCTGTTGTATTGGATGGTTATGTTTACAGTTTTCCTACCGTACAAAATGAAATTCGCGGGGGACAGAGTTCCATTACCGGAAACTTCTCTCCTGAGGAGGCGAAGGACTTAGCAACGATATTGAACTCGGGTAAATTACCGGCTCCTGCACGAATTGTTGAAGATACCGTGGTGGGTCCCTCGCTGGGTCAGGAAGCGGTAGATGCCGGTCTGAGTTCTTTTATCTGGGCCTTTGTGGTGGTTTTGCTTTACATGATTTTTTACTACGGTTATAAAGCCGGTTTGGTGGCAGACTTTGCCCTGATTGCCAATATGTTCTTTATTATGGGGGTGCTGGCGGCTTTCAATGCTGTGCTGACCCTGCCTGGTATCGCCGGTATCGTATTGACCATTGGTATGTCGGTGGATGCCAACGTACTTATATATGAACGCATACGAGAGGAATTGCGCTCAGGCAAAGGCTTGCGCCTGGCTTTGAGCGATGGTTACAAAAATGCCTTCTCGGCCATCATCGATGCCAACGTAACCACCTTCCTGACCGGCTTGATTCTTTTCCTTTTTGGAACCGGCCCCATCAAAGGTTTTGCTACAACCCTGATGATTGGTATTGCCACTTCTTTCTTCTCTGCCATCTTCATTACCCGTTTGGTGTATGAGTGGTTGCTGAATTCCAAGGTGGACATTACTTTTTCCTCCAAGTGGACCGAGAATTTGTTTGCCAATTTGAAAATCGCCTTTTTGGAGAAGCGTAAGGTATTCTTTGCGATTTCTTTGGCCTTTATTGTTCTTTCTTTAGGCTCTCTGGCTACGCGTGGTCTCAAGCAGGGCATCGATTTTACCGGAGGTCGTACCTATGTGGTACGCTTTGACGAAGCGGTAGATGCAAGTGAAGTCTTTGCTTCCATGTCCGATGCTTTTGAAGGCGCCAATACGGAGGTGAAAACTTTCGGTACAGCGAATCAGATTCGGATTGCCACCAACTTTTTGGTCGACAATACCGAGGACGGCGCCGATGCTCAGGTGCAGGACGCGCTGTTTTCGGGTATAGAAGCTTTTCTTCCTGCAGGAACTACTGTAGATGAGTTCAACACCGATCACCTGATGAGTTCTCAGAAGGTAGGACCTACTGTAGCTACCGATATTCGAAATCGTGCAGGATACGCCATCTTCTTTTCACTGGTGGTCATCTTCCTGTATATTTTACTCCGTTTCCGTCAGTGGCAGTTGGGCTTGGGCGCCATTGCAGCTTTGGCCCACGACGTTTTGGTGGTGCTGGGTATTTTCTCCCTGCTCTACAGCATCATGCCCTTTGCCATGGAAATTGATCAGGCCTTTATAGCGGCCATTCTGACGGTGATTGGTTACTCCATCAACGACACCGTGGTGGTGTTCGACCGTATCCGCGAATACCGCGCCTTGTATCCCAAGCGTAAAACCCTGGAGGTGTTTAACCTGGCCATCAACTCCACC
>Ga0209075_1001471_pt1 | contig 22114 bp, 18 predicted proteins | sample Stecom2011_FD_187523 | JGI IMG/M metagenome (GOLD analysis project Ga0209075, IMG submission 187523) | Agricultural soil microbial communities from Utah to study Nitrogen management - Steer compost 2011 (SPAdes) (version 2) | ecosystem: Environmental > Terrestrial > Soil > Agricultural land...
TAAAACCAACTGCAGGTTCTATGGATTCCATGAAAAGTGACATGGGAGGTGCAGCATGTATGGCAGGAACAATTTACGCTGCAGCTATGAATGAATTGGACCTCCACATTATTGCTTTGATTCCAGCTACGGATAACCGTCCGGGTGGAAATGCTTATGTTCCTGGTGATGTGATCACGATGTATGACGGAACAACAGTCGAAGTTTTAAACACCGACGCTGAAGGACGAATGATTTTGGCTGATGCTTTGGCATATTCGAATGAATTAGATCCTGAATTGGTGATTGACGCAGCCACATTAACAGGAGCGGCAGTTGCGGCAATTGGACAAAAAGCTTCTTGTGTTATGGGGAATGCCAATCAAGAAACCATTGATGCTTTGGTTAAATCGGGATATAATGTTCACGAAAGACTAGCACAGATGCCATTCTGGGATGATTATGCTGAAGAAGTGAAGTCTTCAATCGCGGATTTAAAAAATCTTGGAGGAAAATACGCAGGAAGTATTACTGCTGGTAAATTCTTAGAACACTTTGTGAAATCTCCTTATATTCACTTGGATATTGCTGGACCGGCTTTTTTGGAGGCAGTTGACAATTATAAAGGAAAAGGAGGAACGGGTGTGGGAGTTAGATTGTTGAATAATTTCTTAGAGAACTATTAATTCTTTGCAAGAAAACGCTAAATACTGCGTTATGTTAGTTTTTTATTACAGTCATTTATAAAAATAAACTCCTGACAATAAAAAACTACACATGCCTTGTATTTAAGGTCTTCTTATCAAAGACTTAAATATTTAAAGAAAATCTAGGTTCTTCTGAAAACAGATAAAAACCTATTGAACACAAATTTTGCTGGAAAAACGAATGTTAACTTGCGAAATTTATGTTATTTTATACCGATATAGATTTTAAATAAGCGTGAAAGAAATTATAAAACAGTTTAAAGATAAGACCCCAAAGCCATTGTATCTTTTACATGGTGATGAAGCTTATTATATTGATGAAATCACCGATGCGGCGACCAAATATATTTTGGATGAAAGTGAACGTGATTTTAACTTGACCGTTTTATATGGAAAAGATGCTGATATGGGACATTTGCAAGAGCAAGTAAAGCAATATCCAATGATGGCTGAGCGTCAAGTGGTGATTGTAAAAGAAGCCCAAGATGTAAAAGATTGGGGAATGATGGAGGCTTACTTCGACAATCCTTCTCCAACAACTGTTCTTATTCTTGCCCACAAGCACAAAAAAGCAGATTCCAGAAAGAAATTCTTTAAATCCATAAAAAAAACTGGCGTTATTTTCGAAAGCAAGAAGCTCTATGAAAATCAGGTTGATGGTTGGATTATCACTTACCTCAAAGGAAAAGGATATACCATCAATCAAAAAGCGACTATGCTTTTGGTGGAGTTTTTAGGTTCTGATTTAGGGAAAATCGTAAAAGAATTGGAAAAACTAATGCTGGTTCTTGAAAAAGGAACACAGATTAGCGAAGTTCATATCGAAGAAAATATTGGGATTTCTAAAGACTATAATGCTTTTGAATTAACAAATGCTTTAGCTTCTCGCGATATATTGAAAGCCAATAAAATCATTAATTATTTCGAACAGAATCCGAAAGCGGCACATATTACCCAATTAATTCCGTTGTTATTTGGCTTTCACGAGCGATTGATGAAAGCACATTTTTCGAATGCAACTGACATCAACGGATTAATGTCAGCTTTGAAAATGAGTTATCCTGCGGCCAAAGAGGTATTGCAAGCCAAGCGGATCTACAATCCAAAGAAGATTGCAAAAAACATTGCTACACTTCAGGAATATGATTTAAAAAGTAAAGGTATTAACCATGGTCCGGGAACGGATGCAGATTTATTGCGTGAATTAATTTACTTATTGATGCACTAATGAGAAGATTTTATATTGATATCGCCTCCTTGGATCAGGATGAAGTTACCTTACCTCCTGACGAATCGAAACACGCCGCAAAGGTATTGCGCATGTTACCAGGAGATCAAATGGAAATTGTAAATGGAACTGGCGTTGTATTCACAGGAGAGATCACCGATAGTGATACAAAAGCTGTGGTCGTTAAAAAAATTGATTTCCACAAAGCAAAACAAGACGAACATCATATTCATATTGCCATTGCACCGACAAAAAACAATGACCGATTCGAATGGTTTTTAGAAAAAGCTACGGAATTAGGAATCCATGAAATTACTCCGATTTTATGTAAGAATGCTGAGCGTAAGAAGATAAAAAACGAGCGTTTTCATAAAATTCTCGTTTCAGCGATGAAACAATCGAAGCGTTTATTTATTCCAAAACTAAATGAACTAACTTCAGTAGAGGATTTCATCAAGCAACATCCGAATGGCTTAATTGCACATTGTTACGAAGAAGAAGAAAGAAACACGACCATTCAACAGCAATTACAATTAGATGCAAGTAAATGGACAGAACAAAACACTCCTGTTTTAATTGGTCCAGAAGGAGATTTTACCATAAATGAAGTGAAGAAAGCCATTGAAAACGGATATCAAGCCGTAACTTTGGGAAAAACACGATTGCGTACAGAAACTGCAGGTGTTTATGCATGTATGAATGTTAAACTATATTTTGAAGAACCTTAGAACAACAATTATGAAATTAATATTGAGTATTTTGTCTTTTACGGTATTGTCCTTTGCTTTTGGCCAAGGCAGTTATCAATTAGCAGTGCTCAAATACAGTGGCGGTGGCGATTACTATGCGAATCCAACAGCTGTTCCTAATCTCGTGAAGTTTGCTAATCAACAGCTCAATGCGAACATCAGTACAGAAGTTCCGTATGTAGAAGTCGGCTCTCCCCTCCTCTTTACTTTCCCATTTGTCCACATGACAGGACATGGTAACGTAGTTTTTTCTAATGCAGAGAGAGAGAATTTAAGGAATTATCTTGTTGGTGGAGGGTTTCTGCATATAGATGATAATTATGGTATGGATCAATATATTCGTCCTGAGTTGGAGAAATTATTTCCCAATTTTGATTTAGTAGAATTGCCTTTCAATCATCCTCTTTTCAATCAAAAATATAAATTTAATGGTTTGCCAAAAATACATGAACATGATGGTGAACGTCCACAAGCATTTGGAATTATTATAGAAGGAAGGTTGGTTTTACTTTATACTTATGAAACTGATTTAGGAGATGGTTGGGAAGATATTAATGTGCACAATAATACCCAAGAGAATCATGAAAAAGCATTAAAGATGGGACTTAATATATTACAATTTGCATTGATAAATGGTGGCTTAGAATGAAAAAAACGATTAAATATATATTGGGGCTATACCTAACGGTCTTTTGTATCTTTTCTGTTTTAGGACAAGACGATGGTTTTAAAAAACCACCTCGCCAAGAAAACACTTACCTGTTTGAAGTTTTAACGTATGATCGACAACCAGCTCCTCCGTCATACATGCAAAATAGGATTCTTCAAATAATAGAAAATCCGATGTCGCATTGGACTGCACAAGATAGTTTATACTATGCTTATGAAAGTGTTTATTTGGAGAAGTTTGAACTGGCTTTAAGTATCTTTTCTTGCTTAAATACTGACACTATTTCGGAACCTCATGCACAATCATTGTATCGTACAAGCCTTCAAATGTCGGGCAGATACGAGTTATTACAAGAATACAACACTAAAACTCTAAAGGACAATCCAAATGCTTTTTACAGTGTGAAAGATGCATATATGGATTTAACCAAAGCTTATATCAGTTATAATAATAAAACCTTTGTTCCTGATTCGACTTTAATCTTTTCTATTCTAAAAGATCCTGCATTAGAAGAAATGAAACGCTATGCTTCTCCTAATAAAAATAAATTGGTTGAAATTGCCTTCGCTATCGATTCAGCTTTCCGCCAATTCACAACTTTACACGACGATAGAGACTTTATTCTTTCTCAAGCTTTCGAAGAAATGGGCGATTTTCAAAAAGAATATTTTTATATCTCTAATGCTTATTTCTACTATTCTGCTTCTAGACATTATTATAAAAATGATAAAGAAGTCTCTAAAAAGTATAATCAGGCAATTAACGAAATGACAGATAAGAACTACTTATCGGTAAGCTCTAAAACTAAGTTTGGGAAAGTAATTAAAAATAGATACCGCTTAGAGGAAGATTATATTCAAGAAGCAGAAAAGAAAGTCTACACAAAAGAAGATTATATTGCACCACCTGAAAAGAAAATCCAGAAAGACTATTTACCTTGGATAGACAACTCAATTCTAATTATGATAATACTAGGATTAACCTTGACCTTTGTGCTGATTTTCATGAAGGTGAACAAAAAATAAGCTTTGCTTCAACTTGCTAGTTATCCATCCTATTCAACACTTTTCTTAATCCTTACTTAGCTTGATATGCATCCACTGCTTTCCTTACCGAGCCATGTTCCAATAGTAAAGCTTTCGCTTTTTCAAATCCAATATCACATTGTTCCGCAACCATATTAGCACCACGGATGACTAATTTAGCATTGCTGAGTTGCATATCTACCATCTTATTTCCTTGAACGCGGCCTAATCCAATCATCAGACTTGTTGAAATCATATTTAAAATGAGTTTTTGAGCTGTTCCAGACTTTAAACGTGTACTTCCAGTAAGGAATTCGGGTCCAACAACAGCAACTAATGCATGTTGGGCAACTTTACTCAATGGACTATCCGGATTACAAGTAATTCCTGCAGTTAGGTTCCCCGCCGCATTGGCTTTTTCTAAAGCACCTAAAACATAAGGAGTAGTCCCAGAAGCCGCTATTCCAACTACAATATCATTCAACTGAAGTTTATAATCTTGTAGCTCTTTCCAGCCTAATTCGGTATTGTCTTCTGCATTTTCTACAGCTATTCGAATCGCAGCATCACCCCCAGCGATTAATCCTACAACTAATCCTTGTTCTACTCCAAAAGTAGGCGGACATTCAGAAGCATCGAGAATTCCAAGTCTACCACTTGTTCCTGCACCTAAATAAAATAAGCGTCCACCTTTCTTCATGCGGACTAATGCTTCTTCTACAAAAGCAGTTATTTCAGGTACAATTGCTTCAACAGCCAAAGGAACCAACTGGTCCTCTGTATTCATGGCTGTTAATAGTTCTAGGATGGATAATTCTTCCAGTTTATCGTAATTACTGGACTGTTCCGTGATTTTATTCAAAAGAAATATTTTTTATAAAAAGAATAACGCTTAATACATCAGCTGCATTTTGGCTTTGTTTTTCCAACCGGCACGACTTTCATATTCAACAAAGAAGATTTTAATGTCAGCTCTGCTTTCATAATCAACAAAGAATATTTTCTTATCTGCGCGACTCTCATAGTCAACAAAGAACCACTTTCCATCGTTTTTTCCAGCGCGGCTTTCATAATCAACTTTATAAACCAATAAGTCAGCGCGACTTTCATAATCAACGACAAAGACTTTAACGTCAGCGCGACTTTCGTATTCAACAGTGTACACTTTTTGACCAAAAGCAAAACTAAACGTAAAAAAGGTCAAACTAAAAAGAATGTATTTTGAGATCATAATTTCTTATATTTATAATTGACTAAATTAAGGAAAATTATCATTACAAGCCCCCTTGTACGAACAATTGATAATGAACGACATATAGAAATAGAGATGAAGAAAGTATTGATTATTGAGGATGATCCTGACCTAAATACTAATATAAGAGAAGCTTTAGCAATAGAAAACTATACCGTTGAAACGGCCTTTGACGGTCAAATAGGATTGAAAATGTTAAAGAAATCGAGCTATGATTGTGTGATTTTGGATATTAACCTTCCATTCATTAATGGACTTGAAGTTTGTAAGCAATTTCGTGATTTCGATACACAAACTCCAATTATAATGTTGACTGCTTTTGGAGAGATTGAGGATAAAATTGATGGATACAATCAAGGCGCTGATGACTATTTAACGAAGCCTTTTTTCATGAAAGAACTCATCTTACGTGTCAATTCATTGATTAAGAGAAGAGCATTAAAAGAAGAATTGGGCAGAGACAATGATGTTCTAATTTCAGGAGATATTGTCCTTAATAAGAAGCAAAAGAAGGTCTTTCGCAACCGAGAGGAAATCAATCTAACATTTCGAGAATATGAAATCATTTTGATGTTAATGGAAAATAAAGGAGAAGTTGTTTCAAAGAAAAAAATGTTAGAAGATATTTGGAAAACCACCTACGATGGCAATACAAATACCATCGAAGTTTACATTAATTTCTTAAGAAAGAAATTGGACAAACCTTTTAACAAAAAAACGATTAAGACAAAAGTTGGATACGGTTATTATTTAGATACAGATGAAAATTAAGCATAAAATATTAACCTATATTTCAACGATTGTTATTCCAATTATAGCAATTGCTTTTGTGTTTATTTACATTTTATTTTCGGGTTACCGTGAGGAAGAGTTTCAACAACAACAAAACACAAAAATAATAGCTTCAATTAAATTAATCGAGCAATTTAAAGATCAATCAGCTGAAATATCTTACCTTTTGGATGAACAAGACATCAATGATTTCTACGATGAAAAACTACTTATTTTCAATGAGAATAAAGAAGAAATTTTTGCCAGTCTGGACGATTTAGATATTTCAAAAGTAAAACACATCATTGATAATTTATCACCAGAACAACCATGGATTGAGACCAAGGAAGGTGAATACGATTTAATAGGTGTTTACTTGAAAAGGGATGACATTGTATATTATGCCATCAGTAAAGCCTATGATGTTTACGGTCACACAAAATTGGAATTCTTAAGGAATACCTTAATCCTTATCTTTCTATTAATTGCTTTGGTGATCGCTCTTGTTTCTATCTATATCGCGAAAATGATAGCAGACCCCATCACTAAATTAGAGTCCAAAATCAATAATTATGAATTAGATGAGGAAAACAACTTGCAGATTTCTATACATACTTCAACTATTGAACTCAATAATTTATCTGCTCGTTTTAATGAGCTGCTCATTCATACCAATGAGGTTTTTAAATTTCAAAAACATACAATAAATCATATTTCCCATCAGTTAAAAACCCCAATTTCAGTGTTGGTGACGGAGCTTGAAAAAATTCAAAATCACTCAAAGGATCCTGAGATTGCTCAACTAATCAATCAGCAAAAAATCAAGGCAAAATCACTTGGGAATATTATCAATGTGCTTTTAGAAATCTCCAAAATTGATTCTGGACAAATCGTTGAAAATCAAACAGCAAGAGTGGATGAATTGGTTTTTGATTGTATTCACGAGTTAAATATCATCTATCCTGATTTTATTTTCAATGTCAATTACGATCCAACCGAGATGAATGAAGCTGATTTATTAATTAAAATGAATCCCACATTATTAAAACAAGCTTTTTCTAATCTATTATCGAATGCTGTCACTTATTCTTTTAAAAGTCAAGCGGAAGTCAATTTCAGTATTGGTCCAAACAACAATCTAAAAATACGGTTTATAAATTCGGGGGATCCAATTACTGAAGAGGAGGAGAAATTCCTTTTCAAACACTTTTTTAGGGGTAAAAACAGCAACGAAAAAGCGGGACAAGGTTTAGGACTTATTTTAACAAAAAAAATAATAGAACTTCATGAAGCTTCTATATTGTATGAAAGAAAAGACAATTTAAATCTTTTCGAAATCACATTTCCTTTAAGTTAATCTTAATCTATTTTAAGCTCTTTTTAAGCTTGATTTAAAGATGTTTGCCATGTTCAAAATGGTAAATATATGTCCCACAAAATAAAAGCTAATTTATTACTGATTACGTGCATAATACTTTGTTTCAACACAAGTTTTACTCAAGATAAATTAATCTTGAATAAAGAGGAGGCTGAAGCGGTATTCTTGAGAAATAATCTTTCTCTTCTGGCGGAAAACTTATCAATTTCAAAGGCTGAAGCACGTTTAATTCAAGCTAAGGTATGGCCCAATCCCACATTCACCCTTGATCAAGTTAATTTATGGAAATCACAAGTTAAAGAACAAGAAGTAGTTCCACCTCTTATGGGAGATTTTGGAAGAAATCAACAATTTGGAATTTCCATTGAACAACTCATTCTCACTGCCGGAAAACGCAGAAAACTAATGGCCTTGGAACAGGTGGGCGTTGAGCAATCTAAACAATATTTTGAAGAAGTACTGCGTAATTTGAAAATTGAGTTTAGAGCACAATTAAATCAACTGAATTACCTTCAAACCTATAAATCAATTTATGAAAAGCAGTTAACTTCAGTTAAGCAGTTAACAAAATCATACAAAAATCAAGTGGATGCAGGATTTTTAAACAAAGGAGAATACATCCGTTTGAAAGCCGTCTGGTTAGATATTCTAAACGACATCAATAATCTAGAAAATGAGTTAAATGAAGTTGAGTACAATTTAAAACATTTAATGAATCTTCCTGCTTCGACTCAATTTGAATTGAAACCAGAGGGATTGGCAGTAAATATTGATCAACTCATTGAATTTGATATTTCCGCACTCATTGACACTGCCAAAAACAACAGACCTGAATATCAAATATCAAAACTACATGAAGATTTCGCACAAAGTTATTTAGCTGTTGAACGTGCAGAAAGGGTTCCGAACTTTTCTCTAATTGGTGAATATGACAGAGGGAGTGGGATTTACACTGATTTCATAGGATTTGGAGTAGCAATGGATTTACCTGTTTTCAATCGCAATAAAGGAAATATTCGTATTGCTGAATTAGAAATACAACAAGCGCAACTCAACCAACAATTTGCGACTTCAGGAATTGAAAAGGAAGTCAATTTAGCTGTTTTACAATTCAGAAAAGCTTTGAAATTCATTCAACAAATCGATAGTGATTATGAAAATGATTTGGACCATATTTTAAACGCTTACACCCTTAATTTTAAGAATAAAAACATTGATCTAATTCAATATTTAGACTTTTTGGAAGCTTATTTAGAAAATAAAAACATCCTACTTCAATCCGCTGTAGAATTGAGAAATAAAGCAGAAGAGCTAAACTACGCAATTGGGAAAGACATTATTAAATAATCTTTGATAGATAAAAAATACTGCTTTAAGCTTTCTTAAAACATTAAATAAAGAAATATGAGTATTATAAATAAAAGTATGCGATTATTATTAAACAGTGCATTACTGATGTTACTTCTTACCGCTTGTGCAGAAGAAAAGAAGACAGCCGTTGGAAAAGAAAAAAAGAGTTACTGCTTGGATGAAAATTTTAATCTTGAAACAGAACATCCTATCAGTCAAATGATGATCAATGAAATTCCTTTATCAGGAATGGTTGAGCCTAATCCTGATAAGGTCATTCACTTCAGTAATTTAGTGGATGGAATAATTGTGGGAACAAACTTCGCCTTAGGAGATTATGTAAAAAAAAATCAAGTTTTAGCTAAAGTAAAGAGTACAGATCTTTCAGAATGGAAAGCTAAACAAAGAATTCTTGCGTCTCAATTAACAGTCGCTAAACACAATTACGAAGCTGTTAAGTCTATGTACGAAGATGGAATTTCATCAAAGAAACAATTGAACCAAGCAGCAAACGAGGTCCATACGTTAGAGTCTGAATTAGAAGAGGTAAGTTCGAATCTACAGTTATACAATGCCAGCACCGAAAGAGGGGTTTTTCTTATCAAAGCTCCTAGTTCAGGTTATATCACCGAAAAAAACATAACTCCAGGAATGCATGTCTCGGCTTATAATGAATCATTATTCACAATTTCAGAATTGAATGAAGTTTGGGTACAAATTAATGTATACGCTTCTGATTTACAAAACATTACTGAAGGAATGCAGGTTGACATACGTTCTCTCTCCTATCCTGACATTATTTTTAAAGGTAAAATTCATGCACTTGCTCATGTTTTAGATAGTGAATCAGGGGTGATCAAAGCACGTGTAACAATTGAAAACAAAGATCTTCTATTAAAGCCAGGGATGTTTGTTGATGTTGTTGCAAAGCAAGAAACAGACAGAAAAGTGCTGACTATACCAACATCTGCACTTATTTTCGACAATAATGAAAACCATGTAGTAATATACCAAGACGATTGTAATTTAAAGGTAAGGCGTGTAGAATACATCGGTCAAATCAATGGTATCTGCTACATAGCGGATGATTTAAGTACAAAAGATAAAATCATCACAAAAGACCACCTGCTTATTTATGAGCAAATTAAGAACTTTCAAAATTTAGATTAATGAATAAGTTGATTCAAAATATAATTGCTTTTTCGTTAAAGAATTCAATCATTGTATTTTTTCTAACGGGCGTTTTAATCGTTGCAGGAATCATCAGCTTGGTCAATACTCCAATTGAAGCTTTCCCAGACGTTACCAACACCCGTGCAAGAATAATTACGCAATGGCCCGGCCGAAGTGCTGAAGAGGTAGAAAAATTCATCACCCTTCCTTTGATGAAGGAAATGAATACCATCCCTAAAAAAGCAGAAGTACGTTCTATTTCATTGTTCGGATTGTCAGTAGTAACTGTACTGTTTGAAGATGACGTCGAAGATTTCTTTGCACAACAATATGCCTCTAATCGCTTACAAGGTGTAAATCTACCCGAAGGAGCAGAAGCCGATATTGAACCACCGTTTGGAGCTACGGGAGAAATTTTCAGATACATCATCAAAAGTGATCGTCCCATCAAGGAGCTCTCGGCAATTCAAGATTGGTTAATTGAACGAGAAATTGTTTCCGTTCCAGGAATTGCTGATGTGGTAAGCTTTGGTGGAGAAGAGAAAATTTATGAAATCAAAATCAATCCACAAGCTTTGGAAAGTTATGGCTTATCTCCTTTGGATATTCATGAAGCAGTAGCAAAAACGAATATTAACGTAGGTGGAGATGTAATTGAACGTGGTCCACAGGCTTATGTCGTACGTGGAATAGGATTACTTGAAACAATTGAAGACATAGAGAATATCATTATTGAAGTACGCGATGATGCCCCTTTATTGGTAAAACACGTTGCTGAAGTTCATGTATCTGCAAAACCTCGTTTGGGTCAGGTTGGTTTTCAAGATGACGATGATGTTGTTCAAGGAATTGTTATTATGCTCCGTGGAGAGAATCCTGGTGATGTTATTGAAAAACTGAAATTAAAAATCAACGACCTCAATGAAAACATACTACCGGATGACATTGAAATTGTTCCATTTATTGATCGAACTGATTTGGTAAACACTACAGTGAGCACGGTAAGCAAAAACTTAATCGAAGGGATTTTGTTGGTTTCTTTTATTGTTTTTATCTTTTTATTCAACTGGCGAACAACCGTAATTGTAGCATCTGTTATTCCTTTGTCCTTCCTTTTCGCATTGATTATGCTGCGCATTCAAGGTTTACCAGCCAATTTGATTTCAATGGGGGCAATTGACTTTGGATTACTTTTAGAAGGAACCTTAGTGATTGTTGAAACGGTGTTTGTTGGTATGGCTACTCAAGCCGAGAAACTCGGTATGAAGCGCTTCAACAAAGTCAGTAAAATGGGGATGATTAAAAAAAGTGCCGGAAGTGTCGCTTCGTATATTGTATTCGCACAAATCATTCTAATTGTTGCATTATTGCCGATTTTCTCTTTCCAAAAAGTGGAAGGAAAAATGTTCTCGCCCCTAGCCTTTACTTTAGGTTATGCTCTGCTTGGTTCACTGATATTAAGTATCACCTATGTTCCGGCAATGATTAAAGTTTTACTCAAGAGAGACATCAAAGAGAAAGGTAATTTTATTTCGAGAGCTTTTCAAAAGTACATGAATAAAATGTTCCTTTTGAGCACACGATACAGTAAGGCAACTATTTCTGGATTTATTGGACTTTTGGTGATTTGTTCAACTGCTTTTATGTTCTATGGAACAGAATTTATCCCCAGTTTAAATGAAGGCGCAATGTACGTGCGTGCAACCTTGCCCAATAGTATAAATTTGGGTGAATCTGTACGACTTTCACAAGAAATGAAAGAAAAAATCAGAAACTTTGAGGAGGTAGAATTTGTTTTAACTCAAACAGGTCGACCAAATGATGGTTCTGATCCAACTGGATTTTTCAACAATGAATTCCATATCCAACTTCATCCAGAGAAGGAATGGAATCGGAAGGTTTCAAAAGATGAATTATTGAATGAAATCCGTGCTGAGTTGAGTAGTTTCCCTGGTGTTGTGTTTGGATTTAGTCAGCCTATTCAAGATAACGTTGAAGAATATGTTGCTGGAGTTAAAAGTTCATTGGTCATTAAAATATTTGGAGACGATTTATTTGAACTTGAAGAATATGCAGACAAAGTTGCTCAGAACATTGAACAAGTTGAAGGAATAACGGACATCAACGTGTATCGAAATATTGGATTACCTGAACTAAGAATACAATTACACGATCATAAAATCGCTAGATACGGAGCAGATATTCAACATGCACAAGCCGTAATTGAAATGGCGATTGGAGGAACAGCAGCAACTAAATTCTATGAAAATGAACGCGTATTTGATGTGCGCTTACGTTTTCAAAAGGAATCCCGCGATAATGCAGAGAAAATTGGAGATATTCTAATTCCATCATCAACTGGAAAGAAAATTCCATTGCGTGAAATTGCAACCATTGAATACCTAACTGGCCCTGCTTTTATTTACCGTGAAGGCGGAAGCAGATACATTGCAGTTGGATTTAGTATTGAAGGCCGAGACTTAGGATCTACAATCAAAGAAGCCAAAAAAATGGTGGAAGAAAATGTTAAACTCCCTAAGCAAAACAAAATGGTTTGGGCAGGTGAATTTGAAAGTAAGGAGCGCGCTACAAAACAATTGGCCATGATTGTGCCAGCTGTTTTAGTGTTAATTCTTTTTTTACTCTACTTTAACTTTGGAAGTACTAAGGATACTCTTGTTGCTGCAAGTACAATTCCTTTCGCCTTCATTGGTGGATTTATCTCTCTTTGGGTAACAGGAACAACCTTTGGAATTTCTGCAGGAATTGGATTTATCATTCTCTTTGGTGTAAATACCATTAACAGTATCATTTTAATTGCTGTCATGAAAGAAAATATGCGTTCAATGAATCTAAAAGATGCTATTTCTCAAGGAGTTTACAGTCGAATTCGACCAATTGTAATGATTGCATTAATGGGATCAATGGGACTTTTCCCAGCTGCACTTTCAACAGGAATGGGATCTGAAATCCAAAAACCATTAGCAATTATGATAGTAGGTGGACTCCTAATTTGTATGGTGCTTTCGCTTACAGTTCTCCCCCAAATTTTTTATTGGTCGTACAGGAAGTCAGATGAACGCAAGCAAATTGAAAGAAGGTTGAGTAAAGAATAAATTTATTTATGTTCAAAAAAGCGTGTTTATAATGCGCTTTTTTGAAGTTTTAAAAATATTTAATTTAAGGTTTAACTTGTATTCGCTGTAGTTCTTTGCAATTCTAAGCTAGTAGGTAACTTTCTCAAAAGTCATTTTTATAATAGAAACGTTAGGTGTCTCAAATATGATTTTAAAACCACTAACAAACACTAAGTCAAAGTTATAACCTACATAAAACACAAAAAAAGGTCCCATTATTAACGTCAAACTAAATTTTAAATTTTTACACAAGGGACTAAGAATAAACAGTAGGATATCCCTGTGTTTAGCCATATTAAGACTATTTTTGCACCCCACAAAAACAAAACGATGATTCACTTTTTCCGAAGATTTACAACTAATCCAAAAAACGATATTTTAAGCGGTATTACTGTATCATTAGCAATGATTCCAGAAGTAGTTGCTTTTGCTTTTGTTGCACAAATAGACCCGTTGATGGCGCTTTCAGGAGCGTTTATTGTTGGATTGATTGCTGCTATTTTTGGCGGGAGACCGGGATTAATTTCTGGTGCAGCTGGTGCAGTTGCTGTTATTTTTGTGACCATGATCGCAGATGGTCATTCCAAAGGGATGCTATTCGATCAACCCATAGAAAACATGGGGTTCTTCTATTTGATGGCCTGTGTTATTTTAATGGGGATCATTCAAGTTATGGCAGGTGTATTTAAGTTAGGACGCTTTGTGCGTTTAATTCCACACCCAGTTATGTTAGGCTTCGTAAACGGTCTTGCCATTGTGATTTTTTGGGCACAAGTAAAAATGTTTTCACATAAAGAACTTGTGGTTGCAGATGATGGTGTAAAGGAATATGTCAGCACTTATATGCAGGGTACTGAACTGTATATAATGATTGGATTGGTTCTTTTAACCATGGGAATTATCTGGCTATTACCAAAAATCACTAAAAAAATACCGGCAGCATTAACAGCAATCTTAGCTACTACCTTTATAGTAATTGGCTTTGATATAGATGTTTCAACAGTTGGATCTTACATCGTTGAAGGTGGAGGAACAGGATTAAAAGGAGAGTTTCCAACCCCTAACTTAGAACTTTGGCAAAGCCTTCCCATCAACTTAGATACCCTGAATTTCATTTTACCGTATGCCTTCTTAGCTGCCTCAGTTGGATTAATTGAGTCATTGATGACAATGAATTTAGTAGATGAATTAACTGAGACCAGAGGAAATGGTGACCAAGAATGTATAGCTCAAGGTACTGGAAATATTATGTCAGGACTTTTTGGAGGAACCGGTGGTTGCGGTATGATTGGTCAAACAGTGATCAACATTAATGCGGGCGGACGTGGACGCTTGTCTGGTATCATCATGGCTCTAACCCTATTGACTTTCATTCTTTTCACTGATAAGTTGATAGAACAAGTTCCAATTGCTGCCTTGGTCGGTGTTATGTTTATGATGGTTATTGCAACTTTTGCATGGTCTAGCTTCAGAATCATCAAAAAAATCCCTAAATCAGACGCGCTTGTTTTAATAATTGTCTCTGCTGTTACCGTTATATACGATTTGGCTATTGCGGTATTTGTAGGTGTAATTATTTCTGCTTTATCATTTGCTTGGCAAAATGCTGTGAGAATTCGAGCTAGAAAAAGATTTAAAGAAGATGGGACTAAAGTTTATGAAATTTGGGGGCCTTTATTCTTTGGTTCTATACAAGCTTTTAACGATAAATTTGATCCGAAAAATGATCCTGATAAAGTAATTATTGATTTTGTTGAATCTCGTGTGAGTGATCATTCTGCTTTGGAGGCTATTTTCAATATTGTAGGAAAATATGAAGCGGAAGGAAAATCTATTAAGCTAAAACACTTAAGTGAAGATTGTAAAGCATTAATGTATAAAGCCAGTCCAAAGTTTAAAGAAGTGATAATTGAAGGTGTCGATGATCCAAGGTATTATTTGGCAGCAAATCCTGAAGATTTTCAGAGACCGCTTTCAGAATATGAACTTTGATAATTTATTCCCAGTAATTGATTATATTAATCGTCTTAATAAGAATAGAATAACATGAAAAATACACTTTCATTTTTAATTTTATTATTGCTCGTTAATTTTTCTTTCGGACAAGAAGAACCTGACACAACAAAAATTTCCTTTAAAGGGAAAGTGCTCATTATTACCTCTACTGATGATAAGGACGCGAATATCATTATAGATGGAGATAAAGACAAGAAATGGAATGTGTATCAATGGAGAGGATTAGAGTTTGGAGTCAATGGACTTTTTACCTCCAATGCTTTTGAAATAAATAATGATCCTGCAAATATATTCTTAGAATTAGATTACGCCAAGAGCTTTATGATGAACTTAAATCTTTTTGAATTCAATACGCGAATAGGAACAGAGAAAGTTAGATTTTACACAGGAATAGGTTTGCGCTTCAACCGTTATGCTTTTAAAACAACGAATTCTACCTTGTCCTATAACGACACAAGCATTTTCAACACTATGGATAGCTTGAAAATATTTGACAAGAATTACTTAAATGCATCCTATATTTCAATTCCGGTTTTCTTTAGCTTTATGCCTGGTAAGAATCCCAATAAAAGCTTTCATATATCTGCAGGAGCAACCCTTAATTACCGAATTGGATCACGTATAAAACAAAAATATGTATTAGATGATCAAAAAAGAAAAGATGTAAACAAAGGACATTATCATTTGAATCCTTTTCTCGTTGATGCAAGTCTTCGTGTTGGAGTAGGTAATTTCAGCGTCTTTGCTAATTATGGTCTAAACAGCCTGTTTGAATCTAAAAAAGGACCCGACTACAAACCTTTCTCAATAGGTTTAAGTTTAAATATATAGCTGAAATTTTCATTTGGCTATTGTGTAGACTAAATGACAATTTTCAACATTAGAAACGCAAGGCCGCACATCTCTAATGTTGAAAATTCATCGTCATTTCAAGCTATATCAATACCACCTTCTTGGTATACACTTTCTCCTCGTGAATAAATTTGACTAGATAAATCCCCTTAGCGTATGCCGCTATATTTGTCTGTAAAACACGACCTTTATTAATTTCTGTAAATCTATTTATGATTTTACCCGTAAGATCCGTGATAAACAATTCTTCGATATCCTCACTTATTTTAATATTTACATCACCTTGGGTCGGGTTTGGCCAAACCGTCCATTCTATGGTAATTATAGAATCAACAGGGTCTGGAGTGAGAAGATCATCATAATCTTCTTCATTTTCACAATCAGCAACAAAAGTATAAGTATCAATAATGCGAACCATTAGGTCGTTAAGTAATTCCACTTCATAATCATCCGTTGAAGGTTCAATGTGTTTATTCCCAATTCCGCTGTGATTCGTAAGAAAAGCATACGTTCCATTTGTACCTTGCGCAATAGAACGCATTAAATATTCTGTATCTTTTTGAACACCGCTTGCTGCCAAAGGAACAATTCGGATGCCTTTTGAAGCAGCTTTTCGAACGATGTCTTTTAAGGATTGACGAATTTCAGGAGTGTTATGAGGTGGCGCATCTAAGACCAAAAACAAAATACGGGTTCTCGCCTCCTCACTCCAAGTTAAGCTGTCCAATGCTTCGTTTAAGGCTATCTCGACTGCTTCTTCGTAATCTCCACCTCCTCCAGCGCGTTGATTGCTTATAAATTCAATAGAAGAAGAAAGCACATCCGTAAAATTTTGACGTCTCGTTAGGTATTCATCCCCATGATCACGGTAAAAAACATTGGCAAAATTAAAGCTTAACTCTGGAAGGTCATTTTTAGATTTAAAGATTACATCATTAAGTTCTGCCTTTAAATAATTGATTTCATCACCCATTGAACCAGTTGCATCAACTACAAAAGCTATATCTACTAAATTGGAAGCGCCACAAGTTGAATTAATGGTAAGGCTGTTTACTCCATTTTGGAATGAAGTTAAGCGACGAATAGGAAATGTTTTATCATTGTGGTAAACCATTGCCGAAGCATTGCCATTCCAAGTATCTTTAAGACCTAGTTTTCCCCACAATTCCGCTTTACCTGTGTTGTCTGTACGACTTTCATAACGCACGTTCTTACTTTCATCCAATAACTGAACAAGCGCATCAACAATTGGGAAACCATTTTCATTTTTCAACTGAATGGTATAGCGTTCAGAAAAGAACAAATCCCATTTCTGCTTGTAAGTTGAAAGTTCGCCTTCTGCGATGTCATTCCACATTTTCCATTTTGAAAAATCATTTACCTCACCAGCTGTAAGTTGCCCTGATCGCTTTTTCTCATCAGAACCAATCAGGCCATGCATGGGTACATCATGAACAACCGTTGATTCAGTACTCTCTGATAATGCATCACTAAACATAATCTCCATTTCTCTACTGGGTTTCTTACTTCTTCCAGAATCCTTTAAACCATCTTCTTCTACTGATTTAAGCTCAGCATATCTTGGAGCAACATATCCTTCTTTTTTATTCAAAGCGAATTCACTCTTCTCATCTCCATTTACATGGATGTTTTTGACAAGTTTTTCGTGTCCTTCATATTTGAATTCAACGCGATAATAGCCTGTGTCTAACTTAACTTGAAAATTCCCATGTGCATCCGTTAAAACCGATGCGATTTTTTCTTTACCCTTATAAATATCAACATTTCCATAACCCAAAGAAGCAATATTCTCTGAGTTCATGTTTCCACTGATGGACTGACCAAATGTATTAAAAGATAAAAAAGTTAGGAATACGCATGTAAATAGATAAAATGTGTTTAATTTCTTCATGATTTTCGTTTTGATATCCCTTTGTACAGTTCAAGTCAAAATCGGTTCAATAGAAAATCACAACTTATAATTTTGATTCATTTTTTGGATGCGTTTAATCAATTCTCCTTTTAAAGATTCTGGCTGTAGGACCTGAACATCTCCACCATAGCTCAACAATTCACGAATCAATTCTTCAGATACGAGTGCGAACAATTCAAACTTTGTCTGTTCATTATTTTCTTCAACAATTTTCTGACTCTCATGAAAAGGCTGAGAATTGATGTATTTTGCCGCAATATTAGAAGCAATAAATTCTATTTTATCTGGTCGTGCTTCTGCAGATGCAGTAATTCCAATGGAATGTTTGAAAAACAGATCTGGTTTAAAATCAGCTGGCTTATCTCCTTGTTGTTCTATAATTTCTAAATCAGAAATACGATCTAAAGCATAAGTAATTACTTTCTCTTTTACTGAATCGAAACAAATCAAATACCATCTATTGTTGTATTCCTTTAATAATAAGGGCGTTACTTTTCTTTGTTTTCTTACTTGAGTCACAAAGCTTTCATAAGTAAAATATGCGATATGCTGATTTTTTATTGCTGAAAGAAGGGGTTTCAAGAATTCATTTCCTTGAACAGCTGTTGCTTTCTCAAATTGAATCAATTGGTCCATATCCGTATCTGATGATCGAGAATCTGAGTCCACATTAACACGATCAATGATTTTATTTAAGGCAAATCCAAATTGTTGGAACATTTCGGTTTCCTTAAATTGTGAAAGCGTGCTCAGTGCAAACTGAATCGAGGCAATATCATCTTCAGACAAAGGTTTTTCATTGATGGTGAAATTAGGATCTTCGTAATAATAACCTTTGAATATTTTAGAATACTTTATGGGTGCATCTAGTTCTTGTCGCATTGCATATAAATCCTTTTCGATTGTAGAGTCAGAAATGTGTTTTCCGTTCGTATCTCCATACAACTCCATTTCACAAGCATAGCGTAAATCTAACTTTGTAGGATAAGGATTATAAGAATTACCTAGCGCTTTATCAATAATTCGATAACGGATTAAAGCATTTTTGATATGCGGCATAACGAAGGTCTTTTAGAACTGTTTCAATACTTGAATTCTCTTTTCAATAGGTGGATGCGTTGAAAACAAACTTCCCAAACCTCCAGAAAAATTCATTTTATTTTCTTTTGGTGAATTTTCAATAAACATTTGTTGAACGTCTGCACTTTTTATTTTATCTACATGATGATTTCCAGATATCTTCTCTAAGGCACTTGCTAAACCAAGAGGATTCTTAGTCATTTCAGCAGCACCTGAATCGGCAAGGTATTCTCGCTTTCTACTCAGTGCCAATTTAAATAAAATAGATAAGAAGTAAGCAACAGCTGCCAGAATAACGATTACAATCATTATCATCGCTCCACCTTTATCATCTTTCTTTCTACTTGATCCAATATTTCCATAAAGAATAGATCGCAATGCGACTTGCATAATAAAGGAGAAAATACCAACAAAAATAATAGTAACAATTAGAAGTTTAACGTCATTATTTCGAATGTGCATTAACTCATGCGCAATCACACCTTCCAATTCTTCATCATTTAATTGTTCAATGATGCCACTTGTAAGTGTAACTGTAAAAGTTTTTTCATTAATTCCACTTGCAAATGCGTTTAAAGCAGGACTATCTATAATTCGCAACTGAGGCATTTTCATGCCCACGCTCATACACAGGTTTTCAGTCAAGTTATAAACACGCAAGTTCTCTTTACGTGATAAAGAATGGGATTTTGCAGCACTATTTATCATTGCTGAGTTAGCAAAATAAGCAACAACAAACCAGACTGCAACCGCTATGAAAACAAAAGGAATTGATTCTGTAAATTGTTCCAATACCAAATGAATCGAAGGTAAGCCCTCTTCACTGTAATTGATGATATAAAAAAAGGCAAAAACCATAACCAATACCAATAGCGGAAAAGCTAATAGTAAAAGAATTGATTTTCTATTATTTGAGGTTATCTGCTGCTGCAGTCCAACATACTTCATTCTATAAACAGCTTATATCTAGAAACTAATATCTGGAGCTTTGTCCATAACTACACGTTGTGTGTCACCCAAGTCAAACATTGGTTCTTGTTTGAAACCAAACATTCCAGCAAAAACAACGTTAGGAAATTTCTGTACAGAAACATTCAATTCTTTTGTAGAGGAGTTAAAGAATCTTCTAACCGCCGCTAGTTTATTTTCGATATCTGTTAATTCATTTTGTAATTGCATGAAATTCGCACTTGCTTTTAGGTCTGGATAAGCTTCAACTTGAATACTTAAACCACTTAAAGCAGTAGATAATTGTTGTTCAGCTGCAATTTTGTCATTCACTGTAGAAGCACCCATTGCTGCTTGTCTAGCATCAGTAACAGCTTTTAACGTTCCTGCTTCGTGTTCCATATATCCTTTTACAGAACTTACCAATTGCGGTACTAGATCATGACGTTGTTTTAGTTGAACATCAATATCAGCAAAAGCATTTTCTCTATTTTCTCTTAATCTTACCAGGGCGTTGTAAATAGCGATAACCCATATCACTAATACTGCAACGATAATTATAGCAATCCACATTCCACTCATTTTTTTTAATTTTAAAATCAGATATAAAGATACAAATATTTGGCTAAGAAAAGCAAGAGTCTATTTATATTATTCGGAGACTTCTTTACAAATAATCACAAAAAAGCCCAGACAGTTTTGTCTGGGCTTTTCAATATTTAGTTTAAAGATTAAACGTTCTCAATCTCTTCAGCATGAGGTTTTTTATTCTTCAATAAATCTGCAACAATTGGAGTTGCAATACAAACAGAAGAGTATGTTCCTACAATAACACCAACCATTAATGCAAATACGAATCCTTTAATTGCTCCACCATCAAAGATGAAAATTGTTAACAATACGATAAATGTAGAAAGTGAAGTATTAATGGTACGTCCTAATGTTGAATTAATAGCATCATTAATAACTTCATTCTGTGTTTTTCTACGGTACTTTTTCAAGTACTCACGAATTCGGTCAAATACTACAACTGTATCGTTAATAGAATAACCAACAACTGTAAGAATCGCAGCAATAAACGCTTGATCTACCTCCATGTTAAACGGTAGTACACCATGCAACAATGCAAACAACCCTAATACAACTATAACGTCGTGTGTCATCCCTACAATTGCACCAAGACCATACTGCCATTTTCCGAAACGTATCAGAATATAAACGAAGATAATAATCAACGATAAAATGATTGCTATAGTTGAAGATCTTTGTAACTCTTCTGAAATTGAAGGAGAAACTGATCGGCTATTTTCAATTGTTGCAACACCATAATTCGCTTCAACATCTGCTAAAGCGGCAAGTAAATCTTTTCTTACAGTAGCTTCTGAATTAGGAACGTTTTGAAGATAATCCGTAGCTATTTCTACACGGTAATCTGAGTTTCTAACTTTTACTTCTACAGAAGCAGGAGAGCCATCAACTTGTAATGCATTACGCAAAGTGTTACTTAAGCCTTCGACATCTTGTCCAACTGCTTTGTCAAAAACAGTTTCATAAGTTCTACCTCCTGAGAATTCAACAGATGGTTTCAATCCACGAGTTGATATTGCAATTATACCACCAATTACCAATAAGCTTGAAAGGATATAAAACTTCTTACGGTTTTTAATGAATTTCAAATTAACATTAGTGAAGGCATTTTTAGTCATTGGAGTTGAGAAGGTAAACCCTTTATTTCTAGATATTTGAGATTCAAAAATCAAACGAGTAATTACAACCGCTGCAAAAACAGAAGTGAAAATACCAATGATTAAAGTTGTAGCGAAACTCTCTATTGGACCTGTTCCGAATGTTTTCAAAACAATAGCA
>Ga0209075_1001472_pt1 | contig 22109 bp, 23 predicted proteins | sample Stecom2011_FD_187523 | JGI IMG/M metagenome (GOLD analysis project Ga0209075, IMG submission 187523) | Agricultural soil microbial communities from Utah to study Nitrogen management - Steer compost 2011 (SPAdes) (version 2) | ecosystem: Environmental > Terrestrial > Soil > Agricultural land...
GGCGAGCCCGGGGAACACATGGCCCCCCGTGCCAGCTGCGGCGATGACGAAGGTCATTTTCGGGCGTCGACGCCGGCCTGGGCGATGTTGACCAGGATCCCGAGCGATGCCATCGAGACGATCAGCGCCGTCATCCCGTACGAGACGAACGGGAGGGCGATGCCGGTGATCGGTAAGACGCCGAGCACTCCCCCGATGTTGACCAGCGCCTGGAACGAGATCCAAGCGGTGAGGCCGGCGGCGATCATCCGGCCGAAGGAGTCGGGGGCCCGGGCGGCGACGATCCACCCCGTGACGGCGATGACGATGAAGAGGGCGATGATGGTGAGGCCGCCGACGAAACCGGTCTCTTCTCCGATGATGGCGAAGATGAAGTCCGTGTGGGCGTTGGGGAGATAGAACCAGCGCGCCCGGCTCGCCCCGAGACCGACACCGAGGATGCCCCCGTTGGCCAGGGCGTAGTAGCCCTGGATCACCTGCCATCCGCCACCCTGCTGGTCGGCGAAGGGGTCGAGGAAGCTCTCGATGCGGGACTCCCGGTAATCGGCTCCGAAGGCGAGGAAGGTCGTGGCCACTACGGCGACGAGTGCCAGCAGCAGCACATACCTGAACGGGGTGTCCGACACGGCGATGACGGCCATGGCCGCTGCGCCGATGATGATCATCGTGCCCAGGTCGGGCTGTTTCATGATGAGGGCGGCAACGACTCCCACCGTGGCCAACAACGGCACCACGAAGTGGCTGAACTTGCCGAGCAGGTGGCGTTTCCGCTCCAGGATGAAGGCGAGGACGATGACGAGCGAGATCTTTGCCAGCTCCGAGGGCTGGAACCGGATGCCGGCCATCTCCACCCAACGGGTGGCGCCGCCGGCGGTGTCGCCCACCACCAGGACGCTGATGAGCGCCACGATGGTCAGGAGGAACCCGGGGACGGCGAGCTTGCGATAGTGCTGATAGTTGAGCCGGCTGGTGACGAGGAGGGCGAGCGTCCCGATCCCCACGCCCATCAGTTGTCTCTTGAAGAAATAGAAGCGGTCCTCGACGCGGTCGAGGGCGATCGCCGACGATGCCGATTGGGTGGCCCCGAGCCCGATCACGATCAGGACGACCACGACCACCAACAGCACCGTCGACATGCGATTGTTGATCCGGAGCCTCTCGGCCTTCTCCCGGGCCGCAGCGCGGACCTTGGCGAGCGAGGTGACGTTGGCGGTGGTCATCCCTGCACCTCCAGGGCCCTCTCCCGGGCCAGGCGGGCGAAGCTCTCACCGCGAGCGGCATAGCCGTCGAACTGGTCGAAGCTGGCGCAACCAGGCGCCAGCAGGACCGTGTCACCAGGCTCGGCCGCCATCGCTGCCATCTCCACCGCCACCTCCATGGTCCCGGCGAGGCGGCCCCTGTCACCGGCCGCCTCGACCACTTGTGGGCCGGCTTCACCGATCCCGATGGCAATCTTGACAGCCGGCTCCCGTCCCAAAGGGGAAATGTCCATGCCTTTCGCCAGTCCGCCGGCGATGAGGATCACCGAGTCGAAGCTCCGAATCGACGCCAGTGCGGAATGGACGTTGGTGGCCTTGGAGTCGTCCACCCAGAGGACCCCACCCCACTCGCCGACACGTTGCCGACGGTGCGGGGGCGGCGTGAACCCGGCGGCCGCCCGGGCGATCGCCGACGGCTCGGCACCGCCGCGGCGGGCGAGAGCGGCGGCACACGCGATGTTGAACAGGTGAGTCGGGTCGTCGCTGGTGAGCGTGTCGATCGGGATCACAACGTCGAGGACGCGGACCTCCCCCTCCGCCACTCCCCCGCCGCCGGGCACGAAGCGGGTGCCGCTGAGCGGGAGGCGGGCGGCGCGGGCCGTGTCGACGAGCGACACAGCACCGGGATCATCTGCGTCGTACACCAACAGATCGTCCGGCCCCTGGTTGGCGAAGATCATGGCTTTGGACTCCCTGTAGGAGTACAACGAGCCGTGCCAGTCGAGATGATCCTCGGCGACGTTGGTCAGGGCAGCTGCCACCGGGTGGAAGGTCTCCGTGAACCGAAGCTGGAAGCTGGACACCTCGACGATGAGGGCGTCGTGAGCGACGCCGACGAAGTCGGAGAGCGGCGTTCCGATGTTCCCGGCCGTCGGGGCGCCAATCCCGGACGCCTGCATCATCGCCGAGGTCGCCTCCGTCACCGTCGTCTTCCCGTTGGTGCCTGTGATGGCGATGATCGGGCACTCGATGTGGGGCCAGGCGAACTCGATCTCGCCCACCACCCTGAGCCCGGCCTCGAGGGCGTCGGTGATGGGGGCCGACCGCTCCGAGAACCCGGGGCTGGCGATCACCATGTCGGCGTCCCTCAGGATGAGGTGGTCCCAGAGGCCGGTGACAGCGCCGAACCCGGCGAGCAGGGGCTCGATGGTGGGCTGCGAGTCGTAGATGGTGACGCCGTAGCCGAGCTCGCGTGCCAGACGGGCCACGGCCATCCCCGAGACGCCAGCGCCGAGCACCAGGACGTGGGTCATAGCAAGCCCTCCAGACGGAGGAAGTCTCCGTAGAACAGGCCGAGGCCCAGGGCCACGCCGATGCCGGTCAGGATCCAGAACCGGATCACCGTCGTGGTCTCCGCCCATCCGCCGAGGTCGAAGTGGAAGTGCAGCGGGGCCATCCGGAAGATGCGTCTGCCGAAGAGACGGAAGCTGGCCACCTGGAGGATCACCGACGCGGTCTCCGCCACGAAGATCGCCCCGATCACGAAGAGGAGCAGGTGCGTGTTGGTGAGGATCGCCAGGGCCGCCAGCAGACCGCCGATCCCCTGGCTCCCGACGTCGCCCATGATGATCTTCGCCGGGTGGGCGTTCCACCAGAGGAACCCGAGCAGCGCTCCGAACATCCCGGCCGAGATGACCGCCAGCTCCAGCGGGTCGAGCCCCTCGTAGTGGGTGGGGTTACGGAACTGCCAGAAGGCGATGACGGTGTACGAGGCCACCACCAGCGCCGAGGAACCGCCGGCGAGACCGTCCATGCCGTCGGCGAGGTTCACGGCGTTGGCGAAGCCCGTCATCATCAGGAGCACCCAGACGACGAAGAGGACGCCCAGATCGATGCCGAGGGGACGCACGAACGAGATCTGGGTCACCACACCGGCCTGGCTCGCTCCGATGGCGAACAGGACTGCGACCACGAGCTGCCCGCCGAACTTGGCCGACTTGGACAGCCCCAGGCTCCGCTTGCGCGTGTACTTGATCCAGTCGTCCATGAAGCCGACCACGGCCATCCCGACGAGGGCGAGGACGCAGAGGAGGCCCCCGGCGCGCACCTGCGTGAACTGGACGCCACCGGACGACAGACGCACGTGGGAGAGCAGGTAGCCGATGACCGTGGCCGAGACGAACACCAGCCCGCCCATGGTGGGGACGCCCTGCTTGTGGGCATGGTTGGCGAGCTCTTCCTGGACGAACTGGCCGATACGGCGTCTCTCCATCACCCGGATCACCCAGGGTGTCCCGAAGATGGACACGACGAGTCCCACCGCGGCCGACACGAGAAGAGGGATCACGGGTCAATCCTCCCCGTTCCCTGGCCGTATCCGGAGTCGCCGCGCAGCTCCGCGAGGATCCCCCGGACCACCTCCCGGTCGTCGAAGTCGACCTGGTGATCGGCGAACTGCTGATACGGCTCGTGTCCCCGGCCCAGAATGAGGACGACGTCCCCGGGTCGGGCCTCAGAGAGCGCGTACCGGATCGCATCGGCCCGCTCGACCACCCGAACGTGGCTGGCACCTTCGGGGATCCCGGCAGCCACTTCCTCGACGATCGTCGCCGGATCCTCGGAGCGCGGGTTGTCGCTGGTGACCACTGCGAGGTCCGCCTCGGCCAGGGCCAGGCCCATCATCGGCCGCTTCTCCCGGTCGCGGTCTCCGCCGGCACCACCGACGGCGATCACGCGCCCCGGTGCGAACTCCCGTGCGGTCGCAATGACCTGTGTCATGCCGGCGGGGGTATGGGCGTAATCCACGAAAACGGAGACCGGGTCGTCACCGGACACCTGCTGGAAGCGCCCGGGGACCACGGGAAGTTCCCCGAGTGCGCCAACCACGTCCTCGAAGGGGATTCCCGCGGCGAGGCAACAGACGGCGGCCATCACCGCGTTGTCGACGTTGAAACGCCCCCAGACGGGGACGGTCACGTCGGCACTCCCCCATGGTGTGACGATGCGGAAGGACGCACCGGAAGGGCCCGGTGTGACATCCGCGGCGTACGCCTCACCGCCCTGGCCCACCCGCACCGTCGGGACCACCGTTCGGGCGGCGATACCGGCTCCGGCAGGGTCGTCGATGTTGACCACGGCGGAGCCGACCTCGTAGTCGGTGAACAACGTCTGCTTGGCGGCCAGGTACGAGGCCATGTCACCGTGGAAATCCAGGTGGTCCTGTGAGAGGTTGGTGAACGCCGCCACCTCGAATCGGGTGGCAGCCACACGCCCCATGACCAGTGCGTGAGAGGACACCTCAGTGGCGACCAGACGGCAGCCCTCGTCGCGCATGCGGGCGAGGAGACGCTGAAAGGTGGTCGCCTCCGGCGTGGTGTGCCCCAACTCGACGCGCTCGCCCGCGACACGGGCGCCGATGGTCCCCACCAGCCCCGGGTTCCACCCTGCGGCCGCGGCGATGGCCTCCACGTAGTGCGTGACCGTGGTCTTGCCGTTGGTCCCGGTGACGCCGACCACCGCCAGCGAGTGAGACGGGTGACCGTGCACTTCGGCGGCGAGGGGGCCGAGGGCCCGTCTCGTGTCTTCGACGCGAATCGAAGGCACCGTCGTGTCCACCGGACGGGAGACGCACACGGCAGCCGCCCCGGCGTCGACGGCGACGGGCACGAGGTCGTGACCGTCGACCCGGGAGCCCACCAGGGCCGCGAAGAGCTTGCCCGGCCCGGCATCCCGGGAGTCGTGGACGACGTCGATCACCGCGACGGTCGGGTCCCCCTGGAGTTGACCTCCGACGGCCCGGGCCAGATCTCCGACCGTGCTACCCGCCATTGTCGGGGGTCACTCCGAGCCGATGGAGGGCCTGCTCCATCACCTGGGCGAACACCGGCGCCGCCGCCAGACCGCCGGTGCGGTACTCGTGGGACGGGTTGTCGATGACCACCGCCACCACGACCTTCGGGTCCGAGATCGGCGCCATGCCCACGAACGAGGCTCGTGTCTCGTCGGTGTACCGGCCGTCGTCTCCTAGACGGTTGGCGGTGCCGGTCTTGCCACCCACCCGATAGTTCTCGACGCTTCCCTGGATGCCGGTGCCCTCGTCCACGGCCCGGGCGAGCAGGTCGCGCATCAGACGGGCGGTCGTGGGCGACACCACCTGGCGTGTCGTCACGGCGGCCACTTCGGTCTCGCCGTCCACGTCGGCCTTGGCCGCCACCAGGTGCGGGCTGATCCACATCCCGTCGTTGCCGACGGCGGCGTAGGCCGCAGCCATCTGGAGAGGCGTCGCCGCCACGGAGTAGCCGATGGACGCCGAGGCCCAGCAGATGTCACAGCCGGCCTCGAAGTTGAGGAGCCCGGCGGCCTCGGCCGTGTAGTCCACACCCGTGCGGGTACCGAGACCGAACGCCTCGATGTACTGGACGAGCCGGCGCTGGCCGAGCTTCTCGCCGATCTTGATCGTCCCGATGTTGGACGACTGGGCGAAGATGTCGGCCACGGTCATGTCCATCGTGTCGTGATTGGAGAAGTCCCGGTAGCACCCGTAGACGTCGTCGTCCTCGTCCTCACAGGCACCGGGCTTCAGCTCGAGCTCGTCGGCGACATCCGGGATGACCGTGCCGATGTCGACTTCCTTCTCCTCCAGGGCCGCCGCGACGGTGATCAGCTTCTGGGTCGAGCCGGGCTCGTAGATGCCGCGGACGATGAAGTTGCGGAAGGCGCGGCAGGTGGCCGGATCCTCGGATTCGTCGCAGGCCGGGTCGAGGGTGCGCCGGGTCTGGGGATCGAAGACCGGGGCGCCGGTCATGGCCAGGACTTCGCCGGTCTCGACGTGCAGCGCCACCACCCAGCACGAGTCGGCGCCTGTGGTCTCCACCGCCTCCATGCAGGCGTTCTGCGCCTGATACTGGAGCGGCAGGTCGATCGTCGTGTGGAGATCCACGCCGGGTGTCGCCGGCACGATGTCCGAGATTCCCTGCAGGATCGGGGTGCCGTCGAGGCCCCGCTCGAACACGGCTTTGCCGGGGATGCCGGTGAGTGCGTCGTTGTAGACGAGCTCCAGGCCCTCGCGGCCGACGCCGTCTATGTCGACGAATCCCGTGACGTGTGACGCGGTAGCCCCCGCCGGGTAGACGCGCGTGGGCTCGGGATGGGCGTAGACGCCCGGGACCTCGAGGTCGAGGACCTGCTGCGCCGTCGCCTTGTCGACCTGTCGCTTGATGTAGACGAAGTTCTTGCCGGTGGTCAGCCGCTCGTACAGGGCGTCGGTGTCCACGCCGAGCAGCCCCCCGATCTGCTGGGCCACCCAGAGCGGCTCCACCACCTGCTCCGGGACGGCGAACAGGCTCTGGGAGTCGACGGTGAGGGCGAGGATCTCGCCGTTTCGATCGAAGATCTTGCCGCGCTGCGGAGCCAGGTCACGCTCGACGAGGCGCTGTTCCAGACCCTGCTTGGCAAGGTCCGGCGCGGCGAGCACCTGGATGTGGAAGAGCCGATAACCCATCCCGAGCCACGCCAGGACGACGAAGACGCCGACGATGGCGAGCCGGATCTTGGCGCTTCTGGGCTTGGGGTCAGATGGCACGGCCTTCGTCCCTCCGGCTGAACTCCCGGAGGGGCAAGGCCCCTTCAGGCAGCCCGAACCCAGCGCGTTCTCGGGTGCTCATTGATTGCTCTCCCCTCTTTCCGCCTCGGCGAAAACCGGGAGTTCCTGATCGAGGTCGACGAGGAGCTCCTTGGTCGTGTCCGGCAACACGAGCCCCATCTCCTCGGCGAGAGGTGCGATCCGTGCGGGGCTCTCCAGCCGCGCGATCTCCAGGTTCAAGTCCAGGTTGCGGGCCTCTTCCCTGGCGATGGCCTTCTCCAGCTCGGCCAGCTCGAAGGCGGCCCGGTCCAGGCTGGTCTGGGTGATGCCGAGACCCAGGAAACCGGTGATGGCGATGATCGCCACGATCACCCACGGCCCGAGGGCAGGTCGACGGGCCTTCTTCCCTCGGACGACCCTGATGCTGCGGGGGTCGGTGCGGTGCTGAGGGTTGACTACCGCGGTCATGCGGCCACCTTTTCCGCAGCGCGGAGCACCGCCGAGCGCGCCCGGCGGTTCCCGGCCACCTCGGCCGGGGACGGCTTGACGGGCTTGCGGGTTAGGACCCGGAGCTCGGCGGCCCGGCCGCATGCGCACACGGGGAGACCAGGCGGGCAGACACAGCCGGTGGCCCCCCGGGCGAAGCGCTGCTTCACGACCCGGTCCTCGAGGGAGTGGTATGAGATGGCCACGATCCGGCCACCCGGACGCACCATCGAGATGGCCTGCTCCAGACCGGCTTCCACCGCCTCGATCTCGCCGTTCACGGCGATGCGGAGCGCCTGAAAGGTGCGCCGGGCAGGATGTCCTGCCCGGCGCGGGGGCACGGCCGCGGCGATGACGGTGGACAACTGGCCGGTGGTCTCGAAAGGTCGATTGGTGACGATGGCGGAAGCGATGCGCCCGGCCTGGGGCTCCTCGCCATAGCGGCGGATGATCCGGGCCAGTTCGGCCTCGGGCCATTCGTTGACGATCTCCGCGGCGGTGTAGGGGGCGTCGGGGCCCATCCGCATGTCCAGGGGGCCGTCGTGGCGATAGGAGAAGCCGCGCTCGGCGGTGTCGACCTGATGTGAGGACACACCGAAGTCGAAGAGGACCGCGGTCGGTGCCTCGTCCGTCACCGAGCTGACCATCTCCTCGAGATCGGCGAAGTTGCCCTGGACGGCGTCGATACCGAGATCGGCAGCCCTGGCGAGGGCGTCGGGATCACGGTCGATGGCGACCACGCGCACCCGATCGCCGAACTCCTCCAGGAGTCGACGAGTGTGACCGCCACCACCGAACGTGGCGTCGACCACGAGACCGGGCATGGTGGGAGCGATCAACCCGACCACCTCGTCCACGAGGACGGGTCGGTGATATTCCTGGCGTGGGTCCTGGGCCATTGCCAGCCCCCCGGGCGCTGGTACCAACTGAAAGCGGGCGGAGTCAGGGGCGTTCCAATTGGTTCCGGGGGGCTGGCGATGGGCCAAGCCCTCTTCTTTTCACTCGTCTTCGTCGACATAGGTCTGGTCACCGGCCTCACGGTCCTCGAGGTATCGGTCCTTCTCCCACAGTTCGATGTGGTCGAAGACACCAATGACGACGATCTCGCTCCCGGTCTGGAAGCCGCCGAAGTCACGGAGATCGGGCTTGACCAACAGACGCCCCGACTTGTCGAGGTCCTGCTGGTCGGCGCCGGCGAACATCGTCCGGGCGAGCATCCGCGTGCGCCGGTTTTGGGGTCCGGCCACCACGTCCTCGGCCATGCGGGCGAAGTCCTCGGTGCGGTGGACCATCAGCTGACCGTCCCGACCCTTGGCCACGACGCAGCCTTCGGCGAGCTGACGTCGAAAGGGAGAGGGCAGAACCACCCTCCCCTTCTCATCCAGCGTGTGGAAGTACTCGCCGAGAAACACTGCCGTCCGTCCGTCCTCACTTCGGCTCCCTCAGGGAGATTGCGCCACTATGCCCCACTTCCCCCCACTTGTCAACCCCTTTACCCCACAACAAAACCCCCTGACCCCCACCACCCCACAAGGGGATCAGAGGGTCAGGGGGTAGCTGAATCGCCGCGCGAAACGCCTGGTTGGTTGGAACGACTGCCCCCTACCTCCCGCCTCACTCCGTTCGGCGGCAGGGACCTTCCCCCTTCGCTATCGCTCAGGGGGACAAACCGGGAGAGCGGGGGTAGCCAAGGATCAGTCCCCCACGAAGTGGGGGTAGGGGTTAGGCCGACTCGGGCAGGAGGAACGGTGTCCAGTCCGGATCGACCTGGAACCCCGTGGCCGCATAGATCCAGGCGAAGCGTCGCGGTGGCGTCGGCTTGGTGCGAAGGACGAACCCGACCTCCCCCGGCGTCCGGTTTCCCTTCCGGAGGTTGCAGGCCCGACAGGCCGCCACCACGTTCTCCCAGACGTGGGCCCCTCCCCTGGACCGGGGCGTCACGTGATCGATCGACTCCGCGGGCCCGCCGCAGTACTGGCATCGGTAGCCATCGCGGCCGAACACGGCCCGACGGGTCACGGGGACGCTGTGCCGGTAGGGGACCTTGACGAACCGGTTCAGCTTGACCACGGATGGCACCTGGACCGAGAGATGCTCGGACGCCCAGACCTCGGAGCGGGGCACCACCACCGAAGCCTTCTCGGCCAGGACGAGGACGATCGCCCGTCGCACATTGACGACGGAGAGCGGCTCGTAGCTGGCGTTCAGCACCAATGCGCCTGTCATCTCAGACCGTCCTACCGACTCGAAGCGTAGTGACCGATCCCGCTTCTGACGGGGGCATTCGGCGCGGGGTTCAGTCGGAGACGGCGATGAGCCCCATAGCCCTGCCCACGGCGAGGGTCAGGGCGCGCTCCCATCCCAGGGAGACCATGGCGGTGCCGACACGTTCGATCTCGCCGTCGAAGGCTCGCACCTTGAGCAGACCGTCATCGGCGATCGACGCCCCGACCACCTCGATCGGGACCTTCCCGATCACGCGGCACCAGGCGTCGGCCATGCCCTGGGCGATGGAGCGCGGATTGGCCGCGACCACGCGGTGGGATCGGACGTTCTCGCCTTCGACCTCGACCCGGGCCCCCTTCTCGAGAGGCACCAGACGGACTTTGACGCCGAGGCCACGCAGCTCCGGCGGCCCGTCGGATGGCTCGGGCAGCGCTTCCTCCACGGTCTGGGGACGCGACGAGCGGACACCGTAGGCGACGAGGATCTGATGGATCCGCTCCATGACCCCTGCCTCGTCGGCACCGGGAACGAGACGGATGTTGATTCCGCCGCCCTCTTCGGTGAGGTCGACGGTGACGGACGCGACGCCGGGTATCTCCTCGATCCTGCTGGTCAGACCGGGGGGAGTCATCGCAGACCCCTCATCCGCTTGCGCCACTCGAGGTAGTCGACGAAGTCATTCGCCGGGACGGCGATCGCCTCGCCGTAGGCGGTCTGACTCCGCCACCTCAGATAGGCCCGAGATGGACCGAGACGGCCCTTGCGACGGACCGAGAGCGCGGCACGTATTGCTTCCCCCCACAGACCGGGTTTCCCCAGCAGCGACCGGGCAAGGCCGCCTAGCCCCAACTTGAACAAAAGCCCTCCCAAAGATGTGCCCTTGGGGTGAAAGACTAGCCCCAAGAAAATCGATTCCTAGGTACAGTCGCGGAGAAATCCCCAGCGGAGGTCGCTGCTTGACCGATCGAATCGAGCGCTTCGGAGAGCGTTTCAACCGAATCGCCTCCAACGTGGAGACCGTCATCCAGGGCAAACGCGAGGTCGTCGAGCTCGTGTTGCTGGCTCTCGTCGCCGAGGGCCATGTTCTCGTGGAGGACGTCCCCGGGGTCGGGAAGACCCATCTCGCCAAATCCATCGCGCGGTCGATCGACGGCGCGTTCAACCGGATCCAGTTCACTCCCGACCTGCTGCCCTCGGACGTCACCGGCATCAGCGTCTATGACCGGGACCGGCGGGAGTTCGAGTTCAAACCGGGCCCGATCTTCGCCAACATCGTCGTGGGTGACGAGATCAACCGCGCCAGCCCGAAGACACAGTCTGCCCTGCTCGAGGCCATGGAGGAGCGTCAGGTCACTTCGGATGGGGTGACGAGGCCCGTGCCACTCCCCTTCATGGTGGTGGCGACGCAGAACCCCCTGGAGCACGAGGGCACCTATCCCCTTCCCGAGGCGCAGCTCGACCGGTTCATGATGCGGGTGGTCATCGGCTACCCCGACCGGTCCAAGGAGCTGGAGATGCTGGACACCCACGGAGTGCGGTCGACCTTCCTCGATCTCGAGCCCGTGGCGACCCTCGACGACGTCAGGGAGCTGATCGTGACGGCACAGAACGTCACGGTCGCCAATGCCGTGAAGAACTACATCATCGACCTGGTCGGAGCCACCCGTCAGCATCCCGACGTGATGCTGGGCGCTTCGCCCCGCTCCGCGCTGTTCCTGCAGCGTCTCGCCCGGGCCCGGGCCGCCGCCCAGGGACGTGACTACGTGATGCCCGACGACATCAAGGACCTGGCGATCCCGGTCCTGGAGCACCGCATCACGCTGCGGCCGGAGGCCCAGATGAGGGGCGAGACAGTCGCCGAGATCGTCACCGGGATCCTCGGGCGCCTCCGGGTGCCGGGGACCGCTTCCCGCATCGCCACCTGATGCCCAGCGCCAGGGGCTGGGCCCTCCTCGGAGCAGGAAGCGCCTTCTTCATCCTCTGGTGGACATTCGGAGACCCGGAACTGCTGCTCGTCGGCGTCTTCCTCGTGCTCGCCCCGCTGGCGGCCCTCGCCTATGTGCGTCTACACCGGCCGGTGGTGGAGATCTCCCGCCGGATCGGCTCGCCTGCGGTCCACGACGGCGACACGACGATGGTCACCTTGTTCGTGGACAACCGGACGCGTCGTCCGGTCCCCCACCTGACGATGTTCGACGAGGTGGACAAGCTGGGCGTCGCCGGCTTCGAGACCGCCCGGCTCGCCGGGGGCGAGAGAGCGAGCGCGTCGTACCGGGTGACCTGCAGCCCGCGGGGCGTCTACAAGGTCGGGCCGGCCAGGGGACACGCCGGCGACCCCCTCGGGCTCGCCGAGGTCGCCGTGGCCGACTCGTCCGTCGACCGTCTGGTCGTGTACCCGGCCGTGGAGCGACTCAGTGGCTTCCCGCAGACCCGCGGCCGTGACCCGCTGGTCCATGCCTCCCGCCCGGAACACAGCCAGCGCGGTGGTGAGGACTTCTACACCCTGCGCGAGTACAACCGGGGCGACGACCTGCGACGGATCCACTGGCCGTCGGTCGCCAAGACCGACGAACTGATGATCCGTCAGCTGGAGACACCCTGGCAGTCGAGGGCGCTGGTCCTCCTCGACGTCCGGGAGTCGGCCTACGAGTCGGAGCAGGCCTTCGAGACCGCGGTGTCCGGGGCCGCCAGCGTGGTCGACCACCTTGTCCGCACCGGCTTCGACGCCGACTTCTGGGCCGGCGATGCCAACACGCTCGACGCTTCCAAGTACTCGGTGATCATGGAGCGCCTCGCGGTCGTGCAGCCGGACCCGTCGATCGACCTCCGCGCCGTCGCCACGCGCATCCGCCACAGGGGCGGCGGCGGGGCGCTCGTCCTCGTCACCGGCGTTCCCGACCGCGAGATGCTCGCCGTGCAGCGACTCCTCGCCCCCGACTATGGCAACACCGTGTTGATGAGCGTCTCGTCGACCACACCCCAGACCGTGATCGGGTTCCACCGGGTGGGTGCGGCCACCGTGGTCGTCGACCCGGGTGCCCGGTGGGCCCCGGAATGGCTCAAGACGATGAGAGCGACATGGGCAGACGTCTCAGCCAGCTAGCGGGCCTCGTCATCCTCGGGATGATCGTCTCGAGGACGGGCCGTCTCGTGCAGTTCGGAGAGGGCCACATCCAGTGGCATCTGATCGTGATCGCAGCTGCCCTCCTGGGAGGTGTCGTCTGGTGGCTCCTCCGTCAGGTCGATCCCGGCCAGACCTGGTCCCAGGTCATCTTCCTGCTCGGCGCCGCCGTGGTCTTCCTCAGGGTGGCGGTGCCGGAGACACTCGTGTACGGGGTGATTCCGACGAGCTCCACACTCCCCGGGCTCACCGCGGCACTGGAGGAGGCCTTCCGGACCATTCGCTCGGGCGTCGCGCCGGTCGTCCCGCTCCCCGGACTGGTGGCCATCCTGTCCGCCCTCTTCTGGGTGCTGGGTGGCCTGTTCGCCCAGGGCGCCGTGACGGGCCGCGTGGGTGTGATGCTGGTGCCCGCGGGCGCCGTGTACCTCCAGTTCGCCGTGTTCGACCGTCAGCCCGCCGGGATCTCCTGGATGGTCGCCACCGCGGTGGTGATCGGCCTCGCCCTCGCCGGCATAGTCCTCGACAGGGGCGAGGGAATGGGCCGGGCCCGGGATCGCTCCGGTCTCCCGCTCCCCCACTCGTCGCCACGGGCCGCGTTCATGATGGCGGCGCTGGTCGGGGTCATGTCGATCGCCGCCACCACCAACGCCATGGGTCTCGTCTCCGAGTACGGGAACCTCCCGTGGCAATCGGGGACCGGCGGCATCGGCGACGGATTGGGCGGCAACATCGTCTTCGACCGCTTCGTCGACCTCCGGCAGCGTCTGATCAGCCGCGAGAACGCTCTCTTGTTCCGGGCGACCCTCGGTCCCGGCGCACCGCCCGCCAACCAGATCTACTGGCGCATGGAGACTCTCGACCTCTTCGACGGGGTGTCGTGGAGACGGGGCAACTCACAGACCCGTCTCGCCACCACCGGTCCACTCGGAGATCCCGCTCACACCTACCGGGGCTCGAAGGCCCCGATCCTCCAGCGGGTCTACATCTCCCGCTTGGGCGGCGCCCTCCTGCCCACGGCCGGCGAACCGGTGGCCCTCCACGAGATCTCCGGTGAGAAGACGATCGAGCCGGGTGAGATCCGTTTCGGGCGGGACGGCGCCCTGTTCCGCGCCGTTGGCATCGCGCCCGACGACAACTATCAGGTGGAGACCTCGATGCCTCTGGTGGAGGCCGACCTCGGCGCCCTCGCCACCGGCCCCGACGGCCAACTCAGCCCCCTCTTCGCGGGAGCGGCGGAACGGGGGCTCTTCTCGGCCGAACCGGGGGCACCCCCCGGAGAAACCACCCGGCCCCCCGACATCGATCGCTTCCTCCAGCTCCCACGGAACATGCCGGGCACGCTGGTGGCGACGGCGCGTCGAGTGACACGGGGCGCCACCACCGACTTCGAGCGGGCCTGGATGCTCCAGCACTGGTTCCGGGACTCGGGCGAGTTCACCTACTCGCAGACGGTGACCACGGGTCACGGCTCCCTGGTCCTCGACTCGTGGCTGAACGATGCAACCAGCCAGAACTACCGGACCGGGTACTGCGAGCAGTTCGCGGCGGCCATGGGCGTCCTCGGCCGGATCCTCGGGATCCCCACCCGTGTCGTCTGGGGCTTCACCCCGGGCCGGGTCACCGAGGCCGACGGGATCGAGGTCATCGAGGTCCGCGACACCAACGCCCACGCCTGGGTGGAGATGTGGATGGACGGATTCGGATGGGTGCGCTTCGACCCCACGCCCCGCGGTGAGGCCCTGCCTCCGAGCATGACTGCGGACTTCGCTCCGGAAGAGGTCCTCCCGCCGGTGGAGGGGCCGCAGCCGGGTACGGTCGGCCCCGATCCCGAAGACCCGGGCTTCATCGACGACCCCCTTCCCCCGTTCGAAGGCGGCGGAACCAATGTCCCCGGGCAGGGTGACGGTGTCAGCTGGTGGATCGCCGTCCCGATCCTCGCCCTGCTCGCCGGCGCCATCCCGATGTTCAAGAGGCTGAGACGGAGGCGTCGCCTCGAGCGGGCCCGCAACGGCGACATCACCGCCCTATGGGACGAGTTGGTCGATCGGCTCACCGACCTTGGCGACCCGGTCGTCGAGACGCTGACCCCGATCGAGTGGGCGGAAGAAAGGGGCTCGGCCCTGATGCCGCTGGCCCGCGGGTACGCCCGGGCGGTCTATGGCGGAAAGCAGACCACCCTGAGCCAGGCCGAGATCCTGGAGCTGGAGTGGTGGTTGCAGAACCGCTACGACGGCCGCAGGCGGGCGCTGGCGGCGCTCAACCCGAAGTCACTGCTGAAGTAGGCAGTACCCCGGATGCCTCAAGTTCCGGTGGCCTGCTCCTCGCGCACGTCGTCTTCGACGCGGCGGAGCATCTCGAGGAACTGGGTCCGGTCGAGCTCGAAATAGGTGACGTCCTCTTCGACGTCCCGGGCGATCTCGTCGATCGCCACGAAGAAGGCCAGCTGACCCTCCCTGAGGGCGTCGAGGAGCTCGCCGTCGTCGTGGCTCACCCGGAAGATCGAGACACCGTCGGTGACCAGCTTCACCTGGGCGAGGTGCTCGTCCATCGCACCCTCGCGTCGGAGGTACTCCCAGGCGCGGCGGACGCGCTGCAGCGACATGCCGTTGTCGAGGAGGCTGCGGACGACCCTCAGGGCGACCAGGTCACGGAACGAGTAGAGACGTCTGACACCCGGGCGACCCCCTGAGCTCTGGATCGACGGGCTGACCAACCCGACCCGATCCCAATACCGAAGTTGATGGTGTGTGCATCCGCTCAGCCGACTCGCCTGTTCGGCGGTAAACGCCTGCTCCAATGTCCTACTCCCAAAGATCTCCGTGCCGCGGACCGATGCGTGGTCCGCCCCTTGTCGCATGCCCGCCAGGAGCGGGGGGCCGGAACATTAGCCAACTCGCGGGAGACCGTGGCAGCCGGTTCGACTACTGCGTCAGTCGTCGAATTCTTCGTACTCCTCGACCCGCTCGAGATCGCGCTCGCCCCATCCGCGGAAGCGGAGGGCGTTGACCAGAGCCGTGGCCGAGAGAACGACGATGAGGAACCCGGCAGCCGCCACCGGCGTCACCGACAGATAGGCGACGATGATGGCGAGGCCGAGGAGGATTCCGATCGTGGAGAGGCGAACACCGAAGCGGATGGGCCGTTGCACTCTCTGCACGGCGCGGGCGAGCTCCGGATCCTCTTCGTAGAACTGGCGCTCGATCTCCGCCAGGATCCTCTGTTCCTTGTCGTCTAGAGGCATGTCCACCGGTCCGTTGGGTTGGGCCCAACGCCAACTCTACACCCGACGCGAGTACAGGTGACAGTGGTTCTCACCCGCGATCTCCCATGCCGCCACCGGGCCGGATCGCCCCCTCTCCGTACCGCTCCCTGACCTCGAACACGACGTCCTCGACCTTCGACCAGCCGTCCTCCTCGAACCCCAGCTGACGGGGCGCGTCTGCCTGCTCCAGAGAGGAGGCGCCGAGCCCGATGAGCCGCACGGGCCGGGTAGGCGCCAACTCGTCGAGCAAGGCCCTCGCCACGGCCGAGATCTGGCGGGCGGAGTTGGTCGGAGCGGAAAGTGTGCGACTCCGGGTCAGCGTCTCGAAGTCCTCGTACCGCACCTTCAGGGTGACGGTGCGCCCGACGAGACCGGCACGACGCATTCGGTGGGCGAGACGGAGGGCGTGATCGGCGACCGCCGCAACCAGCACCTCCTTGCCCGCCAGATCGGTGTCGTACGTCTCCTCCACCGACACGGACTTCGCCTTGTGATCGGGCTCGACCTCTCTCCGATCGAAGCCGTTGGCCAGCTCGACGAGCTGATGCGCCATGGCCGGGCCGACCGAAGCAGCCAGCGCCCGCTCGGGTGTCGCGGCGAGGTCGGCGACACTCTCGACACCGAGACGCTCCAGGGCTGCGGCGGTGGCGGGTCCCACGCCGGGAAGGGCTTTGGCCGGGAGAGCATGCAGGAACTCGATGTGCTCGCTGGCGGGGATGTGCCGGATGCCGTCGGGCTTGGCGGCCTGGCTGGCCAGCTTCGCCACCAGCTTGGAGGCGGCCACACCCACGGAAGCGGGCAAGCCGACACGGGCCCGGATCTCGGCTCGGATGGCGCGGGCCACCTCCACCGGCGAGGGAAAGTGGCGCCGGAGACCGGACACGTCGAGAAACGCTTCGTCGACGCTGAGACCTTCGACGAGGGGGGTGAAGTCCCGGAACACCTCGAACACCCGGACCGACACCTCCCCGTACTTGCCGTGAGAGGGTGGGACCACCTTCAGTTCGGGGCAGAGCTCGAGAGCAATCGCGGTGGGCTGTGCCGACCGGACGCCGAACTGGCGGGCCTCATACGAAGCGCTGGCGATGACCCCGCGCGGGCCTGTCCCGCCCACCGCCACCGGGATGCCGCGTAGCGAAGGATCGTCGAGCCGCTCCACCTCGACGAAGAAGGAATCCATGTCGACGTGGAGGATCGGTTCGGTCCACACGCCGCCGAAGTTACCGGGCAATCGGGACATGAAGGGCCAAACTGACCGCATGGCAGTTCTCGTCCATCTCGTCCACCACGCCGAGGTCGACAACCCGCACAACCTCGTGGTCGGCTCCACGCCCGGCTTCGGTCTCTCGCCCCACGGCGTGGAACAGGCCCGTCGCGTGGGCCGTTATCTCGGCCCCCGGGCCGTCGTCGCCATCTGGTCGTCACCCCTGGAACCGGCGCTCCGGACCGCCGAGGAGATCGCAGCTCGCTCGGCCGTCCCCGTCCGCGTCGACGAAGACCTGCGCGACTGGGGGCTTCTCGGCCGGTGGGAAGGCCATCCATGGCCCCACATCTCCAGCACCTTCCCCGGTGAGCTCGAGGCCTACCTCGCCGACCCATGGGCCATCGACTTCGTCGACGAGACGCTGACCGAGGTAGCCGACCGGGTCACCGCCGTGGCGCGTCGCCTCGATGAGACCCACCCCCACGGCGACGTCGTCATCGTGACGCACAAGGACTCGATGCAGGCCGCCAGGCTTCGGTTGGTCGGCTCCGACCGGAATCGATTCCATGAGGATCTCCCGGCGCCGGGCACCGTAATCACCCTGCGCCCGGGCCCCTCCTGGAAGGAGGAGACGACCTGGACCCCGGCCGAGTCGCCTCGCTTCGGTGAGAAGTCCGATCTCAGGGTCGTCCCGTCGGAGGACCCGACTCCTTCTCCCGCCTGAAGCGTGCCAGACTCGGCGTCGTGAGACCGCCCCTAGCCGCCCTGGCGCCGCTGGCCGCGGCCCTGGCATGGACGATCGCCCTGGTCGTCAGCCCCGATCCCCTCCCCGCCGTCCCGTCGGCGCTTCTCGTCGGGATCGGCCTCCTGCTCATGGCCACCACCTCCACCACGGGCCTCGTGGTGCTGGGCGCCCGCTGGGCCCACCGGCTCGGATGGCTCGTGGTGGCCGTCGGCGGCGCCCTGGCGGTGGTCCGCCCCATCGACACGGCATGGGTCGTCGCGCTGGCGGTGACCGCCCTGTCTGCGGCAGGTCTCGTCTCGCTTCAGGGCCGCATCCGCAAGCTCCCGTCGGCAACGGGGCCGCCCACGCAGGCGGTGCTGCTCCCCCTGCTCCAGCTCTGCGCCCCGGTTGCGCTGGGCCTGACGGCCTCCGGTGAGGCCTGGGCGGTGACCACGGTGGCTCTCAGCGCCCTGCTCGCCGCCTTCCTCTACTCCCGGGTGATCTTCGGTGGTCTCGTCGTCGCCCGGGTCGTCTGGCCGGTCCTGGCGCTCGCCCTGACGCCCTTCATGGACCTCCCCGCCGTCATCGTCACGGTCGTCCTCGTCGCCGGGAACCTGGCCCTCGCCTGGCACCCCTCGGCCAAGGCAGCCTTCCATCCCCCGCGCACGGTCGGATCGACCTTCCCGATACCTCCCGAGCTCGCCCCGCCGGAGATCCTCGATGCAGCCGGTCTCGACGACCGGGGCCGGAGGAAGTCGTGAGACGGCGCCCCAACCCGTGGATCGCCATCCCGGCGCTCGTCACGGGCCTCCTGGGCGGAGCACTGGGCTGGATGGTGACGACGGTCAGCTGCCGTCAGGAGGCCCGCTCCTGCACCGTCCTGGGCGGCGTGGTGGCCGTGGTGACCTTCGTCGCCGTCACCATCGGCGTGATGCTGCTGCTGGCCCTGGTGTTCCGGTCGCTGGCGGAGTGGCGTCAGCAGAACGAGCGCAGCTAGTCGCTGCACACATCTTCTCGGCCCTACAGGGCCGAGAAGATCAATGTGGCGTTGTGCCCGCCGAACCCGAACGAGTTGGACATGACATGGCGCATCTCGGCCTCCCTGGCCTCGTTGGGCACGTAGTCGAGGTCGCACTCGGGATCGGGGGTCGTGTAGTTGATCGTCGGCGGGAGCACCCCGTGACGCATCGCCTCGATGGCGATGATCGCCTCGACTGCGCCCGCACCCCCCAGGATGTGACCGGTCATCGACTTCGTCGACGAGACGGGGATGCCGTAGGCGGCGTCACCCATGGCGATCTTGATGGCGGCGGTCTCGGTGGAGTCGTTGGCCGGTGTCGACGTGCCGTGGGCGTTGATGTAGCCGATATCCGACGGGTCGAGGCGGGCATCCTCGAGCGCCGCCTTCATGGCCTTGGCCGCGCCCGTGCCGCCCGGCTTCGGAAGCGTGATGTGATAGGCGTCGGCGGACATCCCGTACCCCGTCACCTCGGCGTAGATCTCCGCTCCCCTGGCCCGGGCGTGCTCCAGGCTCTCCAGGATGAGCACTCCCCCGCCCTCTCCCATTACGAACCCGTCCCGGTCGGCGTCGAACGGGCGTGACGCCCCCTGAGGATCGTCGTTGCGGGTCGACATGGCGCGTGCCTGTGCGAACGTGGCGATGCCGAAGGTGGTGATCGAGGCCTCCGCCCCTCCGGCCACCATCACGTCGGCGGCGCCCCGACGGATGATCTCCGCGGCGTCGCCAATGGCGTTGGCGGAAGCACTGCAGGCGGTGACGACACACGAGACGGGGCCTGTCAGGTTGTGCTCGATCGAGACGAGACCCGCCGCCATGTTGGGGATGATCCTCGGGACACCAGTGGGGCTGACGCGGTCGGGGCCCCTCTCGACGAGGGTCGTGATCTCCTCGATGAACGCCCCCATCCCGCCGAAGCCGGCGCCGACCATGACACCGGCCCGGGAGGCGAGATCCTCGTCGGTGGTGAATTCGAGCCCGGCGTGGGCGATCGCCTGCCGGGCAGCGACGATGAAGAACTCCGAGAAGCGATCGAGTCGCCGCAACTCCTTGGCGTCGAAGTGAGCCGAAGGGTCCCAATCCGACACCTCGGCGGCGATCTGGGTCCGGTAGTCGCCCGCGTCGAAGAGAGTTATCGGCCCGACGCCGGACACACCGGACGTGACCGACTTCCAGGTCGCGGTGACGTCCAGGCCGACGGGGGTGATCGCCCCCATCCCGGTGACGACCACCCGGCGGCGATCACTCATGAGTGGTTCAGGAGTTCAGCTTGGAATGGACGAGGTCGATGGCCTGGCCGACGGTCATGATCGACTCTGCCTCCTCGTCCGGGATCTTGACGTCGAACTCGTCCTCGAGGGCCATCAGAAGCTCGACGACCCCGAGGCTGTCCACGTCGAGGTCCTCCTCGAAGTGGGCCTCGTCGTTGATCTTCTCGGCGTCCAGACCCAACTCGCTGACGAGCACGTTCACCAGACGCTCGGCGACTTGCTCTCTGTCCATTTGCTCTCCTCCTGTGAAAGGGCAGTTGCGCAGGGCAACTTACAGCGCGACACCGCCGTCGACGGCTATCACCTGGCCGGTTATGTAGGACGCAGCGTCCGAAGCGAGGAACGTCACCATCGGTGCGACCTCGTCGGCGGTCCCGAACCGACCCATCGTGATGGCCGCGACCGCGGCTTCTTTGACCTCGTCCGACAACTGATCGGTCAAGTCGGTGGCGATGAACCCCGGCGCCACCACGTTGGCGGTGATCCCCCGGGATCCCACCTCCTTGGCCACCGACTTCGTGAAACCGATGAGCCCCGCCTTCGACGCCGAGTAGTTCGCCTGACCGACATTCCCGCTGATCCCGGCGACGGAGGCGATGTTGATCACCCTCCCCCAGCGGGCCCGAACCATGCGTCTCAGGGCGGCCTTGGTGCAGAGGAAGGCCGACCGGAGGTTGGTTGCGATCACCGTGTCGAAGTCCTCGACCGACATCCGCAACAGCAACCCGTCCCGGGTGATCCCTGCGTTGTTGACCAGGATCCCGACGGGCCCGAACGCCTCCTCGGCCGCGGCGAACAGTTGGTCCACCTGCTCGGGGTCGGAGACGTCGGCCTTGACGGCGAGCGCCTGACCCCCGTCGGATTGGATCTTCTCCACCACCTCGTCGGCGGCGGACTGGTTGGAGGCGTAGTTGACGACCACGGAATGGCCCGCGGAAGCCAGGTGGATCGCCATCGATCGCCCCAGCCCCCGGGAGGCCCCGGTGACCAGGGCCACCCGCCCGTCCACAGCGTCGGTCACGCCTGCTTCTCCGGGCGGCCGAAGAAGTCGAAGTTGGGCTGCAGCAGCTCCATGGTGTCACGGTCGGGCGGTGGCAGTTCCACGTCGGATTCACCGAGCGGGGTGACACGGTCACCCCAGCGGACGACGCTGGAAGCCCAGGTCAGACCACCCCCGAACGCTGTGAAGACGACGATGTCGCCCGGCTGGATGCGCCCCTCCTCCAGGGCCTCGGTGAGGGCGACGGGAATGGTCGCCGCCGAGGTGTTCCCGTAGGAATGGATGTTCACGTACACCTTGGACTCGTCCACCCCGAGCCGGCGGGCGGTGGCGTCGATGATCCTGATGTTGGCCTGGTGAGGGATGAGCAGGTCGACGTCTTCCAGGCTCAGACCGGCCTTCTCGAGGGCCAGAGCGGACGACTCGCCCATCTTGGTGACGGCGCGTCGGAAGACCTCCTGGCCCTCCATGGAGATGCCGGACAACCTCGGGTCGATCGGCCCGCGGTCACCCGCGGTCCCGTCGACGGGGACCTCGAGGATGTGACCCACGGACCCGTCCATGCCCAGGTCGCTGGCGAGCACACCGGCGGGGCCTTCGGTCGGTTCGAGCACCACTGCGCCGGCGCCGTCCCCGAAGAGGACGCATGTGGTGCGATCGGTGAAATCGATCAGGTGATGCAGCTTCTCGGTGCCGACAACGAGAACCGTCTTGTACGCGCCGCTCTTGATCATGTTGGTGCCGACCTCGAGCCCGTAGACGAAGCCCGAGCAAGCGGCGTTCAGGTCCATCGCTGCGGCGTTCCACGCCTGCAGGTGCTTCTGGACCACGCTCGCCGTCGACGGGATGATCGAGTCGCCACTGCAGGTGGCTACGAGGAGGAGATCGACTTCCTCGGGGGTCTTGCCGGCGGCGGCGAGGGCACGGTGACACGCAACGGCCGCCAGCTCCGAGGCTTCCACATGGCTGATCCGCCGCTCCTTGATCCCCGTCCGGGTGGTGATCCACTCATCGGAG
>Ga0209075_1001474_pt1 | contig 22105 bp, 21 predicted proteins | sample Stecom2011_FD_187523 | JGI IMG/M metagenome (GOLD analysis project Ga0209075, IMG submission 187523) | Agricultural soil microbial communities from Utah to study Nitrogen management - Steer compost 2011 (SPAdes) (version 2) | ecosystem: Environmental > Terrestrial > Soil > Agricultural land...
CCCGGTACTTAGATATTTTTGCTTTCTAATGATTAAGTACAGTTGCCGTTCAAAGTTCCAGTCTGGCAGTTGTAAACGAACTAAGCTGCCCCGTTCAAAGGCATCTTCTAGTGTAATCATAGACAAGCAGCCAATGCCTAAGCCTGCTTCTACGGCACGCTTAATAGCTTCGGTATGTTGCAGTTCTAAAATAATGTTTAACTGTGGAAAAATGCCATGCATGACACGTTCAAAGGCTTGACGGGTGCCTGAGCCTGGCTCACGCATAATCCACTTTGCATCAATTAAGTCAGATTCTTGTATGCATCCATGCTGCTGCTGTTTTGCTGCTAAAGGGTGTTCAGGGCGGCAGAAAATGGCGAGTTCATCCGTCATCCAGGGGTATACTTTTAGGTCGTGATGATTAATGTCGCCCTCAATTAAACCAATATCTAAGTCGTAGTTTAATACTTTTTCAACAATGTCTTGTGTATTAGCAACATGCAATCCAACGTGAGAGTCAGGGTTGATCTCCATATACTTTGCAATTAAACGCACGGCTAAGTAGTTACCAATAGATAGCGTCGCACCAACACTGATAGGGCCAGCATCGGCATGTTTTAATAAAGAGCGTTCGAGCTCTTCAGCGTGGGCAATTAATGCTTCTGCTTTATTTCGGACATATTGCCCTTGTTCGTTCAGTTGCAAGCTTTTGCCGATGCGGTCAAAGAGCTGTACGTCATAGCGTTCTTCTAGCTCCTTTAAGGCACTGCTGGCTGCGCTTTGCGACATAGCTAATTCATTGGCTGCCTTAGTTAAATTTTGGTGGTGTGCCACCGATAAGAAGATTTGTAATTGTCTAAGGGTGAAGCGCATAGATGTCCTTTTTTTGGCTTATCGATAAAATCGAATAATGATATTCAAATAAGTTAATTTACCGATAGTTTGCCCTAAGTTAGTATTGCACACAATGATATTCCATTTAGTTAGGATAAGTGAGTTTTATATGAGCAAATTGATTAGTGAAACAGTCACCAGTGTTCACCACTGGAATGAAACATTATTTAGTTTTACGACGACACGTAGCCAAGGTTTACGTTTTAAAAATGGCCACTTCACTATGATTGGCTTAGAAGTAGATAACAAACCGCTTTTACGTGCTTATAGTATTGCCAGTGCTAACTATGAAGAAGAAATGGAATTTTTTTCAATTAAAGTGCCTGATGGTCCTTTAACTTCACGCCTACAAAACTTAGAAGTGGGCGACAAGTTACTGGTGGGTACTAAGCCGGTTGGAACGTTAATTACCGACAGTCTATTGCCTGGTAAAAACCTGTATTTGCTCAGTACCGGTACCGGTCTTGCGCCTTTCATGAGTATCATTAAAGACTTAGATGTATACGAGCAATACGATAAAGTAATTCTAACCCACGGGGTGCGTTGGGTGTCTGAATTAGCTTACCAAGACCGTATAGAAAACGAATTACCAAACAACGAATATTTTGGTGATATTGTTCGTGAAAAGCTAATTTACTACCCAACGGTTACGCGTGAACCATACCGTAATCAAGGTCGTTTAACACACTTATTAGAAACAGGTAAGTTGAACGAAGACATTGGCTTACCACCATTAAGTTTGGAGAATGACCGCTTTATGCTGTGTGGTAGCCCTGCTATGTTAGATGATCTAACTAAAATGTTAGACAGCTTGGGTTTTAAAGAAGCGCGTGCAGGTAATGCAGGTCACTATGTAATTGAGCGTGCTTTCGTAGAAAAGTAACCTCTACTGCAATCATTTAACGAGCAAGTCGGCTTTATGCTGGCTTGCTCGTTTTTCTTTGTGCTGAATATTCTTAAAAACCTTTACAGCTGAAATTTAAGAAGTACTCTAACGCTAATCTTATAGAGGGTTAAAGTTGTGAATCGTTGGATACTGTGTCTTGGAGCCATGCTGCTCACTCATGTTGCGTTATCTCAGACAGCTGAAGAAATCGACCAACCCGAGCAAAGAATTGTGGTTGCTCATGAAGAGCCCTTAGGCTCGTTGCTTCCCGAAACAGGTGTGCTGCCCACAGAATCCATTACCGTTGAAATGCTGTCAGACGATGCGTTTAAAGAATCTGTGCGTCGCTTGCCACAGCTAATGGAAAAGATACGCGTTGAAAACTTTGCCGCCGATAACCCTTACGTACTGTTACCGCATCGACCTAACTATGTCATGCCTGTGACTTGGTATAGCAACCCAGGTATCCATTCTTTAATCACCACCGATGAAAGTTCAGAGCGTGTGGCTGAAAGTGGCGATTATCAGCACTTTGAATCTATTTTTCAGTTAAGTATCAAGTACCCTATTGCCACAGGGGTATTAGGAAGCATGAGTCGATTAGATATTGCTTATACTAACCGCTCGTTTTGGCAGATGTATAACGAAGATATTTCTCGTCCCTTCCGTGAAACTAACCACGAGCCCGAGTTAATTTTGACTTGGCAAACGCGTAATAAATACATTGATTATGTATCGACTACGCTTAATCACCATTCTAATGGTCAAAGCGGCAAGCTTTCACGTAGCTGGAATAGGGTGATTCTTGAAGCCGGTGCGGTATTTTCAAACGGATTATTAAACACCAAACTATGGTGGCGAATGCCTGAGCCCTCTAAAACGGCTCCTTTAGGCGATGACAACCCCGATATCACCCACTATATGGGCTATGGGCAGCTTCAGTATATCTTTTTTCATGGCGATAACACTGTGTCGGTTAAATTACGAAATAACCTGAAAGCCTCTGACAATAAAGGCGCGATTGAAATAGGGTATAACTTCCCGCTGCATAAGAAGATTAAAGGCTATATCCATTATTTTAATGGTTATGGAGAGAGCTTAATTGATTATGACAATCATCAGCAGCGTATTGGCATAGGAATTAAGCTAAGCGACTGGCTATAAGCCCTAAGTCTAGGGCTTTAATGGATTTAGAATGGGCTTAATGCGGCAATAACAGAGTCTTCTTTAATCTTTATAGATTTAAGCATCATCTTAGCCATCGACTCTTCAAAGCTCTTTTCGGTTAATGTATACAGAGGATAATCTGTTACTGCTGTGGCTAACAAGCCTTCCACAAAGGATTGCACTTGTGGCTTAACGAAAGCCGGAAGGTCAGCAAAATGAAATTCAGTGATTCTAGGCTCATCGACATAAAAACTGTGATTAGACTGCTGGTAGCGCAGCTTGCCATCAACACGCATCCGACCTTTATGCACAGTGCCAAAGACAGTATTAATGACAACATGTGAATGAATGCTTAAGCGCTGTTGGTCTTCTAACAGGTCAAGCGTTGAGTTAGCTACCGTTAGTGAAAATAAATCCTGTTGTTCGGTCACAGGTAAGTAGCGATCCAACTCTTTTTGCAAATCATCTTTAGTAAAGTAAATATTTTGAGCTTGGCTGCTTAACGATATAAACAACGTTAGCAAGAAGGTAAGACCGTATTTCATTTACGTAATTCTCGAATTTTTTTATCGGTTTGCCACTTCCAGAATGCCGCTAACAAAGAAGCACTGATGTTATGCCAGATACTGAACATGGCTGCCGGAATGGCGCTGGCTGGTCCAAAGAACTTAAGCGCAAGGGCAACGCCTAAGCCAGAATTCTGCATGCCCACTTCAATTGCTAATGTGCGAGCAACCACTTCTGTTTGTCCTATTAGCTTCGCTAGCCCATAAGTGATCGCTAACCCAAGCAGGTTATGTAGCATGACAGCAATCACAATGCTGTAGCCAATATCCGCAAGGTTGTGAGCATTTACAGACACAATAATAGCGATAATCAATAAAATTAAAGCGCTAGTGATATTAGGTAAGTGGTTGAATAAATTACGGCTAACCTGTGGTAAATAGCGGTTGCTGAGTAAGCCGGCAATAATAGGCAACACCACAATCTGACCGATGCTAATAACCATGCCTAGGGAGTCTACTTCAACCGACGCACCGGCATAAAAGCTAATTAGCAGTGGTGTCAGTACTACCCCTAAGAGCGTCGAAGTAAGCGTTAAGCTTACCGATAAAGCAACGTCTCCGCCGGCTAAGTAAGTCATTACGTTAGAAGCCGTGCCGCCAGCACAGGCACCCACCACTATTAAGCCAATCGCAAGTTCAGGAGGGAGTTGTAGTGCTACCCCTAAGAACCAAGCCAGTAGTGGCATAAGAGTGAACTGCAAGGCTGCGCCTAACAAGATGGGCTTCGGCTTACGAATAACGCGTTTAAAGTCGCTTATACGCAAAATTAAGCCCATACAGAACATGATCATGCTCAGCAGAGGGATAATAGCGTCTTTAAGGCCCATTAAAGGGGTTGGGTCGTACCAAGCCAAGAAGCTAATGCCTATGGCTAGCCAAGGGAAAAAACGCTGTATAGAGATCATGTTGGCCTCTGCTTAGTTTATTTAAATGGGATAGCAAACAGGGGTAGCTGTTCTTTGTTTATTTCATCAAGCGAATCCGCGTTAGCTACCTTGCCACCTTGAGTAAAGATTACCCATGGATTTTTGCCTTCTAAAACACTGACTTTGTACAACGATTGAATATCCGCCAACGTTAATTTTGAAACTTCATCGGCAATGGCTTGGTTGGTATCAAAGGTTTCACGCTGAATTTCAATATCGCGTAATAGCTTAGTGAACTTTTCCCCCATGTTCTTAGGCTTTTCTAATAGCAGAGTAATTAACCCTTGTTTGTAAGAGGCAAACTCTTCAGCCGTCAGTTCATTTAAATGTTGTTCAAAGCCGGTAAAGAAAGCTTGGCTGCTGTCCATTATTTGCTGGGGCGTTGCTTCTGGTGCTTGCACAATAAATGCTAGGGCCGGTACGGTCTGTAAGGGCATTTGTGTAGCAAACACAACATAGCCTAGCTGTTCTTCAGTGCGCAGTCTTTGATAGTAAGGCGTGCCAATAATTTGCCCGAGTAAAGCAAAGCGCGCACGATTATAGTCGCTGTTTTCTATGCCTTGTACATACAATAAAAACGCATTGTCTTGGTGGTTAAGCTCTAGGTTCTTCTGGTGTTTACCCGATGGTAACTTCACGACCCTAGTTAATTCCGACAAGGGCTTTGTTGGGGTGTAATATTTTGTGACTAGGTTAGACATTTCAATGGCACTAGCACTACTAATGCTGCCATGCACAAAGCTCTGAATAGACAGTTCGTTGCTGAAATTATTAGCAAACTCTAAAACGTCTTCACGTTTTACATCAGCTAATACCTCTAATAGCTCGGTTTCGCTGAAACTAGGAACGTATAACCACTGACGTAGCTCGGCTAAGGTGCGCTCGTACGGCTTGTTTTTAAGTTGGTTCTTCAGGTTACGTTCTAGAGACGCGCGGTAGCGGTCGAATTCAACATCGGTGAGTTCTAAGTGTTGCATTTGCTCAAGGATACGGTCAAGTAACACTGGAATCTTATGCTGATACCCACCTAATGCCAGTTCAATGCCACGACCAGAGGCCGTTAGGTTGTAATGCAAGCCAGCCAAAGTGGCAGGGTAGCTATAGGTATTTAAGGCTTCTTTAATTGCGCGTACATACAGTTGTGACAACACACGGTTTTTAGCCGATTCACGTACAGAATCGTTTTGTAATTGCACTAATATACGAGATTTAGGTAACTTAAATTCATGTTCAGGGTAGTACCAAAGACGTTGATTAGCTTCATTGATTAGAAGTTTAGGCAAGGTCTGTGGTGCGTCTGCATGCAATTCAAAATCAGAAGGAACAAAAGGGTTGGCCTCTGGAAGGTGTAACGCGCTTAATTCGGGTGCGAAGTCAGGATTAGCCTGATAGTTCAAAGGACGTATACGAATTGGGGTGTTGTACCAAGGATCGATAGTATCAGTGGTTACTTTAGGCGCCACTAAAGTACGCAACATATTGCGTGCATCTAAACTATTAAGATAGGGCTTTAACTCTTCTGCAGAAGGGGCTTCCCAGCGGTAGTCTCCGTAGATCACATCGCTCTCTGGGTACAACAATAGGTTGGTACTTAGTCGAATAACATAGTCTGTTAAACGGGTTTGCTCTTGAAAGCGGAACATCAATTCGCTTAACAGCTTTTGCTCGTTGTATAGGTAGTCAGGCAATGGATTATTTTTGAGTAAATCAATGTAGTACAACACCGCCTGTGTAATATGGTCGACGTGCAGTAACCCTAAGCGTGTTAGTTGAACCTGTACAACCAGTAAGCTTTCATTGTCAGTACTTAAAGCAGGACCAGCACTTAAACCTTCTGCCCAACCTTTTTCTTTCAGTAAGGCCAGAATGCTGCCTTCCCCTTCATGACCTAGCAAATGCGATAAAAACTGCACAGGCTTGTGCATGTAATTAGTGCGGCTTTCAGGTAATGGGAAGCTAAACTTAAGGCGACGAATTTCCTTCACTGGCTCGATATTCATATCCAGTGGTAATTGATCGGCTAAAAATAATGGCTCTTTATTTTCCTGAGGCTGAGCGTCTCTTTTAGGCACACTTGAAAAGTGCGTTGTCGCTAATGCTTTTAATTCTTTTAATGGTAAATCAGCGGCCAACACTAAGGTCATACGGTCGGCTGAATAGTATTCTTCGTATAAGTCTAGAATATCATCGCGCACAGTGCGGCCATCATCACCAGCACGATCCGCTAAGGTGTCTAAGCTGCCAGTAGCAAAGGAGGCATATGGGTGCTCTGGGTTCATCGCTTGTTTTTCAGCCGAATAAATACGACGGAAGTCATCTCTGTATTTGGCTTTGTACTCAGCATTGACGGCGTTCTTTTCACGCTCTACAAAGGTGGCGTCGAAGGTGGGAGAAATAAAGAAAGGTGCAAAACGATCTAGGGCACCGGCAAAGGCAGAGGCTTCAATGTCAAAGAAGTAAGTAGTTTGGCTGTGAGCCGTAAAAGCATTATGACTACCACCATGACGGCTGATATAAGCCTGATATTCGCCTGACTCTGGGTAGGGCTCAGTACCTAAAAATAGCATGTGTTCTAAAAAGTGAACTAAACCTTCACGACCTTTAGGGTCGTTACCACTACCTACAGCAACGGTAACAGCGGCGGCCGCTTTTTCTGCCTTAGGCGTACTGACTAGTAACACCTTTAAGCCATTCTGAAGCGTTAAGTACTCGTACTTTCTTTCGTCTTGAGGGCTAGAAATAGGGGTATTAACGGACGTTAATTGATACATAGAATAACTAATGGCTGCCAAAACAATTAAAAAGAAAATCCAATAACGGGTTGAGAACATAACTGCTCCTAGAGTGCTCTTAGAATTAATGCGTCTGCTTCTTGTTATTTGCAATAGCCTGCGCATCGGCTAACGAATGTTGAGGTTCTTTTAGTGCGGATATAGCTTTAAGACGTTGCTGACTGTCTTCAAGTTCCATAAGTAATAACGCACATTGCTGAGAGAATGCTTCATCGATTGCACTATACAAAGCTTTAGCCGGATTTTCGGCGGTAACGCTTGAGTTTTCGCGCAGTGCTTTTAAGCAGGCGAGGGCAATCTGATGGTAAGCTTTATCTTTATCCACACAAGTTCCTTAGTAATGTTAAGTGAACGGCTAATGATACTCTATTAGAGCCAACAAATGTGCCTCTTTTAAAAATTACCTTGCATTCACAGTAAGCGGTCTATACTGAATACTAATATTGGCAAGTGCTGAGAAACAGGTGGGCAATTGAAACAAACATTAACAACAGGCGAAGTCGCAAAATACTGTGGAGTAAATTTTCGTACTGTTATTCGTTGGATTGAGCGCGGACACCTTGAAGCCTATAAATTACCAGGGCGAGGTGATAACCGCATACCTATCGAAAGCTTTATTGCATTTCTTAAAGAAAACAATATACCCGTTCCCGAAGAGCTATCGCCAGGCGGCTATACCATGCTGCTATTAACCACCGACGAAACCTTTACCAGTGAGTTAGCGGCTTTTATTCGTAAAACTGGCTGGGAACCATTAATTACGAATGACCCGGTACAGTTCGGCTATTATTTAGCTAAAAAACAACCGGCGGGTATTGTGGTATTTACTGAAGAAGTAATGCACTCGACGCAACGGGCGTTGTCGGTCAGTAAAACTAAGCCAACAGTCATGCTTTTATTAAGAAAAACCACTCAAGAGGTAGACTGTTTAGAGGGGTGGTCTTGTTTTACTTGGCCTAATGAACAAGCCGCTTTGCAGCAGCTGTTATCAGAAAAAGACTAATCTATTAAAGTACACTCCCGTATGGAATAAAGCGGTTATCGGTTAGTTGTTTTAACTTTTTAATCGCTTCTTTTTCTGGTTGTTGTTTGTTGCTTCTTAACCAGCGGAAGATCCAAATTGCAGGGTTAGAGTCACCGCATTGCCAGCCGCTAAATTGCATTTCAGCCAGCGTAAAAAATGCCGCCAGTGGAAATAATTGTTCTGTTGAAAGATCGTTTAAAGTGTTTTGCCATTCTTTCTCAGACAGTCTTAGCCAACCTTGAGCTTCAGTCTGGAGCTCTTTAGACACCCAGTCTGACAGCTGTACAGGCTTCTGCAACACTTCTTGCCCAACAGGCACTAAGGATTTTAAGGCGTTTATATTAATAGCAGTAGTGGGTTGCCACTCATTTATCATTTGCTCAATTCCTAATCAGCATTACAATGGCTCAACAGTATAACAAACTCACCCGTAGGTGCAGAGCAAACATGCAAGCGTCGGATATTTACGCAGACATTCGCCCATATAATGACGAAGAAGTGTCGGAGGTTTTGCAGCGCTTGTTGGCTTCAAAAGACCTTCATCAAGCCATTATAGGTTTTAACTTACCTTGGTTGCCGTCACGAATACGCAATTTATTTACGCCAGTGTTGCGTTCTATTTTAAAGAAACAGCTACGTGATGTGCATACAGTCGAGCAGTTTCAGTTGTGGCTAACAGGCATGTTAGAGCTGCTCTTAAAGCGCACCTGTAAAAAAATAGAAGTACGTGGGTTAGATCGCATTCCTCTAGGGCAAACGCATTTATGGCTATCCAACCATCGTGATATTGCCATGGACCCTTTGCTCATCAATTACAGTTTGCATAAAGCAGGTTGGCCAACCAGTAGAATCGCCATAGGCGACAACTTACTTTCTAATGATGATGTTGCCGATATCATGAGGCTAAATAAAAGCTTTGTGGTTAAACGTAATATCGATTCGCGCCGACAAAAACTTCAAGAGTTACAAAAGCTGTCAGCGTATATTCGCCAAAGCGTTGATGAAGGCAACTCTATTTGGATTGCCCATAAAGAAGGTAGGGCTAAAGACGGTATCGATAAAACCGATACCGCAGTTTTAAAAATGTTGACATTACATGGTCGTCCACTTAAAGAAAGCTTTAGCGATACCATGCACGCACTACAGCCAGTTCCGGTCAGTATTCAGTATGAATGGGATCCTTGTGATTTATTAAAGGCACGTGAGCTGGTGGCAATAGAAAACACCGGTGTTTATAAGAAAACCGATAACGAAGATACTCAAAGTATTGTTCTTGGTTTGCTGGGCAAAAAAGGCAGAGTCATTATCGACTTCGGTCAGCCTTTAACCAGCGAAGAGTGTGCTAGCCCTGAGTCGATGGCAAAAGCGGTCGATGCGCACATTCAAAACGCTCAACAAGTAACAAGTGTACAACGAACAGCGCTCGGATTATTACAGCGCCTTAATCCTGACTATAAGCAAGTGCCAGGAGCCCGAGTGTCGGCCAAAGTGGCTAAGAAGTTAAAAGACCGCTTAAAAGGGCAAAATCAAGATATATCAGAGCGCATGCTAATGACCTACTGCATGCCTTTATTACAGGCAAATAAAAAGGCAGAGGATTAGCTCTGCCTTATATCTAACAGCAAAGGTTGTCGTATTACATTTGACGGTTAATTAACTCGTTAATACGCTTTTGTGCCTGTTTGTTGGTTGCGGTTTCAGGGAACTCAGCCGCAATTTGTCTAAAGTATCCCATCGCTTTCTGGTTGTTACCCTGTGCATTAAATGGGCTCATATAAATTAAGCCAATTTGGTACAATGCTTTAGCACGCATCTCAGCCGACGAGCTGGTGTTGCTGTACAGTACTAAGTAAACAGATTCAGCGTCTTCAACACGACCTTCAGAGATAGCACGAGCACTCATGTCGGTTAGCTCTTCATCGTAAGGGGTGCTGTCACGCTTTAGAAGCTCGGCACGGTTAACTTGTGTTAGTAACTGACTAACAGGTTTAGTAGGTTGCTTAGCGCGCTCTTCAATTAGGGCAATACGCTCGTTAACTCTGTCTTGAAGACGAGAGTTCGGGAATTCAATTTTTTGACGGTTTAAATAGCGCAGTGCTTTTTGGTCGTCACGCTGATCGTTAAAGCGGTTCATGTAAATTAAAGCAATTTGATACAGTGCTAACGATTTCATGTTGTCGTTATAGTTAGAGTCACTATAGCCTTTCATGTATACACTAACAGCTTCTTCTGTTTTACCACTGCTAATGGCTTGTAAAGAGAAGGTGAGTAGATCTGGTTCGTCTCTTAGTGCGGCAGCATAACGTACTTTTGCATCTTCACTGGCGCGTGCAAGTTGGTGACCACCTGCTTCGGCCACTAACACTGGGGTAGCAACTGTGCAGCCCGTTAAAATAGCAGCAATAACGCCGCTGACGAGTAATTTGATCATCTTAGGGTCCCTGATCATTAGTTAAAATTATAGTGGTGTGAATGTAAGCATGGCTTAAACAATTACTAAAGGTAGGTTTGAGCCAATTAATTATTTTGATTTAACGAAATCAGTATAACAAGCTAGCCTAAACTGGCAAAATAAATAAATACGTTAATAATGCGCTTAACGCTTTACGACATATAAGGTAAGAAACCCCATGGGAACTCATCACGCAACACTGATAAAAAGAGCAGCAACAGCTTCACTGGTGACTGCAATTACTCTGTTGCTAGCAAAGATTTTTGCTTGGACCATCAGTGACTCAACCAGTGTTCTATCTTCATTATTAGACTCCTCGATGGATATCATCGCTTCAGCCATTAACTTTGTAGCGGTCCGTTATGCACTCATGCCCGCTGATGAAGACCATCCGTTTGGCCACACTAAAGCAGAAGGTATTGCTGCCCTGTTACAATCAGCGTTTATTCTTGGTTCAACAGCCTTGTTATTGTTACAAGTGGTTGAGCGATTCATACATCCGCGTGCCATTGAAGGCGTACAAGAAAGCATTGGTATTATGGGCTTCTCGGTGGTGGCGACTACCTTATTGGTTCTGTATCAGCGTTATGTTTGGAAGAAAACAAACTCATTGGCCATTCGTGCCGATGCTGCCCACTATTATGGTGATATCTTAACCGGTATTGCGGTTATCTTTGCTTTAGCAACGGCTCAACTGGGTTGGTTATGGATGGACCCCTTGGTCGCCTTAGTGGTGGCAGGCGTGTTGCTCTATAGTGTCTATGGTATTGTAAAAGAAGCCTTGATAGTTCTGATGGACCAAGCCATGGATCCGGAAGATGAAAAACGCATCCACGAGATTGTGATGTCTTGCGAAAACGTGCATGGAGTGCATGATATTTTAACTCGACAATCAGGCATGGTTGAGTTTATACAGCTTCATTTAGAGCTGGATGGTAAGCAGACACTCTACTCTGCCCACGACATCACCACTAAGGTAGAAAACGCCATATTGGCTGAATTCCCTAAGGCGCAGCTTATCATTCACCAAGATCCCATATAACAAGGAACCCTAGGTGCTTAAAGGATTAACACTTGTCTTACTGTTAATATTTGGCCCACAGTGTGTAATTGCAGAAGAAATGGGGCCAAAACCGCTTGAGGCCGACGATGATGGCATGACGTTTTCTGAACGTGTTGAGTTTTCTAGGCAGTGGGTGACCGATCGTATCAATAACTTTTCTGAAGACGTTGATGTGTTCTTCGTACAAAGCTTCTTCAACACAGAGGTGTTTGACGATGATATAGACGGTAGTCGTGGAGTTATTTCATTAGATACACGCCGAGAAATCGGTGGGGACTATATTTACAAACTCAGCGCTAAGCTTAAGCTAGAACTTCCTAATACAGAAAAGCGTTTAAAACTGTTGATATCATCAGAAGACGACAGTGAGTATGAAATTAACAAACAACCCATTCAAAGTATTCAAAACGCCACCTATAGCACCGCAGTTCGTTATATTCTTAATGAAAAGTCCGCTTGGAAAACAGACGTTGATGTCGGCTTTAAAGGGGGATTACCATTAAACCCATATTCACGCGTCCGTGCACGGCGTTATGGCGACTCTTTCGGTTGGAATCACCGTTTTACCCAGAGTATTTATTATCGCCATATTGAAGGCTGGGGAGAAACCTCAGAGTTACGTCTTGACAAAAACGTCTTTCACAACCATTTACTCGTATTTAATACAGAAGCCGATTATTTAGTTAGAAATGATTATTTTGATATCACCTCAGATGTCACCATCTATCATAAAATTGATGACACCTCGGTGCTGGCATATCAAATAGGGATTGTAGGGGACACAGACAAAGGCTCGATGGTAACCAGTTACTTTACGGGCATAAAATACCGTCAGCTAATATATAAAGACTGGATTTATGGCAGTGTGCACCCACAAGTAGAGTGGAACAAAGACAGAGAATATCGCCGTATGTGGGTGTTAATGTTTAACTTTGAGGCGATATTCTCGAGCGAACTAAACTAACGTTTAATTATTGCTTGTTATGCAATGTTTCAAGCAGCGCATCTTTTTCTAACCATAGGTCTTGAACCCATTGTTGAAAATCTAAACGATATTGCTCGTCTTCGTTATAGTCACCCTGACGCAGCTCTTGTGGAATATCAATTTCATGGATAATCACTTCGCACTTCTCCATTTTACCTTGTAAGAAATCCCAAAAAGTTGGAATGCCCTGAGGGTAGTAAATGGTAACGTTTAATAATGATTTAAATTGATCGCCCATCGCACTCATCGCAAACGCCATGCCACCTGCTTTAGGTTTTAGCAGGTACTTATAAGGCGATTTCTGGCCTCTGTGTTTGTTAGGGGTAAAACGTGTGCCTTCTAAGAAATTCATAACGCTAGTCGGTAAGTATTTGAATTTCTCACAGGCCTTTTTAGTGGTTTCGATGTCTTTGCCACGCATTTCAGGGTGTTTTTCAAGATAAGCCTTGCTGTAACGCTTCATAAATGGAAAGTCTAACGCCCACCAAGCTGCGCCCATAATAGGTACTTTGATAAGTTCTTGCTTTAAAAAGAACTTTAACAAAGGAATACGGCCATTCAGTGCGTGTTGAAGAACAAGAATATCCACCCAGCTTTGGTGATTACTGATAACAAAATACCAGCCTTTTTTGTCTAGGTTACTGGGGCGTTCAATGCTCCAATCCATTTTTTGTGTTAGGTGCATCCAGCCTGAATTGCCGTGAATCCAGCTTTCAGCAATCCAGTTTAGGATAGCTGTAATGACCTTACGGACAGCAGGGATGGGTAATACTATTTTCAATAATGTGAATGAAAATAAAAATATCGCCCAGAAAAGTGTGTTGATCGCCAGTAAAAGACTGGCGATGGTTCCGGTTATTTTAGCCTTCATAACATTCCTTAAAATATATTATGACTGTTGTTCTTGTTGTTGTGCCTGTATCGCAGTTAAGGCGATGGTGTAGATAATATCGTCAATAAGAGCGCCGCGCGATAAATCGTTGACGGGCTTTGCTAAGCCTTGCAGCATAGGGCCGATACTGATCACATTAGCACTTCGTTGAACCGCTTTATAAGTGGTGTTCCCCGTGTTTAGGTCTGGGAATATTAAGACGGTCGCGTGACCTGCCACAGGGCTGTTAGGTGCTTTGCTTTTTGCCACGCTTAACGTGGTTGCAGCATCGTATTGCAACGGACCATCGATAATAAGATCAGGGCGCAACTGTTTAACACGCTCAGTGGCTTCCCTTACTTTTTCGACATCCGCACCTGACCCCGACTGCCCAGTGCTGTAGCTTAGCATAGCGATACGAGGTGTTATGCCCATAGCAAGTGCAGATTGCGCACTTTGAATAGCAATATCTGCTAATTCTTCAGCATTAGGGTCGGGGTTAACAGCACAGTCACCATAAACTAATACTTGATCAGGCAGACCCATAAAGAATACCGATGAAATAAGCTTAGCCGTGGGGGCAGTTTTAATTAACTGCATGGCTGGACGAATAGTATTGGCAGTCGTTTGTATGGCGCCTGCCACTAACCCGTCGACTTCATCCATGGCCAACATCATAGTGCCAAGTACGGTGTTATCTTCTAATTGAGCCGCTGCCATTGGTTCGGTCAGCTGCTTGTGTTTACGTAACTCAACCATGCCCGCTATATAGTTATGGCGGACATCACTTGGGTTAATAATTTGTAATCCGGCGGGCAGCTCCACTTCGTTTGCTTGGGCAATGAGGTGAATACGCTCTGGGTCACCAAGTAACACACAGTTAGCAATACCACGCGACTGGCAAATAGCGGCTGCTTGAATAGTACGTGGCTCTTCGCCTTCTGGTAAAACAATACGTTTATTAGCGGCTCTGGCCTTCTCAACAATTTGATAGCGGAAGGCCGCAGGGCTTAAACGACTTGGGTGCGGTTCACCTAGCTGTTTCATGAGCGACTCAATGTTTAAGCTTTCAGAGATGGTGTCCATAATAAGCTGCACACGATCGGAGTCGTCCATGGCCACCTGAGTATCCATTTGTGTCAGGTGCTGGGCGGTAGTGTAGGTGTCTAAGTTCGTTTTTAAAATCGGGATGCCGGTTTCTACTGCTCCACGGCACAGTTCAATTAAATTATCGGCAGGCGTAATACCGTTGGTTAAAAGAATACCGGCAAGGGGAACACCGTTTCTGGCAGCCATAGCCGCCGCGACAATAATGTCATAACGGTCACCAGGGGTAACTACTAAGGTATTAGGACGCAGGGTGTTAATGATATTACCTAAAGTGCGGGCGCCTAACACAATACGGCTCACACGGCGGGTTGATAAATCACCTTCGAGCAACACTTCCGATTTTAATGAGCGAGCAATATCAATCATACGTGGACTGTTTAGCTCAGATTTCCAAGGAATAACCCCTAACAAAGGGCAGCTTGGTAAATTCAGCTGAGAATAGTCTGGCATGGACTCATTAACTTGCTCGTCAAAAATTTCGGCCGAAGGAATACCCTTGTTGTAAATGGTATTGCCAGCCTTGTTGACTAAGCAACCAAGAATATTGGCTTGCTCGCCACCGTAAATACTGATTTGTAGGCGCAATTCACTGCGAACATCCGCTAACGTCCGGTTGCAGCCGTTACTCACTAACAGTACTTCTGTGTTCAGAGATTTAACAATAGAGGCGTTTAACTTAGCGGTATAGGGCTCGCTACGATCGGGTACTAAACCTTCAATAAGCATAACGTCACAATCGCCACTAGTGACTGCGTGCATAGCCACTATGTCTTCTAAAACACGGTCGATGGCGCCGTCGCTAATACGTTGTTGTACCTGATCTAGCTGCATAGGATCGGGAGTGTTAATTTGTAAAGCGTTACGCACTAGGTGGGTGGAGCGCTCAACATCTTGATAGTGAGGTGCAATAGGTTTTAAAAAGCCTACTTTTAACCCTTGTGCGTCTAAGGCACGGATTAAGCCTAAACTGATACTGGTTAAGCCACTGTCTAAGCCAGTGGGAGCTATAAATATATTAATCATTAGCGTCTCGTTAACTGATAGGTGTCTATAGCAATAAGCCCTTCTTCGTCGGTTTCGACAACCATAGCTAAAGGCGAGTTGTCAGCGGTGATACGACCTTGTGCATTACCTTGCTGACTGTTTAATGTATCATCAATTTCGAAAGGTACAGACTGCCAGTAATCTAAAATACGCTGGCGAACAGGGGCTGAGTTCTCACCAATGCCACCGGTAAAGACCACTGCATCAAAATACGGCAGACTTGTTGATAGCGCTGAAAAATGACGTGCCATACGAAAACAAAAAATATCGATCGCTTTGCGTGCACGTTCATGACCTTCGGCTTCTTTTTCAAGAAGTGTGCGCATGTCGTTGGTTAAGCCGGAAATGCCTTTTAAGCCACTTTCACGGTTTAGTTGGCGCATGACTTCTTCAAAGCTTAAGTCAGTACTGCGTAGCATATGGTCAATAAGTCCTGGGTCGATATCACCTGTACGTGTCCCCATTACTAAGCCTTCGAGTGGTGTCAGCCCCATAGTGGTATCAACGGATTGACCGTTACGAATAGCTGCAGCGCTACAGCCATTACCTAAGTGCGCAATAAGTAAGTTAACATCACTGACAGGCTTGTTAAGTAATTTAGCCGCTTGTGCCGTGACATAGCGGAAGCTAGTACCGTGGAAGCCATAGCGTCGCACTCCATAATCTTCATACCAAGCGTAGGGCGTGCCGTACATATAGGTTGATTCAGGAATGGTTTGGTGGAAAGACGTATCAAACACCGCTACTTGCTTAACCTGTGGAAATAGCTCTTGGCATAGCTCAATGCCCTGAATATTGGCTGGGTTATGTAATGGTGCTAATACCGAAAGAGGACGTAAGTCGTTTAAGCGTTGCTCGTCCATTACTGTGCTTTTATGAAACACCTCACCGCCATGAACTACTCGGTGGCCAATTCCTTGTAAATCATTTAATAGATCACCGGCAACAGTGATAAAGGCTTGAATGGCTTCATGATGAGTTGCCTGGTCACCCAAAGACATTGTTTTATTGATAGTGCCTTTGATCTTAATGGCTGAATTCTTTTCGCTGACAAGGCGCTCAGCAAGGGCGGTAAGTGATGGTTGGGATGATGAAGGAGATGAATATAAGGCCAGTTTGGCAGATGAGCTGCCACAGTTAATGACCAGAACAGAACCCATAATTTCTTCCTAAATAATTAACAGGAAACTAAGCAACAGAGCTTTGCTTCAATTCATTTTCAACAGATTTAAGGGCAGCGTATGCAGCGTTGCGCGCCGCCTCTGATAATCCATCAAGGTTAAACTGTAAAACTAATACGTACTTGTTATCTTGCTTTCTACAACGAGTCACCAGCATAGGAATAGACTGCAGCAGATGGGTGTCGCAGCCTAAGCTGATTAAAAGATTTTGATCAATCTTAAGTTTAGAGCCACTAACGATAGACATACCGTCTAGGTTGAAGTCGCGGGCGAACGCTTTGTGTCCTTTGCGTATTAACCCAAACCAGCCGAGGGTGCGTACTTCAACATTAAGAGCGCTGGCGTCGTATCTAGGGTTGTTACGACGCTCTTGAGTGACGGTAATATCTTCCATAAAACTCCTAGTATTTATACATCAGAATCCAGTTGATCTAGCTTATTAAAGCGGATCATAGACTGAATCTCTTCTACATACTCCTCACCACGTTCAGAGTAGCCTAATAAGCCGTTTGCTAACTCAAGACCACTAATGGGTGCGCCTTCTTGAACGGCTTTTTCACGTATTCTACGTAATGTCTTGTACTGCGGGTGGCTGTTTAAATTACGCATATAACTACTGACCGACTGGAACGGTGTTTCAAATATTTGTACTTCGTGTTTGGCATCACCACTGCGACCGCTGGGTACTATGCCGCAACCTTTAGTAAAGCACCATTGACCAAAGAGGTTATTCCCTTTGCGTGCAAAGCGAGAGTTACCCCATGCCGATTCATTAGCTGCCTGTGCGAGTACTAGCGATGGCGGAATGACTTGCACTCTGCGCAGCAGTTGCTCTGCTTGCTCTTCTTTGTCTTCGGTGGTGACGCGATACTTGGTTAAGATGCGTTTAAACTTCTCTTGTTCAGCCTTATTTAATTTGTTACCTGCTTGCCATTTTTCGATAAGTTCACGCTCAGACAAAATGCGGGCATTGGCTTCGTGTACTAATGGAAGTAAAAAACTAAAGAAGGCTTCTTTCTTTTCGTTAACGTCGGAGTATTCGGAGAAATTAGGTAGGGGAGCTTCTACAGCAGTGCTTGCTAGATTATCAGGGCTAGAGTCGCACCCAGCTAAGGAAAGTAACAGCGCTAAAATAAATATCTTTCTCATAAACACCTCCGATCAACTATCTTTAATAACTAAGTTTAGAGTTCAATTTCAGGATCATACAGTAATTTGTTAAAAAAAGAGCAGGCGAGCTGCTCTTTATGGGTATTTGGCTTTTTAACTATTCTGCTAAATCTTTTTTCATATAATCACGTGCATCCAAACTCTGACCATTAGTACCAATGGATGCTGGGCTCATTAAGTGTAGATAAAGCGGCATAATACTGTCTGCAGAAGGTACAGACTCTGGAGGCTCGGCAGGGAAAGCCGCTTGGCGCATACCCGTACGAGTACCGCCTGGGTTAATACAGTTTACGCGAATGTTGCTGGTGGTTTCGAGCTCATCAGCCAGTAATTGCATTAGCCCTTCGGTGGCAAATTTAGACACTGCGTAAGCACCCCAGTATGCGCGGGCTTTGCGACCAACGCTGCTGCTGGTAAAAATGACAGAGGCATCGTTTTCAGCCATACGCAGCACAGGCAATAAGTGTTTCATTAAAATAAACTGGCTGTTGACGTTAATTTGCATAACTTTTTGCCAGGTTTCCCAATGGTAGTTGTCTACCATGGTGCGTTGACCAAGCACGCCGGCATTCAGCAGTACACCATCTAAGCGGCCAAAGTTTTCAGTAATTACTTGCGCTAACTGTTTGTAAGACTCTTCTTCGGTGTTTTCTAAGTCGAAGGGTAGAACGGCTGGCTGTGGCAAACCTTCGGCTTCAATTAGGTCGTAGGTATCGTTTAATGCTTGTTCTGTGCGGCCTAATAAAATAACAGTAGCCCCTTCACGGGCATAAGTTAGGGCAGCAGATCGACCAATGCCATAACCTGCACCTGTCACTAGAATAACTCGATTCTCTAAAAGCATAATATTTAATCTGTCAGTCAATAAATTAAAGGGTACAGAATTATAAAAGCGGTAGTAATTCTGCAGGCGTATCTATATAGAAGTCAGCTTGCCAGTCTTTTGGGTTTACATGCGGTTCAATATAACCAAATAACGCTGCAACACTAGGCATCTTAGCAGCAATGGCCGATTCAATATCGCGAACATGGTCTCCCACGTATAAGCACTCTTGGGCATTTACATTAAAAAACTCTGCGGCTTTTAACAAAGGCTCTGGATGTGGTTTACGGTTTACCACGTCTTCAGGGCAAATTAGTAACTCGGTATGAATGTTAAGATTTTTTAAAAGCGGGGCAGCCAGTGGGCGCGGTTTATTAGTGACAATCCCCCAAGGAAGATTGTGCTGCTCTAAGTGCTTTAGTACGGGTTCAAAACCCTCAAATAAACCGCTGTGTTTGCCTAGGCATTCTGTGTAGCGATCTAAGAGTTTTTGGCGGTAATACATAATATTGGGATGGTCAGTAGAAATTTCCCAAGTTAAGCAAGAGAGCGCCACTCCACCATTACTTACTTGTTCACGAATAGTGTTGTGGTCGAGGGCGTCAAACCCTGCTTCCAAGCGCAGGCTATTAACAACTTCGTAGAAGTCGGGTGCGCTATCGACTAACGTGCCGTCTAAATCAAAAAAAACAGCTTTGGTTTTATACAATGGAATACCTATTAAGTCAGAGTGTATGGCTTAACTGTGTGCTTAGTTGTTTAGCTTGGTTTGCTGGCTACCATTAGGTAGTTAACATCTAAGTCGTTATCTTTTAATGCGTAGTCTTTTGTAATGGGGTTGTATACTAGACCGGTTGCATCAACCATGGTTAAACCTGCATTGCGGCTCCAACGAGCTAGCTCACTGGGTTTAATAAATTTGTCGTAATCGTGGGTGCCTGCAGGCACCATACGTAAAATATATTCAGCGCCCAATATGGCAAACAAATACGATTTTGGTTTGCGGTTAATGGTTGAGAACACCGCAGTACCACCGGGTTTTAACAGTTTTTGGCAGGCTTTAATAATGGATTCTGGATCGGGCACGTGCTCTAGCATTTCAAGGCATGTCACCACATCAAAACTTTCTGGTTGTTGCTCAGCTAGCTCTTCAACTGCAATACACTGATAGTTAACGCTAACTCCTGTTTCTAATGCGTGCAGCTTAGCGGTATTTAAGTTGGCTTCACCTAAGTCAATACCAGTGACATCGGCTCCGCGTAGTGCCATGGCTTCAGAAAGCAAACCGCCGCCACAACCAACGTCCAGTACTTTCTTGCCAGCAAGATGCACTTGGCTATCAATATAGTTGGTACGTAGAGGGTTAATGTCATGCAGTGGTTTAAATTCACTTTCGGTATCCCACCAACGTGAAGCTAGGGCTTCAAATTTTGAAATTTCACTGTGGTCTACGTTGCTCATACGGCCTCTACTTATCAATAGTCTTTTAAGGAGTTCCCTGTGTTCACTGGCTAAGCAGTGATACATAGAGTGATCTTATGTGTTTTGTTTAATCTTACCTAACCATTCGCGGGCATTGTAGCGTATTTTCTCTTCATCTAAAGAACAAAGAGTACCATTATCTAAAAGTTGCTTACCCGCTACCCAAACGTGCGTAGTATGGCGGCTGCTATCAGTGTAAACCAATTGCGAGATAGGGTTGTATAAAGGTTGTTGCTCAACTTGAGATAGGTCAACGGCTTGTAAGTCTGCCCACTTACCAACGTCAATAGAACCGATATCGTTACCAAGACCTAACGCCTTGGCGCCACCCATAGTCGCCATATATAACGCTTTATCTGCTGGTAATGCGGCGGCATTTTGAGCTACAGCTTTTGCGAGCATAGCGGCGGTTTTCATTTCTCCTTGCATGCTTAGGTCGTTATTACTGGCGGCACCATCGGTACCTATGCCTAGATTTACGCCTGCTTCTAAAAGTGTGTGAACAGGGCAAAAACCACTGGCGAGCTTTAGGTTAGACTCTGGACAGTGCACAACAGAGGCGCCGGTTTGCTGCAAAATATTAATGTCGGTTTCGTTAATTTGTGTCATATGAACACAGCTAACACGATCGCTTAAAAACTCTAATTCAGCCAAACGTTCTGTCGGGCGCTTGCCGTATTTTTCAACGCTTTCTTTAACTTCAATGGCCGATTCATGCAGATGCACTTGAATAGGCAGGTTGTGTTCAGCCGCTAAGGCAGCAATTTCTTTAAACGGCTCGTCCGAAACAGTGTAGGGCGCGTGAGGACCAATGCCGGCGGTTAATAAAGGTTCTTGTTGGTAAGCGTCTACTAGCGCCATCGCCTTAGTTAGGTACTGGTCAGCCGAAGCTGCATAGTTTGTTGGGAAATCAAGCACAGAGGTAAAACTCACATTACGAATGCCCGAGGCAACACTAGTAGCGGCAGCGCCTTCGCCATAGAAATACATATCGGCATAGCAAGTGGTGCCGCCTTTAATCATTTCAGCAATAGCTAGGTTGACGCCATCACGAACAAAGTCGGTGTTTACCCACTTACCTTCAACAGGCCATATATGCTCGTTTAGCCAGGTCATTAAGGGTAAGTCGTCTGCGTAACCGCGTAATAAAGACATGGCAGCATGCCCATGTGCATTCACATAACCTGGTAGCAACACATGATGCGGCAGCTCAATGGTTTGTTTGGCTGGCAGGGGGCTATTTATAGACTCGATAGCGCTGATACGACCGTCTTTTATAAAGACTGCCTTGTGCTCTTCGACTTGTGCAGTATTGCCGTGCATACGAATGATCCAGCGAGTGTTTATACGAAAATCTGACATGGCTTTATTGTTTCCTATCAAAATCGACTATTCATAATCAGCAGGTTGCCTCTGCATGGGTTGAAAGTGTGGCTGAACAATTGTGTTCAAAATACATGTTGTGAGTCTATATATTATCAATACACAACAGCTTGGTTACAAAAGATTACCTTTGGGTAGGGGAACTCTGTGCATACTGCGCGTCATTCGTTGGAACAATATAAAGCAATACAGAAACCCTAACACTAGATAAGAAAGAAAGGTTAACCATGACAACAAATATTTCCAAATTGGCGCTTGCCGTTGCTTCTGCTTCGTTAATTAGCAGTACCGCTATGGCTTCTGG
>Ga0209075_1001475_pt1 | contig 22104 bp, 13 predicted proteins | sample Stecom2011_FD_187523 | JGI IMG/M metagenome (GOLD analysis project Ga0209075, IMG submission 187523) | Agricultural soil microbial communities from Utah to study Nitrogen management - Steer compost 2011 (SPAdes) (version 2) | ecosystem: Environmental > Terrestrial > Soil > Agricultural land...
CGGCGTAGTGTTCTGGAAGTGCTGGCCATTGACCGGCGGGACAAACTGGCCGCCAATGTAGTTGCCGTAGCGTGGCTTGACGGTGAACAGGGCGCCTGGGGTACCGGGTTGTGCGTAGATCATGATGCATACCTCTTGTTGTTGTGAATACAGGAACTATTCAGCAATGCCTGTACCAGGTGCTGAATCCTGGACTGCTACCAAAGTATTGCTTTGCTGCAGGCCGCATCAGCACTGGCCAGTGCCGGAAATGACTCGTGATTCGTGAAACTGTTTTTCGTTTAAATACTCATTAATACTGGATAACCTGTGCAGAAAACGGCTAGCCTGCCTGTACAGGTGTTCAATTTTGAAACAGGAGAGTGCGCGTGGACATTTCCCTGCTGAACAGACATGGCGATCCGGTTATTGACAGCTCCTGGGAGCGCAGCCACCAGCATGGCTTGCGCAGCACTGACCAGATTCACTTGCGTTATCTGAGTCGTGGCCAGCTCAACAGCCGCAAGCAGCAATACCGGCGTGTGCTTGAACATCTGAAAAGTTATTTTGGTTTATTCGAGCGGCTGCAGGGTGAGCGGCAAAGCAGGCTGATTTTTGCCGACAGCAGCGGTTCCATTTTGCATAGCAGTGGCAGCAAACGTTTTGGCAGCAAGGCCAGCCGCCTGATGCTAGAACCCGGGGCCGGCTGGGCCGAGGCAACCATGGGCACCAATGCCATAGGAACGGCCCTGTTTCAGCAGGCCGATGTGCAGGTGCTCGGGGCGCAGCACTACATGGAGGCCAACCGGGGCATCAGTTGCAGTGCCAGCCCTGTGTTCGATCCACAGGGGCAACTGCTTGGCGTGCTGGATATTTCCAGTGAAGAACATGCACACAGTCACGACATGCTGTTCAGCGCCCGCCTGCTGGCGCTCTGTGTCGAGAACGCCCTGATTGCCGACCAGACGGATGCCTGCTGGCTGCTTAATCTTTGTGCTGACGGCCTTCATATGCAGCAGCCCTGGTCCGGCCTTGTGGCGCTTAACGAGGCCGGCGAAATTACCGGTGCCAATCGCATCGCCCGGGCCTTGTTGCCGGAGCTGCAAACCGATCAGCTGCTGCATGAGCTGGTGCCCGGGCAGATTGCCCGCTGGGGCAATGGCAGTGCCCTGCTGACGCGCAAGGTCGGCAGGGGCACATCACACCAGGTGGTGCTGCCGGAGCGCAGGGAAGTGCCGCAGCCGGATCCGGAGGTGGATCCGCGAGCCCTGGCTTTGCTGGACGCCGGCATCAGCCTGCTGATTCTGGGTGAAACCGGGGTGGGCAAGGATCACCTGGTACGCCAGCTGCATGCCCATAGCAGCCGCAGCCATGGCCCGCTGGTCGCGGTCAACTGTGGTGCGCTGCCGGCAGAACTGATCGAGGCCGAGCTGTTTGGTTATCAGGGCGGTGCCTTTACCGGTAGCGACCGGCAGGGGCGACTGGGTTATATAAGGGCGGCCGACCGTGGCATTTTGTTTCTGGACGAAATAGGCGAGCTGCCGTTGTCCGCACAAACCCGTCTGCTGCGGGTGTTGCAGGACAAGTGCGTAACGCCAGTGGGTAGCCATGTGCCGGAGCAAGTCGATTTTCACGTGTTGGCTGCCACCAACCAGAACCTTGAGCAGCTTGTGGCAGAAGGGCGCTTTCGTGAAGACTTGTTTTATCGCCTGAATGGTTATCAGGTGCGGATTCCGCCATTGCGTGACTACCGCTATGAAGAATTTGTAGCGCTGGTGCAGCGCCTGCTGGCCGGCATTGCACCACAGACCGCAAAGCCGGATGCGGCTGTGCTGCGCTGGCTGTTTGACTGCAGCTGGCCCGGCAATATCCGCCAGCTGAAACAGGCGCTGGAGGTGGCGGCAGTGCTGGCAGACGGCAAGCCGTTGTGCCCGGAACATTTCCCGAGCGTGCAACAGGCCGGGCCAGCTGGCTCGTCCGGTTCGCCTGCGGCAAATCTCAGGGATAAAAGCATTGAGCATGCGCTGCGTGTACTGGACAGCTGTCAGGGCAATGTCAGTGCGGCTGCCCGCGAGCTGGGAATCAGTCGCACCACACTGTACAGCTATCTGAAAGAGCGTCGCCAGACGGGTTGACTGTGCACTGTGGCGGCTGGGGCGGGCTGCTGTCGCGGTATGGGGTTTTGCACGGTGGCGGCTGGGCCGGGTGGGGCGCTGCGTCAGTCTGCGCTGGTTCGGTCCGGCAAGCCGGCCCAAACCGCTAAGGCCTGACTCCGGCCCCGTCCGGCCCGAATCTGCCTTGTGCGGGGGGAGGGTGTGGCCCGGCGTTGCCGGGCTGCTGTCGCGGTATGGGGTTTTGCACGGTGGCGTCTGGGCCGGTTGGGGCGCTGCGTCAGTCTGCGCTGGTTCGGTCCGGCAAGCCGGCCCAAACCGCTAAGGCCTGACTCCGGCCCTATCCGGCCCGAATCTGCCTTGTGCGGGGGGGAGGGTTTGGCCCGGCTTTGCCGGGCTGCTGTCGCGGTGTGGGGTTTGCACGGTGGCGTCTGGGCCGGTTGGGGCGCTGCGTCAGTCTGCGCTGGTTCGGTCCGGCAAGCCGGCCCAAACCGCTAAGGCCTGACTCCGGTCCCATCCGGCCCGAATCTGCCTTGTGCAGGGGGGGGAGGGTTTGGCCCGGCGTTGCCGGGCTGCTGTCGCGGTATGGGGTTTTGCACGGTGGCGTCTGGGCCGGTTGGGGCGCTGCGTCAGTCTGCGCTGGTTCGGTCCGGCAGGCCGGCCCAAACCGCTAAGGCCTGACTCCGGCCCCGTCCGGCCCGAATCTGCCTTGTGCAGGCTGCTGGCTGTTGCTGTTACCAGGAGTAGATTTCCCAGGAGGGGATGCGCAGTTCGGGCTTGCCGGCGTGGATAAAAGCATCTTCGCCATCGGCGCGCACCAGAAAGTACGGCTTGCCCTTTTTCGGGATGACCTTGACTGCATACAGGAAACCGTTGATGCGGTACTCCTCAATGGTCTTGTCACCCTGCTGGGTAATGGTCACCTCTGGCTCGCCCAGCGAGTCGCCGTCCGCAGCCAGTGCGGAAGCCGTACCAAATGCCAGCAACAGGGCCAGCAGCAGGGGTGAAAAAATATTACGCATGACAGATCCTCCCGACAGGATAAAAGGCCAGGCAACATCGGCCGCCGGTTGATGGTGAACAGGCTTGCCGGTCGCGTTTCTAGTATAGTCTGCAATCAACAGCTATTGCAGGAAACACCGAACTATTATCTGGTGTCTCCTTTGGGCCTGTGCACGCATGTCACCTGGGGGCGGCGTAGCCGGGTCGTGTCGCCTATTCAATACATGGGGTCAAATTCAAGATGTCGGATGCACCACTGGTTCTGGTTGATGGATCTTCTTATCTCTATCGCGCCTATCACGCGCTGCCACCGCTGACGACCTCGACGGGGCAGCCGACCGGCGCGGTCAAGGGGGTGCTCAACATGCTGCGCAGCCTGCGCAAGGACTATCCCGACAGTGTGATCGCCGTGGTGTTTGACGCCAAGGGGCCAACCTTTCGTGACGAGATGTTCGAGCAGTACAAGGCCCAGCGCCCACCGATGCCGGATGACCTGCGCAGCCAGATTGAGCCGCTGCACCAGTGCGTGCGTGCGCTGGGTTTTCCGCTGCTGTGTGTGGAAGGCGTTGAGGCGGATGATGTCATCGGTACCCTGGCGCTGCAGGGCGGCAACAATGGCCAGAAGGTGGTGATCTCCACCGGTGACAAGGACATGGCCCAGCTGGTGACCGAGCGGGTTACCCTGGTCAATACCATGTACCGCACCGCCACTGACATTGCAGCGGTGGAAGAAAAATACGGCATTGGCCCTGAACTGATCATCGACTTTCTCGCGCTGATGGGGGACAAGTCCGACAACATCCCCGGTGTGCCCGGTGTGGGTGAAAAAACCGCCACCGCGCTGCTGCAGGGACTGGGCGACATGGACAGCATTTACGCCAACCTGGACCGGGTGGCCGAACTGTCCTTCCGTGGTGCCAAAAGCATGGGCGCCAAACTGGAGGAGCACCGCGAGGTGGCTTATCTGTCCCGCCAGCTGGCCACCATCAAGACGGATGTCGAGCTGGATGCCTGCGCCGCTACCCTGGCCATGCAGCAGCCCGACTACGACCGGCTGCGCGAGCTGTATCAGCAGATGGAGTTTCGCAGCTGGCTAAAAGAAGTGGAGACCGCTGCCGAACAGGCCGGCGAACCGCTAGAGACTGCTGCGGAGCAGGCAGAGGCCAGCTACAGCATCGTGTTGAAGTGGGACGAGCTGGATGCCTGGCTGGAGCGCCTGCAACAGGCCAAAATCTTTGCTTTCGACACCGAAACCACCAGCGTTGATGCCCAGCAGGCCAAACTGGTTGGCATGTCCTTTGCCATCGAGCCGGGCGAGGCCGCCTACCTGCCGCTGGCGCACAGCTATATGGGGGCCCCGGCGCAGCTGCCGTTTGACGAGGCGCTGGAGCGCATGCGGCCCGTGCTGGAAAACCCAGACATTATCAAGGTATGCCAAAACGGCAAGTACGACATCAATGTGCTGCACCACTATGGCATTAACTTGCAGGGTGTCCGGCACGACAGCATGCTGGCGTCCTATGTGCTCAACTCCACCGCCAGCCGCCACGACATGGACAGCCTGGCCAGCCACTATCTGGGCCGCCGCACCACACCCTTTACCGAGATTGCCGGCAAGGGGGCCAAGCAGCTGACCTTTGACCAGCTGGAGCTGTCCGTGGCCGGGCATTATGCGGCTGAGGATGCCGACATCACCCTGCAGCTGCACCAGAACCTGCAGGCGCAACTGCAACAAATCCCCACGCTGGCCGACGTTTACCAGAGCATTGAAATGCCGTTGATGCCGGTGCTGGCACGTATTGAGCGTACCGGTGCGCTGGTGGATGCCGGCCTGCTCGGCCGCCAGAGCCAGGAGCTGGGCGACAAGCTGACCGGGCTGGAGCGCCAGGCGTTCGAGCTGGCCGGCCAGCCGTTCAACCTGGCTTCGCCCAAACAGCTGGGCGAAATTCTCTACGACAAGCTGGGCCTGCCGGTGCTGGCCAAGACCGCCAAGGGCCAGCCCAGCACCGCCGAAGCCGTGCTGGCCCAGCTGGCCGACGAAGGCCACGAGCTGCCGGTACTGCTGATGGAATACCGCAGCCTGAGCAAGCTGAAAAGTACCTACACCGACCGCCTGCCGGAACAGATCAACCCGCGCACGGGCCGTATCCACACCAGCTACCATCAGGCGGTTACCGCCACCGGACGCCTGTCCTCCAGCGATCCCAACCTGCAGAACATCCCGGTACGCACCGCCGAAGGCCGCCGCATTCGCCAGGCGTTTATTGCCCCGCCGGAGCATGTGCTGGTGTCTGCCGACTATTCGCAAATCGAACTGCGCATCATGGCGCATCTGGCCCAGGACCCGGGCCTGCTGGAAGCCTTCCGCAACGACCGTGACGTGCACAAGGCCACCGCAGCCGAAGTGTTCGGTGTGCCGCTGGAGGACGTCACCAGCGACCAGCGCCGCAATGCCAAGGCGATCAACTTTGGCCTGATCTACGGCATGAGCGCCCACGGCCTGGCCAAGCAAATCGGCACCGACCGCACCCAGGCGCAGGCTTATATTGATCGCTATTTTGTGCGCTATCCGGGTGTGCTCGACTACATGGAGCGTACCCGCAAGCAAGCCAGCGAGCTGGGCTATGTCGAAACCCTGTTTGGCCGCCGCCTCTACCTGCCGCAAATCAGGGCGAAAAACCCCATGCTGCGCCGCGCCGCCGAGCGCACAGCGATCAATGCGCCAATGCAGGGCACCGCCGCCGACATCATCAAGCGGGCCATGATCGAGGTGGATGCCTGGCTGCAAGCCTCCGGCCTGCGTGCCCAGGTGGTGATGCAGGTGCATGACGAACTGGTGCTGGAAGTGCACCGTGATGACGTACAGGCGCTCAAAGACGGCCTGCTACCACGCATGAGCGCCGCCGCCGAGCTGGATGTACCGCTGGTGGTAGAAGCCGGCGTGGGCGACAACTGGGATGAGGCGCACTGACGACAGGGTTTGCCTTGGGGCGGCGATAAAACAGGCAAACGGATAGGGTAACGGGGGGTGATTTCCTGCAGGTGCAGTGGTAAAGCCGTTTTCAAGGAAACGCTGAATCATTGCCCGCACCGCCAGACCGTTGTTTCAAATCAGCTCACAACCCTCGGGTTGAACGTGCTTTAGCACCGCCGCAAAGCGCGGAGTGAAGCGAATAAAATGCTCATTGGCTGCCCGTAAACTGCGCTTTTTTTTGCTTTTCGCCTGGCCCTGGCTGTCTCGCCAACATCCTTGAGCGCAAGCGTGCCTGGCCGCAGGGCCTGGTGCGGCCCGCATAAAAAATTCAAAGCCATTGAACTTTCTCCGGCAGGGCTGCTCTGATCAGGTGAATGTCTCTTTTAGCAAGAGCTCTCCGAGGAAACTGTCAGGTCAAGTTGGCAGATCCGCAGTGTTTTCCCTGGCACTGTGGAGTTTGAACTCTGGAATGCGCCACACCCCCCCGTTGGTGCTTCCAGAGTTTTTTTTGCCCGGATGCTGGTAAGTTGCCATATTACGTAGCTGCTGCGCCGCCCTGTGCGGGCCACGCCTGTGCCAGCCACTCAAGTGGCGATCTACGCTGCAAATAAAACCACCTCCGGTCGCGGCTAAAGCTGCTTGTACAGTCCCCCTGCAGGCCGCGCCTGTACCAGCCATGCCTGTAAGAGCCACTTCAGTGGCGACCATTCAGCGCACCGGGCAAGCATCGGTCGCGGCCAAAGCCGCGACGGGCTGGGTAGTTCGTTTAGACTTGGGTCGTAACCGATATTTATCCCTGTATTTTTTGCACCACTCATGTAGTATGAAACACTTTGCACTACATGGCCTTTCAGCCATGCGTATTTAAGGCTTTTCAAGCAGAGTGAGGCAATAATGACCGAACGCGTACAAGTAGGCGGCTTGCAAGTCGCCAAAGTCCTTTATGACTTCGTGAATGAGCAGGCCATTCCAGGTACCGGCATCGATGCCGACAAATTCTGGGAAGGTGCTGCACAGGTGTTCAAAGACTTGGCACCGAAAAATCGCGCCCTGCTGGAAAAACGTGACGCCTTGCAAGCAAAAATTAATGAGTGGCACCTGGCACGCAAAGGCCAGCCCCACGATGCAGCGGCATATAAAGCCTTCCTGCAAGAAATTGGATACCTGCAGCCAGAAGCAGCGGATTTCCAGGCCAGCACACAGAATGTTGACGATGAAATTGCGAGCATGGCCGGCCCACAATTGGTGGTTCCGGTAACCAACGCACGTTTTGCCCTGAACGCGGCCAACGCCCGCTGGGGTTCCCTGTATGACGCGCTGTACGGCACAGACGCCATCAGTGAAGAAGGTGGTGCGGAAATCACCGCCGGCTACAACAAGGTTCGCGGTGACAAGGTAATTGCCTGGGGTCGCAACTTCCTGGATACTGCTGTGCCGCTGGCGGCCGGCTCCCATGCCGACGCTACCGGTTATCGCATTGAAGACGGCAAGCTGATTGTCACCATGAAGGGCGGCAGCAACAGCGGCTTGCGCGATGATGCACAGCTGGTCGGCTATCAGGGCGATGCCGCCAGCCCAGGCTCCGTGCTGCTGAAAAACAACGGCCTGCACATCGACATCCAGATTGACGCCAACAGCCCGATTGGCCAGACCGATGCCGCTGGTGTCAAAGACATCATCCTGGAAGCCGCCATCACCACCATTATCGACTGTGAAGACTCGGTCGCTGCCGTGGATGCGGACGACAAGACGCTGGTGTACCGCAACTGGCTGGGCCTGATGAAGGGCGATCTGGCCGAGAGCGTGACCAAGGGCGACAAGACCTTCACCCGCTCCATGAACCCAGACCGTGAATACACTGGCCTGAACGGCGACACGGTGACGCTGCATGGCCGCTCTCTGCTGTTCGTGCGCAACGTTGGCCACCTGATGACCAACCCGGCGATTCTGGACGAACAGGGCAACGAGCTGCCCGAAGGCATCATGGATGGCCTGTTCACCAGCCTGATTGCCCTGCACAACCTGAAAGGCAATACCACCCGCACCAACAGCCGTACCGGCAGTGTGTATATCGTCAAACCGAAGATGCACGGCCCGGAAGAAGTGGCTTTTGCCAACGAGCTGTTCGCCCGCGTCGAAGACGTGCTGGGCATGGCGCGCAATACCCTGAAAATGGGCATCATGGACGAAGAGCGCCGTACCACGGTCAACCTGAAAGCCTGTATTGCCGAAGCCAAAGAGCGTGTTGTCTTCATCAACACTGGCTTCCTCGACCGTACCGGTGACGAAATCCATACCTCCATGGAAGCCGGCCCGATGGTACGCAAGACCGCCATGCGTGGCGAGAAGTGGATCAGCACCTACGAAGACTGGAACGTTGACGTTGGCCTGGCCACCGGCCTGCCCGGCAAGGCGCAAATTGGTAAAGGCATGTGGGCGATGCCGGACCTGATGGCCGACATGCTGGAGCAGAAAATCGGTCACGTGAAGGCTGGTGCCAACACCGCCTGGGTTCCCTCGCCAACCGCCGCCACCCTGCACGCTACCCACTACCACCAGGTCGATGTGTTTGCCCGCCAGGAAGAGCTGAAAAACCGTGCCCATGCTGATCTGGACGACATCCTGACCATTCCGCTGGCCAAGGACACCAACTGGAGCGAAGAAGAAATCCGCAACGAGCTGGACAACAACGCCCAGGGCATCCTGGGGTACGTTGTACGCTGGGTCGAGCAGAGTGTGGGTTGCTCCAAGGTGCCTGACATCAACGATGTTGGCCTGATGGAAGACCGCGCTACCCTGCGTATTTCCAGCCAGCACATGGCCAACTGGCTGCGTCACGGCATTGTTACCGAGCAGCAAATTATCGAAGCCATGAAGCGTATGGCCGAGGTCGTTGACCGCCAGAACGCCGGTGATCCGCTGTACCGCAACATGGCACCAAACTTTGACGACAGCATCGGCTTCCAGGCTGGCCTGGAACTGGTACTGGAGGGACGTGCACAGCCAAGCGGCTACACCGAGCCGATCCTGCATCGTCGCCGCCGCGAGTTCAAGGCCAAAAACGGCCTGTAACCGTATCGGTTGCCACCGCAACAACAAAGCCGCCGGTAGCAATGCTGGCGGCTTTTTTGTCTCCGTACGCTGTTCCCGGGTCGCCGAAAAACCTGCACAGATCCCTGCACACGCAGGCACAGTTGCAAAGGCTTGCAACTTACGTCCAATGGGCTGCAGCCCCTTTGATGCGTAGCATGGACACGTTATACGTGGAGGAAAGTCAATGAGTCGTCAGGATGCCTTCGCCAAGGCAGGGCGTGATGCCGTGCAGCAAAATATCCAGGGTACGCTGGAATTTTTCCGCCAGTTCCCGCCGTTTGACAGCATGGAGCTGGCCGAGCTGCATTATCTGGTAGAAAACTGCGTGCTCCGGTTTTATGCCCAGGGCGAGCATGTTGTCACTCCGGCAGACGGCCCGCTCCAGCACCTGTACATTATCAAGCAGGGCCGGGTGTACGGAGAGCGCAACAAGGGGCAGGATGTCGAGGAAGAAACAACCTTTGAGCTCGGCGCTGGCGAGTGCTTTCCCATGGCAGCCTTGCTGGGTGAGCGCGCCACCCGCACCGTTCACATCGCTGATATGGACACTTTCTGCTTTCTGCTCACCAAAGAAGCCTTTGTCCGCCTGATGCAGCGCAGTGAAGCCTTTCGTGACTTCTGCGTACGCGGCATCAGCAGCCTGCTCGAACAGGTCAACATGCAGGTGCAAAATCGCGCAGCCGAATCGATTGGCTCGCAAATATCCATGGACACGCCGTTGTCACAGCTTTCTTCCCTGCGCGATCCGGTCACGTGCACTGCTTCGACCCCGCTGCATGAGGCTGTACAAATCATGCATGAAGCCCAGGTTGGCAGCATCATGATTGCCAACGAGCTGATGCAGCCCCAGGGCATTTTTACCCTGCGCGATTTGCGCCGGGTCATTGCCGACCCCAACACCGACCTGCGTCAACCCATGCAGCAGGTAATGACGCCCAATCCGTTCAGCCTGTCGCCAGAGGCCACTACCTTTGATGCGGCGCTGGCCATGACCGAGCGCCACATTGCCCATGTTTGCCTGGTACGGGATGGCAAGCTGGTTGGCATGGTTTCCGAACGTGACCTGTTTTCCCTGCGCCGGGTCGATCTGGTCAGCCTGGCCCGTACCGTGCGTACCGCACCAAGCCTTGAAAAGCTGGTACAAATGCGCCAGGACGTACAGACCATGGTTGAGCGCATGATCGCTCACGGTGCCAGCCCCGAGCAGATCACCCGCCTGATTACTCTGCTTAATGACCACACCAGCTGTCGCATCATTGAGCTGGTGCTGGAAAAACACGGCAACCCCGGCATCCGCTTCAGCTGGATGGTATTTGGCAGTGAAGGACGCAAGGAGCAGACTCTGTTTACTGACCAGGATAACGGCATCCTGTTCGAAGCGGCCAGCACCGAAGAAGCCAACGCAATCCGCCAAAAACTGCTGCCAATTGCCCGTGAAATCAATGTGGCACTGGACGACTGCGGTTTTGCCCTGTGCCGTGGCAACTTTATGGCCGGCAATGCCGAGTTTTGCCTGTCACGCCAAGAGTGGATAGCGCGCTATCAGCGGATGATGCGCGATGCAACTGCACAAAACATGCAGTTTGCGGGCGTGCACTTTGATTTGCGCTGCATTTGGGGGCCGGAGCAGCCCTGTATTGACTTGCACCGGCAAGTGGTGGCCATGGTGATGAAGGATGCCGTTTTTCAGCGCGTGCTGGCAGAAAGCGCACTGCTTAACCGGCCACCGCTGGGCGGGCTGTTCCGCAACTTCACCCTGAGCAAGAAGGGCGCCGAAAAAGACAGCCTCGACCTCAAGGTAAAAGGGCTGGCCCCCTTTGTCGAGAGCGTGCGTGTGCTGGCGCTGAGCCAGGGGATAGAAGCCACCAGCACCCTTGAGCGGATTCGTCAGCTGGTCGGGCGCGGCATTATTGAACGGCTCGACGGTGATGCCTACGCCGAGGCCTATCACTTCATCCAGCTGATCCGCATGCAGCACCATCAGCTGCAAGCATCGCAAGGGCTGGCCTACAGCAATCTGATTTACCCGGATGAGCTGAACACCCTGGACCGCCGCATCCTGCGCGAGTCGTTTCGTCAGGCCCAGCGCATCCAGAGCAGCCTGACATTGCGGTATCAGCTGTGAGCCTGCTGAAATGGCTCAGGCGCAAGCCCGAGGTCGATCCGCGAGACCTGCAACGCCTGTCCGCCGTACCTGCTCCGCTGGTGCCGGGCGAGCAGCTGCTGGCCGAACAGCGTTTTGTCGTGGTCGATCTTGAGGCAACCGGCCTGCATACCGGGCGTGACAAAATCCTCAGTATTGGCGCGGTGGCAGTGGAGGGCAGTGCCATTCACATGGGGCTGCAGTTTGAGCGCACACTCAAGCGTCACGAGATAAAGGTTAATGAAAGTGTACTGATTCACCAGATCGCGCCCAGCGAGCTGGCTGCCGGCATCCGGCCCAAAACAGCCCTGCTGGATTTCCTCGATTTTGTCGGTGACAGCCCGCTGGTGGCCTTTCATGCCGACTTCGACCAGCGTCTGCTGCAGCGGGAGCTGAGAGACTTTTTCGGCTACTCGTTCAAGCACCCGTTCTTTGATTTGGCCGAGCTGGCACCGCTGCTCAACCCGGATCACTGCATGCGTCAGCCGCGCATGGATGACTGGATAGAATACTTTGGGCTGACAGTCATGCAGCGCCACAATGCATGCGCCGATGCACTGGCGACTGCGGAGCTGTTGCTGATTTTCATCAAGCAGGCTGCCAGGCAGGACATCATCACACTGAAACAGCTCGACACGGCCCTGCACAACTGGCGCCGCCGCCAGGGCAGCAGCATGTAGGCTCTGGCCGCAGCTAAAACCGCTTCTGCCCTTTCGTTCCAGCCCTTGCGCCGCTCCGGTTTTTTTGCCGCTTCCGTATACCTGCCAGCAGGAGCCACTTCAGTGGCGAACAAGGCTATCGCCTGGGTACCCATGGGTCGCGACTCAAGCCGCTGGCACAGGGAAAGCCGCTGTTGCGGGGCGAGAAGCCGGCTAGCGGACGAGGTATTGCTCCATGTAGTGATCAAAATCCATTTGGGGTTCGGCTTCGATGGCTTGCTGGGCGGCGATGGACTCTTCTGCCAGCTGGCGATAATAAGCCAGGCTGGCCTTGTCCAGGGGAGGGGTGCGCAGCTGTTCGGAGTGCTCCCGGCTTAGCTGCAAGGCCATGTCGGCAAAACTGCAATTGCGCTGGCGCATGGCGTCCAGCAGGCGGGCGGAAGGTGTCAGGCCCGGGTCGTTCAGCCGGGCCCGTTGTGGAGACAGGCTGCGCACATGTTCGTGAATGCCATATGCCTGATCGAGCAATTCGGCGCAAGGCTGGATGCTGTCCAGCAGCTGCTGGCCCCAGTCAGTCAGTGCCACCTGCTGACCGCTGTCGCTGATCAGCTGCAGGCCGGGCTGGCGACCGCGGTTGACCACATCCAGAAAGTTTTGCCGGATTTGCGGGCAGTCGTCGCCGGCAAACAGCGGGCTGTCTTCCAGGGCGCAGTACAGCAAAAAACTGTCCATGAAGCGCGCCTGTTCCAGATCAATCCCCAGCGGCAGGAAGGGGTTGATATCCACACAGCGGGCTTCCACGTACTGAATGCCACGCTGGATAAGCGCCTCGACCGGACGTTCGTTGCCAAGAGTAATCCGCTTGGGGCGGATGGTGGAATAGTACTCGTTCTCGATTTGCAGCACATTGGTGTTGATCTGTTGCCACTGGCCGCTGGCATCGTGGGTACCAAGCGCAACGTACCCGGGGTAGGGCGTGCTGACCGCCTTGAGCAGGCTGTCGGTGTAGTTTTGCAGGTTGTTGTAACAGGGCGTGATGCCGGCCTGGGCGTTGCTCTGATAGCCCAGGTCGCTCATGCGCAGGCTGGTGGCCCAGGGCAGGTAATAGGTTTCGTCATCAAAGCGCTCAAGGGTGTGGTGCGGAATATCACGCACAAAACTGGCATCTACTGCCGGCGAAGCGCCAAACAGGTACATCAGCAACCAGCTATAACGGCGGAAGTTGCGGGTCAGGGCAATGTAACGCTCAGACTGGTAGTCCTGCAGCGGCTGGGTATTGCCTTCGGCTTCCTGCAGACGCTTCCACAGTGACTCGGGCAGGGAAAAATTGTAGTGAATGCCGGCGATGCACTGCATCGTCTTGCCGTAGCGCAGGGCGAGGCCCAGCCGGTAAAGGTACTTGAAACGGCCGGTGGTCGAGTTGCCGAACCGGGCGATTGGAATATCCGCCTCAGCCGGCAACCGGCAGGGCATCGACGGGCTCCACAGCAGTTCGTTGTCCAGCACGCTATGGGTAAAGCGGTGAATCTGCTCCAGCTCGTCCAGCGTGGCGGCCGAGTCTGCGTGGGCCCTGGTGATGAACTCCAGCAGTGGCTCGGCATAGTCGGTGGTGATACTGGCGTGGGTCAGGCTCGAGCCCAGGGCAGTCGGGTGGCCGGTCAGGGCCAGATTGCCGGTGGGGGTCACGCGCAGCGACTCGCGTTCGATGCCGTGCAGGCACTCACGCAGCAGGGGGTTAATATCGCTTTGCTGCAGCAGCTGCAGACGCTGGGAATAGGTGGAATGCAAAAGAACTTCCTCGAGTCACTACGGAACCGGTTGCCACTTTACCAGCGAACAGCCGGGCTGGCAGCCGCAGCGGTTATTTTTTCTTGATCTGACGTGCGTTGGCGAACAGGCTGGCCATGGTGCCCTTGCCGGAAACATCCGGTTTGCTGGCACGGGCCGGGCGTCCAGGGCGACCCGCTCCGCGGCCCGCAGCAGGGCGGTCGCCGGCTGTACGGGCTGGGCCGCGTTCACCCGGCGCGTCCGACAGGCGCATGCTCAGTGCGATACGTTTGCGCGCAACGTCCACTTCCATCACTTTGACTTTCACGATATCGCCGGCCTTGACCACGCTGTGCGGGTCCTGCACAAAGCGGTCGGCCAGCGCCGAGATATGCACCAGGCCATCCTGGTGTACGCCGATATCGACAAAGGCACCGAAGTTGGTCACGTTGGTGACCACACCTTCCAGTAACATGCCGGGCTTGAGGTCGTTCAGGCTTTCCACGCCGTCCTGGAAGGCGGCAGTCTTGAACTCGGGGCGCGGGTCGCGGCCGGGTTTGTCCAGCTCGGCCAGAATATCGGTGACAGTGGGCAGGCCAAAGGTTTCGTCGGTGAACTGCTTGGGGTCGAGCTGTTTAAGGAAGGCCGAATCACCAATCAGCGAGCGGATGTCACGACCGGTGCCTTCGGCAATACGCTTGACCAGCGGATAGGCTTCCGGGTGCACGGCCGAGGCATCCAGCGGGTTGCTGCCGTTCATCACGCGCAAGAAGCCGGCGGCCTGCTCAAAGGTTTTTGGCCCCAGGCGCGGTACTTTTTTCAGCTGACTGCGGCTGGTGAAGGCGCCGTTGGCATCGCGGAACTCGACGATATTATTGGCCAGCGTGCTGTTCAGCCCGGAAATGCGGGCCAGCAGCGGGGCAGAAGCCGTATTCACATCCACGCCGACTGCGTTTACACAGTCTTCCACGGTGGCATCCAGCGAACGGGCCAGCTGCACCTGGGATACGTCATGCTGGTATTGGCCCACGCCAATGGATTTGGGGTCGATTTTCACCAGCTCGGCCAGCGGGTCCTGCAGGCGGCGGCCAATGGAAACTGCGCCGCGCAGCGATACGTCCAGCTCCGGGAATTCTTTGGCGGCCAGCTCCGAGGCGGAATACACCGAGGCACCGGCCTCGCTGACCATGATTTTCTGCATGCGCAGCTGGGGCATGCCCTTGACCAGTTCGCCGGCCAGCTTGTCGGTTTCACGGCTGGCGGTGCCATTGCCGATGGCAATCAGCTCGACCTGGTGCTGCTGACACAGCGCACCCAGGGTGGCCAGGCTTTGCTGCCACTTGTTTTGCGGCGCATGGGGATAAATGGTGTCGGTGGCCAGCAGCTTGCCGGTTTCGTCCATCACCGCCACCTTGCAGCCGGTACGCAGGCCCGGGTCCAGCGCCAGGGTGCGGCGTGGGCCGGCGGGTGCGGCCAGCAGCAAGTCGTGCAGGTTGCGGGCAAACACGCTGATGGCTTCGGTTTCGGCCTGCTCACGCAGGCTGCCAAACAGGTCAGTTTCCAGGTGGGTGGACAGCTTGATGCGCCAGGTCCAGCGCACCACCTCGGCCAGCCAGGCATCGGCGGGGCGGTTGTGGTTTTCAATCTCGAAATGCTTGGCCACCATCAGCTCACACGGGTGCATGGCAGCATCGGGTTCGCCCAGTGTCAGTGACAGGTTAAGAATGCCTTCGTTGCGGCCACGGAACATGGCCAGCGCCCGGTGCGAGGGGACGGACTTGAGCGGCTCGTCATGCTCAAAATAGTCGCTGAACTTGGCCCCTTCCTGCTCTTTGCCCGGTGCTACACGGCTGCTCAGTTTGGCATCTTCGTGCAGGGTAGTGCGCAGACGCTCCAGCAGATCGGCATCTTCGGCAAAGCGCTCCATCAAAATATATTTGGCGCCTTCCAGCACGGCTTTCACGTCGGCAAAACCATTATCGGGCTGGATAAAACGCGCGGCTTCGGCTTCAGGCTCCAGTTGCGGGTTGGCAAACAGCGCATCGGCCAGCTCGCCCAAGCCTGCCTCCAGGGCAATCTGGCCCTTGGTGCGGCGCTTCTTTTTGTAGGGCAGGTACAGGTCTTCCAGACGGACCTTGGTGTCGGCGGCCAGAATGTCGTTTTTCAGCTCGGGGGTCAGTTTGCCCTGCTCCTCAATACTGGCCAGAATGCTGATGCGGCGCTCTTCCAGCTCGCGCAGATAGCGCAGGCGCTCTTCCAGGGTGCGCAGCTGGGTATCGTCCAGGCTGCCGGTGACTTCTTTACGGTAGCGGGCGATAAAGGGCACGGTGGCGCCTTCGTCCAGCAGGGCAACGGCGGCCGCCACGTTGCGGTCGGCTACACCCAGTTCACCGGCGATTTTGGCATTGATGTCGAGCATGAAAAACCTGCAACCTTGCTTGAAATAAACCGGCGATTATAGGCCAGTGTCAGCGTTTTGAGTAGCAGGGCCAAAGCCCTGACCGTCCGGCGGTATCTGCCTGCTGACAGCTGCAACGGAAAAATCTGCTCACAAAGGCTACTGCCAGCCAGCACATATAACATGCATAATCAGTGGTCTGTAGACGCAGCGCAGATGCGTGCGGTGGTGGCCGACAGCTGTATGTCAGGAGACACAAACATGAGCGATGGTGCAAAAATTCTGGTGGTGGATGACGATGCGCGTTTGCGCAGCCTGCTGGAGCGTTATCTCAGCGAGCAGGGGTATCGCGTGCGCAGTGTTGAGGATGTCGGGCAAATGGAGCGTATGCTGCAGCGCGAACATTTCAACCTGCTGGTGCTCGACCTGATGCTGCCCGGCGAAGATGGCCTGTCAGCCTGCAAGCGGCTGCGTGCCGCCGGCAACCAGATTGCCGTCATCATGCTCACCGCCCGGGGTGACGAGGCGAGCCGTATCGAAGGGCTGGAGCTGGGGGCGGACGACTACCTGGCCAAACCCTTTAACCCGCGCGAGCTGCTGGCGCGGATTCGTGCTGTATTGCGCCGCCAGGACAATGCTGTGCCCGGAGCGCCCAGCAGCAGCGACGAGGAAGTCAGCTTTGGTGACTACCGCTTGTCGCTGGCCACCCGCGAGCTGTACAAGGGCGATGCACCTTCGCACATGCTGACGACTGGCGAATTTGCTGTACTGAAAGCACTGGTGCAGCACCCGCGTGAAACACTCAGCCGTGACAAACTGATGAATCTGGCCCGTGGCCGGGAATGGGATGCACTTGAGCGCTCGATTGACGTGCAGATTTCCCGCCTGCGCCGCATGATCGAAGCCGACCCGTCCAAGCCGCGCTACATCCAGACTGTCTGGGGTGTGGGTTACGTATTTGTTCCGGACGGAGCCTGACAACATTGGCTCTTTGGTACCCCAAAAGCTTTTTTGGCCGCCTGCTCTGCATAGTCTTGCTGGCAGTATTGTTTTCCAAGGCACTGACGCTGGTTTACCTGGTGCTGAATGATGACGTGCTGGTTGACCGCCAATACAGCCATGGTGCCGCCCTCACGCTGCGTGCCTATTGGGCCGCGCCGGCCAGTGAGCAAAGGGCCATTGCCAAGGCGGCCGGGCTGTACCCGACGCGTGAGCAGTACGTGCCCGAAGGGGAGCGGCAGTGGCCTTACAGCGATATTTTCATTGAACAGATGCGCAGCGAGCTGGGCGAGGACACCCAGGTACGCATCAGTGCCCAGAGCCCGCCGTCCCTTTATGTCAACGCGCCTTCGCTGGGGCCGGGCTGGGTGCGGGTACCACTGTATCCGCACCCGTTGCGCGGGCAGCGGCTGTGGAACCTGTTCGGCTGGTTTCTGGGGATCGGCCTGCTCTCCACCGGGGCGGCCTGGCTGTTTGTGCGCCAGTTCAGTGCGCCGCTCAAGCGGCTGGTGGTGGTGGCGCGGCAGTTTGGCGAGGGCCATAGCGTACGCTTGCCGGTAGATGTGGACACCGCCAGCGAAGTGGCCGAGGTGTATCACGCCTTCAACCAGATGACCGACAACATCGAGCAGGCCAACCGCGAGCGCGAGCTGATGCTGGCCGGCATCTCCCACGACCTGCGCACCCCGCTGACGCGCATGCGGCTGTCACTGGCGCTGCTGGGCGAAGACAGCGAGCTGGCCCGCGACATGGTGCTGGACATCGAAGACATGGATGCCATTCTGGAGCAGTTCATGGCGTTCATTCGTGACGGCCGTGACGAACCGGCAGCGGCCTGTGACATGACCGCACTGATCCGCGAGACCGTCCAGCCATACAGCCAGAAAGGCCACCTGATCGAGCTGGAACTTGCAGAGATTGCCAGCATCCAGCTGCGCCGGTTGTCTTTCAAGCGCATGCTGGTCAACCTGATCGAAAACGCCATCCGCTATGGTGGCCCGCACATCTTCATTCACCTGTCCCTGGACCGGACCGGCTCCAGGCCCCAGGCGCTGCTCTGTGTGCGGGATACCGGGCCGGGTATTGACGAACGGGACCTGCCCGGTGTCTTCAACCCTTTTATACGGGGAGACCAGGCCCGGGGCGGCCAGCAGGGAGCCGGGCTGGGGCTGGCCATTGTCCAGCGCATTGTTGCCCTGCATGACGGCCGCATTGAGCTGGGCAACCACCCCGAAGGCGGGCTGGAAGTGAAAATACGCCTGCCTCTTGAAATACCACCGCGCCGGCCCAAGCTCAGGGGGATGGCAAAACACGCTAAATGGAAACGACATGGACAAGGTTCGCATTGACAAGTGGCTCTGGGCCGCCCGTTTTTTCAAGACCCGCAGCCTGGCCAAGAGCGCCATCGAGGGAGGCAAGGTGCATTGCCATGGCGAACGCTGCAAGCCGGCCCGCGAAGTGCGGGTGGGTGACGAGCTGCAAATCCGCTGTGGTTACGACTTGCGCACTGTAGTGATCGAAGCGCTCAGTGATGTGCGCCGCGGTGCGCCCGAAGCACAAAAGCTGTACCGGGAAACCGAAGAAAGCCTGCGCAAGCGTGAGCAGGAGGCGCAACTGCGCAAGGCCGGTGCCCTGGGAATCCGGACCGACGGCCGCCCGAGCAAAAAACAGCGCCGCCAGCTCGATCAGTGGCGTGACCAGTTCTGACCCCCTTTGCCCCGTGGCCTGCCCGTGCCGGCCCCGCCACAGGACAAACCGGTTTTCACAAATAACCGCCTGGACCATAATCCATGCCTGACACGCATAAGCCCATGTATATATCAAAACCTTCTCCGGGTACCCCATGACTGACACCGACTTCACCCAGCGCTTCATTTTTGACAACCACGACGCCCGTGGCGAACTGGCCAGCCTCGAACAAAGCTACGCCCATGTACTGGCCAAACACGACTATCCCGAACCGGTCCGCATCCTGCTGGGCGAGCTGATGGCCGCTGCCGCCCTGCTGGTGGGCAGCCTCAAGTTCGATGGCTTGCTGACCCTGCAGGTACGCGGCGATGGCCCGCTGTCACTGCTGGTTGTCGAGTGCTCAAGCAACCGCGAAATGCGCGGACTGGCGCGTTATGATGCCGGCCGTGTGCACGGCGGTGCCTCGCTGCAGGAGCTGATGCCCGACAGCGTGCTGGCCATGACCGTTGACCCGGAAGGCGGCCAGCGCTATCAGGGGCTGGTCGCCCTGGATGGTGATAGCCTGGCCGCCTGCCTGAATGCCTACTTCGCCAGCTCCGAACAGCTCGAAAGCCGCTTTGCCCTGCATGCGGACGGCCGCCGTGCCCGCGGCTTCCTGTTGCAGCAATTGCCGGCAGCGCAGGTACCGCAGGGCGAACAGCGTGCCGCCAGCTGGCAGCACCTGACCACCCTGGCCCAGACCCTGTCTGCCGAAGAGCTGCTGGGGCTGGACAACAGCACCGTACTGCATCGCCTGTACCACGAAGAAGACGTGCGGCTGTTTGATGCTCAGCAGGTGCAGTTCAGCTGCAACTGTTCGCGTGAGCGCTCGCAAAAAGCCTTGCTCAGCCTGGGTGAGCACGATGTATTGGCGTTATTGCAGGAGCAAAACGGCAGCATCGAAATGGACTGCCAGTTTTGCAATCAGCACTATTCGTTTACCGCAGCGGACATCCGCCAGCTGTTTGAACCCGGTCAGGGCAGTGATGGCCCGTCCACAGTGCATTAACCGAAAAACTCTGGCATAATCCGCGGATCATTTTTTAACCATGTAGCGTTTTCTGCAAAGCACTACATCTTTTCAGCAAACGGCGGGGCCGTTGGGGATCGACATGACGCAAGCAAACATCAATGTTTACACTGACATCAGTGCTGCTGAACTTATTGAACAGGCCGTTCAGCGTGGCGAAGGCAAACTGGCTGACAACGGTTCGCTGGTGGTGGAGACCGGTCACCGTACCGGCCGTTCCCCGGCCGACCGCTACATCGTCAAAGAGCCCAGCACCGAAGCACAGATTTCCTGGGGCGCGGTCAACCGCCCGGTCGAGCCGGCAGTGTTCGACGCCCTGTGGGAGCGTGTCCAGGCCTATGTGGCCGAGCGTGACAGCTTCGTCTCCCACGTACATGTAGGTTCTGATCCCCGTTATTACCTGCCGGTCAAAATGACCACCACCACCGCCTGGCACAACCTGTTTGGCCGTTGCCTGTTCATCACCCCGGAACAGTACAACCCGTCCAGCAAGTCCGAGTGGCAAATCATCAACGCGCCTTTTTTCGAGTGCGTGCCCGAGCGTGACGGCACCAACTCCGACGGCACCGTAATGATCAACTTCGCCGCCAAAAAAGTCCTGATTGCCGGCATGCGTTACGCCGGCGAAATGAAAAAGTCCATGTTCTCCGTGCAAAACTTCCTGCTGCCCGAGCAGGATGTACTGCCCATGCACTGTGCCGCCAACGTCGGCGAAGACGGCGATACCACATTGTTCTTCGGCCTGTCCGGCACCGGCAAGACCACCCTGTCTGCCGACGAAAGCCGCTACCTGATCGGCGACGACGAGCACGGCTGGGGCGTGGGCACCGTCTTCAACATCGAGGGTGGCTGCTACGCCAAGTGCATCGACCTGTCCGAGAAAAACGAACCGGTCATCTGGAAAGCCATCAAGTTTGGCGCCGTGCTCGAAAACGTCGTGCTGGACGACAAGCGCACGCCCGATTACGCCGACGACAGCCTGACCCAGAACACCCGTGCCGCCTACCCGCTGGCCAACGTCGAAAAAGTCACGGCCGAAAACCGTGCCGGCGAGCCCAACGCCATCATCTTCCTGACCTGCGACCTGACCGGCGTACTGCCTCCGGTGTCCATCCTCAACAACGAGCAGGCGGCCTACCACTTCCTGTCCGGTTACACGGCCTTGGTGGGCTCCACCGAAATGGGTTCCGGCGGCGGCATCAAGTCCACCTTCTCCACCTGCTTTGGCGCACCTTTCTTCCCGCGTCCTGCCGGTGTCTATGCCGAGCTGCTGATCAAGCGCATCAACGCTTTTGGCTCCAAGGTTTATCTGGTCAACACCGGCTGGACCGGCGGCGGCTACGGTGTCGGCAAGCGCTTCGACATCCCGACGACTCGCGGCGTGATTGCAGCCATCCAGAGCGGCGCCATTGCCAACGCCAAAACCGAGCACCTGGACATCATCAACCTGGATGTGCCCACAGAAGTACCTGGCGTTGATGCCAGCCTGCTCAACCCGCGCAACACCTGGGCAGACAAGGATGCCTACGACGCCGCAGCCAAAGAGCTGGCCGGCAAGTTCATCGAAAACTTCAAAAAATTCGAAGTGTCCGATGCCATCCGCGAAGCGGGTCCCAAACTGTAAGGCGTTCCCCGGCCTAAACAGTAAAACCGCCCACTGAGCAATCAGGGGCGGTTTTTTGCCGATTAAAGGGCTGCCGCTGTCAAATCTGCAAATCGTGAGCTTTATGCGCCCTGCCCAGAATTTTATAAGCCAGGAAGGAGGGGCTTCCAGGCATGTTCGTGGATGTTTTGTAAAGGTAAGGTTATGGCCATAAATTTCAGATCCATAAAAGCAGGTATGGCAACCGCAATCCTGTTGGTTTTTTTTGTCAGGCTGTTATGACTCATCGGAGTTAGAGGGCTTGGCCTCCGGAATGTCTGAAAGCCCGGATGCGGCGCCTCAACGCATGCAGGTGGGTTTCTTTGCGCCCGGGAGTGTGCGTGAGGCCTACGCACCTAAAGTGGATATACAGCTGTATGAGGCAAGCACGCCAGAGCGTCTGGAAGAAGCCTTGAGCCTTGCCAGCGCTTATGGATTAAAGCTCTTTGTAGCACTGCCTTTTCCTGAAAAAAACAAAGAGCAAATAGCTGTGGAGTATCAGCTTGAAGGCAAGACATATACCAAAACATTGCCTTTTTTGGACTCGGTAAAAGTCAGCTCGATTTATCCGAAAGAAGA
>Ga0209075_1001476_pt1 | contig 22099 bp, 13 predicted proteins | sample Stecom2011_FD_187523 | JGI IMG/M metagenome (GOLD analysis project Ga0209075, IMG submission 187523) | Agricultural soil microbial communities from Utah to study Nitrogen management - Steer compost 2011 (SPAdes) (version 2) | ecosystem: Environmental > Terrestrial > Soil > Agricultural land...
CTTCAGCGCTGATGGTACTGCAGTGGTGACGCTGTGGGAGAGTAGGTCGCTGCCAGCAATTTAATCCGATGCACCCCGACGCCCCGCCTTTCGGTCTTTTGACCGGGCGGGGCGTCGGCGTTTCTTGCAAGAATCCGGAGCCGGGCCCTCACGGGTCTGGCAAAAGCAAGCCCCGCCCACGTCGTTAGACGCGGCGGAGCAATATTCAGTGCTTAAGTGCTTGCTCTATTGGAGGTCGAAGATCAGCACATCCGCCTCAGACTTGCCTTTAATCTGCAGCAACTCCTCATCCGAAACCGCCGCGCCGTCGCCTTCGACCAGTTCGTGTCCGGCGAGTTCAATCGCACCCTCGACAACTTGCACCCAGGCGTGACGCCCTTTTGCGAGCGTGACATCGACTTTCTCATCGGCCTTTAATTTGGCGCCATAAATCGTCGCGTCCTGGCGGATCTCAATCGAACCGTCTCGCCCGTCCGGCGAGAAAAGAAGCTCAAGCTCACCATCACCTGCGCCTGTGCGCGACTTCTGAGCGTAGCGCGGCTTGAGGCCTTCTTGAGACGGCGGCAACCAGATCTGCAGAAAGCGCACCGGCTCGGTCTTCGAGGCATTGAACTCGCTATGAGTTACGCCACTTCCGGCCGACATAAGTTGCACATCGCCCGCATTGATCACCGAGCCGGTGCCCATGCTATCGCGGTGTTCCAGCGCCCCTTCCACGACATACGAAATGATCTCCATATCTCGATGCGGATGCTCGCCGAATCCCATGCCCGGTATAACGCGGTCGTCATTGATGACCCGCAGGCCTCGGAATCCCATATGCTGGGGGTCGCGGTAGCTGCCAAATGAAAATGAATGCCGGCTATCCAACCAGCCGATTTGCGTAACGCCTCGTTCATTTGCTCGTCTAATCTCAATCATTTCTGTCTCCTGATATTTGTGGATATTCGTTGCTTTAAGCTTGGCCTCAAAATCTCAGCGATGTGTGCGAACCCACGCTTCAAAGGCTGTCATGAAGCTCACCATAAATTCGCGGGTTCCCTCCTTTACGATCGCGCCGTCATCGTCGAAGAGCTCGGCGGCATTGCTGATATATGCCTCGGGCTGGGCCATGGCCGGCATATCCAAAAATACCAGGGACTGGCGCAGGTGGTGATTCGCACCGAAGGCACCGAGATTCCCCGGCGAAAGACTGATGATTGCTGCCGGCTTTCCAGCCCAGACGCTCTGACCGTAGGGTCGCGAGCCAACATCCAGCGCATTTTTGAGACCGCCCGGCACCGAACGGTTATACTCGGGGGTCAAAAAGAGCAGTCCGTCGGTCTGACGAATGCCTTGGCGGAAATCCTGGTAGGATTGGGGAGCGTCATCACCGTCGTCATCGGGGTTATAGATGGGCAAATCCTTGAACTCGACAATGTCCAAGGACAGCTGCGCCGGGGCGAGCTTCGTGAGCGCATGGGCCATTTTGCGATTAAATGAATCTTTGCGCATACTGCCGACGAGTACGCCGATATTTGCTTTTTCTGAGTTCGTATTCATTGATTCCTCCAGTTGCTGCATGGATTGACCGTCACTTGTTACGGTTATAAGAATAGGTTCTTCCATTTATAAAACAATGCCTTATAATGTGAGTAAACTGTTTCTAAATGGAAACAATGGCCCGATTTGAATGGACCTTGATTATGAACCTATCGGCAGCGATGGAGATTTTTGTAGAAGTCGTCAGAAGGGAGAGCTTTACGGCGGCGGCGCGCAAACTCAATGTCTCGAAATCGCATGTGAGCAAGCAGGTCGACCGGCTGGAGGAGCACCTCGGGGTGCGCCTCCTGGAGCGCACGACGCGTCAAGTTTCGGTCACCGAACTTGGCGCCATTTATTATGAGCATTGCCGTCGCATCCTCGAAGAGATCGACGAGGCCGAGCGCGCTGTCACAAGTCTTCAGGCCTCGCCGGTGGGGCTGCTGCGGCTCAGTGCGCCGCTGTCTTTTGGGATGATGTATCTCAACGAGGTTGTGCTCGATTTTATCGAAGAATGGCCGAAACTCGAAGTTGATATACACTATGCCGATTCACGCGCGGATCTTATCGATGAAGGTTTCGATGTAGCGGTGCGTATCGGTGTGCTCGAGGATTCGAGCCTTATTGCCCGGCGACTGGCACCGATTAAGCTCGGCCTTGTTGCTAGCCCGGAATACCTTGAGCGATTTGGGCGTCCCGAGCACCCGCGCGAACTCTCCGGGCACTCGTGTCTGCTCTATAGTTACCAGGCAACCGGCGCAAACTGGCGCTTATGGGGGCCCGACGGCGAGACGCTTGTGCGCGTCGAAGGCCGCGTGACCGCGAATAATGGTGGCGCACTCGTCGACGCGGCGCGCCGAGGCATGGGCATCGCGCTGGCCCCCGACTTTATCGCCTTCGATGCGCTGGCGCGCGGCGAGCTGGAATTTATTCTGAGGCCATGGTCACCCGAGCCGCTTTTTCTTTCGGCCGTCTATCCCCACCGGCGCTACCTCTCTCAGAAAGTGCGCCTTTTCATCGACTTTCTCGCCGAGCGGTTCGGGGAGACGCCGCCGTGGGCGTGTATGGAGCAGCCGTAGCATTTCAAGCGATCGATTCCGTGGATTGACCGTTTGTTATGCTATATTTTTGTATTACGATGGGATGATGATCGAAATCAATTTTAAAAAAATTATGGAGTGATTAATGGCCATCATGATCCCGGACACACCGCCCTCCAAGCGCGGCTCCGTTCATTCGGAAAACCAATTCTGGACCGAGTTAAAGCTCCAACTTTCCGATGACTTCTACGTCTACCATAGCCTTCCCTACCTCACCGCAGAGGCGCGCCAGGGGGAGGTCGATTTTTTGGTGCTGCATCGCAAATATGGCCTGCTGAATATTGAATGCAAGGGCGGTGGGGTGACGCGTGATGAGAATGGAAGATGGTATCGCACGGGAGAATACGGCAAGAAAGAGCGTATTCGGCGTACGCCAATGGAGCAGGCGGCCGACCAATTGCGCGCGATCGTGAACGGGCTTCGCGATCCACTGCGGCGCAGTCTCGATGCGCCGTTTCGTGATTTCCCCATTCTTTACGGCTGGGCGCTCGTCTTCCCGCTCGCCACGCGCGACAACCTGAATCTTCCGCTTGATTTACAGCCCGAAGTCGTCATCGACTCCAAGGATATTGCGCGCGATCTTGGGGCCAAAATCGTGGAAGCCTTTCATTTTCACGGGCGCAAACTTGGCTCCTCCCCACCTGAGTTATCGCCGGCGCAATTCGAAATCGTTCGCGCGGTGATCTCGCCACCTATGGGACTTGAGGAGACCAGCGCGGGTCGGGTTTCGCTGGATAAAAAGGCAATGTACCGGCTCTCCAAAGAGCAAGCGCGCGGCGTGGAAAATATATTGTCGAATCGGCGCCTCCGAGTAAGCGGCGGCGCCGGCACGGGCAAGACCGTTATGGCCCTGCACGCTGCTAAGAAGCTCGCCGAGCAGGGAAAAAATGTATTGGTCACCTGTTTTAATATAAAATTGGCGGATTTTATTGCCCGCAGCGCGCAGGGCTGGTCGAAGCTTAAGGGAAATGTGGACGTGCACCATTTTCATCATCTCTGCGCGGTGGCCGGCGAGGATATGGGCAGCGGTTTGGATTACCCCGGGCGCGATGCGACGGCGGAGCAAGAGGCCAGGTTCTGGAACGAAGATGCGCCCTTCGCAGTTTTCAAAGCCGTCGAGACCGATAAATTTTCGATGGGTCCGTGGGACGCGATTATCGTCGACGAGGCCCAGGATTTTCTGCCGATTTGGTGGGAGGTTCTGGAGGGCTGTCTCAGAGATGAGGCGAGCAATATGGCGATTTTTTATGATGAGCGACAGAATATTTTTGAGAAAAAGACCTCGATTCCATCATGGGGGATGGATTATTTGCTCTTTGAGAATTTCCGAAATACCCGGGAAATTTTGCGCGCCATCGAACCTCTATGTGATGCGAAATTGGTCTCTCATCGCGATTGTATCGAGGGAAAGCGCCCGAGTGTTTATCGGCAGGGGAGCCCTGCAAAAACGCGCGAGCAAGTCGCTCAGTTGCTGATAAAGCTCGTAAAAAGACAGGACTTTCAAGTGAGTCAGATCGCGATTCTCACGCCGCGTAGCCCGCGCAACTCCTTTCTGGAGGGGGCGCGTGAGCTCGGCGGAATTCCCGTCGTCCACGAGGTCGACGCCTGGCCGCAAGGCGTCCTTCACTCCAGTATCAGTGGATTCAAGGGCCTCGAAGCCGATATCGTGATCCTGGTGGATATTGATCCTGGCGACCCACGCTGCTCGGTTAACGCGCGCTATGTCGCGGCCTCGCGCGCGAAGCACCGACTTCATGTCTTCGAGAAGAGCAACTGGCTGGCGACGCAATGATCGATTTACGATGTCGTTGCGCGCGCCGATTGAAACGTCGATTTGCCCCGGCGCAATCGCTGTGTCAGTATTCCGGGTAACGAATTTGCGCGTTTGGCTGAATGAGTTCTCAAGGTATTTTAGGGCCTCAAAATATGTTGCAAGTCTGGTATTCGAATTCTCTTGAGAAACTCGTCGACGGCCTGGTGGAGGTCGAGGCGTCGGAGCGCAAGAATCTTCAATTAAGCCCCATTGAGCGCTCGCCGGTGGTCGTGCCGGGCGCGAATATGGGGACTTTTCTGAAATATGCGGTGGCCCGGCGCGCGGGCATCGCGGCGCGCATGCAGCCCTGGCATATCGGGAATTTTTTCGAGGCGCTTTTGCCCGAGGACGGCCGGTTTCAGGTGGTGAGCGCGGCGACGGTGCAGATCTTATTGCTCGATATTTTGAGCGATGACACCTCGCTGCAAGCGCCCGAGTTGGCCCGAGTGCGCGCGTACCTCGCCGCAATTCATTCCGGTCATTCCGGTAAAACGGCCGATTCCGACGCGCGCGCGCTGCGTCGATTTCAACTCAGCGCACATATCGCGCGCCTCTTTGAAGAATATCATTTGAACCGCCCCAAAATGCTTGCCGCATGGAGCGCCGGGAACTTCGGCGCCGGGTCGCCCGAGGGCGGCGCGCGCAGCGAGTTTCAGCAGACCGAAATCTGGCAGCGCGCGCTCTGGTTGCAACTTTTTGGCGAAGGCGGGCGAATTGCCCAAATTGCCCAGGCAAGTGGCGTACGCTATTTGCGCCCCGACGAGATCTTCGAGGCGGTCGCGCCCAAATTTTTGCGCCTGCCAGCGGTGATCCATTTCTTTGCGCTCGATCGTGTCGGCGGGGTCTATGAAAAACTCCTGAGGCAACTTGGCGAGCTGACGCGCGTGCATATCTGGGCGCTGAACCCATGTATTGAGTTCTGGGAAGATGTGCTCACGGATTTCGACGAGGAGTCGCACCTTTTATCCAGCGCGCGTGCGCCCTCAAGCGCGCCCGCCCAAACCGACCTGCTCGCCGCGTATGTGGACGAAACTTTCTGGGAGCCCGAGCGCTTTCCGCTGCCGCTTCGCCTCTGGGGGCGCGCCGGGCGCGACCAGATGCGCATGTATAATCGGCTCTGCGGCTACGATCCGCGGATGGAATTCGTCGCGGCCGAAGACGCGCAACCCAGCGTGCTCAAGCAACTGCAGCGCGACGTGCTCATGCTTGAGTATGAGCGCCGCGAACCGATTGAGCGCCTGCAAAACTCGGCCGCGCCCGACGAGAGCATCACCGTCTTTGGGTGTTCGGGGGTGCAGCGCGAGGTCGAGACCATCGCCAATGAGATCTGGCGGCTGATGCGCGCCGACCCGACGCTGCGGTTTGACCAGATTGGCGTGCTGCTGGCCCAGGAGCCATCGGCGGCGTATCAGACCCAGGTTGAAGCGGTCTTTCAGCAGGTTCATCAGATTCCCTATAATATTGTCGATATCGACGCGAGTGGAACGGGGCGCGTTTTTGAGGCCGTGAATCTGCTGCTCGAGCTCGCCTTTGGTGACCTGCGAAGACGCGATCTTTTGCGCCTGCTCACCCATCCAAACGTGGTCGCGCGCTTTGCGGATATCGACCCGGATACCTGGCTTCGTTGGTGTGACGAATTGCATATCGTCCACGGCGCAGATCATGAAGACCACGCCCAAAGCTATATCGAGCGCGACCTTTATAACTGGGATCAAGGGCTTAAGCGCCTGGTGCTCGGCGGCTTTATGACCGGCGTGCCAAGCGGTGATGAGCGCATTTATGGCAACGGAGAATTCGAGTATTTGCCTCACGAAGTGGCGCATAGCGAGGCTGAGAGTGCGGCCATTTTTGTGCGCACTACGCGCGCGCTGATTCGTGATGCGCGTCGATTTAAGGTCGCCCAAAAGCCGCTGCGTGAGTGGTTTGATGAGATCAGCCAGCAGCTACAGCGCTACCTGGGCGCGGCGAGTGATGCCGATGACGCGGATCTGCGACTTTGCCTGGCCATGCTTGGCGACCTGGCTGAGTTGCCGCCGCCCGAGGATGCGCCGCGAAAGGTTAGCTACCGGATCGCGCGCGAATTTGTGCGCCGCGAAATGAGTAAAATGAGCGGACATCGCGGGCAATATTTGATCGATGGCGTGAGCGTCTCGACCTTTATGCCCGCGCGCCCGCTGCCCTTTCGTGTCATCTTTTGTGCCGGCATGGGCGAGGCCACATTTCCGTCGTCGGAGCCGGTGGACCCGCTCGACCTTCGGCGCGAGAAATGGCTGGAGGGCGACGCAAGCCGTCGTGATCTCGATAAATATGCGTTTTTTCAGGCGCTGATGGCCGCCGAAGAGCGCATCTATTTCTCCTATATCGCGCGCGACAGTCGCACCGGCGAGGACCTCCAGCCGTCTTCGGTGCTCCAGGATTTGATGCGAATGCTCGCGCAGCAGTATCTTGGAAAAGAGAAGGCCGCCGCGTGCATTCGCCCGCAGCCGCTTCGCCGGTATCATCCGAATTATTTCCCCGAATTGGGCGAAGAATTCGCGCGCGAGGAGGCGAATCTGGGGCCCAATTTTCACCCCGAAGCTCGCCTCGAAGCCAGCGCCCTTGCCCTGCGCGAGAGCCTGGCCCGGCACCTCGAAGACTACCCGAATAGGACCGCGTCCTCGGGGATTTTGAACGCGGGATTTGAGTTCCCGCAACTCGCTGATCTTCTGGAAGCCGTCGATGCACCCACGGGCGCTCTATTGAATCGTGTGCTCGGCACCTATTCGGTGCGCGCCGGGATAAAAGAAGCGGCGCAGCTGCGCGAGGTTTCTCTCTCGTTATCCCAGTTGCGCCAGTTTCTTGAGAGCCCGCTGCAGGCGTCGGCGCGCTGGTCGCTCGGGATGCGCGGCGACGAAGAAGAGGATCTGCTGGCGGTTGACGATGAGATATTCGAGCCGGCGTATGTCGAATCATTGCGATTGATGCGCGAGGTCTTTGAGCGAACGCTCACCGAGCCGGCGGGCGCGCGCGACGTCGCGCAGCTCGCCGCGCGCTACGACGCGCGCGCCCGATTCCTGGAGCTCCAGGGTGTTTTGCCCACGGGCGTCTTCTTTCGGGAGGCGCGCAATCGTCATCTCGAAGCATTGGCGGTCTGGCAGGAAAATCTGGGTCATTTCAAGATTCCGACCGCCGAGCCGATGGAATTGCGAAGCTTTGGGCGCGCGCGAAAACGCGTGGCGCCCGGCCAGGCATTGGACTCCATTCGCTTTGAGATTGATCTTCCCGAGAGCCCATCGAGCGCGCCACAGCGCGTGCGTGTGGAGGTCAGCGGCGTGACCGAATTGCTCGCCAAAGGTGCCTCGATGGCACTGACGCCCATCTTGCGCAATAGCCTGAAAGATAAGGACTTTCTTCGCGGGTTTTTAACTCATGTCGCGCTTTCGGCCGCCGGATATTCGAATGACGTGACGCCCTTTGAGGCAATTGTCTTGCCCGGAAAAATCATCCCGAAGTCAGCAACACAGCAGAAATTTCGCATTCAATTTGCCCCGATCTCACAGGCCGACGCCCTGGCTTATCTGAAGGTATTGAGCACGGATTTCTTGAGCGGCGTCCACGCAAGTGCGATGCCCATCGAGGCGGTTTTTGACTTCTTCAAACCCGATAATACCCTCCCATTTGGCGAGTTGGTCGACAAGCAGTTTGCGAATGGGTGGTCGAGGTGCAGCGCCGAATACGGGCCGGTCCGACAGCCCTCGCGCTTCGGCGCCCCGCAGGATTCCGAGGCGATTCTTGCCCGCAGATTCGAGCCTTTCTTCTCGCGCATTTTGGCTGAAAGGGAGGAAGCGTGAATACGTCATCCTCGCCGGTTCATCGCATCAAAAAGCCGGCGCTCTTGGAGCAAATTCGCCACGATAATCATGCCATCATCGAGGCTTCGGCGGGCACCGGGAAGACCTATACCATCGAGCATCTGGTGGTGGATTTGTTGCTGAAGAATCCGCAGCTTCGCATCCCGCAGATCCTCATTGTGACCTTCACCGAGCGGGCGACCTTTGAGCTGGGGGCGCGGATTCGCGCGCTGCTCCAGGCGGTCGTCGACGGGGATGAAAAATATCGCGCCGGCCCCGATGAGCCGGCCTGGGAGATTGGCCTGGCCGAGCGGCGCATTCTTCAAAAGGCGCTGTCTTCCTTTGACCTGGCCGCGATTCATACCATTCACGGTTTTTGCCACCGGGTTCTTACCGAGAATGCCTTCCATAATCATCGCCCGTTTGAGCAAGAGCATACGAGTTTTGAGCGCCTCTTTGAGCATGTCTTCAAGGACGCGTTGCGCCGAGAATTTGCGTATCGCCCCGAGTATCGCGGCTATCTGGCCGCCTGGATGGAGCAAAATAGCGACGGAATTGCGAGCCTGCAAAGGCTTCTGGCGACCTGCGTTCGCGCCCGTGCCGAGGTTCGCCCGCAGTTTGATGAGCCCGGGCTGCGCGCGGCGATCGATGCATTTTTGGCCTTTGATCGCGCGGCGATTGTCGAGACGCTCAAAGATGAACTCAAGGCCGAGAAACTCCACGGCGCCACGCGAAATGCGGTGGCCAAACGCGTCGAAAGCCTGCTCCTTGGCATCGACGCCTATCAGGTGAGCGGCGAGTTGAGCGCGCTGATGAGTCGCGCCGAGATTACCGGGGAGATCGAGTATATGCGCGGCGCGCTCGCCAAGTCTGAATTTAGCGGGCCGGTGGGCCAATGCGTGCGCGAGGTCTTTGAGACGCTGACCTCACTTGAAGCCGCGATTGCGTCCCGATTCACGCCTGTCCTGCACAAAATGCTGCGCGAATATAAGGACGAAAGCGGCCGGTTTGTCTTCGACGATATGCTCAGCCTCGTCTGGGAGAGCCTGGAAAGCGCGCGCGGCCCGGCGCTCGTGCAGGCGCTTCGCCAGCGCTATCAATTCGCGCTGATCGATGAGTTTCAGGACACCGACGCGCTGCAATGGGAGATTTTCAAGCGCATCTTTCACCAGAGCGGGGGCGCGAATATTTTCTATCTGATCGGCGACCCAAAGCAGGCGATCTACAGCTTTCGCGGCGCCGATATTTATACCTATTTACACGCCCAGAAAGTGGTCCAGGATGCCGGGGGCGATCTGCTGCAACTCGACAAGAATTACCGCTCCTCGGCCGATGTGATCGACGCCTATAATCATCTCTTTGATCAGTCGGCGCCCGAGGCGTTTTTTAGCGGTGATATCATCTATGATACCCCGGTGGGCTGCGGGCTTGAGGCGCGCGCGGTCTATGACGCCGCCGGCGATCCGGCGACCGCCATCAACCTGGTGCAACTGGTCGACGAAGACCTCAAAGTCGACCGGCTGCGCGAGGGCATCGCGGCGCATTTCGCCGGCGAGATTCGCCGCATTTTATACGGCGATAAAAGGCTGTTTTGCCAAGATAGCCCCCAGGACGACGCGACTCCGGTCGGGGCCAAAGATATCTTCGTGCTCACCCGCACCGCGCGCGAAGGGCGTATTATCGCCGAATTTTTGCGCCGTGAGGGCATTCCCCACGCATTTTTTAAGCAAGATGGCCTGTTTCAGACTGCCGAAGCGCTGCATATTTACGATCTCTTGGGGGCGATTGCGAACCCGCGCGACCCCTCCGCGCGCCTGAAAGCCTGGCTCACGCCGTTCTTTGGGCTGACGCTCGAAGAGCTTGAAGAGGCCGCATGGCTCGGCGAAAACGACCGCCTGCTGCGCGATCTCAATGACTGGCATAAACTCGCCGATTTGCGCTACTTTCAGCAGCTTTTTAGCTCGATTTTAAGCCGTACGGGACGGCTTCGCGCCGAGATTTTCGGCGGCATCAGTGAGCGAGAGCTCACCAATTATCTGCATCTCTTCGAGCTCCTGCTCGACGAGAGTACCCGGGATCATTGTCCGCTCGAAGATCTAATTTTGCGGCTTAAATCCTATATTCTGGGAAATGCGGAGCCCGAGGGTGAGGACGCAAATGTGCAGCGCCTGGAGACTGACCGCGACGCCGTGCAGATTATGACCATGCACAAAAGCAAGGGTCTGGAGGCCGAGGTGGTCTTTGTTTTTGGAGGATTTACGGCGCGAAGCCCCGGCTCGATCTATAGCTTTCACGGCGAGAATGGCGAGCCCATTTTATATCTGGGAGATCCTCCGCAAGAGCTGAAGGAGCAGTGGGCGAGCGAGCAGGTACAGGAAGACCAACGCCTGCTTTATGTCGCGCTGACGCGCGCGAAGTCCCAGATATATTTGCCCTATATTGGCTTTGAGAACCCGCCACCCAAACCCAAAAAAGCGGCCAAAGAGGGTGCACCCAAGGTCGAGCAGCCCCGCGATTATGCCGTTGGGGGCTCCTACGCGCCGATCCTCGGGCGCCTCGACGCCGTGGTGGCAGAACTCGCCGCGGGCGACCCGGATACGCAGCGCTTATTTTCGCTTGAGAAGATCGCCTACGCGCGCACGCTGCGCGTCAGCGATGTCGCCGCCCGCCAGCGCGCGCTCGGCGATTGGCGCCCGCCCGCCGCACTTCCGATGCCCCTTAGTGATGCCCATGAGTTCAAGCCATTGCGGGCGCGTCGCCCCATTTTGACCTCCTATAGCCGCATCAAGAATACGGTCGCAAGCCTGGGGCCCTATCAAGGCGAGACCCCGACAATTCGGGTGGAGCGCGCCGGGAAAAAGAGCCTGATGGACGAGGAGTTTCGGGCCGACGGGGGCGAAGAGACGCGCGTTATTCTTGGCCCCGACGTGCTCCCCGGCGGAAAGCGCGCCGGCGTCTTCTTGCACGAATTGCTTGAGCAAGTTGACCTGGAGCGCGCATGCGCCCACACCCAGGCCACCGACTGGATGGAGGATGCCGAGGTGGACGCCATGTTGCGCCGAACCATGCGCACCTTCGGCGTCGAGCTGGAGTATCTTGGGTTCTGTAAAAAATTGCTCTGGCGCGCGCTCAAAACACCTTTATTCTTGGGGGACGCCTCGATCCCGTGCGTCGCCGAAAGCCAGAAAGTGCTGCGCGAACTCGAGTTCACCTATCCCATTCCGAAACACGCCCATCGCGGCTATATCAAGGGTTTTGTCGACCTGGTATTTGAGAGTGGTGGGAAGATCTATTTTGCCGACTGGAAGAGCGATATTTTGGGCGATTATGGCCCGCAATCGCTGAATAGGCGTGTCGCCGAAAGCTACGGAATCCAGGCCACGCTCTATGCGCTTGCGATGGTGAAATTTCTCGAAATCACCGATGAAAAAACGTATGACGCCCAGTTTGGGGGCTATTTTTATCTTTTTGTGCGCGGGATGGGGAATCGCGAAAATACGGCGGACGGGGTCTATTTCAGGCGACCTTCCTGGGCAGATATCCGGCTCGATGAAGAGATGCTCGCCGCTAATATTTAAAGATTTGCGCGTTTGATATGTGCCGGGTGAAACTAAAATTCGCCCGTATTCAGGACCTCCAATGACTCAGCAAGATCTATTTTCAACGCCTTTGACATCGTCGGCCCAGGAAGATATCGCGCCCGGCGCATCTGCCCTGGACCCGGCGAGCGTCGCGTTGCCGGATGGATTTTATGAGCAGGTGCTGCGGCGCGTCGCCGCCCACGATCTACCTGGGGCAATGGTCGCCTACGCGCGCGAGCTGGTGGGTATGCAGGCGGGATTGACGGCCTTTGAGCAGGGCGCGCTGACCCTCCTGGTGCTCGCCACGATCATCGAGCAGCGCCGCGGCTCGACCCGTCTGCCCGTGGGGGCAATTCGCGCGGTGTCGGCGCGGCACCCGGCGTCGGATTTGCAAGGCGATGGCGGCAGTTCGCAGGCGGCCGAAGACGGCGAGTCAGCGCGATTGCTCGAGATCTTGGGATCGCTACTTGCCTCAAAAAACGGGGATGACTTGGCGCACAGCGCGTCAATGGCCGACTTTTTGGGGTGTTTGGCAGCGATGCTCAATCAGGGTGTCGCAGCGGAGCTGATCGGCCGGCCGGGCGACTATCGCCCGTTGATTCTGGATGGCGATTATCTGTATCAGCAGCGGATGTTATTTTTCGAAGATCGCCTTCTTTTGGCGTTGCGCACGCGCCTGAACCTGGCGGACTTCGACCTCGACAGGCATGCGGTTCAACACGCGCTTTCCGCGACGCTCGCCGCGATGGGCGGCACCGGTGTGGGCGGCGCCGCGATGGCGCTCAATCATGAGCAGCAATACGCGCTTTTAAGCGCGGTCTTTCGCCCGTTCACCGTGATTTCAGGGGGGCCGGGGACCGGGAAAACTTCCATCGTAGTATCGGTTTTGCGCCTGCTGGCAAGGTTGGGTGTCGAGCCGGGCGATGTCGCGCTGGCGGCGCCTACGGGCAAGGCGGCACATCGTCTCGGGGATGCGGTTCACGGACATTTGCAGGCGCTGCAACCCATCGAAGATGATGTCGACGCACGTCTTCTGCGTGAACTCGCCGGCGCGAGCACCCTGCACCGTTTATTGGGCTATTCGCCGGGGCGAAATGACTATTATTATCACGAGAATAATCGGCTGCCGCAGCGGGTCGTGATCGTCGATGAAGCGTCGATGATCGACCTGTTTTTGATGGAGCGATTGCTCAGCGCGGTCGAGCCCACAGCGCGTCTTATCTTGCTGGGGGACGCCGATCAGTTGCCCTCCGTGGACGCCGGAGCGGTATTTCGCGACCTCGTTCCGGCGCGCGTTCAGCAGCGCAGTGAGTGGCTGGATTTGGTCGAAGCAAAAGTTGCGCCCGAGCCGGTCAAGGGCGTGCATACCTTGGCCAGTCGGCAGCCGGGCGAGGCGATGGCGCGCCACGCGGTTCGGCTGCAGACAAGTTATCGGATGGACCCCAGGAGCCCGGCCGGCGCGGAGATCCTTCGAGCCGCCCAGGCGCTCAATCGCGGCGATTACGCCGCGCTCTGTCAGGACGATTCGCCCGGCCTCAAGGTGCGCGAAACCTTTGAGGCGCTCCAGGGAGCAGGGGTCGAAATCTGTGAGCCCAGTCAAGATGCAGCCGGACTTGATACGCAGCTGATCAACGGGTTTGTGCAGTGGTGGTACGCGCAGCGCGTCGCGAACCTGGAGGGTTTTCGCGCGCTGATTCTTGGCTCCTTCGAACTTGATGGGCAAGGGTTTGCCGCCGATGCGCTTGGCGGGTTGAGGACATTATTTGAGCATTTTAGCCGGTTTCAGGCGCTTACGATTACGCGGGTTTTTGCGACCGGTTCCGAGCAACTCAACGCCGCGTTGCACGCCCGACACCTGCGTTTTCTGGGCACTCAAGCCGCCTATTGGAGCGCGGGTGAATTCGCGGTCGGTGAGCCCATCATCATGCTCAAAAACGATTATGCGCGCGGGCTATTCAACGGCGATCAGGGGATCATCCTCATCGTCCAGCGCCCCCAGAACGGATTGCGTATTGCAAAGCCGATGGCGGTCTTTTTAAGCGACGGTGAATTTGTGGCCTTTGAAGTCGCCGACCTGGGCAATGATATCGAGCATGGGTTTGCGCTGACGATTCATAAGGCCCAGGGCTCCGAATATGACAGCGTTGCCATCGTTTTGCCCGAGGAATCTCTCCCGCTATTGAGCCGCGAGATTTTATATACGGGGATGACCAGAAGCCGCCGCTCCGTTCTGCTTGTGGGCGACCGCAAGCAGGTCGAGGCGGCGGCAAAGAACGCGGCGCGCCGATTCTCGGGCATCGCCGAGAAGTTAGGCGCGCGATGATTGCATTTAAATCGCGCGAACGCGCGTGGCCTGCGGGCCGTTTAGCCCGATTTCTTCGTCGAATTGCACCCCCGCGCCAATATTGAGCTTGTCAAAGCCTTGATTGACCACGGCGTTTTGGTGGAAATAAATTTCGCGCCCGCTGGGGGCTTCAAGAAAACCGTAGCCGAGCTCCGGGAAGACGCGGGCCACGACGGCGACGGGTTCTTCATCGGGCGCGGGTGATTTACGTATTTCGCGCAATCGGTCGCTATAGTCTTTGAGGCGGCGCTCCGCGGCGTCGAAGGCGTCGCGGATGGCGACGTAGGCGTCGCGATGTCCGCGCTCATTTGGGCGAGGGTTGGCCGAGATGGCGAGCTCCTGGCCGGGAACCGTCAGCACGATTCGCACCGAATAATCCTGGATATTATACTGGCTTTGGTTGGCAATCTCGACAAATACGCGGCATGCGATGATGCCCTGAAAATAACGTTCCAGGCGCGTAACGCGCGCCTCAATACGCTGTCTGAGCGGTTCGGAGGGGGATGAGTTCGTAAAGGACAGCTCAAGCGGGGTTTTCATAGAGGTCGCCTACAGATTCGGGAAGCTGGGATGAGTCGATCCTTAAGCGGGCGCCCATATCCTGCGAGCCCCCGCGTCTGCTCGAATTCTAAGCACGCCGACGGGTGAAATCACGGTTTATAGGAGATTCGATAGATCGCCCCGCGCGCATCATCGGAGACGAGCAGCGAGCCATCGGCCATGATTTCCACGTCGACCGGGCGACCCCAGGCGGTTTGCCCCTGCAGCCAACCGGTCGCGAACGGTTCGTAGCTCAGGGCTTTCCCGTCGGCGCCCAGACGAACAAGTGAGACGCGGTAGCCAACTTTCTCGCTGCGATTCCAGGAGCCGTGCTCGGCGATAAAGATCTGGTTTTTATAGGTTTCGGGGAACATCTCGCCGTCATAAAACTCAATCCCCAGCGCGGCGCTATGAGCGACCAGGTCCTGAACCGGCGGGATATATTCGGCGCAATCCACGCCCCGGCCAAACTCGGGATCCTGCACATCCTGGCCGTGACAATAGGGATAGCCAAAATTCAGCCCCGCCTCGGGCGCATGATTAAGCTCATCGGGCGGCGTCGTATCGCCGAGCATATCGCGGCCATTATCGCTAAACCACAGCTCGCCGGTGTCGGGATGCCAGTCGAAACCCACCGTATTTCGGATGCCGCGCGCGTAGACTTCAAGCTGGCTTCCGTCGGCGTTCATGCGCTGGATATTGGCGTATTTATCCGGATCGGGTTTGCAAATATTGCAGGGCGCGCCGACCGGAATATAGAGTTTTTCGTCGGGCCCAAACTTCATGAATTTCCAGCCATGGTGCGTATCTGAAGGAAACGCGTCGCTGATAAGTTCGGGCTCGGGCGGATCTTCCAGATGCGCCTCGATATCGGCATAACGCGTGATTCGATCGATCTGAGCGACATAAAGATCGCCGTCCTTAAAGGCGACGCCATTGGGCTCATTGAGGCCCTCGGCGATGATATGGACTCTGTCGGCGCGCTTGTCTCCGTTGGTGTCCACGAGCGCGTAGACCTTTCCGGCGCCGCGACTTCCGACAAATAGTGTGCCGCCGGGAGTGATCTGCATGGAGCGCGCGCCCGGGACATCCGGCGCGTATATCCGGATCTGAAAGCCCTCGGGCAATTCGATCTGGGCAAGTTTGGCGTCGCCAGCAGGATCGTCCTCGTCGTTTTGCGCGTTATTCGTTGCCGCATCGCTGGTTTCCGCCGACGCGTCGGCACGGGTCTTTGGGGAGTCGGCATCGGGCGCCGATTTGCACCCGCCGACGGCCAGGCTTGCCCCGAGCAGCAGCGGCGCGATGCGGTACATAAGTTGATCTGAGATCTTCATAAAAAGCCTTGTCATTCAAAATTCGTGTTCAAATTGGCAAAGAGTTCCTTCTTTGAGCGCCTCAGCAATCTCGACGCGACTTTCAGGATGGCCAGTTATTTTAGAAATATTTCTTGGAACTCAATTTCGGGTGTTTAGGATAAAGCGCTCCCAAGGTTGCTTGAAAATTAGCACGCATGAAGGGGTATTCAGCCGTTGTATTGAACTCACCGTAAGGCTCTGCTAGAGCATCACGGAGCATGAAAGAGCCGTAAAAACTTAAGCGTCGACGTGATCGGGAAGTCTGATAAACCCATATATTCCGCTCAGCCGACGTATTCGCGAAACCGATATAAACACAGCGATATTAACCTATTTTGGAGCTGAAAATGATGCAGCGTAATCTCGCGTTAGAGTTAGTACGGGTCACAGAAGCGGCGGCCATTGCCTCCGCGCGCACCATGGGTCAGGGCGACAGCCATAATAGCGACCATCAGGCGGTGAGCGCCATGCGCGCGGCCTTTGATTCCCTTGAAATCAACGGGGCGGTCGTCATCGGTGAGGGCGAGCGCGACGAGGCGCCGATGCTGTATATCGGCGAGCAAGTGGGGCGCCAACATGACGGCGATCCGGGGATGGATATCGCCCTGGACCCGCTGGAGGGCACCGATCTATGCGCTCAGGGGCGACCCGGAGCGATCTCGGTGGTGGCGATGGGCCCGCGGGGCAATATGCTCAACGCGCCCGATATCTATATGAATAAAATCGCGGTGGGCCCCATCGGGCGCGGCGTGGTCGATATCGACAAGACGCCGACCGAGAACCTCCAGGCGCTCGCGCGCGCCAAGGGCGTGCACGTGCACGAGTTGACCGCGATTATTCTGGATCGCTCGCGCCATACCAAGCTGATCGCAGAGATTCGACAAGCCGGTGCGCGCATCAAACTCATTCCCGACGGCGATGTGCATGCGGCGATCGCGACCTGTGATCCGGAGACCGGCCTGGACATCCTATTCGGGGTCGGCGGGGCGCCCGAGGGTGTGCTGGCGGCGGCGGCGCTGCAATGCGTGGGCGGCGATATTCAGGGGCGACTGATCTTTCGAAACGACCAGGAGATGGCCAGGGCGCAGCGCGTGATGGGTGAAGACGCCGATATCCATCGCAAGCTTATGATCGACGACCTTGCGCACGGCGAGCTGGTCTTCGCGGCAACCGGCATCACCACCGGGGAGATGCTGCGCGGCGTGCGTTTTTGGGCCGACGGGTGTGAGACCCATTCGGTCGTGATGCGCTCGGCTTCCGGCACGGTGCGCACCGTCGAGGCGCGCCATGACTTTAAACGCAAGCCGCACTATACCCACGACGGCCTGCACGAAAAAATGGCCGAGAAAGAGAAGAATATTACCCTGGGGACTTCGGCGTTTGTCGCGGGCAAGTAATTCGAGCAGTTGAGCCCGGTGCGTGCCCAACCAACAAGGGCATGCGGCTGAAATTGGCAAGCCTCGCACGCGGGTGCGAGGCTTGCCAATTTGGCTGCTGCGTTGGTATGTCGGTCGCGTTGTTTTTGCGTATTTACCCATCTCATTTTATTTAAGGAATTCCTATGACCACGCCCATTCGTGTTGCAGTGACCGGCCCGGCCGGCTCGATCGGTTACTCCCTTCTTTTCCGAATTGCTTCTGGCAGTATGCTCGGCCCGGATACCCCGATCATTCTGCAACTCGTCGAGATTCCGCAGGCGATGAACGCCCTGGAAGGCGTGGTCATGGAGTTGGAGGACGGCGCGTTTGAGCTGATCGCAGGCATCGAGACCTACGATAACCCCAATGACGGCTTCAAGGACGCGAATATCTGCATGCTCGTGGGCGGAATGCCGCGCGGAAAAGGCATGCTTCGCGCCGACCTGGTCCAGGCCAACGGCCCGATCTTCACCGGCCAGGGCAAGGCCATCAACGATTTTGCCGCCGATGACGTGCGGGTGATGGTCGTCGGAAACCCGTGCAATACCAACGCGTTGATCGCGATGCATAGCGCCCCCGATATCCCCAACGAGCGCTTCAGCGCCATGACCCGATTGGACGAGAATCGTGGGAAAGCCCAGATCGCCAAAAAGGCCGGCGTCGGCGTCGAGGCGATCTCGAATCTTGCGATCTTCGGCAACCACTCCAATACGATGTACCCGCACTTCTTCGACGCCAAGATCAACGGCAAGTTGGTCCCCGATGTGATCACCGACCATAAATGGCTCAAGGAAGACTTTATCTCGACCATTCAGAACCGCGGTAAAGAGATCATCGACGCGCGCGGTGCCTCCTCGGCGGCCAGCGCGGCGAGTGCCGCGGTCGATCACGTGCGTAGCTGGTATACCGAAACGCCCAAGGACGACTTTGTCTCCATGGCCGTCCCGTCCACCGGCGCCTACGGCATCGAGCCGGGCCTGATCTTCTCGCAGCCGGTGCGCTGTGATGGCAAGGGCGGCTACGAGATCGTCGAGACGCTCGAGCTCAATGACTTCGCCGTCGAGAAGCTCAAGTTGACCGAAGCGCAACTCAAAGAAGAGCGCGCCATCGTCAAAGACCTGTTGAAATAAGCTTGTACTCAAGCCGGACACATTTGTGGAATTAACGCTGAGTATTGTGGCGCTTGCCTTCGGACCGCTTCTATTTCCGGTGGTTAAGCGCCACCCGCAGTTCTTGTGTGGGATGGATGGCTTCGTCTTCGTGTCGATTCTGGGCTTGAGTCTTTTTGACCTCATGCCCGCCGCCATCGAGCATGCGGGGTGGTGGACGCTGCTCGCGCTGCTCGCCGGGATTCTCGGGCCGTTTCTTTTCGGGCGAAACCTGCATCATCTCGGTCAGCGAAGGATCCACAATATCTTCATCCTCATCGCGGTGGCAGGCCTTGGCTTGCACGCGATGATCGATGGCGCGGCGATCTTTCATGGTGTTCATAGCCACGGCGCTCAGGGGGGCCATGAGGCGGTCGAAGACGTGCGTTTTGGCGGTATGGTGGCGGCGGTGCTTATTCACCGGGTGCCGATGTCCCTGCTGATCTGGTGGTCGTTGCAGCCACGCATGGGAAATATCGTCGCATCGGCGGCGCTCGGCATTTTGGGCGTGGCCACCGTGGCAGGCTATTGGGTCGGCGGGGCCTTCATGATCACGCCGGTCGTGATGGGCTATCTGGTCGCCTTTGTCGCCGGCAGCCTGATGCACGTGGTCGGCCACGATACCGCCAGCGAATTGATCCCGCGCCACTGCCAGGACCGCTGGCATGCGACCTACTCCGCCATCGGTGGGACGGTCGCGGCGCTGGGGCTTTTGTATTTTGGGCATCTTCATGCGTTTGAGGATGCCTGGGCGCGCTTTTTGAATCTCTTTATCGCCGCTGCCCCCGCCTTGTTGATTGGCTTTACCCTCGGAGGCTTGATGGAGGCGAGCTTTGGCGGCACGGTGCTCCACCGCTTCCGGGGCAAGTCGCGATTCGGCAGTGCGTTGCGCGGTATTATCTTTGGCACGCCGATCCCCATCTGTTCTTGCGGGGTCGAGACGGTCTATCAAGACCTTTGTCGACGCGGAATCCCGATCGCCGCAGCCGTCGCATTTTTGATGGCCGCGCCCTCGATTACGCTCGACTCATTGGCGCTGTCGGTCAAACTTCTGGGCGTTGAATTAACCGTGGCGCGGCTGCTCTTTACGGTGATCGTCGCGCTGGTTGTGGCGATGCTCGTGGCATTTTGGGGCGCGAAGAACGAGCCTCATCACGAGCACGCGACGGCGGAATCATCCTGGGATAAACTCAGCTTTGGCGCGCGCGCGCGCGAATCACTAAGCAAGGGTTGGGTCGAACAGATCGACCACGTCGCCCCCTGGGTGGTGGTCGGATTTGCCACGGTGGCGCTGAGTTGGCCACTGGTGCAGGGCGGTTTTTTCAGCGCGCTCCCCGCGACCGTCGAAGTCGTTCTCCTGACGCTCCTCGCCGCACCCTTTTATCTCAACGCCTCCGGGCTCACCGCAATGGCCGCCGCGCTGCTCGCCGGCGGCGTCTCCCTGGGCGCGGTGCTCGCGATGCTGGTGGCGAGTCCCTCGCTTAATATCGCGGCGCTGATGCTTGTTAAAAAGCTGCACGGCGCCCGGACCATGTGGATCGTCCTGGGCGCCGGATTGCTCACGATTATCCTGTTGGGGCTCATCTTTAACCTCGCCCAGCCCGACACCCTCGCCCCCATGCTTATCTCCTTGCCGATCGAGGTCTTTCATGGCGAGCATTCAGGCCTGGAATACGGCGCGGCGCTGCTCCTCTCGCTGCTCTTTTTGCTCTCGTATTTCCGCATGGGCCCCCGCGGTATGTTGCTGCAATTGATGCCGGTGGGGCATCATCATATGCACGACCACGGCCATGATGAGCATGAGCATGAACACGATGATTCGCACGGGCATGAGGAGCCCGAGCACTGCCATCATCATTAATGGCGAAGGCTTTGAGCTGAAAATCCTTTCAGGGGTGACCCCTCCGACAAGGGCTCTAGAGCACTTGGGGCTGAGCTAAACCCTGCTGAGAAGGGCTCTAGAGCTCTTGGGGCTGAGCTTAACCCCTCGCCTGAGCGCGTCGGAGCCCTTTTGGTTGAGCTCGACCCTCCGAGAGAGGGCTCGCGAGGTCTCGACGCTGAGTTCGACCCGAGTATAAAGGGCTCGCGAGGGCTTTTTTGTAGGGTCCCCCCCTGGGAGCACGCGCAGCGGCTCTTTGTGTGCATGATTGTAATAGTAGGCCCTTCCCGAGCGGGTTTCGGGAAGGGCACTTAGGAAGGAATGCCGGCCCATTTAGGGCGCCGGGCTAAAATACACCGTGAGGTTATCCAACCGGAAGGTGCCGTTTCCGCTGGTGGCGCCATAGGGATAGATGCGCACCTCAACCGGGTCGGTTTGCGAGGCGGGCACGTCGAATTCGAAGGTTTCACCCGCTGGCGGAAGCATCGGATATGCCGCGAAGCTCGTTGCGGTATCCACGTCTTCAGCGATTGCCGTCGCGCTTACCGACTCCCAGACGGCCAAATGAGACGGTCCGGAATTGGAGCTACGGACGTCAAATGCAACCTGAACCGTGCCTGCCGTCGGCGTTTTGAAGGAAAACGAAAAATAGGCGCCGGATGCCGCATCAAATGTGGTCTCCTGCGGCCACTTGCTGTCGACTTTTGTGGTATTGGTGCTCAGGCTTTCGTTGCTGGCGCTGCTCGGGCACGCCGTCGGTTTATCGGTGGTATTTCCAGCGAAGTTCGCGATAACCGCCCCGGGGCGCGTGGCCGCAGAAACCTCGGTGAAACCCTGCGCCACGACAGTGGGCTCCTGGGTGAACTCACCGGCGGCGTCCTCAAAGCAATACAGAAGCGCAAGCTCTCCGGTCTCGGGCGTCACGGCGTCTTCGTCGGTCGTGTCTTCGTCGACCGCGTCTTCGTCGGTCGCGTCTTCGTCGACCGCGTCTTCGTCGGTCACATCACCCGGATCGAGCGTATCTTCGTCCGTCACATCTTCGTCGACGGTGTCTTCATCGCTCACATCTTCATCGACGGTGTCTTCATCGCTCACGTCACCCGGGTCGATAATATCTTCATCCGTTACGTCGCCATCATCGACGTCGGACGAATCATCGACATCGGAAGAATCATCGACATCGGACGAATCATCGACATCGGACGAATCATCGACATCGGACGAATCATCGACATCGGAAGAATCATCGACATCGGACGAATCATCGACATCGGTTGAACTGATGACATCCGTCGTGTCCGAGGTGTCGGAATCATCCGAGCAGGCTGCGGTACCGAAGGCCAGGAGCAAGCCAAGCGCGAGAATAATTAGCGAGTTAGAACTTTTCATTATGAGTCCATTACTAAAGGGGATTAAGCGTCAAGCTAGTTTATCAACGGGGGGCGGCGGCGAAATAATCCTTAAAGGGCGTTGAGAATTTGCGCGACGCACGCCGAGAGTTCTTCGCCCGTTCCGAATAAATCGTCAACCACCTCCATTGCGAGCAGCGTGTCTTCGAGCGATTTAATGA
>Ga0209075_1001477_pt1 | contig 22096 bp, 21 predicted proteins | sample Stecom2011_FD_187523 | JGI IMG/M metagenome (GOLD analysis project Ga0209075, IMG submission 187523) | Agricultural soil microbial communities from Utah to study Nitrogen management - Steer compost 2011 (SPAdes) (version 2) | ecosystem: Environmental > Terrestrial > Soil > Agricultural land...
CCTGACCCCGGCGGTCCCGATCGAGACCCCCGTCACGCCGCCCGCCACTCCCGACTGGACGTACCGCTACCTCATACCCACCGGTCTCGTGCTCGCCGGCCTGGTGGTCGTGGTCACCTCGATCCGATACTTCACCAACGTGGTGCGGAAGCGGTACCGCATCGTCGAGGAGTGACGCTCGTCCGGTCCGTCGAGGACCGAATCGTCGCCCGACTCGCCGGCACCTATCCACTCGCCGAGACCTATCTCCTCGACGCACTCGTCGCCGAGATGGAGGCGATCACCGTTCGGGTCTCCCCGCTGGTCTCCGAGGCAACGGGTCTCGACCTGCCCGGCGAGCCCACCACCGCAGTCGTCGGCAGGGTCGAGTGGGTCGAGCGCAACGTGGCGTCCTTCTATCACATGGTCGAGCCGGTGCGGACCCAGATGGAGGAGCGCCTCGCCCGCGCCGGGCGCGATCCCGAGATGGCCGGTCGCATCATCCAGAGGGAGACCAGCCTGATCCTGGCCGTTCTGTCCCAGCGTGTCCTCGGCCAGTACGAGCTCGTCCTCCCGGGCGGGGAGCCCGGCGACACCGTGGCATACGTGGGGGCCAACATCCTCCACATGGAGCGGCGGCACCACTTCCCGCCGTCGGAGTTCCGCTTCTGGGTGGCTCTGCACGAGCTGACCCACCGCGCCCAGTTCCAGGGTGTCCCCTGGCTGCGCGACTACTTCAACGGCCTCGTCCGTCGTCTGGTCGAAGCCTCCAAGCCGGAGCCCGGGCGCTGGCAGAAGGTGATTTCCGAGCTCGCCGAGCGGCGGCTCGCCGGGCGGCCCATGATCGACCAGCGCGGTGTGCTCGGCCTGTTCGCCACGCCCGAGCAGAGCGAGGTCGTCGATCAGGTCCAGGCCCTCATGTCCCTGCTCGAAGGTCACGGCCACTACGTGATGGACCGGCTCGGCGCCGTCCACCTCCGGTCGCAGAACCGCATGAGCCGCGTCCTCAAGGACCGACGCGTCGACAAGCGGACCGCCGCGTTCTTCCGGCTGACCGGGCTCGAGATGAAGATGGAGCAGTACCGGCAGGGGGAGAAGTGGGTGGCCGCGGTGGAGCGGGAAGCCTCGTGGGAGACGGTGAACCTGGCCTTTTCCTCCCCCGAATCCCTCCCCACGCTCGACGAGATCGCGCACCCGACGCGATGGCTGGCACGCGTCGCCTGACGGCACTCGCCGCCGAGGCGACATCCCGACTCGACTTGCCCGACGGTGACCTCGTGGTCGCCCTCTCCGGCGGCGCCGATTCCGCTGCGCTGGCGTGGCTGATCGGGGAGGCCGGTCGCAAGGTCCGTGCCGTTCACGTCGATCACGGCTTTCCCGGGTCTCCACTCATGCGGGAGGCGGCGGTGGCGATCGCCGGGCGTCTCGACCTCGATCTCCGCATCCTGGAGGTGGTGGTCGCGGATGGTCCCTCACCGGAGGCGATGGCCCGGGAGGCGCGATACGCGGCCCTGGCCGGCGCGATCGGCGACGGAGAGACCCTCCTCACCGCGCACACCGCCGACGACAACCTGGAGACGGTGCTCATCAACCTGGTGCGGGGGACGGGCACCAGGGGCCTGGCCGGCATCCCGCGTCGCGGCCTCGCCGGCGCGCACCGGCCCTTGCTCGAGGTGAGCCGCGACGTCACGAGGGAGATCGCCGCCCTGGCCGGTCTTCCCTTCGCCGACGACCCGATGAACCTGGACCCGAACCTGGCTCGCACCCACATCCGGGCCCGTGTCGTGCCCGAGCTGCGGGCGCTCAACCCCGACCTGGTGGCCACTGTGACCCGGAGCTCTGCCCTCGTGGCCGCCGACGCCGACCTCCTGGAGGAGCTGGAGGGTGTGATCTCCGTCCGGGAGACATCGGAGGGCCTGGCGATCGCCGTGGGGGAGCTGGCCGCGGCCCCCAGGGCCATCGCGGGAAGGGTGCTGCGCGAGGCGCTCGGGGCCCTGGGAGCACCCCGCTCGGCCGAATCAGTCGCCCGGGCCCTGGCGGTGGCCAGGGGAGAGGCGCCGTCGGCCCGGTTGGGTGGTGGTGTCACCGTCGCCCGACGCGGTGCCGTGCTCCATCTGACCGGCGACACCGGGGATCGGAGCGACGTGATCGCCCTGCAACCGGGGGTGACCCGGCACGCCGGCCTGGTCTTCGAGGTGCTGGGACGCGACGGTGTCTGCCGTGTCGCCCCGCTGGGCAAGTGGGGTGCGATCTTCCCGGCGGGCACCAGCCTCACGGTCGGTCCGGACGGTGTCGTCCACGCCGACGGCGAGCCCGCCTGGATCCCGGGAAGGGAGCGCCTCCCGGTCGCCTGGTATCAGGCGGGGTCGGTCGGCTACCTTTCCGTCCTCGCCAGAGAGGAAAGCGGATGGACATCAAGCCCCTGATCACAGCCGAGGAGATCGCCGAGAAGCTGGCCGAGATGGGCCGGCAGATCACCGAGGACTACCGGGGCAAGGACCTGCTCCTGGTCGGGGTGCTGCGTGGCGCATTCATGGTCATGGCCGACCTGGCCCGCCACATCGACCTCCCCTGCGAGTTCGACTTCATGGCCGTGTCCTCATACGGGGCCTCGACTCAGACCTCCGGCGTGGTGAGGATCCTGAAGGACCTCGACGAGGAGATCGCCGGGCGGGACGTGCTGGTCGTAGAGGACATCATCGACTCGGGCCTGACGCTCAACTACCTGATGAAGAGCCTCCAGGTCCGGAAGCCGGCGTCGCTCGAGATCGCCTCGCTCCTCCTCAAGGAGGGGATCCAGAGGGTCCCGATCGATGTCAAGTACGTCGGTTTCAACATCGGGCCGGAGTTCGTCGTCGGCTACGGGCTCGACTACGCAGGCAAATACAGGAATCTTCCGTATGTAGGAGTGATGGGGGAGCTCCCCTGATGGGGGGTTCTGTTACGGGTGTTCCCGTCGTAGCATGACCGGGTTGAACCCCCTGAGGCTCCTTTGAATCGCACCGTTCGCACCCTCGTCGTCTACGGGATGGCAATCATCCTCGTAGCCATCCTCACGCAGTACTGGATGGCCCAGGTAACCGGGCCGGAGCAGATCAAGATCTCCGAGTTCGTCGAGAACGTGGAGGAAGGCCGATACGAGCTGGTGATCCTCGGCAAGAACACCCAGCAGGCCCGTGCTCGCCTGGTGGGCAGCACCGCCCGCGAGGGTGCTTTCGACGAGATGGCCAACTACGTCGAGGGATTCGAGACCCAGCTCACCGAGCTCCTCGACGAGCGCGGGATTCAATGGGACGTCGACTCCGAGCCACCCGGGTTCTGGTCCGTCCTCATCTCGTTCCTGCCGTGGCTGTTCCTCTTCGGCTTCATGGTCTTCATCTTCATGCAGATGCAGGGCGGCGGGAACCGGGTCATGCAGTTCGGCAAGTCCCGCGCCAAGCTCGTCGGCAAGGAACAGCCCAAGGTCACCTTCGACGACGTGGCCGGGCTGACCGAGGCCAAGGAGGAACTGGCCGAGATCAAGGACTTCCTCGCCAACCCCGACCGCTACCGGCAGATGGGGGCCAAGATCCCCAAGGGCGTGCTGCTCTACGGGCCTCCCGGCACCGGCAAGACGCTGCTCGCCCGGGCCGTGGCCGGCGAGGCCGGTGTTCCCTTCATGTCCATCTCCGGCTCCGACTTCGTCGAGATGTTCGTCGGCGTCGGCGCCGCCCGTGTCCGTGACCTCTTCGAGCAGGCCAAGCAGAGCGCACCGGCCATTGTCTTCATCGACGAGATCGACGCCGTCGGGCGTCACCGTGGCGCCGGCCTCGGTGGCGGCCACGACGAGAGGGAGCAGACCCTGAACCAGCTCCTGGTCGAGCTCGACGGCTTCGAGGGCAACGCCGGGGTGATCGTGATGGCGGCGACGAACCGTCCCGACATCCTCGACCCGGCCCTGCTCCGCCCGGGCCGCTTCGATCGTCAGATCGTCGTCGACGCACCCGACATCGACGGACGGGAGGCGATCCTCGGCGTCCACGCCCGAGGCAAGCCGCTGGGCGAAGACATCGATCTCAAGGTCCTCGCCCGCCGCACCCCCGGGTTCACCGGAGCCGACCTGGCCAATCTGATCAACGAGGCCGCCCTCCTCGCCGCCCGCCGGCGGAAGAAGGAGATCACGATGTCCGAGATGGAGGAGGCCATCGACCGCGTCATCGCCGGGCCGGAGCGCAAGAACCGGATCATGACGGACGAGGAGCGCAAGGTCATCGCCTATCACGAGACCGGCCACGCCCTCGTCGGGTTCGCCCTCCCCAACGCCGACCCCGTCCACAAGGTCACGATCGTGGCCCGCGGCCGCTCCCTCGGTCACACGCTCGCTCTGCCGGAGCACGACAAGTACCTGGCACGCCGCAGCGAGCTGGTAGATCAGCTCGCCATGCTGCTCGGGGGCCGTGCCGCCGAGGAGTTGATCTTCGCCGATCCCACCACGGGCGCCGCCAACGACATCGAGAAGGCCACGGCGATCGCCCGCCGCATGGTGATGGAGTACGGCATGAGCGACGAGCTCGGCCCGATGCAGTACGGCAAGCCGAGCGGTGAGGTCTTCTTGGGCCGTGACTACTCCCGTCAGCAGGACTACTCCGACCAGGTGGCCGCGTTCATCGACGCCGAGGTCCGCAAGCTGATCAACGCCGCCCACGAGGAGGCGCGGACCATCCTCACCCACCATCGCGATGCCATGGAGCGGATGGTGGCCGAGCTGCTCGAGCACGAGACGGTGGACCGCGACCGTGTCGACGAGATCTTCCACGACGTGCCCAAGTGGGAGCACGCCCCGGACGGGTCCCTCCGGATCCGCTACCCGGAGAACCCCGTGTTCCCGCACGAACGCAAGGCGCAGGAGCAGATCGCCGCCGCCGAGGAGGCCGAACAGGGAGAGCCGGTCACCGAATCCTTGAAGCTGGAGCACAAGCTCCCTGGCCGGGCCCGCCCGGCCGAGGCCTAGACGCGCCCCATCCTCCTCTGTGCTCGTTTGTTCGGAGTGGCCGTCTCAGGCCGTTCGGGGCGCCCCGCAGGGGGTCAGGAAATCCGCTTGATCGTCAGGTCGCCTGACATGGACTTCGCCTTGAAGGTCATGTGGCGCTTGACCGGCGGGGGGTTGTCCAGCTTCGGTGGCCAGTTGACCCGGCCGGACAGGCTGGCGGCGTCGAGGTCGACCTTGGTACCGCTCTCCATGCCGACTTCGAAGCTGCCCGACATGGACTTCAGGTTCAGGTCGGTCCCCACGTAGCGGTCGATCTGGACACGACCGGATGCGGTCGAGACATCGACGATGGCGTCGGCGTCGTCGATGCGGACGTCGCCGGAGGCGGTGGAGACGTCGGCGAGGCCGTTCACCCGGACGATTCGCACGTCACCCGACGCGGTCTTCGCCTTGATGGCCTCACCGATCTCGTCGGCCCGGACGTTCCCGGAGGCGGTCTTCGCCGAGGCCTTGCGAGCGTTGTGGATGCGGATCTCGCCGGATGCGGTGTCGACGTCGATCCGGTCGATGGGAGCCCTCACCACCACGTCCGCCGATGCGGTGCGGATCGTGGCGCGGCCACCCGGAGGCATGGTGACGGTGACCTCGGCGGGGGAGGAGAAGAGCCAGCGCGCCTCGCGGTCGGAGGCGATCTCGACGAGGTCGCCGCGCTGCTGGACCCTGAAGTTGTGGTCGTTGGTCTCGACCGAGACCTCGATCGTCCCGGCCGGACCTTCCACGACCTCGACCCGTCCGGCCTGGATGCGGACGTCGATCTCGGGGTGGTCCCCGACGGAGAAGGTTTGATGGATCACAGGTCGATGGTGGTGCGGACCCTGGTCTTGCCCACATTCCGGGTGGCCCGCGTCTGAGTCTTGAGCGCGTCGACCACAAAAGCGTTCAGCGAGTCGCCTGCTGCCTGGGCGGCGTCGGCGATGATCTCCTTGAGGTTGGAGGGGAGACGGACCGTGATGCGGGTCTCGCTCATGTCGATGTCGTCATCGTCGTCGAAGCGGGCGCTGGTGCCACTGTCGTCGCGGGTGACGACGAGTTCGGGATCGCCGTCCACCATCTTGACCTCCACCTTCTGGCCCACCAGCTGGCTGGAGACCTCGGCGGCGGCGGCGCAGAGGACGTCGAGGAAGGTCTGACGGATCGCAGGCTGCAGGGCCGCCATCAGCTGGGCACCCAGTTCGGTTGCCTCAGGTCCGGCGACCCGCAGCTGCGTCTCAACCGCGGTCTCGAGACCGAGGAGTGCCTGGTCGAGCTGCATTCAGCTTCTCCGGGTCCTGATCTCTTGACCGAGAATTTCTCGGATGGACTCGATGCCCGGCATCGAGAGCATGAGGCTTTCGGCGAACATGTCGCTCCCTTTCATGTCAATCAGACATCACGATGATGTCATGATGCTGTCACCATACGCATCACCTTGACATCTGTCAAGTGATTTTCTGACATCTCGATGACGCGGCTCCGGGGCTCGGTGTGATCGCAGGCGGTAGCCTCGGCGGATGCCCATAGACACAGCCCGTATCGAGAAGGCCGTGCGGGAGATCATCGAGGCACTGGGCGAGGACCCCGGGCGGGAGGGTCTCCTGGAGACACCCGAGCGCGTGGCCCGCTTCTACGCCGAGGTGTTCGAAGGCCTCGACACCGATCCCGGGGAGATGCTCGAAGTCTCCTTTGGTGACGAGCACTACCAGGAGATCGTCATGGTCAGGGAGATCCCCTTCTACTCCATGTGCGAGCACCACTTCGTCCCGTTCCACGGGGAGGCCCACGTCGCCTATCTCCCCAGGGGCAGGGTCACCGGTCTCTCCAAGCTGGCGCGGATCGTCGAGGGCTATGCCCGTCGTCCGCAGATGCAGGAGCGGCTCACCGCCCAGGTGGCCGACGCGCTGGACCAGAAGCTGAACCCCCTCGGGGTCCTGGTGGTGATCGAGGCAGAGCACCTGTGCATGTCGATGCGGGGTGTCAAGAAGCCGGGCGCCAAGACCGTGACGTCGGCGGTCCGGGGGATCATGGAGTCGAACGCCGCCACCCGATCGGAGGCGATGGCGCTCCTCTTCGGGACCCGGCATTCCTGAGCCCGCGAAAAGGGCTCCCATCCGGCCGGTTCGGACAGGTCACGGTGGAACTAACCTCGGGCTCGATGGCACGGATGGTCGCTGGTTTGAAACCGCGTGGGTTCACCTGGGTCATCTCCGAACGATTGGCGGTCTCCGAGCGTGTCGGAGGCTCCGGATTCCAGCATCGGAGGGTGAGACGGGAAGAGGAGATCACCTGGCTGGTCGAGGAGGCCTCGATCAACACGATCGTCTCCCTGCTCCCCGCCAACCAGAACCTCGCCGCCTATCGCCAGGCCGGCATCGCCACCTACTCGGTGCCGATCCTCGACCCCGCCGGCCCGGACCAGGCGAATCGCTTCTTCACCACGCTCGACCAGGCACTCGCCCGCAACCGGGCGCGGGTCCTGGTCCATCGCGAGAACATCGACGACACCCTGGGCGGTCTCCTGGGCGGGTACCTGGTCAAGTCGGGGTTGATCAAGGACACGATCCTGGCCACTGCCGTCATCCAGCAGATCCTGGGACGGCCCCTCGGCCCGGAGGGCCGTGCCTTGATCCCAGAGCCCTCCCCGAAGTGACCGACCGGATCGACCTCGCCGGCATAGAGGTCCTCGCCAAGCACGGCGTCTACCCCGAGGAGAAGGAGCGGCTTCAGCCCTTCATCGTCGATGTCACCGCCCATCTCGACCTGGCCCCGGCCGGGAGGTCCGACGACCTCGCCGACACCCTGGATTACGGGGCGCTGGCATCGGAGATAGAGAAGGTCGTGGCATCGGAGAGCCATCAACTGATCGAGCGGGTGGCGCAGACGGTGGCCGAGACGGTCCTCTCCCACGAGATCGTGGACCGGGTCGAGGTCACCATCCACAAGCCCGAGGCACCGGTGGAGGTGTCGTTGCGCGACATCTCCGTGACGATCGAACGCAGCCGATGACCAGATACGCCATCGGCCTCGGTTCGAACCTCGGCGACCGTCTCGAGAACCTTCGGGCCGGTGACGCCGGACTCTCCCAGCTCGGCAAGATCACCGCCCGGTCGGCCCTCTACGAGACCGAGCCGATCGGAGGGCCCCGGCAGGACCCGTTCCTGAACGCGGTCGTCCTGCTGGAGTCCGAGCTCGAGCCTCACCGGCTCCTCGACGCCTGTCTCGAGATCGAGGCTCAACGCGGGCGGGAGCGATCGGTGGATTGGGGGCCGCGCACGCTCGACATCGACATCATCACGTACGACGGCCCGCCCCTCAGCGACGACCGCCTCACCATCCCCCACCCGCTGGCGGCGGATCGCGAGTTCGTCCTGCGGCCACTGGCCGAGATCTGGCCCGACGCCCCGGTGGGCGACGACACGACCGCCCGTGAGCAACTGGAGGAGGTCGGTCCCCAGGGCGTCGACCTGCTGGTGCGGCAGTGGGTCAGGGACCGACCCGTGGGCAGCTGGCTGGCCGGTGCCCAGCTGGCACTCATCCTCCTCACCGTCATCGGCGTCCTCATCGACGGGAGCGCCGAGAATCTCGACGAGCACCCGGTCATCAGCGCGCTCGGTCTCACCCTCGCCATCCTCGGAGCAGCTTTGGGCGGTTCCGCATCCGTGTCCGCCGGCCGGGACCTCACCGTCAAGCCCGAGCCCAAGGAGGGCGCCGATCTCCGCGACGCCGGGGTCTACCGGCTGGTACGCCATCCGATGTACGGCGGTCTGCTCCTCATGGTGCTGGGCGCCGCCCTGGCCGCCGGGAGCATGTATGCCATGGTCGGCTGGCTGGCCCTCACGATCCTGGTCCTGGTCAAGGCGGACTACGAGGAGCGTCTGCTCCGCATCCGCTACCCGGCCTACGCCTCCTACCGACGCCGCGTCCCGCGCCGACTCATCCCGGGAATCTTCTGAGCGGCCACGCCGAAGGCGTGACCGCGGGATTTGGTACCTGGTATCGAGTATCGAGACTGACACCTGAAAGGCGATTCCCGTGCCGGCGAAGCCGCCTCCAAGTACCAGGTACCCGGTACCAAGTGCGGCGGCGGCAGCCGCCCGTGGAATGTGACCTCCGGCCCTGCCCACTGAAAGAACGCCCGTGCTAGTTTCAATGCATGGTGAGCGGCCGTGCCCCGCCCCGACTTCCTGAGACCGAATTCCCGCGCGAAGAACAGGAGGTTCGAAATGGCACAACGGTCGAGAGCCAACCGAGAAGAGATCCCCGGATACGGCGCCAAGCCGACACGCGAGGAGCGCCGGTTCCAGCATCGAGCCACCCGACACGCCGCCAACCAGATCCTTCATCTGGTCGACGACCCCGATGAGGTCGTCCTTCCCGAGACCCGGGGCAGTAAGGCCCCCGTCCGCACCAACAACGTCTCCGATCCCGAACCCCGTCGCTTCCGCGTATGGAAGACCAAGTTCTGGAAGCGTCGTCACACCTTCAAGGAGGAGAAGGCAGCCCTCGACGCCGAATGGCCGGTGATCACACCGGACCAACTGCCCGACTGAGAGCCCGCGATGACGCCCGGGTCGGGCAGTTAGCCTGATGCCGTGCCCGACCCAGACGGCCTCCGGCTGATCGTGATCGGCCCCGGCAGGGCCGGTGGCTCCCTGGCGCGGGCATCACTCGCAGCCGGCCACGAGATCGTCGGAATCCTCTCCCGAAGTGCGACCGTCGAATACGGCCCACCACTGACCTGGGACGATCCCCTTCCCGAAGCCGACCTCGCACTGATAACCGTCAAGGACGAGGCCGTCACCGAGGTTGCGGAACGTCTGGTGGGCAAGATGACGGCGGTCCCGGTCGCCGCCCATGTCTCCGGCTTCCTCCCGGTGACCGCGCTCTCGGTCCTTGCCGATGACGGCGTCGCCATCGGCGGGTTCCACCCGCTGCAGACTCTGCCCGACGTCGAGCGCGGCGCCACTGCCCTGCGCGGCTCGTTCGTCGCCGTCGGTGGTGATCCTCTCGCCGTGGACACCCTCCGTGTGCTCGCGGTCAGCCTCGGGATGGAGCCGTTCGACATCGAGGACTCCGCAAGGCCCGCGTATCACGCCGCCGCGGCCGCATCCGCCAACTTCGTGGTCACCTCGCTGGCGGTGGCGGGTGACCTCCTCGACTCAGCCGACCTCGACCTGGCGGTGATGCGCCCCCTCGTCGAGAGGGTGGTGGCCAACGTCTTCGAAGGTGGTGCCGGCCCGGCGCTGACCGGTCCCATCGCCCGCGGGGACATCGAGACCGTGATCGGGCACCTCACCGCGGCCCGGGAGGTGTCGGAGTCGGTGGGCAAGCAGTTCGGCCTCCTCGCGGAGGCGACGGCGATTCGCGCCGGCAGGGAGGAGGACCTGAAGCGATGGAAGTGACCCGCACCTTCGCCGAGACGCGGGAGAAGTACCGGGGGAGGGTCGGCCTGTTGCCCACACTGGGCTTCTTCCACGAGGGCCACCTCCGGCTCATGGACATGCTGCGCGAGCGTTGTGACACCCTCGTGGTCTCCCTGTTCGTCAACCCGACCCAGTTCAACGACCCGGCCGACTTCGACGCCTATCCGAGGGACGAGGAGCGGGACGCCGGTCTCGCCGCCGAGCACGGTGTCGACCTGTTCTTCGCCCCCGACGTGGACGAGGTGTACGGGGGTGTGTCGGTGACCACCGTGGAGGTCTCAGGCGTGACCGTCGAGATGGAGGGGAAGCATCGCCCCGGCCACTTCGTCGGCGTGGCGACGGTGGTCGCCAAGTTGTTCGCCGGCCTCCGCCCCGACATGGCGATGTTCGGCCGGAAGGATGCCCAGCAGCTCGCCGTGCTCAAGGCGATGACCTCGGATCTCCGGTTCCCGATCGAGATAGTCGAGGCCCCGGTGGTGCGCGAGCCCGACGGCCTTGCCCTGTCCAGCCGCAACGTGCGTCTCTCCCGGGAGGATCGCGAGGTTGCGCTCGCCATCAGCCGCGGGTTGTTCCAGGCCGCCGAGCAGGTCGACGCAGGGGAGCGACGCGGCGACCGCCTGGAATCGACGGTCTCCCGGGCCATCAGGCATCTCGACGTCGACTACGTCCAGCTCGCCGCGGTGGACACCATGCAGCCCGTGCCCGATCTCTCCGCTCCCGCCGTCCTGGCGGTGGCCGCCCGGGTGGGCCCGGTCCGTCTCATCGACAACGTGATCTTCGACTTCGTCGATGACAAGCCCGTGCCCGACCGTGGAATCTTCCTGGATGAGCCGAGCAGCCTGACCAGACTGCAATGATCACGACCCATCCATGAGCTCAGAGCATCCCCTGGTCGCCGCACGCCGGGCCAAGCACGAGAAGGTGCTGGAGTCAGGCGGCTATCCCACGAGGTTCGAGCGAACCCATCGGGCCGCGGACGTGCACCGTGAGCACGGAGACCTGCCCCCCGGCACCGAGACCGACGTGCGGGTGACCGTCGCCGGACGGCTCATGCTCCACCGGTCGTTCGGGAAGCTCCAGTTCGGGACCGTGGACGACTGGTCCGCGACGATCCAACTGTTCGTCGACGCCGGTAGCGCGGGTCAGGATCTGGCCGACCGCTTCGAGGACCTCGACTTGGGCGACTGGGTCGGGGCGTCCGGGACGGTCATGACCACCCGCAAGGGAGAGCTGAGCGTCCGGGTCGACGAGCTCGTCCTGCTGCAGAAGGCCCTGCGACCGTTGCCCGACAAGTGGAAGGGCCTCGCCGACATCGAGATGCGGAGCCGCCGGCGGTACATCGACCTGATGGTCAACCGGGAGTCCCGGGAGGTCGCCCTGGCCCGCATCCAGACGGTCTCCGAGCTGCGCCGCCAGTTCCACGAGCGTGGATTCGTCGAGGTGGAGACACCGGTTCTCCTGTCCGAGGCCACCGGGGCCAACGCCAGGCCATTCGTCACCTGGCACAACGCCCTCAACCAGGAGATGCAGCTGCGGATCGCCACCGAGCTGTATCTGAAGCGTCTCGTGGTGGGTGGCATGGAGCGGGTGTTCGAGGTGGGCCGGATCTTCCGCAACGAGGGCATCGACTCGTCGCACAATCCGGAGTTCACGATGCTCGAGGCCTATCAGGCGTTCGCCGACTACCGGGACATGATGGAGCTGGTCGAGGGCGTCCTCCCGGCGGTGTGCCGGGCCGTGACCGGCGGGACCGAGATCATCTACAAGGACCGCGAGCTCTCCCTCGCCGCGCCGTATCGGCGGGCCTCGATGGTGGAGCTGGTTTCGGAGGCCGTGGGCTGGGGCATCGGCCTCGACACACCGGTCGACGAGCTGGCTGACATCGCCCGGGATCACGAGATCGAGGTCGATCCGTCGTGGACGGCCGGGAAGCTGATCTCAGAGCTCTACGAAGAGGTCGTCGAAGACTCCATCTGGGAGCCCACGTTCGTCACTCATTACCCGGTCGAGGTCAGCCCTCTGGCCCGGCGCAACCCCGACGACCCGCGGGTCACCGACCGCTTCGAGCTGGTGATCGCGGGGGCCGAGTACGTGAACGCGTTCAGCGAGCTCAACGACGCCGACGATCAGCGGGCGCGCTTCGAGGAGCAGGCCCGCGCCCGCGCCGCCGGTGACGACGAGGCCCATCCCGTCGACCTCGACTACCTGATGGCCCTGGAATACGGGTTGCCGCCCACCGGCGGGCTCGGTCTGGGCGTCGACCGGCTGGTGATGCTCCTCACCGGCCAGGAGCACATCCGCGAAGTCATCCTGTTCCCGACCATGAAGGCCATCGACCACGAGGAGGAAGAAGAGTGAACCTGATCCTGAGACTGGCAGTGACCGGCGCCGCCCTGTGGGCTGCGGTGTACGTGGTTCCCGGGCTCGACTTCGAGGGGAACTTCCTCGACTTCGTGCTGGTCACGGCCCTGGTGCTCGGTGCCAACGCCATCGTGAAGCCGATCCTGAACTTCTTCAGCCTGCCGCTGATCCTGCTCACGCTCGGCCTGTTCCTGCTGGTGACCAATGCGATCGCCCTGCAGCTGGCCGTGGCCCTTTCGGGCGCCCTCGATCTCGGCTTGACCTCGTCGGGGTTCTTCTGGGCGACGTTCCTCGGCGCGCTGGTGATCAGCGTGGTCCGGATGGTCCTGGAGAAGATCCTCGGAGACTGAGCCTCGTTCAGCGCCAGGCCCGGTACCGGGCGTAGGCCTAGGCTCTGACGGCCTCGACCCGCTCCAACAGATAGGCGCCGAGTGTCTCCAGCACCCGGCGGGCCTCTCCTTCCGGGAGCCGACCCAGGGCGTCTGAAGCGCGGTCCAGCCTGGCGCGGGCGGCACGCAGCGACTCGTCGACGTAGCCACCGTCCCGGACGATGCGGATCACCTCGGCGACGGCCTCCTCGCCCGGTGCCTCACCGTCGACCAGGAGCTGACGCACGCGATCTCCTTCGGGTCCGCGTGCAGCCATGAGCACGGGGCCGGTGTAGGTGCCTTCCCGTATGTCCGAGCCGGCGGGCTTGCCGATCGTGGCTTCGTCGGCGACGAGGTCGAGTGCGTCGTCGGCGATCTGGAAGACCATCCCGACCTCCCAGGCCCATTCCGAGAGGTTCTCGACGACGTCCGGCGTCGCGTCGGCGGCCATCGCCCCGAGACGGGCCGAGGTGCGGATGAGGGACGCCGTCTTGCCCGCGATCACCTGCAGGTAGTCGTCGATGGAGTGCGTGAGGTCGTTCTGGAGCTGCAGCTCCCGGGTCTGGCCCTCCACCAGCTCGGCGTAGGTGGCCGCCAGCAGGCGGACCGACTCCTGGCTGAGATGGGTGGCCGCCACCTCCGAGGCCCGGGCCATGAGGAAGTCCCCGGCGAGGATGGCCACGGTGTTGGTCCAATTGGCATTGGCGGAGACGGCACCCCGGCGGATGTCGGCCTGGTCGATGACGTCGTCGTGATAGAGGGACCCCAGATGGATCAGCTCGACCGACACCGACGCCTCCACGGGACGGTGGTCGGTCGGGTCACCGAACTCGGCGGCGAGCAGCGCCAGCAGCGGCCGGAAGCGCTTGCCACCCGCGATGAGCAGGTGCTGGGCGATCTTGGTCAGATACGGATCGTCGGCCGTGGACGCCTCGAGCAGTCTTTCTTCGACACGCTCCAGCTGGGTCCATACTCTCGGTATGGAGACGAGACTTTGGAGGTCCTCCATTCGCGCCGATGGTATCCCCATCGAGCGCCCTCGAAACCGTCCGGGGGACAAGAACGGCCCGGTGGTAGGATTGCCCTGCCAGGCCAAGGAGTGAGCGAGTGTTTGAGCGCTTCACAGACAGAGCTCGCAGAGTGGTGGTCCTCGCTCAGGAAGAGGCCCGCTACCTGAACCACAATTACATCGGCACCGAGCACATCCTGCTCGGGCTTCTCAACGAGGGTGAAGGCATCGCCGCGCACGCCCTCGAGTCGCTGGACATCGACCTGGCATCGGTTCGTGACGAGGTCGTCAAGATCATCGGTCAGGGCCAGCAGTCGCCTCCCGGGCACATCCCCTTCACGCCCCGGGCCAAGAAGGTCCTCGAGCTGTCGCTTCGCGAGGCCCTCCAACTGGGCCACAACTACATCGGCACCGAGCACATCCTGCTCGGGCTGATCCGCGAGGGCGAAGGCGTCGCCGCCCAGGTCCTCCAGCAGCTCGGCGCCGAGCTGCAGAAGGTCCGCCAGACCGTCATCCAGCTCCTCTCCGGCCCTGCCGGCTCCGAGGAGCAGCCCCCGAAGAGCTCCGGCTCCGCCTCGTCGTCCCGCGGCGAGAACGCTCCGGGTGGTTCGACGATCCTCGACCAGTTCGGCCGGAACCTGACCCAGGCCGCCCGCGAGGGCCAGCTCGACCCGGTCATCGGCCGCAACCGGGAGATCGAGCGGGTCATGCAGATCCTCTCTCGCCGCACCAAGAACAACCCCGTGCTCATCGGTGAGCCCGGCGTCGGCAAGACCGCCATCGTCGAGGGTCTCGCCCAGCGCATCGTTGCCAAGGACGTCCCCGAGACCCTGAGGGGCAAGAGCCTCTACACGCTCGATCTCGGCGCCCTGGTCGCCGGCTCCCGCTATCGAGGTGACTTCGAGGAGCGTCTCAAGAAGGTCCTGAAGGAGATCAAGACCCGCGGCGACATCATCCTGTTCATCGACGAGATCCACACCCTCGTCGGCGCCGGCGCGGCCGAAGGCGCCATCGACGCCGCCTCGATCCTCAAGCCGATGCTGGCCCGGGGCGAGCTGCAGACCGTCGGTGCCACCACCCTCGAGGAGTACCGCAAGTACCTGGAGAAGGACTCCGCCCTGGAGCGGCGCTTCCAGCCCGTCCACGTCGACGAGCCGTCCCTCGCCGACACCATCGAGATCCTCATGGGGCTGAAGGACCGTTACGAGGCCCACCACTCGGTGCGCTTCACCGACCAGGCAATCGTGTCGGCAGCCAACCTCGCCGACCGCTACCTGGCCGATCGGTTCCTCCCCGACAAGGCCATCGACCTCATCGACGAGGCCGGTTCCCGGATGCGGATCCACCGTCAGAGCGAGAACCCCGAGATCGCCCAGATCGACAGCCGGCTCGCCGAGCTCCGCAAGGAGAAGTCGGACGCCCTGGCCGTCGAGGACTACGAGGCCGCGACGAGGCTGCGTGACGAGGAGCGGGAGCTGCTCACCCAGCGCGCCGCCCTGGAGAGCACCTCCGAGAACGGCTGGGTCATCGACGAGGACAGCATCGCCGAGGTGCTGGCCCAGTGGACCGGTATCCCGGTGCAGCGTCTCACCGAGGAGGAGACCTCCCGTCTCATCAACATGGAGGCCGAGCTCCACAAGCGGATCATCGGCCAGGTGAACGCCATCACGGCCGTCTCCAAGGCCATCCGCCGGACCCGTGCCGGTCTCAAGGACCCGCGCCGCCCGGCCGGCTCGTTCATCTTCCTGGGCCCCTCCGGTGTCGGCAAGACCGAGACCGCCAAGGCCCTCACCGAGTTCCTGTTCGGTGACGAGAACGCCCTCATCCAGCTCGACATGTCCGAGTACATGGAGAAGCACACGGTGAGCCGTCTCGTCGGCTCGCCTCCGGGCTACGTCGGCTACGACGAGGGCGGGCAGCTCACCGAGGCCGTCCGTCGCAAGCCGTTCTCGGTCGTGCTCTTCGACGAGATCGAGAAGGCCCACCCGGACGTGTTCAACACGCTGCTCCAGATCCTCGAGGAGGGCCGTCTCACCGACGCCCAGGGCCGCTCGGTGGACTTCAAGAACACCGTGATCATCATGACCTCCAACCTCGGGACCCGTGACCTCCACAAGAAGGCGGTGGGGTTCCACGCCGAGGACACCGAGGTCAGCTACGAGTTCATGAAGGAGCGGGTCACCGAGGAGCTGAAGAAGCACTTCCGGCCCGAGTTCCTCAACCGACTCGACGAGATCATCGTGTTCCACGAGCTGTCGATGGACGAGATCAAGCGGATCGTCGATCTCCTCCTCGGCAGGGTGCGCGAGCAGCTCCAGAGCCGTCAGCTCGACCTGGTGCTCACCGACGAGGCGAAGGAGTTCCTCGGCGACAAGGGTTACGACCCCGAGCTCGGGGCCCGTCCGCTCCGTCGCGCGATCCAGCGTTATCTCGAGGACCCGTTGTCCGAGAGGGTGCTCCTCGGCGAGTTCACCGCCGGGCAGACGATCCTGGTCGGTCTCGACGCCGAGAACCAGGAACTGACCTTCGAGGGCATCTCGCGGAGCGACCGCACCCAGCCTGCTCTCGCCGGCCAGTAGGGCCGCAAGTCCCTTCGACAACTGCCTTCTGGCTCGGGCCTAGATCTTCACGCACCACTATCGTGCGGGCGTCGGCGCGTTCTGCGCCTTCCAGCAAGTACGGAGGAAATGTGAAGAAAAGTGTTCGCTACCTGGCCGGGCTGCTCGCCCTGGCGATGGTGGTAGCTGCATGCGGCGATGAAGGAGAGGGCCCCGGCGGCGATGACGCGCCGCACGTCGGCCTCGTCTTCGACATCGGCGGTCGCGGCGACCAGTCGTTCAACGACGCCGCCGCTGCCGGTCTCGACAAGGCCGTGGCCGAGCTCGGTGTCACCAAGAGCGAGGCATCGCCCAACGACGACGGCTCCAACCGGGCCGAGCTGCTGCAGCTCGCCGCCGATGAGAGCGACATCGTGATCGCCGTTGGCTTCCTGTTCGAAGGCGACGCCGCTGCGGTGGCCGCCGAGAACCCGGAAGTCAACTTCGCGGTCGTCGACACCCCGATGATCAACGGTGAGACCAACGAGCCCTACAGCGACAACACCGCGGGTCTCGTCTTCGCCGAGCACGAGGGCTCGTTCCTCGTCGGCGCCGCCGCGGCCCTCAAGTCCGAGACGGGCGTCATCGGCTTCATCGGTGGAGTGTCCGGCATGGGTGGTCTGATCGAGAAGTTCGAGGCCGGTTTCGTCGCCGGTGCTCGTGCGGTCAACCCCGACATCGAGATCGTGCGCCAGTACATCACCGCCGCCCCGGACTTCGACGGCTTCGTCGCCCCGGACCGCGGTCGTGAGATCGCCCTCAGCATGTACGAGGACAACGGCGCCGACATCATCTACCACGCAGCCGGCCTCTCCGGCTCCGGCCTCTTCGATGCGGCCAAGGAGTTCAGCGAGGCTTCGGGCTCCAAGGTGTGGGCCATCGGTGTCGACTCCGACCAGTACAACACCGCCGGTGACGAGGTGAAGGACTACATCCTCACCTCCATGCTCAAGCGGGTCGATGTGGCCGTCTTCGAGATCATCAAGGCGCACATCGAGGGCAACTTCGCCTCCGGTCCGCAGGAGTACGACCTGTCCGTGGACGGCGTCGGGTATGCCACCAGTGGCGGGTTCATCGATGACATCACCGACACGCTCGACGACTACAAGGCGAAGATCGTCAGCGGTGAGATCGAGGTCCCGACCACACCTGCTCCCTGAGCAGAGACAGATGATCAGGCCCGCTTGACGGGCCAAGGCGAACGGGACCGGATACCATCCGGTCCCGTTCTCGCTCCAGGGTGGGAGGAATGGCCGCCGCGATCGAACTGATCGGCATAACCAAGCGCTTTCCCGGTGTCGTGGCCAACGACTCCGTGAACCTCGTCGTGGAGGAGGGCGAGATCCACGCCATCTGCGGCGAGAACGGCGCGGGCAAGTCCACCCTGATGAAGATCCTCTACGGGATGATCCAGCCCGACGAGGGGGTCATGAGGGTGGAGGGACAGGAGGTCCGCTTCGCCTCGCCACTCGACGCCATCGCCGCCGGCATCGGGATGGTCCACCAGCACTTCATGCTGGCCGACCAGCTCACCGTCCTCGAGAACGTGATCCTCGGGGCGGAGCCGACGAGGAGCGGTGGCCGCATCGACTTCGACTCGGCCGAGCAGGAGTTCCGACGCGTCGCCGAGGCCTACGGTCTCGTGGTCGACCCCGACGACCTCGTCGAGGAGCTCGAGGTCGGGGAGCGACAGCGGGTCGAGATCATCAAGGTGCTCTTCCGGGGCGCCCGGATCCTCATCCTCGACGAGCCGACCGCGGTGCTGGTGCCCCACGAGGTCGAGGAGCTGTTCCGCAACATGCGGGAGCTCAAGGAGGAGGGATCGACCCTTCTCTTCATCGATCACAAGCTCGACGAGGTCCTCGCCATCGCCGACACGATCACCGTGCTCCGCGACGGCAAGACCGTGGCCACCGTGAAGCCGGAGGAGGTCACGGCTCACGACCTCGCCGAGTTGATGGTGGGGTCCGACCTCCCGACACCCGAGGCCGGCGAGTCCACGGTGCGCGACGAGATCGCGTTGGAGGTGGCCGACCTCACGGTTCAGGATGAGGATGAGCGCGAGGTCGTTCACTCGGTCTCGTTCCAGGTGCACAAAGGCGAGGTGCTGGGGATCGCCGGTGTCGAGGGCAACGGCCAGGCCGAGCTCATCGAGGCCCTGATCGGCATCACACCCGCCGCGTCGGGCCGCATCAGCATGGACGGCACCGACATCACCAACCTCTCGGTCCGGGCCCGGCGGGAGCTCGGCCTCGGGTACATCCCGCAGGATCGGCACCGTGAGGGTCTCCTCCTGCCCTCTCCCCTCTGGGAGAACGCCGCCCTCGGCCACCAGACCAAGCCGCCTTACGCCAAGGGGATCTGGATCGATCGGAAGGGCGCCCGGGAGCGGACCGAGGAGATCGTGGCCGAGTTCGACGTGCGGACTCCCGGCGTGGACACACCGGCGCACGCCCTCTCCGGTGGCAACCAGCAGAAGCTCATCGTGGGCCGGGAGATGGTCGCCGAGCCTTCGGTCCTCATCGCGGGACATCCGACACGCGGGATCGACGTCGGGGCTCAGGCTGCGGTGTGGGACGACATCCGCGAAGCGAGACGGGCCGGCATGGCGACACTCCTGGTCTCCGCAGACCTCGACGAGTTGATCGGTCTCTCCGATCGGATCGTGGTCATGCTCCGGGGCCGGTTGGTGGCGACCCTCGATCCCAAGAGTGTGACCCCCCGTGAGCTTGGTGCTCACATGACCGGGGCCAACGGGGGAGCTGACGCGTGAACACCTCCACGACGGTCTGGCGGCGGATCCTCCTTGCCGCAGCGGCGCCGGTCGCAGCAGTGCTGCTCGCCCTGGTGCTCTCCAGCCTCGTCCTCCTCGTCGTCGGCAGTGACCCGCTGGACGCCTTCGGGCGGATGGTGCGTCATGCCCTCAGGTTGGAGACGATGGTCGACATCCTCAACCGGGCGACGCCGCTCTACATCTCCGGAATCGCCGCCGCGGTCGGCTTCCGCATGGGTCTGTTCAACATCGGCGTCGAGGGTCAGTACCTGCTGGCGGCTATCGTCGCCGCCCACGTCGGCGCCCTCGTGGCGCTGCCCGCGTTCCTCCACATCCCGTTCATCGTCCTCGTGGCGATGACGGTCGGCGCTGCCTACTCGGGCTTCGCCGGCGTGCTCAAGGTGACCCGGGGCATCAACGAGGTCATCTCCACGATCATGCTCAACGCCATCGCCGTCTCCGGCCTGGTGGCGTTCCTGATCAACCGGTGGCAGTCCGGTGGCGCCGTCACGGGTGGGGTCGGCCGGGTGGGCACGGAGCCCATCCCATCGTCGGGGCGCATCCCGGACCTCAACGGGTTCGTGGAGTTGTTCACCCGCGAGATCACACAGGGCAAGAGGCTCACCGGCGTGCTCGTGATAGCCGTTCTCGCCGGCGTGGTGTTCCACCTGCTGATCAACCGCACCCGTTTCGGTTACGACCTGCGGGCCTCCGGCATCAACCCCATCGCCGCCCAGGTCGGTGGGATCCCGCCGAAGCGGATGATCGTCATGGCGATGATCATCTCGGGTGCGTTCGCAGGCCTGGTGGGTCTCACCGAGATCATGCACATCGGCTTCTTCCCCGCCAACCCGATCCAGGGTCTCGGTTTCACCGGCATCGCGGTGGCGCTCCTCGGCCGCAACCGGGCCGTGGGGGCGGCGCTGGCCGCGCTCCTCTTCGCCTTCCTCGACGTCTCCTCCGGCGTGCTCCAGTTCTCTGGGGCGCCGCGGGAGATCGTCGTGATCATGCAGGGAATCATCATCCTCGCCGCCGTCATCGCCTACGAAGTGGCCCGCCGGGCCAGAGAGCGTGAGGAGGCGAGGACCGCCGCCGAGGCCCTCGAGGTCAACGAGACCGAGGAGGTGGTGGCATGAAGCGGTTCGGCGCCCTGCCCGCATACGTCCGATGGCCGATCTACGCCTTCGTGGCGGTGTTCGTGCTCACGGTCTCCCAGAACCTGGACGGGACCGACCGTCTCACGTCCGTGACCACCGCCCAGTCGATGTTGCGCTGGGCTGTGCCCATCCTCCTGGCCGGTCTCGGAGGCCTCTATTCCGAGCGAGCCGGCGTGGTCAACATCGGTCTCGAGGGCATGATGATCGTCGGTACCTGGATGGGCGCCTGGGGTGCGCTCAAGTTCGGCCCGTGGTGGGGGATCGTGGCTGCTCTCGTCGGAGGCGCCCTCGGCGGCCTGCTCCATGCGGTGGCCACGGTGAGCTTCGGCGTCGACCACATCATCTCCGGTGTCGCCATCAACATCCTGGCCCCGGGCCTGACCCGGTTCCTGTCGTCGATCGTCGAGATCCCCGGGTGGTCGATCACCCAGTCCCCCCGTGTGCCCGGGGTGGGCAGCGCCACCCTGCCGATCCTCGCCGGAGGCAAGATCGGAGGCTGGACGTCGCCCGACCTGTTGGGGTGGATCGGCAGGAAGGACTGGTTCCTGGTCTCGGATCTGGCCGACCTGGCCAAGGGGTTGGTGACACGCGCGCCCTGGGTGACGATCGGCGCCCTCGTGTTCGTGCCGTTCACGGTTTGGCTGTTGTGGCGGACCCGATTCGGTCTGCGACTCCGGATCTGCGGCGAGTACCCGGCCGCCGGTGAGGTGCAGGGCATCAACGTCTACAAGTACAAGTACATCGCCGTGATCATCTCCGGGGCCCTCGCCGGTCTCGGTGGCGCCTTCATCGCCGGTCCCGAGCTGTCCGGCATCTACCTGGAGGGCCAGACGCAGGGTCGGGGTTTCGTCGGCCTCGCCGCCCTCATCTTCGGGAACTGGAAGCCCGGTGGCGTCATGGGAGCCTCCCTGTTGTTCGGCTACCCGTTCGGCATCGGTCTGCGGGACCTCGACGGCTCCGCATCCCACGCCCTGATCCTGGTGAGCGCGGTGGGCCTGGGCCTGGTGGCGCTGTCGGCGTTCCGCCGGGGTCGCAAGGCTGACGCCGGCCTCGCCCTCTCCCTGGGTGCCCTGTCGGTGGTCTGGTACCTGCTCTCCGACTCGGTGGAGTCGGTCTGGATCAACATCTTCCCCTACGTGATCGTGCTGCTGGTGCTGGTGTTCTTCGCCCAACGTCTACGAATGCCGGCAGCAGACGGCGAGATCTATCGCCGCGGCGAGGCCTGACGCCAGGTACCGGGTACCTGCCACTTCTCCCCACGGAGCAGTCCGCGGCGTTTTGTCCCCCTGAGCCAAAGGCGAAGGGCAGGATCAGTCCCCCGGCCGTTTTGTCCCCCTGAGCCAAATGCGAAGGGGGAAGGTTCCTGCCGCCGAATGGAATGAGGCGGGAGGTAGGGGGCAGTCGTTCCCAACAACAGGATCGTG
>Ga0209075_1001478_pt1 | contig 22090 bp, 13 predicted proteins | sample Stecom2011_FD_187523 | JGI IMG/M metagenome (GOLD analysis project Ga0209075, IMG submission 187523) | Agricultural soil microbial communities from Utah to study Nitrogen management - Steer compost 2011 (SPAdes) (version 2) | ecosystem: Environmental > Terrestrial > Soil > Agricultural land...
ATCAGCAACTAATTCAGGATTATCTTCAAGCTTTGCATATTGAATTGTTTCTTGTGAATACGCATTAGAAATCAATAATATGGTTCCAAATAGTAGTGTATATTTTCTCATGTTTTTTTCTTTCAAAATTACCTGAGAAGTACACTTATTTCAATATGTAGTTTGTCGTATTTTTAGAAAATTAGGAGAATAAATTAAATTCAAAGCATTGGTTACAGCAATGGAGACATCAAACGCGCTCCTTTTTCAAGTAACTGTGTTCCTTTAGCACGATTAAGCCACTCTTCTGGAACGATAAAGTCAGATGACTTAACATCCTCGTAAAAAGCATCGCTAAGCTCAGTAGCTATTGTTTCATCGTAAACAATAGCGTTTATTTCAAAATTTAAGTCGAAACTTCTATAGTCCATATTTGCTGTTCCAACTACGGCAATATTTCGGTCTACCACCAAGGTTTTTGCATGAACGAATCCTTTCTTATAAACATAAATTTCAACGCCTGCTTCAAGTAAATCATTATAGTACGAACGGGCCGCTGCATTCACCAACCAAGAGTCTGAAACACCTGGAATTAATAGTTTAACCTTTACCTTACTAAGTGTAGTAACAATAATTGCGTCCATCATACTTTCTCCAGGAATAAAATAAGGAGTAGTAATCAAAACCTCTTCTTTTGCCAAGTTTATGATTTGCAATAGAGAATACAGCACAGTTGGAACCTTCGAGTCGGGTCCACTTGCCGCTATTTGAACCACTTTATTATTCACTTCGTTTATTGGTGGGAGAGGAGGGAAGTAATCTACTGTAGGCCCAAGTCTATCATTAGCACAAAAATTCCAATCACACATAAAGGTATGTTGAAGAATATAAGCAGCTTGTCCCTTTAAATATAAATGGGTATCTCTCCAATATGTTTGTTCACGATCTGGATAGTTAATGTATCTATCGCTAACGTTAATTCCACCGATAAAAGCTTCAACACCATCTACAATTATTATTTTTCGATGGTTCCGATAATTCAATCGATTCGCTAAATAAATAAAAATCACACGATGAAAAGGAAACACTTTTACTCCTGCTTCTCTCATTCGTTTAAGCATTTTTCCCCTAACAGGTCTACTTCCAAAATCATCAAAAATAAAACGAACTTCAATCCCTTCTTTCGCTTTCTCTATTAAGATATCTACAATTTGATTTCCTATCGTGTCATCTTCAAAAATATAGTACTCTATATGAATGTGGTGTTTTGCTTTTTTTAATGTCTCAATTACCTTTGGAAACTTTTCTTCTCCATTAAATAATAGTTCGACATGATTATTATCTGAAATACTATTGATGGTTTCAGTTGTCATCATATTGATGATTTTTCGGTATTCTCTTAAAGAAGATTTAGCGTTTTTAAGTGCTATTTCAGATTGACCTAGGATATCTTTTTTTAAAGTTTTAGATAGCTCATCGTCAACAATTAGTTTTTTACTGTATAACTTTCTTTTGCGGTAATTAATTCCAAATGACAAATAAAAAACCATTCCGAAGATAGGAAGTAAAACAACAAGTAATAGATAAGCTAATGCCTTTGAAAAACTTTCGGTATCATAAATAATACGCAAACAAACAATGATGACTACGAGAAAGTATATGATTTGAACTAAACTCCACAATGTTATCATAAAAATTACGTTTTTAATTTTAGTAAAGATATAACCCTAAGTATGAAAGTAGTAAAAAACGAAATACTAAACAGCAATTTTTTGATTGTAACAGTTGTTTGAAATATTATTTCTTGCTTTTGACAATTAATAAATTAAGCCGCTTTGAAGTTGTGGCAAGTTTTTTGTAACTTCTATCAATAAATAAAACTAAAAGCTATGAAAACAATCATCTCAATAATAACAATAGGAGTCTTGCTGGTTGGAATGACAAGCTCGACAACAATATTTTATCCTAAAATTCAAAGTAAAAGCTTTACAAGTGGTGAAACACTTCGTTACCGTATTAGTTATGGATTAATGGACGCAGGTGAAGCTGTATTAACGGTAAAAGAAACGGCTAAAAAAGGTGCAAATGGAAGACCTCTATACCATGTGAAAGGGGAAGGGAAAACATTAGGTGCTTTTAACTGGTTCTTTAAAGTAGAAGATGTATATGAGTCTTATATTGATAAAAGTGGAGCTTTTCCTTGGCATTTTGTTAGAGATGTAAATGAAGGGGGATATACCATCAATCAAGAATACGCTTTTAAACAAGACCAACAAAAAGTAGTTACTGAAGGGAAAGAGTATAAAGTTCCATTAGCTGTGCAAGATATGATTTCTTCTTTTTACTATGCACGTACCTTAGACTTCAAAAACATGAAGGTTGGTGACGTTACAGAGTTCCAGTGTTTCATGGATGAAGAGGTGTGGCCTTTGAAAATTCGTTATGTTGGAAAAGATGTAATTAAAATTCGTAAAGGAACGTTTGAATGTTTAAAGTTTCAACCTGTTGTTCAAGAAGGACGCTATTTTGAAAAAGAAGATGACGTAGAGTTTTGGGTAACCAATGATGCCAACAGAATTCCAGTTCTTGTTAAGGCTAAAATTCCTGTAGGAAGCATTAAAATGCACTTAGTAGAGTGGAGTGGATTGGTGGGTGATCTTGCTAAAAAGTAATTCACCTTCAATTATTAGATAAACCGAGGCTGTCCATTTTGGATGGCCTCTTTTTATTTAATCTACCTTATACACACAACAATTGAATACACTTTCGTAAATTTGTATCATGGTAGTTTATAATGTAACAATTAGTATAGATGCAACTGTTGCCGATAATTGGTTAGAGTGGATGAAAGAATCTCACATTCCAGATATTATGGCTACAGGGCATTTTAGAGACAGTAAAATTTGTCGTGTACACGGAGAAGAAGAAGGAGGCTTCGCTTTTGCTGTGATGTACACTGCTTTTACTGAGGAGGATCTTAATAATTACGAAGCGAAACACGCACCAAGACTTCAATCAGAATTTACTGAAAAATTCAAGGGGAAATTTGCTTCATTTAGAACGCTACTTTCTGTTGTTCAAGAATTCAACAAATGAGCGTACAACCAAAAAAACACCTCGGCCAACACTTTCTAACAGATCAAAACACTTGTAGAAAGATTGTTGAACAGTACACTAATTTCGGAGGCACTAATAATGTATTAGAGGTAGGACCTGGAATGGGTGCTATTACCCAATATTTTTTAGATATTGAAAATATTAATCTTCACGTCATGGAAATTGACAGAGATTCTGTTGCCTATCTTCAGAATGCTTTTCCTGCGTTAGAGGGTAAAATTCATTCTGATAACTTTCTTAAAACGGATTTATCTAAATTTTTTAAAGGAGAGCCTTACGCTGTTGTAGGGAATTTTCCATATAATATTTCCTCTCAGATTTTGTTTCATTGTATCGAATACAGAAATCATATTCCTGAAATAATGGGCATGTTTCAAAAAGAGGTGGCTGAACGAATTGCTGAACCTCCAGGTTCTAAAAAATATGGAATACTAAGTGTTTTAATGCAAACTTATTACACGATTGAATATTGCTTTACAGTCCATGAAAATGTTTTTAATCCACCACCAAAAGTGAAGTCTGGAGTCATTCGCTGTTTTAGAAACGAGAGAAAGCAGCTTCCTTGTGATGAAGAGCTATTTAAGAGGATTGTAAAATCAACATTTAATCAACGTAGAAAAACAGTTAAAAACGGCTTAAAAATCATTTTAGATGTACAGTTGCTTCCAGAGCATCCTTTCCTGAAACAAAGGGCTGAAACATTAAGTGTAGACAATTTTATAGAGCTTACTCAACTAGTTGAAAAAGCTAAATCAAGCATTTCGTAAAGAGATAAGGACTTTCTTTATTTCTTTCGTAAATTTGCACAAATTCATTCATTATGCAATTCGAATTAACACGGGAATATTTAGACGAAATCAGAGAATTAATTGCAGAAAACAACACTGCTTTTATTGAAGATATCGTACAATTACACCCCGCTGATATTGCCGAAATTATTGATGAATTAAATAACGAGGAAGCGAAATATGTCTATGCTCATTTAAACCATGATCTACAAGGTGATGTTTTAATGGAGCTTGAGGATGAGGTCCGCCAGCGTTTTATTGAAACCTTTAACCTCGATCAACTTGCGCTTCAACTAGAAAACTTAGATTCGGATGATGCGGTAGATATCCTTGGAGAAATGTCAATTGATAAACAATTGGAGGTTATTTCGAAAATGGATAGCGAAAATGCCTCTGAGTTAGTTGATCTTTTGAATTATGATGAAGACACTGCAGGAGGGTTAATGCAAACAGAGTTTATTCGTGCAAAGTTGGAGTGGCCGATTAACCGTTGTGTTATAGAACTGCGAAGACAAGCTGAAGAAGTGGATAAAGTGCATACCATTTATGTTGTGGACAATGATGATAATCTTGTAGGAATGCTTTCACTTAGAGCGCTGCTTGTTGCAAGTCCTAAAAGTTTAGTTAAAGATGTTTACAAAGATAAAAACATGGTTTATGTCTACACTAACGAAAAATCTGAGGATGTAGCAAGAATAATGGATAAATATGACTTAGTTTCTATTCCAGTACTTAATCTTCAGAAAAAATTGGTGGGAAGAATTACCATTGATGATATCGTTGATGTTATTCGTGAAGAGGCAGATAAAGACTTTCAGATGGCTTCGGGTATTTCTGAAAGTGTAGAATACAATGCAAGTATTTGGAGAATGTCTCGTGCAAGACTTCCTTGGTTGATGATTGGATTAATGGGAGGTGTTTTAGGTTCTCAGGTAATTGGAAACTTTGAAACGCAAATTGGTAAAATTCCATCTTTGGCTTTTTTCATTCCTTTGGTAGCTGCAATGGGAGGTAATGTTGGAGTTCAATCAAGTGCTATTGTAGTACAGTCTATTGCCAACGGAACTAATCAGTTCAGTAGTATTTTCGCCAAAGTAAAAAGAGAAGCAGGATTAGGGGTTTTAAATGGAGTAATTTGCGGTAGTTTTATTTTCTTAATTACTTGGTTGTTGCAGGATATTAAGCTAGGAATATCAGTAAGTATTGCTTTGTTTATAGTCATTATCTTTGCGGCTATTTTCGGGACGTTAATTCCACTCGCATTACATAAGTATAAGATTGATCCAGCTGTTGCAACAGGACCGTTTATAACCACTCTAAACGACGTTGTAGGGCTGTTTATTTACTTTGCTGTGGGAATGTTGGTGTTTGGACTGTAACAAGCCAGGGTTTCGATAAAAACAAATTGGATTTACCAAAAACTTATCTTCTACCTGGAGAAAATGATGATCCTGACTTTGTTCCTTCAATGATCTGAATCCCATTTTTATATTTCATTTCTTTTACCACTTTTCCAGATTTATCGAACACTTTTGCAACCCCATCTTTTACTCCATTCTTATAACTTACTTCTGAGATAATCTGATTCCCTCTGAATTCAAATGTCTGCATTTTACCATGTAGTTCACCGTTTTTGTAGTTTGCAATTACGGCAGGTAAGAGTCCGCCTTTGTGATAAGTCGTCCATTTTCCATGTTTTACACCTTTTTTATACTTTCCTTCTTGTGTTTTTGAAAAGTCTTTCTGAGAATAAGTTATTGATTTTCCATGTTTTATTGACGTTCTATTTACTCTTCCTTTCATTGGACCATATTTCGTTTTAGACTTCTGTTCTACAACTTTATAATTGGTAAGATCACTAGGCATCCCATTTTTGAAAAACTCTGTCCATTCGCCTGATTTTTGTCCCATATCATAGCTGCCTTTTGATAATGGTGTTCCGTTTGAATAAAAAGAGAGCCATTCACCGTTGAGTTTACCTTTGTTAAAATCAGATTGGTTTTTTAACTGACCATTTTCCCAATAATTCTTCCAAGTTCCTTCTTCGAGGTCATTTTTATAATCTCCCTCCATTAAAACTTTACCGTTTTCATACCAAGTTGTCCAGTTCCCGTTTTTTAAATCATTTTCAAAGTGACCGACTTTAAATTTCTTACCATTTTTATAATAATAAGTCCATTTTCCATCCTTTTTACCTTCTTTATACTTTGCACGGTAAGAAAGTTTTCCTGAAGGGTAATTGTATATCCAAGGTCCGTGTTGTAAGTCATTTTTGAAGTTTCCTTGCATGTCAATAACTCCTGAGTTTGTGTACCAGGTCCATTCTCCATTCTTTAGCCCTGCTTCAAACTGACCCTTTACATTTACCTCTCCATTGTCAAAGTAATAAACATATTCACCATCCAGGCTTCCTTCTTTATAATGTGTTATTTTCTCTAAATCACCCGTATAGTAATAGTACTCCCATTTTCCATCAGGTTTGTTTTCTACAAAAGAACCTTTCATCAAATAGTAGCCGTGCACCGAAGCTTCTTCAAAATCACCATGGCGTAATCCATCTTTGTAATTATACCAAGATTTTAACCTTCCATTTGTGTAGTAAGTTGCCATTTCTCCATTTCCATTCTTTAGTGTTTGCGTATGAAGTGTATCAGCTGCATAGAATTCCCATGCATAAGAAACACTATCGACTACTTCTTCTACTAGTTTAAGTGCTCCATCACGGTAGAAATAACGCCAAACCCCAGTTGGATTACCTTGGTGATAATATCCTACTTCACTGGTGTCTCCTGTTACATGAAAAGCTACATACAGACTATCTTGAAGGTCATTATTAAAATATCCAACGTTCTTTATTCGGTTTTTTCCATAGTATGTTTTTACCTCACCGTCTAATTTATTTCTATTGTAATGTCTTTCTTCTACAACTATACCTTCTTCATTAAAGAAGGTCCACTTACCATGTCTTTCAGTAGTTTCACCAAGTTCATCTACGTAGTAGTACCCTTGACTTTCAATTTTAGATTTATTGATTGGATCGTAATAGAAGATTTGTCTCTTTGAAAGATTTTTATTTCTGTCCTTATGAACCTGACTATAACTATTTAAGGAGAAGATCAATATAAGTGCGAAGAGAATACTTTTATACATAATGTTGAATAATTGCATGTTATTATAACGAAAATATTTTATTTGTTACACTTTACCTCAGCCACATTACGAGGCTATTGACAACTAAGAAAAAACCAAAGCCCATTAGTATTGAACCTGTAATTCTGTTGAGTGAACGCAAAAGAGTAACTGTGATAAAAGGACGTAGTTTTTTAGCTCCAACAATCTTTAATACATCGATTGTAAAAAAGGTAAAGAGAATCATGATTAGATAAATAAACATTTCAAATCCAGATAAAGGATTAGCGGTTCCTGAATGACCTAAAGCCATTACTGAAAACCAGTAAAATATAACTAATGGATTAGCTAAGTTTAGAAACAAACCCTTAAGAAAAAGGATCCAATAATCTTTTGAACCTGCAGTTTTCCCACGTGTTTTTTTAACCTCTATTTTCCCCACCTTTTTAAAGAAAGTGATGTATCCATAGACTAAGAAGAGAACTCCTCCAATAGCCCGAATTAATGCGTTATCGCCTCCTCTTGAAAGCTCTTCTACTTGCTGAATAAATACATAGGCAATAATAATATAGATCACATCGCTTATTAATACTCCCGCATCAAAAGCCAAGGCTGCTCGAATACCTTTTTTAATACTTGTTTCTAAAAGTAAGAAGAATGCAGGACCAAGCATTACACTTAATATAAGTCCCGTTACTATTGCCTTTAGAAGTAATTCGATCACGCCTTTTGTATTCTATAAATTATATTAATCATTGAGTTTAAGAACTGCTAAAAATGCCTCTTGTGGGACCTCCACTCTTCCTACTTGACGCATACGTTTCTTACCTTCTTTTTGTTTTTCTAGTAATTTTCTTTTTCTTGAAATATCACCCCCATAACATTTTGCTGTAACGTCTTTACGTAAAGCTTTAATCGTTTCACGTGCAATTACTTTAGCTCCAATACTTGCTTGAACAGGGATTTCAAATTGTTGACGAGGAATCAACTCTTTTAATTTCACACAGATTTTCTTTCCTAAATCAAAAGCATTACTTCTGTGCACCAATGCTGACAATGCATCGACTTGTTCATGATTTAAAAGAACATCTAGTTTTACTAAATCTGATTGTTGGTAACCAATTGGGTGATAATCAAAAGAGGCATATCCTTTAGATACCGATTTTAAACGGTCATAAAAATCAAAAACAATCTCAGCCATTGGCATATTAAATGTAATTTCTACCCTGTCTTGTGTTAAGTAGACTTGGTTTTGTAATTCTCCACGTTTTTCAACACATAAATTCATAATTTGACCTACGTAATCAGACTTTGTAATTACTTGTGCTTTAATATATGGTTCTTCAATTTCTTCGATGATCGAAGGGTCTGGTAACTCAGAAGGATTGTTTACAATAATCTTTACATCAGGTTCTTTCTTTGTGTAACAGAAATAAGAAACGTTAGGAACTGTAGTAATTACAGTCATTTTAAATTCTCTTTCTAAACGTTCTTGAATAATTTCCATGTGAAGCATTCCTAAGAATCCACAACGGAAACCAAACCCTAAAGCTGCAGAAGATTCTGGTTCAAAAACCAGAGAAGAGTCATTTAACTGAAGCTTCTCCATTGAATGACGAAGTTCTTCATAATCGTCTGTATCTACAGGATAAATACCTGCGAAAACCATTGGTTTAACATCCTCAAAACCTTTAACGGGTTCAGCACATGGGTTATCAAAAGTCGTAATCGTTTCTCCAACTTTTACTTCTTTAGCTGCTTTTATACCAGAAATGATATATCCTACATCTCCTGTTTTGACTTCTTTTCTTGGTTGCGGAGTCATTTTTAGAATTCCTATCTCATCCGCATAATACGTTGCTCCAGTATTTACAAATTGTATTTTATCTCCTTTTTTAATTGAACCATTCATAACTCTAAAATATGCGATGATTCCTCTAAACGAGTTGAAAACAGAATCGAAAACCATTGCTTGTAAAGGTCCGTCTGGATCTCCTTTTGGAGCAGGAACACGCGTTAAAATTGCCTCCAATATTTTATCAACTCCTAGCCCTGTTTTTCCCGATGCTGGAATAACATCAGAGGGGTCACACCCGATGAGGTCAACTATTTGATCTGTTACTTCTTCTGGTTCTGCACCTGGCAAATCCATTTTATTCAAGATTGGAATAATTTCCAAATCATGTTCTAAGGCCAAATATAAGTTTGAGATTGTTTGTGCTTCAATTCCCTGCGCAGCATCAACAATAAGTAAAGCGCCTTCACACGCTGCAATAGAACGAGAAACTTCATAAGAAAAGTCAACGTGACCGGGGGTATCAATTAAGTTTAGGATATATTTTTCACCATCTACTTCATAATCCATTTGAACTGCATGACTCTTAATTGTAATTCCACGTTCTCGTTCAATATCCATGTCATCGAGCGCTTGATTTTGCATATCTCGATCTGAAATTGTGCCGGTTGCTTGTAATAATCTATCAGCCAAGGTACTTTTACCATGGTCAATGTGTGCGATGATGCAGAAATTACGAATGTTCTTCATGTATGTTCTTTTATTACTCGTGTTTTATTATTTATAAGGAGTAATTTATTATGCGAATTTAATGGATTTTAGTCGGTTTTCAATCTATTTTTCAGCAAGATTGATAAATCAGTCTAACCAAGTTAAAATTAGAGCGAAAAAATGAAAAATATTGGGGAATATTGATAAAAAGGTCTTAAAAAGTAATTGGAGGTAAAAGCGGGCGCCTTTACCTCCAATCAAACACTACTACTTATGAAACCTAACACTGCAAATATAAGTATTTTTTACATGTCAAAACACTTACCTAGGTATTTAAACTAAAATAATTGTTAAATTTTATATATATAAAGAGAGATAAGCTTTTAAAAGAATAAACGTCCGTTAATCCATTCAGGATCTAACGTTGCCCCAAGCTTTTCATAAAATTTTATTGCTGGTTGATTCCATTCTAGTACTTGCCAATCCATACGTTTGACTTTTAAGAATTTGGCTTCATCTATTAGTTTTTGGAATAACAAACGGCCTATTCCTCCTCTTCTAAATTCAGGTTGGATGTATAGATCTTCTAAATATAAACACCTGCCTCTCCAAGTAGAATAGGATATATAATACAATGCAATTCCGCGAATAGTTCCTTCTATTTCATATACAAAGCATTGGCATATATTATCTTCAAACAAGTCAATAGCCAATTGTTCAGGGGTATTGATAACTTCGTCAGGAGTTTTTTCAAACAGTGCTAGTTCATGAACCAATCCCATAATTTGATGCTCATCTCCAGGCTTAGCTTTTCGAATATTTTTTATTAACTCAAGATTATTCATTATTGCTTTATAAACCTCCTAAATTAAACCTCAATCGAATTCCTGAAGAAATATTACCAGTCAAATATGAAGTTTGAATTACAGGATTATTTAACTGTTGATCATAGTACAAGGAGATTGTTAAGTTTTTCCCCACTAAATAGTCTGCTGTTGAACGGATAGAGTATACACGTTGACCTGCTGTTGCCTGAGTTTGATTTTCTACAATCTTACGAATCACGGTTAAGTTATCACGGATAGAAAAATCGATTCTAATGTTCAAATCAGATGGCTTTACTTTACTTCCTTGGAATGTAATTGGAAGTCTAAATTTTGAAAATTTATAACCTGTACCAATAACTATCTCAGTACCTATCATTTCTGTCAATTGATTATTTGCTAATGAAAGAGAAGCTGAACGTTCCTTGCTAAATTCAAATTTGGTTATTAAACCATTTCCATTGACTTTCCACGTTGCATCAAAACCAATTAATGGAGAGAAACGTTCTGAGATAGTAATGTTTTGTACCTGCTGATTTGCGATAAAGTTGTTGTTTATATCTCTAGCTGTAGGATTTCCATCTGCATCTTGTTGTGCATTCAAGTTTGTTTGCATACCGCCAACAGTTACAGAAGAAGTATATCCATGTCTTAAAGTAAAGCTTTGAACGAACTTTTTAAAGAAGTCAAACTTAGTCAAGCCGTTGTAAGATATTTGCCAGTTCGGTAATGGAATATTTTGAAGTGGAGAAATAGACTTACTATTGGCGCTCTTTCCCGAATATGTAGTTAAAAATGCACCAATAATTACATCTTGATGACTTGGACTATAACCATCATAAAACCCTGCACTGTCAGTAATACTGTATGGATTACCTTTTCCTAAAATTGTAGATATCTCAGCTCGTTTGTCCCGCAGTTCGTCAAAAGAAGGAGAGCGATAGGTTCGTTTATCTAATGATTCAAATGCAGTACGAATAGAAATAGTAGAATAGGTAACCGTAGTACTTTTAAATCTACTTTGGCTTTCGAAATTTTGTAAACTATCAGAGAACCTATAGAACTCTGAAGAACTTTCTGTAAAGTTACGGTTCATCGTTAAGTCTATTTTTAAATCTTTTAGCGGCTCTAAACTTGCTCTTAAGCTATAGTTTTGAGCATGCATTACGGTGTGTTGAGAGTTTAATCCACTGGTGTCTACAATAAATCCTTTACCTCCTAAATAAGGCGCATATTCAAATCCGTTTTCGCGACCAAAAACGTCTCTTTGTTGTTGTCCTAATGCAAACCCACGTATTTTACCATTTCCTAAAGTGTTGCTATTCATTCCAAACACTTGTGCTTCTTCGTTAAACCCAGGTAATAAAATACCATCATTTAGGCTATATGTTCCCGAAATGGTTCTAACACTCATTAATGCTCTTGCCAAAAAGCCAGTTACTGGATGGTAAGGTTTACCAAACTTTTCTTGATTTTTCTCTTCGCGTTCTTCTCGGTTTGCGATACGTTCATTTTGATTTTCTAACCTTGGCTCTTTACTTTCTAATTTTCGTTCAACTTTTGCTAGTTCTTTTTGGTGTTCTATCAACTCTTCTGAAGATAATTTGTTGACATCCACTTTATCAAGTTCCTTTTTCTTTTGTTCTAGTTCTTTCACTTTTTTAGACAACTTGCTGTTGTTTTGGGTGCTATTAGAACCACCACTCCTATTGTTAGAACCAATTGATCGACGAGTAGACATAACCCTTCCTCTTCCGTCTTCGACTATCTTTTTCAAAAAGCTTGACTTCTTATATAGGGTCACCATATTCATTTGTGCAGTAGTGTTTATCGTTCTGCTGTTTTGAATTGTATTTCCAAAAGCTTCTTGTCCTAGGTTAGGTCGTGTCCATTCATATGCGCCAGAGTATCTAATGTTTGAGTTAACAAAATCTAAAGCAGGGATTTTATTAAATGGAATGTTGTACGAAATGTTATAAGTATGGTCATAACGCATTGTTTTCCCTAAGGTACGCAATTGTGATCTTACAGAATCTTGAAATTCTCTATATAAATCAGGGCTTTTATTCCTATCTACTTGTCCTTCTGGTTCATCAATAATTGAACTGTTATTGGCGCTAAAATCAAACTTTAGGTTTCTTGTTAAATCATACTTAAAGTCAAAGTTTCTATTCCAAACAAAGTTTTTAAGGTATATCGGTTGAAACTCAAAACTCGTGTTTGGAATATTGTTTTTGATTTGTCTTTCGTTATAATTTCTAATTAGGTTGTTTCTCACACTAATGTTTTTAGGACCTAAGTAAAAGTTAGTAGAACGTACTAAGTCCCACCACCTTGATTTACGCATAAACTTTACATCCTTAAATGGTTCCCATAGAGTAGGTGAACCATTATAAACATAATTTACACCTCCTTTCCAAATTTTCGTTCGGTCATAATTGGTGCTGAAATCACGGCGTAAGTCCTCACTATATGCAAAGTTTAGCGAGAAGTTACTCACGTCCCAAATTTTCGCATCAGAACCGGGTTTCTTTTGGCGGCGAACATTCGTAAAGTTGAATGATTTTCTTTCATTAAACTCTTGTCCTTCCTTCATCTTTTCACGGCGTTCAGCTGCGTCATAGGATGAGAGTTCAACATCCGGATTGTAAGGGTCAAAACGTGGGTTAACTGTACCCACAGAATAAGTATATAAAAACGGGATGTCAATTTTAGCTTTTTCTCCTAATAGTTGACCTACTTGAACATTCGCAGAAACATCTAAATTTAATCGGGTATCTCGCTGACGATCAGCAATTCTTGTGTCAATACTTCCCCAATTCAAACCGCTGTATGCACCAGCTACTTGAATATTTGCAAAATCCGCAATTTTTAATTGTGCTTGAGCTAACGCTGCAGATCCGCCTTCATTTTCGAACTCTGTTAATCTCAATTCATTCACCCAAACCTGAACACATTTTGACAAACCATCGTCTGGTTTCCATGGGTGATTTGCATTTTGGGCAGGATTTCGCACACCTATCATTATTGTTTTAACATCCACCAAATTTGGATTCCCCTTAATCTTTATCATCCTTTTCGGATGACTTGTATTGTTGTTATCAGATTTTCCAGGTTGGTGATTCGTCGCTTTTGCGAACTCAACATTATATGCTGCCCCAGAACCGGGTTGCTCGAGGGCGTTATTTCTTTCTTTTTTCAGCGCAATTAACTCATCAAAGACTATTCTAAGGTTGTTTTCTTCGGGCCAAATAGCAGTTTCACTTGTTGATCCCCAAGGAGTAACTTTCATTGGAACCTCATATTCATAATAGTTCTCTCTAAAGTCTGTACCCAATCGAACAAAAACAGTCACATCATTATCAGCTAGTGGTTTAGTGGGTTCCATTTCTTCGGCATGTAGGAACATTTCTAAGTTCTTATACATGATCATATCCATTCCAACATTTTTTGTGGCGGCCCGTGCATCTCCATCTTTCAAATCACATACCTCTATGGTCATTGCTTGTTCATTTAACTGACGTTGGAATTGCTGAGAAGGGTCAACTTCTCTTAGAATACCTGGTGGAATTACATATTTAATGGGTTCACGCTGGTCATGTTCCTCAACGTTTACGGCACCAATATCAAAGCTTGTTAAATCTGGGTCTGTTTGAACACCATCTGTAGGCTGAGTTAAGCTTTCTCTAAACTTTCTCCATTCACTTCGAACCAATTCTAGTTTTGCAAAACGCAATGTTGTTGTTTCTTCAAATGAGCGTAAGAACATTCTCATAAAACGAATTGATCGGAAGTCAGAAATTCCGTTAACTGCTTTTTGTGGACTTCTTATCGGAATTCTAAATTGATACCACTTATAGTTTTTATTTCCCTCACTGTATTCTCTTGTGTTGATAATGTAGTTTTTCCCTACTTCTAAATCACTCTTTTGAAGAGATACTTTGTATTGATAATAGCTTTCTGTTTCACTAAGGTTATTATCTCTGTTTACATCCTCCATGTCAGGAGCGTTGGTTGCTTGCGTATTGTATCCTTCACTGTTGATAGTTGCAGACATTTCTGGAGTAGGCGAGTTACCCTCGTGACCATTCCAATATTTATATCGTTGTGCAATTCCTAGTTTCTGCTGATCATAACGGTCATCTCGATAGTAAGTATAGTTATCACTTGAAACGTCTGCTAGCAGTTTGTCTTTAGCTGCTTGTGAAAGCATTCCATTGTTTTCAATCCAATTCACATAATTGGCGTAAGCTTCTCGCTCTTTTTCGTCATCATATCCATCTAGTCCAACATCCTGCTGTGCACGTGTTTCTGGATCGTTATCGAAAGCGTTAACTACTACTTGCTCCGTTGAAACCCTTGCCCAATTTGTAACGTCAGTGTTTTCTGTGTCTGAAAACTCTAATGGAAGTCCATTTTCAAAACTTTTTCTAGAGTCAGGTAGAACATCTTCTGATAAATTTCCAAGGTTAAAGTAGAGGTCACCTCCAGTATGATTTGCATTTGGGTCTTGGTCAGCATTGAAAGGGTCCAACATCCAGAATTGAATATATTCAACGTTAGTTTCTTCAAAGTTGGTTGTAGTTAAGGAACGCATTACTCCAGCCCATCTATCTTGAGGATTGATAAAGTTACCATCTGCATCAACTGTGTTTGTAGTATCATAATTATACATTCCTCTTTCCTTAGGATAGTAGGTCATGTCAAATGTTGGAAGGTTGGTAATCTCACCAAACGCTGGATTATTGTTTGGAAATAATTGTGTTTTATTTACATAAGCCACATTCATATTTTCCTTTTGTGAAGGATCTTCTGCAAGGTGTTTTGGCGTTGTCGCACTGTTTGTATGGAAGGTTGAATAATCGATAACATACCAAGAAAGGTGAGAACGATTAAACCCAGCTGCAAGGTTGTTTTTTAAAGATGCTTCAGGAAATAAGTCTGTTTGACCTTGAGGTATTGAAGCTATTTTCCATGAAGTAAAGTTCTTTAAGTCTATAGTTGATTGACTTCCTTCAAAATCATCAACATATGATATTCCTTCTTTAGAAATTGCTCTTGGCGTTCCTGGAATCAAATGTGCTGCTTCTGCATTTAAGGTCAGCGTTGACATTTGTTTTGTTGAAATTGTAGGAATAAAGTTAATCAGTTTTGTAAGCAACGGAATGTCTTTCCTGTAGGAAACGTTCATCCCCACAATGTTGTTTTTAAATGGCTCGTCTCCAATATCTACTTTCTGTGTAATTGGTTTTTCGGTCATTCTCATCCATGTCGCTCCAACATTAAAGTCAGGGTTAATCATATAATTCAAATGCGTTCCCATCAAGGATTTATTTTGAAATCCAAAAACAGAATTACTTTCAATTGCAATTTTAATATCCGCATTAGACTCTAAAACAGCACTGTTTAATATTTTTACACGACCTAGGTTATAATCTACTGTAAAGTCACTTCCTTCTTGTAGCCTAATTCCACCAGCTGTAACTACAACGGACCCTTCAGGAACGTTTAATGCATTTAATGGAATTTCATCGCTTACAGAAGACTCATACTTACCTACAAAATAGAATCTGTTTTTTTGAGGCATTTGCTGCGCAGCGATTTTTGTTGAGTCATACAATTCTTTATATGCAACAGTTCCTGCAACTTGCGGTAACCCAGCAGCAATCATTTCTTTTTCAATCGTTTCCCCAAAAGGTTCAATTGTAGAGAAGTATATTCGTCCGTTTCGGGTGTTAATTGTTCCCCCATTTGTAGCCCTGTTGCCTTCAAAAGTAATGGGTAAAAAGTCAAAAACACCATCTTTTTGGGCACGGTTGTTTTGATTCAACCTATCCATTCCTACTACCTCAATAACTTGTTTGTCGTCTAGTCCTGGATAAGGTAAGAAGTTTACCAATAAACTATTGTTAGGATTATTGTATAAGATATCTAATCTAAATCCTTCTTGACTTACTTGATAAGCACCAATAGAATAAACGTTTTTCATCATTAAATCCCAAAGCTTGTTTTTAGGGTTGGTGATAGTCGGTTTCAATAGTTTTAAGAATAAAGCATCGGTACCTACTATTCCGTCTGTAGAGAATTCACCCACTTGATAAGTTCTTCCAGCATAAGTATACTCATAAGCAACAGCAAGAACTTCATCGTTATTCAATGGAAGGTTAACAGAAATAAATCCAAGTTGTGCGTTATATGAAAACTCTTGTTCTGTTAGTTTTCTTGCATTTTCAACCTTTTCGTAGTCTTTTGCTTGTTGAAACGGTCCTGGACCTGTTATTTGAGATTCTAAAGCAGATACTGCATTATTGAATCCTCGTATGGTTGGGTTATTTTTTGCAAATTCATACAAACCATTCGATTTGTTTTGTGGCAGCTCATTATTTGATGCGTTTCCTGGATTTCCTGACCAATTGCTTGATTTTGCCTCTCCCAAATCTGTAAAAGCTAATATATTTCGTGTATCTTCAACTTTATTCGTTTGGTTAGTTACCCAAACCTCTATACGTGTAATGTTTACTAAAGAACTAACAACAGGAACCGTTTTCATTGCTTCGTCATAATGTTCTCGGTGATAGTAATTCAAAAAGTAGTGACGATTTGCTTCATACTCATCTGCTTTAAGTTTAAAGTCTTGAACTTGAGCTCCACCTTTGATATTAATCTCTTGCTTTTGCCCACGTGATGTTGAAGCAATTGCATCAACTGTAAGTCTCCCAAATTTTAATTTTGTTTTCACCCCGAACAAAGTCTGAGACCCTTCTATTAAAGAAGTTTCCAAAGGCATAGAAACGTTTCCTGCTTCAATTTTCTGAAGAATTTGATCTTCATTTCCTGTCCATTCTAACTTCGTAACGTTGTCAAAGCTAAATGCAGCTTCAGTATTATAAGATGCTCCTAATTTTAATTTATCACCAATTTGACCTACAAGGTTTAACTGAATTTGTTGTTGGAAATCAAATCGAGTGATTCGACGGTCTTTTTCAGGTATACTTGGGTTATCATATCGTGCAGAGTTAACACCCATGGATAATTCAACACTTCCTTCAGGACGAATTTGAATTTCATCAGACCCAAAAATATTAGCAAAACCTGGAGAATCAATTTTGATAGGAGGGATAAGTCCTTGCTCCTCTTCTGTTTGAGAATCAATTTTTTCCTTCCAATAGTTTTTCATGTTTTGTTGACGTTCGTATTCGATATACTCTTCCAACGTCATCATTGAACCTCTTCTGTAATCAATCCCCCCAATGACTTCTTTGAAGACATATTTCCCTGTTTTAGGATCATACACAATAGTTCTCTGAACACTTGAAGGATCTCCAAGGTCAAAGCTTTGCTTCTCAGTTCCAGTAGGGTCATACGGATTATTAATCGGGTACTTCAACTTTGTTGAATCCGGATTAGTTTGAGCCGAAGCAGGTAGTGCTAATGCACAGAAAAACGAGGTTAATAAAAACCCTGTCAATATTTTATTTAGCGTATTTATATTCACTGTAGCGTTTCCAGTTATAAGACTTTTAATGCATCCTTTATTAAAAGCTCAACGGTTTCATGTTCTTTCATTACTTTATTAATTGCTTTTTCTGCTGATTTTTTATCAAAACCAAGAGAAACCAATGCAGTTAACGCATCAAATCGAAGTGTATTGTTTGAAGACATAATATTATCCTCAGAAACTTCGAATTTTAACATTTTATCCTTCAAATCAACGATTACACGTTGAGCTGTTTTGTTTCCTATTCCTTTTACTCCTTTTATGGTTTCCACATCCTCAGAGGTTATTGCATTTGCTATTTCAGAAGGCGAAAGTCCTGATAGCATCAATATTCCAGTGTTTGGGCCAATTCCAGATACAGAAACGAGCAAATTAAACATTTCTCTTTCTTCTACGTCTTTAAATCCATATAAAATTTGTGCATCTTCTCGAACTACAAACTGAGTAAAAATTTTAATTGCCTCTTCATTTCCAATAGCAGAATAGGTGTTCAATGAAATTCTAACCTCATATCCTATACCTCCACATTCTACTATCAATGAAGTAGGTGTTTTTTCAATCAATCGACCATTAAGGTATGTAATCATATTTATTTGTTTTGAGCATCTACAACTGCAACTTTAACCATATTAACAATTTCTCTAACGGATGAACCCAATTGTAATACATGAATTGATTTTCTCAACCCAACCAATACAGGTCCAATCGCTTCAGCTTCGGTCATTTCTTGCAATAATTTATACGCAATATTTCCAGCCGATAAATTAGGGAATATAAATGTATTCACTTCTTTATTGGCTAATTCTGAAAAAGAAAACTTATCCATCATCAAATCATTGTTTAGCGCAAAGTTAGCTTGAACTTCACCATCTACAGTCAATGTTGGATATTTATCATGAATTATTTCTACTGCTTTAGCCATTTTTTTAGCATCTTTTCCTTCTGCAGAGCCAAAGTTAGAATAAGATAATAAAGCAATCTTAGGGTTGACTTTAAATTTACGAATTGTTTTAGCAATGTGATGGGTCATATCTGCAATCTCCTCTGCTGTAGGGTCAAAATTAACAGTAGTATCTGCTAAGAAAATAGGTCCACGTTTAGTAATTAAAATATACATTCCTGCAACACGATCTACATCTTTCTGTGTTCCGATTACCTGAAGTGCTGGGCGTAATACATCACTATATTTTCTTGTTGCTCCAGAAATCATTGCATCAGCATCTCCAGCTTGAACCATCATTGCCCCAAAGTAATTACGTTCTCTCATTATTTTAGAAGCCTCATACTCAGTAAATCCTTTTCTTTTTCTCAATTCAAAGAATTCTTTAGCATAACGTTCTAATCTATCGTTTTCTTCTGGAGCTTTTGGATCAAGAATCTCAACATCTGGGAATTCCATGTTGTATTCATTAATCATGCTCAATACTTTTTCTTTACGTCCGAGAAGGATAGGGATTGCTACGCCTTCTTCATAAGCCATTTGAGCAGATTTTAGTATTTTATAATTGTCTGCTTCAGCGAAAACAACACGCTTAGGGTTACGTTCAGCTTTTTCAGTTAATGTTCGTACAAGCTTATTGTCAATTCCTAATCTTTTCTTCAAATTTGCTTCATATGCGTCCCAATCTTCAATTGGAACCCTAGCTACACCAGAGTCCATTGCAGCTTTCGCTACAGCAGGCGCTACATGATATATTAAACGTGAATCAAGCGGCTTAGGAATAATCTGATCACGTCCGAAAGTGATTCCTCTTTCTCCATATGCTTCGCTAACCTCCTCGGGTACAGTTTCTTTGGCTAAATTTGCAATTGCATAAACTGCCGCTAGTTTCATTTCCTCATTTATACATTTAGCACGTACATCAAGTGCACCTCTAAAAATGAAAGGGAATCCAAGCACGTTGTTTACTTGATTTGGATGATCTGAACGACCTGTAGCCATAATCAAATCTTTACGTACTGACATAGCGTCCTTATAAGGAATTTCCGGATCTGGGTTGGCCAATGCAAAAACAATTGGGTTAGAAGCCATAGATTTCACCATAGCTTTTGATACTACTCCCCCTCTAGAAAGTCCAACCAAAACATCAGCTCCTTTTAATTCAGTTGCTAAGTCAGATGTCTTTTTGTGGTGTTTTGCAAAGTAAGCTTTGTTTCCTTCTAAGTCTTTTCTGTCTTTACTAAGTAGGCCTTTACTGTCAAACATATAGATGTTTTCCATTTTAGCACCTAATGAGTTATAGAGTTTCGCACAACTCATTGCCGAAGCTCCTGCTCCAGAAACAACAATTTTCACCTCTTCAATTTTCTTTTCTGCTAACTCTAGTGCATTCAACAATCCTGCTGAAGAAATGATAGCAGTTCCATGCTGGTCATCATGCATTACAGGGATATCTAACTCTGCTTTTAACCTTTCTTCTATTTCAAAAGCTTCAGGTGCCTTAATGTCTTCTAAATTAATTCCTCCAAAAGTTGGAGCAATAGCCTTTACTGTTTGGATAAATAGTTCTGGATCATTTGCATCAACTTCGATATCAAATACATCAATATCAGCAAATATTTTAAACAGTAATCCTTTTCCTTCCATTACTGGTTTTGAAGCTGCAGGCCCTATGTCACCTAGGCCTAACACAGCTGTACCGTTAGTAATTACAGCTACTAAATTTGATTTTGCAGTGTATTTGTATACATCATCTGGGTTTTTTGCAATTTTCAAACATGGTTCGGCAACTCCTGGAGAGTATGCCAATGATAAATCACGTTGTGAACTATAAGGTTTTGTAGGAACAACTTCAATTTTTCCCGGTTTACCTTGTGAGTGGTAGTCTAGTGCATCTTGTTTTCTTATCTTAGCCATAATAATATGTTTTTGTAAATCTTATGCAAGCTCGTAAATTTAACAAAAACCAACAGACCAAAAGAATTAATAAGTTCAAAGTATGTCAAAACAGAAAATAATTGTGTTTTCAGGTGCTGGAGTTAGCGCAGAATCTGGATTAGGAACCTTTCGTGACAGTGAAGGTTTATGGGAAAAATATAATATTGAAGAAGTAGCAACACCAGAGGCATGGGCTAAAGACCCCGCTATGGTTACAGAGTTTTATAATATGCGCCGTAAGCAATGTTATGAATCAAAACCAAATTCGGCCCATTATGCGATTGCTAAGCTAGAAAAACAATATAACGTTGAAGTGATTACTCAAAATATAGATAATCTTCATGAAAGAGCAGGAAGTTCAAAGGTTACTCACTTGCATGGAGAAATTAACAAAGTTAAAAGCGCTGGGCCTAACGCTGAAAAAGAGTATTATTTGCAAGAAAGTTGGGAAGTAAAAATGGGAGATTTGTGTCCTGAAGGTTACCAACTTCGTCCACATGTAGTTTGGTTTGGTGAAGCTGTTCCTATGTTGGATGAAGCCGTTGCTATAATTGCGGAGGCTGATATAGTTATTGTTGTAGGAACATCGTTGAACGTTTACCCTGCTGCTGGAATTTTGTCTTATGCGCCTGAGAATGCAGTATATTATTTGATTGACCCGAGTGAGGTAAGTGTACCTTCCTATTTTGAGGTTATTCAGAAAAATGCTTCTGAAGGAGTTCCTTTTTTAGTTGAAAAACTGCTCAAAAAGAAGAGTTAGTCTTTTTCCAAAGTAAACGTATTGATATTCATATACTTACAGAGTTTGAAGCTACGGTATATCAATATAGGCGTGAGTTCTTAGAATGTTGCAAACTAATAAAAAACGCCGAAATAGCATGCTATTTCGGCGAATGTTTTGGGTAATCATAAAAGCACCCTAATTCTATTTCTAAATCTTATTGTTTGATCAAGCGTTGAACAGTACTTTTTGTACCGCTGTGGTCGATGATATTTACAAAATACACACCTCTTCTTAATGTACTCACATCAATTTGATTGTTTGCGCTGCTTATTAAAGATCGTTTTACTTCTTTTCCTAAAGCATCTAGGAATACAACAGTTCCACCATTTTTGATTGACTCTCCACTAATTGTAACTGTTTCTTTTGCTGGATTTGGAAAGATGCTAAACTGTAGGTCTTCGTGCTTATCTGTAGATAAGATACAGTTTGCTCCTGTAGTTCTAAAAATTACACGAATTGAATCGTATATTTCGTTGTTTTCACCTACTATCATATAGTTGTGTACAGCGCAAGATTCTTTTCCTGCAGGGAGTATTTGTGGTTTAAACAATCTGGGAATTGAAGGAAAAAGCGTGTCGAATTCTGGA
>Ga0209075_1001480_pt1 | contig 22058 bp, 19 predicted proteins | sample Stecom2011_FD_187523 | JGI IMG/M metagenome (GOLD analysis project Ga0209075, IMG submission 187523) | Agricultural soil microbial communities from Utah to study Nitrogen management - Steer compost 2011 (SPAdes) (version 2) | ecosystem: Environmental > Terrestrial > Soil > Agricultural land...
GCTCTTAAGTTATGAAGATCATATTTAGGTGCACTACCTAATTTTGAGTTTGGCCATACGTGTTCACGGTTACCATAACCACCAAAGCCTGTATAAATATTATAGTTTTTACCATTATAATTATCTGCTGCTTTAACATTATTAGTAGAACCCTCATTTGAAAGACCAGTATTTTGAATTAATCTTCTTAATTGATTGTTAAAATCTTCTCCAACTAATCCTGATAAACTTTCATAATATCCTTCATAAACACCAACTTGAGCTTCATTTCTAACATATACTTTAATTGTTTGACTAATTGTGCCATATCCTGGAATATTAGGAAGCAAGATTGTTACATCATAATTTCCATACTCTGTTAAATCAACCATGGAAGTATCAACTTCTAACTTATTAGTAAAATCAATGCCATTAGCATTCTTAGCTGTTACACCTTCCAAATAGTTAATTGATTCTGTTACACCGATAACATAAGTAATATTTTTAGCGCCATAAATTTCTGGTTTATTAGGATCTTTTGGTCTTGATGTTACAACACTACGATTAGTAAACATAAATTGTGCTTTACCTTGATATTGTCCAATTGTTACATTTTCCAAATCAATAATTTCGCCAACTTCAATACCAAGCAATTTATTTGAATTATTTACTCTTTTATCAAGTCTAACCATTGAATCTTCATTATCTTCGTTTACTATTTTAATTTCATATGCGTTATTTGGCTCAGTTATAGCAGTAACTTCTAAATTGCGATATGTAATAACATGAGCTTCATAAGCAACAACATCATCGAATTCTAAGGAAAATCCGGTTAAATCAATTGATGATGGGAATTCAGTAACTCCTAAATTTTCTTCTATTTTTGGACTTACTATTTGAACTAAGCCGTTAAATTCGTCCATCACACCGCTAATAATATATTCATTACCTACTTTTAAAAAGCTATTTTGATTACTTCCAGCATAAATCGAAATCGCTCCAGTAGAGTCTTCTATACTATATCCACCATTGCTCATATGGCTTGTTACAACACCATGAACTGTAACGTTTGTACCTTTTGATTTTTGTCTAACTTCAATTATTGGCGTTTCGGTACTTTCTGGTGCTTCTGTAAACTTTAATACTTTTACTGTAAATGTTTTACTTGCTTCTTGATTTTCAAAAGTCGCTGTTGCAGTTAACGTTACAGTAACGTCATTATTGCCTCTTACAACAACACCTTCATTACTAATAGTTTCAGTATTGTTAGACTCCCACGTAATAGCAACACCATCTAAAATATGAGGTAAATTAAGGTTTGTAGTTACTGTTTCCTCTAAAGTAATACTATTTAAAATCGCATTTAAATCCTTTGTATTGCTTCCAGTACCAATAACTAAAACTTCAAACTCTTTATTTGCTGTTTTACCTTCTAGCGATGCGGTTGCTGTTAATGTAACTGTAACATCTTCAGCTAATCTTGTAACTATACCTTCATCACTTATTACATTAGTATTATTTGATACCCAAGTAATTGTAACATTAGAAACATTTGTAACTAATTCTAAGTTTTCTGTTACTTCACTAGGTAAACTAATACCATTTAAAACTTCATCTAAATCTATATCTTCTTCGCCAATACCTATAACTGTTAAATTAAAAGTGAATTTCACTTCTAAATTTTTATAAGATACATTAGCGATTAAATCGACTTTAGTATCTTTAGCTAATCTAGTAACTACCCCAATGTTTTCTTTAACTTTAATAACATTTTCATTGGTTGATTCCCAAACAATTTCTGCTTCAGGAAATTTAGCAATCTCTGTTTTTAAACCGATATTACTTGTTACATGATTTGCATTATCATTTTCTGCAATATACATTATTGATAACTCTTCAAAGAGTTGATCCTCAACACTTATCTTATCACAGCTGACTAAAAATATAGTTAACATTAGTGTGATAAACCCTAATATTTTTCTCATACTTCATCTTCTTTCTTTATATATTTCTCCCATGTATTATTATAATGGGTGTTAAATCTTATTGTTGTAATTTCTTCAAATGGAATAATGTTAATATCTTCACTCCAAATACCGTTAACATCAAAATCTTTAAACCATACACTATCATTAGTTACTTTAACAATTTTACCAATTAAGAAGAAATAATCTTCATCATAATATTCTCTTTCAATTGAAATAACTTTATTAATATCATATAAACTATTAAATATTGTTTCAAAATTAGTTAAATCAATTTCATAGTTAATGATTTGATCTAATAACCCTTCTTTAATATTTATTTCACTTGAGAAGTTTTTAATAATTTCGGCATCTTCAAAATCTTTTATTAATCTTATTTGATAACCACCAAGTCTAAAGTCAAACTCTTCAACGCCAAAATAAAACTCATCACTAAAGTCAATCGTATAAAAGAATAGTGCTTCATAATTGTATTTCGCCTTAATAGCAACAAGTTCCTTTTTATCTTTGCTCTTTTTTATTAAATTAATCATTTCCATCACTAAAATAGTTTTGAACTAAGACAACCGGTGTTCCCTTATCACCACTTCCACTTATAAGATCACAAAGAGAACCTAATAAATCAACATATCTTCTTGGGGTTGTTCCTAGTTTTAAATCTAAATCTTTACTCCTTTTAAATTCGTTTATTGCTACTTCTAACTCATCACTATTTAAGTCTTTAAATTTATCTTCAACTAAATATTTCAATTTAACTTCATTTGGGGATCCTTCTAATCCCTTAGTATAACTTGGAGAAACAACTGGATCAGCTAATTCCCAAATCCCACTAACAGGATCTTTAAATGCCCCATCACCATAAATTAATACTTCAACATTTTTATTAGTTTTATCTTTAATTACTTTTTGAATACTTTCAAGTAATAAATTATTTTCATGCGGAAATAGTTTAACTTTATCCTTAGTTGCTAAATTGCTTCCAAGCAATCCGTAATTTGAATTAAAACCACTCCCATTAACACTTTTATTTAAAATTTGATCTAATGTTAAAGCATTACCTTGATCAAATAATTTTTTAACTTCAAAACGGTTATGAATACTACTAATTAAAACATTTTCAGTATATTTTAAAATATCAAGGGCATTATTACTAAAAATGATATTTACATTAGCCCCTTCATCAGTACAAACTTTTTTATAGTAATCTACCATATTAACTTTTGTCCATGGATGAACAAAGTTACTAAATTCTTTATAATAATCCTTTTCTGTTAAAAAATCTTTATCAATCTTTTTATCCATAATTGGATTTCCAACCTCATCAAAAGGGAAACTTAAAAGAATTGTTATATTCTTTTTAGCTTTAGCAAATGCTTTTAAGAGAATTGAGAAACGATTTCTGGAAAGTATTGGAAAAACAATTCCTAAATCGTCGCCTTTAAACTTATTATTAATATCATCTTTAATATTATCAATTGTGGCATAATTGTTATTAGCAATACTTACAATAGACTCTGTTATACCAATAACATCCTTATTATTAAGATTGTAGTTATTTTTTTTCATATCTTCAAAAATACTATTAGTAATAATTTCAACTAAATTATCACCGCTTCTAATAATCGGCGTTTTAATACCACGAGCGATTGTCATTAATAATACCTCTTTCTAAAACATCTTGTAACTTGTTTATTATATCATATATTTGTTTGTTTTTATATAATTTCATTTCTATATAAAATTAACATCTTAGTTAAATATTTTTATAAACAATTTTTTCATCAATAATAGTAAAACAAATATTAGTATTTAACATTTCATCATTTGACACTTTTAATATGTTTTTATTAAAAGCTGTAAAATCAGCTAAATATCCTTTTTTAATTAACCCACCTTTTTGTTTAATTGTTAAATATGGATTAACTGTATATGTTTTAATAGCTTCAAAATTTGATATATCTTTTTTCATTATTTCTACTAAAGATGTTAAGGGATTAATACTTTCAACTGGAGCATCACTACTGCCATTTAATATAATGTTATTATTTAAATACTCTTTAAAAGGGTATATTAAAACATTTTTTTGATTAATATATTTATTAATAATATCGATATCAGATTTAATAAAAAGTGGTTGGATATCAATTACTGTTTCATTAAAGTTATTTAAACTATTATAACTTGCTAGTGAAGCATGAACAATTCGGTCTAACTCACTAGCCTTTTTAAAACTATTTATTACTGCTAAAACTTCATCTAATGCTTTATCACCAATAACATGAACAGCAACCCCTTTATCATACTTTCTAACTGTTTTAATAATATCAATTAATTCATTTTTATTAATAACTGAAAAACCGTTATGATTTTCATTTAAGTAGTTTTCATTTAAATATGCTGTTTTAGACGAAATTGTTCCATCATAGAACAATTTAACTTGAATTGGATTTAAATATTTATTTTCATTGTAACTCTTAATATATTCATCAAAGATATCATAATTAATTAATGTGTTAATTCTTATTGGATATTTACTTGTTAAATTATATAAAATATCGTTTGTTTCACTATAGCTATTAAAATAAGAAAGATCATCGGTGTGAATACTTGTAATACCGTTTTTATATAGCTCCTTGATAGCTTTAATACCAAAAGTAGTTAATTGTTTTTTATTATTATTTTCAAAGTATGGAACAACCTTTTTAGCATCAAAGTCATTATTAATAATACCGTTACTTTCTTTACCAAAAAGAATTTTAGATAGTTTAGAATTAATAGTAAAACTATGATAATCATTATGTCTTAAAATAATATAATCACTTGTTGTTATTTCATCTAAATCTTTATTAGTAATTCCAACATCAAAATAACCTTCAATAATTAAAGGCATTTCTTCAACATATAAATTTTTAATTGTTTTTAAAATGTGTTCTTTATCTTTTATATTGTTTAAGTTATGCCTGCTTAATTTACGACCAAATCCTAATAAATGCATATGGCTGTCAGTAAAACCTGGGTAGACATGACTTTTTTTTAAATCATGTTTTTCACTTACATCATAGTCTTTACACTCATCACCAACAGCAACTATTATGCCACTTTTTGTAATAATTTCATTATAATATTTATTCTCATTTTCCATTGTATAAAATTTAGCGTTATACCAAAGTATCATAATTATAAATTCCTTTTATTTTTTTATTAAAACTACCATTTTTAATAACATTAATTTCTTTTAATTTTTTTATTAAATTGCTAGCCTCTGTGTAACCTTGTTCCATTCTTTCTTCTAAAATAATTTCATTAAAGTTAAGTGATCCCAAAATCGTTTTTGATAATTTATATTTTGGAGTAAAATCAATTATTAAATTATCATTGTCGTAATTTTCAAAATTATTACCTGGTGATAATCCTACTGTTAAAATAACATTACATTTTTCTTTTACTAAAACATTAATTGGTAAATTATTTAAAAGTCCGCCGTCAACATAATAATTATCGCCAAGTTTAGTTGGTCCAAAAACAATAGGAACACTTGAACTTGCCAAAACCGCTTTATGAGGGTCTTCCATCTTGTTTAAATGAAATGTTTCTTCTTCTAAATTACTTAAATATATTTGGTGTCTTAAACCAACCTTTTTAATTTTAGAAGCAACCGCATATCCTTTAATTGTGCTATTAATAAGCGCATTTTTATCTTGGTTTTCAATTAAGATTTCATACATCTTTTTTTGTTCATAAAGGCCTAACCGATCCTTTTTAAATCTTTTCATTTCATTAAACATAAGTTCATTATCAATTTGGTACCAAATATCTTTCATCTGTTTAAAACTTAATTTTTCCATAACAAGACAAGCGTTTAAAGCACCAATTGAAGTACCTGCTACTACTTTTAAATCTTTAATTAATTTTTCTTCTATTAATGCTTTTAAAACTCCGATTTGGTAACTTCCTTTTGAACCACCGCCACCAAGTGCTAAACCTAATTTCATTTATATCACCCAACATAATTTCCTTATAATTAATAATAACATATTTAACATAAAAATCCTTAAATTATTATTAAATAACTTAAGGATTTTTCTTAATTATAAAATGTTAAATTTTAGAAACCTAAATCAAATGGTTTATATTGATCTAAGTCTGTTGGGAAAGCTGGCATAGTATTAACAACTGTAGCGGTTGCTAAAACTTTAACACCTTCTCCAGTCATTCTAATACCAAACTCTGTTAACTTTTTATCAACAAAAGTAACAACTGCTTCTAATTCAAAATCTTCTTCTAAATTAAGTGCTAAATCATCTTCTGTAAAAATATCAGGATGAGCTAACATTAATTCATTATTTACGATTAGTCTCACTTGGAATGTATTATTTTGTTTATAAAATGTTAAACCTTCATACTCAGCAACCATTTCAATAAAAGTTGGGTCCTCTAGTAATAATGATAAATCGATTTCTGCTAAAATGTCTTCTAAGTTAAACTCACCTTCAAAATCAACAGGATCTTCTTCATTATCAAATGATTCAATTAAATACTTTCCTCGTTGAATTGTATTAGTCATTGCTCCCATTGTCATTTGGCCACCACCATTAAAATACAGTCCTGTATCAGTAAGATAAGCAGTGCCACTTCCTTCAATAGTCGTACCCTCTACATTAACATTTGCTTCTAATTCTAAAATTGCGCCTTCTTCACTAAAATATAATTCCCCTTTGGCAAATAATTTTTCGCCTTCAACATCAACATCTAACTCTAAGACAACTTTTAAAATGTTGCCTGTAAGTGTTACTCCATCTAATTCTTGCTCTAACTCTGCTTGCGTTAATTCAACTTTATTACTTTCATTAACCGTTGGGAAGTCAGTTTGACCACATGCAACTAGTCCCAATGATGCTAGTAATAAAAATATAAACGTTAGGATTTTTTTCATTCTTTCTCCTCCTTTATTTGTATTATATATATTTTTCTTTCTAAATCAAAGCATTTAGTTTCTTTTTTATTTTTTTAATTACTTCATCATATGCATTATAGATGTAAGTATCAAAGTTTAAATTTAGTTTATTATACTTATAATACCATTTTCTGATTGCTCCAATTTTATTAAAAACAAAGGGATGTTTTATTTTAATGTCATGCAATTTATCATTTGTTATTATATTTAATCTAGTAAAAGCTTTTTCAAGGGAAGTATTACCTATAAACAATTCTTTTGAAACTATTAAATCTCTTTCAATCATAAGTAATTCGATTAATTCATTAGTTTTATTATAATTATAATTAGTTTTTATTTTATTTAATGTTTCATTACAATAATATACATCACAAATTGTTGTTGTATTTGATATTTTTCCTATTATTAATTGTTTTAGTTTTACTATAAATTCATTAGCGTTATTTAAATAGTACAATCCATCTTGATTAATTTTTATAATAGCATTATATTTATCTCTTTTAGGTTCTAAGTATATCTTACTATTTTTTAATATTATTAATTCTTTAAAGTTATTATTATCTATCAATGTTTTATATAAGGTATTTTTATATTTTTCAAAACTAATAGTTGTTAGCATTTTACGCTCCTTTTATCATATTTTTTATAAAAGAAAAACGAGGAATAATCCTCGTTTAGTCTTTAATCTTCAAATAAGTTTTTTGTAATAACTTCTTTTTCTTCTTCTTTAATTGGTTCTAACTCCTTAGCTTCTTTTCCGTTATTATCTAATTCTAGTTCTTCTTGTTTAATTGTAACCTCTTCGTTTTCTTCTAAATCTTCATCTTCATCTTTAGGAACGATTGCAACGGTTGCAACTTCATTATCTTTTCTTAAGTTAATAATTCTAACACCTTGGGTTGCTCTTCCGGTTTTAGCAATTTGAGCAATTGGTGTTCTAATTACAACCCCTTTGTCCGTAATAGCAATAATATCATCTTCATCTGATACAACCCTTAATGCTTTAGGACGACCATTTTTCTCAACAATCTTAATCGTCATAACCCCTTTACCACCGCGGTTTTGAACACGATATTCACTTGCATTAGTACGCTTACCATAACCTTTTTCAGTTATAACTAAGATTTCATCATCTTCAGAGTTAATTACTGCTCCTCCAATAATTGAATCTTCATCGCTAATGTTCATTCCTTTAACTCCGGTTGCAGTTCGACCCATTGATCTAACATCATTTTCACTAAATCTAATGGCATTACCATTGCTTGCTCCCATAATAATATCTTTCGTACCATCTGTTGTACCAACTGTTATTAATTCATCATCTTCTCTTAATGTTAAAGCAATAATACCATTTGTTCTAATATTTTGATAATCAGTTATTGGAGTACGTTTAACTATTCCTTTTTTAGTCATAAATAGTAAGTAACTATTTTCATCATCAAATGATTTAACACTTGTAAATGATGCTAGTGTTTCATCTTCATCTAAGTTTAAAAGGTTTACAATTGGAAGACCTTTACTTGTTCTACTACCAATAGGAATTTGATATCCTTTAATTTTATATACTCTACCCTTATTAGTAAAGAATAAATGATAATCATGTGTTGATGTTAATTTAATATGTTCAACAAAATCATCTTCATGAACTTTAATTCCAGCTAGTCCAACACCACCACGGTTTTGAGCGCGGTATGTATCAACATTCATACGCTTAATATAACCTTTGTTTGTAACAGTTATGATTACATCTTCAACTGGAATTAAGTCTTCATCTTCAATTGATAAATCATCATGTAAATTAATTTCTGATTTACGTTCATCACCGTATTTATCTTTAATTTCTAATAATTCATCAACTAACATGTTTTCTTTAATTTCATTACTTGCAATAATTTGTTTATATTCAACTATCTTTAACTTAATTTCTTCAGCTTCTTCTAAAATTTTATCAATTTCAAGCCCTGTTAATCTTTGTAGTCTCATATCTAGAATTGCTCTTGCTTGGGTTTCATCAAAGTCATACTCAGCAATTAAAGCATTTCTTGCTATTTCTGCTGTTTGTGATGCTCTAATAATTTCAATTGCGCGATCAATATCATTTAAGACCGTAACAAATGCTTTTAGTAAGTGTGCTCTTGCTTCAGCTTTATCTAATTCAAATTGAGTTCTTCTTTGAATTACTTCAATTTGAAAATTAAAGTAATGCGTAATAAAGTCTTTTAGCCCTAACATTTCCGGACGGTTATTTACAAGTGCGATCATATTAAATCCAAATGATTTTTGTAATTGCGTTTGTTTATATAAGTTATTTAACATAACCTCAGGAATAATCCCTCTTCTTAAATCAATAACAATTCGCATTCCTTTACGGTTTGATTCATCTTGTAAGCCTGTAATACCGTCAATCATTCCTTCTTTAGCAATATAGGCAATTCTTTCAATTAAAGCTGTTTTATTAACTTGATATGGAATTTCTGTAATTATAATACTCTGCAATCCATTTCTTCTTTCAACAATTTCAGCTTTAGCACGCATTGCAATGGTTCCACGACCTGTTTCATATGCTTGCCTTAAACCACTAACACCTAATATTTCAGCTCCAGTTGGAAAATCTGGTCCTTTAATATATTGCATCAGCTCTGTAACGGTAATATCTTTATTCTCTTTATAAGCAATAATTCCGTCTATTACTTCTCCTAAGTTATGAGGTGGAATATTTGTTGCCATCCCAACTGCAATCCCGCTTGATCCATTTACTAATAAATTAGGAAATCTTGCAGGTAAAACGCCTGGCTCTTTTTCACTACCATCATAGTTATCGATAAAATTAACCGTGTTTTTATCAATGTCTCTTAACATTTCCATCGCTATTTTACTCATACGTGCTTCCGTATAACGCATAGCAGCAGCGCCATCACCGTCAATAGACCCAAAGTTACCATGCCCATCTACTAATGGATATCTATAACTGAAATTTTGAGACATTCTTACCATTGTTTCATAAATACTTGAGTCTCCGTGTGGGTGATACTTACCCATAACATCCCCAACAATACGAGCACTCTTTTTATAGGCACTATTTGAATAAAGATTTAATTCATTCATACCATGTAAAATTCTTCTTTGAACTGGCTTAAGACCATCTCTAACATCAGGTAGAGCTCTTGATACAATAACACTCATTGCATAACTTAAGAAGGAGCTTTTCATTTCTTGGGAAATATTAACTTCTTTAATATGACCATGATTATGTTCTTCTTTTTCTTCTTCTAATTTTTTAATATCTACATTTTCTGACATATTTTATTTCCTCCTTCTTAAACGTCTATATCTGATACATACTCAGCATTTTCTTGAATAAAGTCTTTTCTTGGCTCGACTTCTTCACCCATTAACATTGTAAAGACTTGGTCTGCATCCATTGCATCTTTTAATGTTACTCTAAGTAATGTTCTTGTTTCTGGATTCATTGTTGTATCCCATAACTGTTCAGGGTTCATTTCCCCCAACCCTTTATATCTTTGAATTTGGTATCTTTCACCAAATGTTTTTAATGTTTCTTCTAGTTCTTGATCACTATAAACATACTCTTCTCTTCTACCATAACTTATTTTATATAATGGTGGTTGAGCAAAGTAAATATATCCTAATTCTATTAAAGGTCTTAAGTAACGATATAAGAATGTTAGTAATAATGTTCTAATGTGAGCACCGTCAACGTCAGCATCGGTCATAATAATAATTTTATGATATCTAGCTTTTGATGCATCAAACTCATCACCAAAACCAGTTCCGATTGCTTGGAATAAAGTTAAAATTTCTTGGTTATTTAATATTCTTTCAATATTTGCTTTTTCAACGTTTAAAACCTTACCTCTTAAAGGTAGAATCGCTTGAAACTCTGACTCGCGACCTTGTTTAGCCGAACCACCCGCTGAGTCCCCTTCGACTATATATAATTCTGCTCTTGTTGCATCTTTAGTTCTACAGTCAGCTAATTTAGATGCAAAACCTAATTGATCAAGCGGATTTTTTCTTCTTGTTTGCTCTCTTGCTTTATGAGCCGCAATTCGTGCTAATCTAGCTTTTTTAGCTTTTTCAATAATTGCTTTAGCGTCATTAGGATTTTCAAGTAAGAAACGCTCTAAGCCTGATTGTAATACTTGACTAGTTATTGCTCTAACTTCTGTATTCCCTAATTTGGTTTTAGTTTGCCCCTCAAACTGTGGATCAGGGTGTTTAACAGAAATAATTGCAACTAACCCTTCTCGAACGTCTTCTCCCGCAAAAGCCTCTTCTTCTTTAACTAATTTGTTATCTTTCGCATAATTAAACAACACTCTTCTAAGTGCCATTTTAAATCCGTCTTCATGCATTCCACCTTCACGAGTTGGAATATTATTAGCAAACGAATATATATTTTCATTATATGTATCATTATATTGTATTGTTATTTCAATATTAATATCATCAACCATTTCTTCAGTATAAAATAGTTCTTGGTTAATTTTAGCTTTTCCGCCGTTTAAAAACTCAGCATACTCAACTAAACCACCTTCATATAAATACTCAAACTCAACAGCTTCGCTTTTTCTTTTATCAGCAATAGTTAATTTTACACCACGGTTTAAAAATGCTAATTGTTGAATTCTTTGTCTTAATCTTTCAAAATCATAAGACGTTGTTTCAATAAATATTTCTGGATCAAATTTATACTCAATAATTGTTCCTGAATGAGCACTTTCACCACATACCTCTAAATCTCCATCAGGAATACCTCTTTTAAAACTTTGTCTATAAGCTTGATTGTTTCTATGAACTTCAACAACAAACCATTCTGACAACGCATTAACTACCGCAGCACCCACTCCGTGTAGTCCACCAGATACTTTATATGACTCACCATCAAATTTTCCCCCTGAGTGAAGAGTTGTCATAATTGTTTCAACCGCTGGTCTACCAGTATGAGGATGGATATCTACAGGAATACCTCTCCCATCATCTGAAACTCTAATAATTTCGCCAGGAAGGATTTCAAGTAGAATTTCTTTTGCGTATCCTGCGAGCGCCTCATCAATTGAGTTGTCAACAATTTCCCACACTAAGTGGTGAAACCCATCTGAACCGGTTGTTCCAATATACATACCAGGTCTTTTTCTTACTGGTTCTAATCCCTCTAATATTTGAATGTTCGAGGCATCATACTTTTTTTCATTCATACTTCTTGTCTCCTAACGTTATAATCTCGATTTTGTCACTCTTAATTTTAATTGCACTATTTAATATTATTTGTACATCTTTTGGTAATTTATCTAAAATAAGTTTTTGCTTGTCACTATCTAATTCACTTAAAACATCATCTAATAATAAAATAACATCATCATTAGTTTCATTAGTAATTACTTTTAAAAGCCCCATTTTTAAAGCTATTACAATTAATCTAATTTCACCTTGTGAACAATTATTAGCGTTTATATTATTAACAGTTATTATAAAGTCATCACGATGAGGACCTAAAACTGTAGTTTCATAGATAATGTCTTGTTTTTGATTTTGTGATAAATGCTTTTTAAGTTGTTCTTTAGTTGCACTTGGTTCATATTTAATTAAAAGATCATTTTTATTTAAATCTTTATAAACACCATTTGTTTCTAAATTTAGTTTATTTATAAACTCACTTCTTTGATCAATTATTTTAACTGCTGTTTCATATAACTGATTACCTAATATATTTAAAAAAGTTAAATCATCACCAATTTTTAAATTTTTTAGTAAAGCATTTCTTTGTTTTAATATATTTCGATACTCAGTTAAGTTATTCAAATAACTCTTTTTTATTTTAGTTAGTTCCATATCAACAAAAGATCTTCTAACACCTGGTGATCCTTTAATTAAATTTAAATCTTCAGGCGCAAACAAAACAACTTTTAACCTTGAAATAAAGTCACTTAATTTTCTAACTTCTTTTGCATTTAAACTTGCAACTTTACCTTTTTCACTTATAACAAGCTGGTAATTATTTTTAGTGGTTTTTACAACTATCCGACTAAAAGCCTCACCTCTTCTAATAACTTCTAAATCGTTATTAGCTCTGTGAGACTTAGTTGTTGCAATATAATTTATTGCCTCTAAGATACTTGTTTTTCCACTACCATTTTTACCATTGATATAAATAAATTTTGTACTAAATTGTAAATTCAAATTTTCATGGTTCCTAAAGTTTATTAAACTAATACTTTTAATCATATTTTAATAAATAATTATCTTTACCAATTGAAACAGTATCATTTGGATATAATTTTTTACCACGTTCATTAGTTTCAATTTGGTTTACTTTAACAACATACTCTTTTAAAAAGTATTTTGCTTGTCCCCCTGAATTTACATAGTCATTAGCTTTTAAAAATTGGGCCAATGTCATTATTTCCTTTGTCATTATAAATTCCTTCATCTCATCACATCTTTTCTACTCTTATATTATAACATAATATAAGGGAAAAACTAAGGCTTTTAGCCTATTTTATTGCACGTTATAGCCTCATATTCATCTAATGTTATAAAAAGTCTTTAATTCGTAAATTTTTAACGATTTATACTTTTAAATTCAAAGTTTAATCCCTTTTATAAATAAAAAAGCAAACCTTAATTAAAGTTTGCTTTTATGCTTTTTAATGTTTCTCACTAGATGAAATTCTGACCCCTGTGGTTGAATTCTTTTTTCTAAAAAGGCCACCATAAAGTAAAATATAACACCAATATGTTGATAATCAAAACCACTATCAGTAATTCCATGAGCTAAATATATAATAATTGCTACTGCTATAAAGTATCTTATTCTATCTTTATTATCAAAAAGAATCTCAACAACAAAGTAAATCATTAAAGCAACTAAACTCATACCAACAATTCCTCTTGTAACTAAGACTTGAAAGAACCATGAGTGGAAAAAATCTGCAGTTAGTACAGTCCGGTCGCTACCTACTCCCATACCAAAAATTAATGTGTTGGGATTTCTTAAAAGCACAATTGCTTCTTTATAAATATCAATACGGTTAGTTGTAAACTCATTAAACATATCATAAAGTTTTGGAAAAATTTCTTCAACCCGAACAATAAAGGCCATCCCGCTTGCAAATAAAACAACTGCTGAAGCAATTAAAAAGTAAAGAGTTTTTTTGTTTCGAATAAATAATAACGGTATAAATAATAGTCCAACTAAAAGCGAATAATACATCCCTTGTGATTTAGTTAAGAATATTGCATATATTATTAACAATTCAAAAGGTATAAATAAGTATACTAGTTTAGGTCTTTTTTTATCAACATATTTATAAAATGACGGAACAAGTGAAATACCAAATACTGCAGCTAAAATATTTGGATTAGCCCACAACTTAATAGCTTTTTTACCTTCTATTTTCCAATACTTAAAGAATGACGTTGGCTGTTCGATTGAAACAAAATAATCATAATATGACTTAAAATATTGTAAGGATATTACTAAAAGTAACATTGATAAAAACCACGAAAACTCGTATGAATAATTCCTTTTATCATTATCGTTTCTAATTAATAAATAAACTAAGTATCCTTGTACCATAAACCAAATCTCTGAAAGACCCGATGGCATACTTGGTGTCCAAATTAATGTTACAAAACTATAAATAGTCATTGATGTAACAATTAAAGCTAGCTTACCTTTAAACTTATGTTTGTTCTTTATAGCCCTAATTATCATAATAAATATTAAAACGATAAAAACAAATATATATAAAAAGGTATGATATTCGTTTAATGCTGTAATATTTTTACCAAACAAATCAAAGTATTTATTATCTAAAAACTCTAAAAAATAAGGCGTTCTATTAGCAGGTACAGTAAATAGGGTAAAAAACAACAACCGTGTGTTAGATACCCCTAATGACGCCATTACAATTAAAATTGTTGAATATATTAAAATGTTATGTGTCTCTAAAATATCAAAATACCATGTCGTAAATGAGAGTAAGCCTAGTAAAGGCAAATATATCTTTTTTAGCATCTTTAATATTTGTTTATTTTTTATTATCATAATAACTCCTACTAATAAGTACAATTGATTATATCATATTTTTTTATTAAGTTGAATTAATCTTTGTTCAAGTGTATAATATGATAGAATTAAACGGGGTGTATCATGCAAAATATTATTGATTTTATAAAACAATATATATCTAATAATACATTTTTAGTCATACTTGGTATATTAACTGCGTATCAGTTTTTTTATTTAGTTGTAGGTTTTTTTAGTAAGAAAAAAATTTTTAAAGATACAACTAAAATTAATAAGTATGGGATTGTTATTGCTGCTAGAAATGAAGAGTTAGTAATCGGAAAACTTATTGATAGTTTAAAAAAGCAAACCTATGATAAAAATAAAATAACAATTTTTGTTGTTGCTGATAATTGTAATGATAAAACCGCTAAGGTTGCTAAAGAGCATGGAGCAATCGTTTATGAAAGATTTGATGAATCTAAAAAACGTAAAGGTTGGGCATTACAATATTTATTTAAACAAATTGAAAAAGATTATGGCATTTTATCATTTGATGGCTTTATTTTTTTCGATGCTGATAATTTAGTTGATAAAAACTTCGTTAAAGAAATAAATAAAGCTTTTGTTGAAAATGGCGATGTTGTTTCTGGTTATAGAAACGTTAAAAACTTTGATACTAACTTAGTTTCAAGCGCTTATGGCATTCACTTTTATCGTAGTATCGTTTCATATCATCGCCCAAGACAAAAATTAAACTTAGGTACCCATATTGCTGGTACAGGCTATGTTATAAATAGCAAGCATTTAAAAGATGGTTTTAACTATTCAAGTTTAACTGAAGATACAGAAATGACACTTGATCTAGCTATTAAGGGTATTAAAATAGGTTTTTGTGAAGATGCAATTTTTTATGATGAACAACCAACATCATTTAAGACTGCTTTTACCCAAAGAAAAAGATGGACAAAAGGCCGTTTTGATGTCTTTTCAATGAGTTTTATTAAAGTAATTTTTAATTGTATTAAAAGATTTAGTTTTACTTTATATGATTTGTTTTTCTATAATTTCCCATGGCCTTTTTACTCACTTATAAAAACATTAATTTATCCAATTATTTTAGGATTTATTAGTGAAAATATTTATACTGGAGTATTTTGGTCAGATTTATTAAAGGTTTTAGCAGCAATGTTTGTAGGACTTTACTTACAAAACTTTGTTTTTGGCTTATTTACTGTAATTAGAGAACGTAAAAATATTCATACTACTATTAAAAATAAAGTGGTTGCTATCTTTACATATCCTTGGTTTAATATGATTACAATCTTTTTAGCATTATCAATTTTGGTTGCTCCAAAAGTTACTTGGAAAGAAATTACACATGATGATACAAGATCAATTGAGGAAGTTAAACTTTAAAATAAAAAGGGGCTGTAAATAATTGAATTAACACAGCCTTTAAAAAAAGAGAGCCGGGTCTGGTAAAAGACTCGGCTCTTTTGGTATAACTGTAATATGAAAAAAACTAATTATAACCACTTTTATTATAATGAAAAATAACTAAAGTTGCCACTAAATTTAGGAATAAAGATACATTTTGATAGTGAAGTAAGAACATTTGATGAAGTATTTTACAAATTATAAGTAAAAAAATACTTAATATCAAAAGACTTAGGTCCTAAAGGATATAATTTAGTATCAATGTTAAAACTAGTTCTCTTTTGTAATATGATTAATATTTATTCTTTAAGAGCGATGGAATCAGCCGCTAGAAATGATATAAGATTAATGTGGCTTAAAGATGAAAGTAAAGTTTTTTTAGATAAAGAAATAAAGCAAAATGAAATTATTTTTGTTTATGGTAAAGGTAAGAGAAAAACACCTTTACAAAGACATTATGAAAACTTAATAAAACATTAAATCTTATTTTAAAATGCCTATTTTTAGGCATTTTTTCAATTTTATCCACAGTTATAACAAAAAGAAAAGGACTATAGTTATTGAAATTAAATTATTTCAATTCTTTACAGTCCCTTTTAGTTAATTTATATAATTTTAGCATCTGGACCACTTTTACAGACTAATAATTCATATTCCTTAAAGTGTTTTTTTATTTTATCAATTTCTGAATCAACCGTAATAATTTTTATATTAGGTCCTGCATCCATTGTATAATAAAGTTTAACGCCACTATTTCTTAATTTTTTTATTTTATCAATTGCTTTAAGACTTTCATCTGTTCGATAAGTAATATTAGTACTTTCAATTAAATCATGCATATGGTTAGCATTCTTCTCAGCAATTAATCCCACTTTATCAATATCCTTTAATTTTAATGCCTCAATCATTTGATTAAGGTCTTTTTTACTTTCACTTACCCAGTTATCATATAATTCTTTATTTTTAACAGATTCTTTCATAGCATCTGTACTGCTTGCTTTTTTCTTAGACTTATCGATCATTAAAACCACAATTCTAAACTCTGTCCAATTGATATCTAGGGGGTATGCAATACTTGTTTCATCATTTCCAACATCCCATATCGCAAAATTACCATAAATTGATCTACTTGATGAACCACTTGCATATCTTGATAGTCTAGATAGTTCTTTTTGACTTAAACTTAAGTTAAATGCTTTGGTTGCTGCAAGTGTAAGTGCAGCAAAACTACTAGCACTAGAAGCAAGACCAGCTGCTGTTGGTACGTTATTTATAGATTTTACTTCAACAAATTTATTAATATTATATTTTTCTCTAATTAAGTTTAAATGTTTAATAACTCTAATACTTGCTTTATCATCTTTAACACCATTGATATAAACAACATCTTCTTTTAAGTTATTATTTACGATAACTTCGGTATCAGTATATAACTTATCAACAGTAAAACTTAAACTTGCTTGATAAGGAAGTCTAAGCTTTTCGTCTTTTTTACCCCAATATTTAATTAATGCAAAATTTACATAAGCACGTGCTTTCATTATAATTCTCCTAGTGGATATAGCCATACGCTAATATTTTCTTTTTTAAAATTTCCAATTATCTTTTTAGCATCTTCTAAATTTTTTGTTATTCCAATAATACAACCACCCATACCTCCACCAGTAAGTTTAGCTCCTAAAGCACCATATGATTTAGCATTAGCAATAGTTTTTTCTAATGTATCATTAGAAACTCCTAATTTTTCTAGTAGAGTTTGGTTTCTATTAATAAGTCTTGCTAGTTCAGACACATTATTGTTTTGTAAGTAGTCTATAGTTTTTAAAGTTATTTTATTAATTTCATCAAAAATAGTTTCAACTAACTTAGGATTTTTAAGTTTTAAATCAGAAACATGATTAACCGCAAGTTTAGTTTGACTCATCATCTTAGTATCAATTATTAATAAATAACCATTAAAGTTAATATCTAATATTTTAAAACCTTCGTTTCTAATAAACCAAATTGGTTTTTGATAGACGATTGTATGTATATCTAGGCCACTAGGATTATTGTGATAAATTTTTTCTGAATACATACTATATTTTATTAAATCATCATTACTTAATTTTTGTTCAAAAGCATCAAATATAGCTCTTGTTGTTGCAACCGATAAGGCCGCACTTGAGCCAAGACCTCTTTGTGGTTCAATATTTGATATTACTTTAAAATGAAGACCAAATTTAGGTTTTTTAAATAAATCAAGTAAAAAATATATTAACTGTTGCATTCCTAAAATAGTATTACTACCATCTTTTAAATAGCCATTGTGAAATCTTGATTCAATTGTTATATCATCATTAGTTTTATAAATTTCAACAGTTGTTTTAACACCATTGAACGGTAATGCAATCGCAGGTATGCCATAAACAACAGCATGTTCACCAACTAAAATTATTTTTGCACCACTTTCACCTTTACCTAAATACATAGTTACTCCTTAAATTATTATTGTTTTATTAAAGAACAATTATATTATACACGATTATGCTTCAAATAAAAACAGCACAACAGTGCTGCTATTTATTTTCAATAATTTTTTTACCATTTGAATAAAATAGTTCATCCAAATATTCTTTACTTACTTTATTTTTTAAATGCATATAAGCTTTTTTTAAGTTATTAGGTCTTTGTCTCAAATTATGCATATCACTAGCAATAATATCAATAACTTCGTTTTTCAACATTGCGTTAACTAATTTTTTAATATGTTTACTTCTTGGTTTAATAATACTGTTAGCATTAACTTGTATTATTGCTCCTAGTTTTTTCAATTGTTCTGCATATTCTAATGTCATATATGAATATCTTTCAATATGAGCAATTACTGGTGTTAAACCAAGCCCTCTTAAGTTAAAAAACACATCAACTAAATCATGATCTGTTGAATTACTAAACTCCATTAATATATATTTACTATTATTAAGAGTTAACTCTTCATAATCTGGTCTTAAATGTGGAACATATCTTACTTCAAAACCAAGATATAGATTAATATCTAAACCACTTTTTGCAATAGCATCTTTTAAATATAAAAAACCTGTCCGTTGCTCTGCTACACTTTTAGTTGTTGCCATTGACTGAACATGGGGTGTTGCTATAACATCTGTTATTCCGTCGTTAATCATAGTTTCAACCATTGCAATTGATTCTTCAATTGAAAATGAACCATCATCAACATCTGGTATTAAATGAGTATGAATATCAACTAATTTAATCTTCATAGTAATAATAGTTTTTACTCTTACCCTTAGCAACTTGTGTCATTATTACCCCGATTACATCTGCATCAATCTTTTTTAATTCATTAAATGACTCACGCACTTCTTTTTTTCTAGCGTGATTTTGTGCTATTACATAAATTAACCCATCCACAATTTTTGAAATGTAATAAGCATCAGAAACAACATAAGTTGGTGGTGTATCAAGTAAGATATAATCATATGATTCTTTTAACTCTTCTAACATGTTTTTTAATTTATCAGACATTAAAGCGTTAGTAATTGCTGTAATTTTTTTACCAGCAACAATATAATCAATACCTAAATTTTCATCTTCACTTATTATATCATTAAGCTTGCTTTCACCTAATAAATAATCGGTTAATCCAAATCCATTAGCAACACTAGCAATTCTATTAAGTTTAGGTCTTCTTAAATCAAGGTCAACAACTAACACTTTTTTACCTCTTTGTGCTAAAAGATAAGCAAGATTACTTAAGATTGTTGTTTTACCCTCTGATTGAACTGTTGAGGTTACTTGAATTGTTTTATATTTATTATCAACGTTTGCAAACTCTAAATTTAAAATTGTTTTTTGTAGATTTTCAGTTACATATGTTAAAGGCTCTTCTTTTGCTACAACATATGTATAATTTTCAACACGTTTCTTTTTAAACACTCTTTTATAACTATTTTTTGTAAACATTTTATTTCACCTCATATTCAGGTATTTCACCTAAAACTTGTACTTTTAATTCAGCTTCAATTTCTTCTTTTGTTTTATAACCCGCATTAATAAATTCAAAAGCAAAAACTAAAACTAAGCCTATAACTCCACCAAGAAGTATTCCAACAAACGTTGTTAAAATTTTGTTTGGTGAATGATATTTAGCTTCAGACACATATAAATATGAAAGATTACCTTTTAATGTTTTCTCCATATTATATACTTCAAGAGATGAAATTGATATTAATGAGTTAATAATTACTTCTACAGCCTCTTCAGCTAACTTTTCATCAGTAGAAATAAATGAAATTTGAATTAATAAACTTCCTGAATTATTTGAAACTGACATGTTATCTCTAACTTCGTTTAATGTTAAATTATAACCTCTTGCCTGTAATTCTTTTGCAGCCTCACTTGGGATAAGATCAATTTCAGTTAATAAATCCATTGTTGATTGAACTAACCTTTGTGATTCAACAGTACTAACTGCTCCATTTTCTCCTGCACTTACTTGAACCATAATTGCTCCGGTTGATTTATACTTAGGTGTTGCTATAAAAAAGGCATATGACCCTAAAATAAGCCCACCTAAAAGTGTTGTTACAACTAAAAACCAAAAATGTTTTTTTATTGTTTCGAAAATATCTTGTAAAGAAATTGTTCCCTCTTCTTCAATATATTCTGTATGTTCCATTTGTTTTCTCCTTTATAAATCTTTTAAATTAATTATATATTATATTTATTTTAACACATTTTTATTGTTTTATTACTTTTAAAGATAGCCAAACAATTATAAGTCCAACCAATCCACCACTAACGTCAATTAAAACATCAGTAATTAGTCCTGCTCGCCCAGGTACAAACAACTGAATTGTTTCATCAATTATAGCAACTAACATGATGTGAATAGTTGTTATAATAAATGGTTTATTTGTTTTTGTTTTACGGTAATAGTTAACAAAAACAATACTTAAAAACATAAATTGCATAAAATGAGCTAGTTTTCTAATAATGGTTTCAAACAAATTAATATCAATAATATTTTTAAAGATTGGATAAATTATATTAACAATAAAACCACTTTGCTCACTTGATATACTTGCTGGCATTAAAGAATTTAACCATATAAATAAATTAATGGCAATTCCTAAAATTAATAAAACAGTTTTTTTCATTTTAATCCGCCAAAGCGTCGATTTCTTTTATTGAATTCTTTTATAGCTTTAATTAAATCTTTTTCTTTAAAGCTGGGCCAATGCTTTTTGACAAAAACAAACTCTGCATAAGCACTTTGCCACAGTAAAAAGTTTGAAAGTCTTTTTTCTCCACTTGTTCTAATTAACAAATCAACATCTTGTTTAATATAGAAGTGTTTCCTAACTTCTTCTTCTTCAAAACTTTTAGCTTTACTAAAAGCATTAATTAATTCATCTTTAGCTCCATAGTCAAGTGCAATTTGTAAAACCATTCCTTTGTTATCTTTTGTAGATTCTTCTAATTCTTTTATTGCTTTTAAAGTCGAATTAGGAATACGATCTTTTCTTCCTAAAACTTTTATTTTATATTTTATTTCATGAAGACGATGGCGATTTTTTTCTAAGTATTCTAAAGGCTTTTCCATTAAATAATTTACTTCTTCTTTTGGTCTTGACCAATTTTCTGTACTAAAAGCATAAACTGT
>Ga0209075_1001481_pt1 | contig 22057 bp, 12 predicted proteins | sample Stecom2011_FD_187523 | JGI IMG/M metagenome (GOLD analysis project Ga0209075, IMG submission 187523) | Agricultural soil microbial communities from Utah to study Nitrogen management - Steer compost 2011 (SPAdes) (version 2) | ecosystem: Environmental > Terrestrial > Soil > Agricultural land...
CACAATGGCGAATGTATTCTACGGTCAGTCCGGTGGCGTTACCGCGGTTATTAACGCGACCGCCGCAGGGATCATCGAGACTGCGCGCCAGCACCCCACCGTGTTTAACAAAGTGTACGCCGGCCGCGACGGCATCTTAGGTGCACTGCACGAGAACCTTGTCGACATCAGCCAAGAGTCAGAGGAGACGCTGGAGTCGTTACTGCACACCCCCGGCGGCGCATTTGGCTCGTGCCGGCACAAATTGCAAAACCCTAACGTCAACCACGATGAGTACCAGCGTTTGATCGAGGTGTTTCGCGCCCATGACATTCGCTACTTTTTTTACAACGGTGGCGGCGACTCGCAAGACACCACCCGCAAACTGGCCCAAGTGGCCGAGCTGGTGGGCTACGACTTGACCTGCATCGGGGTGCCCAAAACCATCGATAACGACCTGCCGGCCACCGACAACAGCCCCGGTTTTGGCTCGGTGGCCAAGTACGTCGCGGTATCGGCCCTTGAGGCCTCTTTTGACATTGCCTCGATGCACAAGACCTCGACCAAAGTGTTTGTCATGGAGGTTATGGGGCGCCGCTCGGGCTGGATTGCCGCCGCCGCGAGTTTGGCCTGCGACGAGCGCGAGCTGGGCCCTGATATTATTTTAGTGCCCGAGATCAGCTTTGATCGAGAGGCTTTTTTAGAGCGGGTCAAACAAACCGTGGCAAAAAAAGGCTTTTGTGTCGTGGTCGCCGCCGAGGGTATTCGCCAACCCAGCGCAGAGCTGCTCGCCTCGACCGACAACCAAGATCCGTTTGGCCACGCTCAGTTTGGTGGGGTGGCGCCGCTGTTGGTGGACTTTATCAAACAGCGCTTTAACTATAAGTGTCACTGGAGTGTTTGTGATTATCTGCAACGGGCCGCGCGCCACCTGGCATCGCAAACCGATGTCGAGCAATCCTACGCCGTGGGCAAAGCCGCGGTGGAGTACGCGGTCGCCGGGCTGCAATCGGTGATGCCCGCCATTGTCCGGCTGCAATCGGTGCCCTACCAGTGGCAAATCAAACCGGTGCACATCTCTGAGGTGGCCCGCGGTGAAAAAAACATGCCGCGCCACTTTATGAGCAAAGACGGCTTTAGCGTCACCCAAGCGGGGCGCGACTACTTTGCCCCACTGATAGCCGGCGAGGCCTACCCGCCGTATCGCAACGGCTTGCCCGATTACCGCAAGTGCCGCAATCAGTTATTGCCGCGCAAATTACCAGAGTACTTTGGCCGCAAAGACGGCGTAACCCAAAAAGAGCCAGCCTAAGGCGCCTAGAGCTTAAGTTTAAAAACCAAATTTAGCGCCGCTAAACCACAGTGAACTTACGATTTACCAAGGAACATCGTCATGACTGATATCGCGAGCCTACTCGGCGATCAGGCCGAGCTGTTGCTCGGCCATAAGTGCCAAACTATCCCAGCTAACACGCTGATCAACCCGAGCCCTGATTACGTTAGCAACACCTTTAGCGCCACGGATCGGTCGCCCCAAGTACTGCGTAATTTTCAAAGCATTTTAAACTCCGGACGACTGGGCGGCACCGGCTATATGTCCATCTTGCCGGTGGATCAGGGCATAGAGCACTCGGCCGCGGCAAGCTTTGCCCCAAACCCGGCCTACTTTGACCCTAAAAACATCGTCGAGCTGGCCCTTGAGGGCGGCTGTAACGCGGTCGCCTCGACCCTTGGCGTACTGGGTGCAGTGTCGCGCCAATACGCCCACAGAATCCCATTTGTGGTTAAACTCAACCACAACGACGCCTTAATTCACCCCACCGGTTACGACCAAAGAATGTTTGGCAGCGTGCGCCAAGCCTACGACATGGGCGCCGCAGCTGTGGGTGCCACGGTTTATTTTGGCGCCGAGACCTCACGCCGGCAGTTAGAGGAGGTATCCGCCGCCTTTGCCGAGGCACACAAACTCGGCATGGTCACCATCCTCTGGTGTTATCTGCGCAACAGCGCCTTTAAAACCGACAGCGATGACTACCATGTATCGGCCGATTTAACAGGTCAGGCCAATTACCTGGGCGTTACCATCGAGGCCGACATCATCAAACAAAAAATGCCCGAAACCAACGGGGGTTTTAAAGCCGTCAAGGTGGGCAAAACCCACGAGCGGGTGTACAGCACACTGAGCTCGGACCACCCCATTGATTTAACCCGCTACCAAGTGGCCAACTGCTACATGGGCCGCATCGGTTTAATCAACTCGGGCGGCCCCTCTGGCAGCAACGATTTAACCCAAGCGGTGCGCACCGCCGTTATCAACAAACGCGCCGGCGGCATGGGTTTAATCAGTGGCCGCAAAGCGTTTCAAAAGCCTTTCGCCGAAGGTGTGCAGTTGTTGCACTCTATTCAGGACGTTTATCTGGATGCATCGGTCGATCTGGCTTAAGCCGCGTTGTAAGGCATAGATGATGGCCACCTGCGCCAACCTAATGGCACCCACAAGGTGCTAACACAGTGGCTGCCCCTTGCCACACCAGCGCAAAGGGCGGCCACACTTTTTTTATTTTTAGCGCCATTTAATGATTACCCAGCACGTCTTGATAAGAGTCCTGCGGTTGCACCACCCAACAGGTATGACCAATAAAGCAACAAGGTAAAGCCAAATGTTGAAACTTGGCGTCATGTGTGTAAACATCTGACAAAACTGGTAATACCAAACAAATTTCTAATAAACTATAAAAACGGAGTATACCCATGCCGAAGTATCGCTTACTCTCAGCGCTGATCGCTATGGCTGCAACCGGCCAGCTGCAAGCGCAAGAAGCGGCCCAGCCAGAGCCCGCCTTAGAGGAGGTCATCGTCCAGGGGGTTCGCCAAGCCGAACTTAACGCTCGCGAGCGCGAACGCAACAAAGATGCCTTCAGCTCTATCATCGCCACCGACGACGTAGGTAACTTTGCCGACCAAAACGTGGCCGAATCCCTGCAACGTTTACCCGGCATTACCCTGCAAAAATCCGAGGGTGAGGGTAAGTTTGTCACCGTACGCGGGCTTGGCCCCGGCTTTGTCACCGTCAGCATGAACGGCAACGAGCTGGCCTCGGCCGGGGAAGACAGCCGAGCTTTTGCGCTGGATGCGCTGCCGGCCGATATGCTCGGCTCCATTGAGGTGATTAAAGCGCTAACCCCCGATATGGATCTAAACTCCATCGGCGGTACCGTCAACGTTAATACGGTGTCGGCGTTTGACCGCAAAGGCGACAGCTTAAAAGTCAAAGCGCAAGGTAACTATCAGTCGTATAAAGAGGATTTTAACCCCAAGGTTGCCATTAACGGCACCCACTTATTTGCCGACAACACCATCGGTGTGGGCTACTCGGCCTCTTACGAGAACCGCTCCAACGTCGTCTACCAGGTGCAGCACCATTCAAGCTTGTTGCCCCGTTATATAACCCCCGATGTCGCCACACTGCCTGACGAGTATCAGGGCGATCCGATGCTGATCCCGTTTCGTTATGAGGCGCGGCAAGAGGATTATGATCGCACCCGCACCACCGGCTCTCTCGATTTAGGTTGGCGGCCAAACGAAAACTCTGAGTATTACGCAAAAGCCAGTTACAACAAATACAACGACCTCGAGCTGACCCTGCGCGAGTATTATCGGTTTGGCCAAGCGGGCAATGGCGACGTGGTTTACCTCGACAACAGCAATGGTTTATTTGGCTTGGTAAAAACCGACTTACAGCAACAGTTTTTTATCCAAGATGGCACCTCTGAGACCACCGCGTTCTCGCTCGGCGGTGAAAACCACCTTGGTCAAGATTGGACCCTCGATTACAACTACGCCTACTCCATTGGCGAGTGGACTAAGCCCAACGGCAGCCGGGTACAGTTTCGCACCCGCAACCTGCCCATGCTAGGCGTGGCCGGCCCGGGTTACCTTCACGGCGAGGTGGTCTCTCCCGATGTGCTCGAAAAGCTCAGTGGCTCGAGCCGACTGCCCAACACAGGCGGTTACGGCGGGCTGAACGGTTACCGTGACGGCGAGCGCCGCCAGGCGAACTTTTTGTACGACAATATTTTTATTGAAGACAGTTTTCGCGAAGACACCATCAACCAGTTCAATATCAACTTACAAAAAGATTTTGCCGACCACGACTTTATTAACTACGTAAAATCCGGCTTTACCGTTAAGCAGCGGGACCGGTTCCGTGATAAAGACCGCTGGAGCGTGATCCCCGGCGATTACACCAACGGCTGTGAAGGTGACGCTGAGTGTTTGCAGTTTGCCGGCGCACGTTTGGGCGATTTTGCAACCTTTTACCCCGATCACCCAGACATACAGCATGAGTTTATTACCTACGAGGACGCCAAGCACTTATTGGAGGTGACCACCCCGATCGCGAAATTCACCGATCCGATGCGCACCGGCCAAGACAGTGTAAAAGACGACTACACGCTGGTAGAAGACACCGCTGCGGCCTATGTCATGGCAGAGTTTCAGTTAAGTGAAAAATCCTCTTTAATTGCCGGCGTGCGCTGGGAGAAAACCGATTTCTCCTCCACCGGTAACTTGTCCATTCGCAACGACCGCTTCGAGGTGGCTAACGAGGCGGCGGTGTTGGATATTGCGGTCCCCATGGAAGGCGCCAAGAGCGCTTACGATGACTTTTTTCCGAGCCTGCACTATCGCTACGAGCCGCGCGAGGACGTGTTAGTGCGCGCCTCTGTGTGGACCAGCTTTACCCGCCCGTCGTTTAACGAGGCGCGCGCTTTTGCTAGTTTCTCGGGCCGTGTCGAGGTGTGTAACGATGTCGAGGACAGCCCTTATTACGGTCAGTGCAGCGATAAACCAACCGACATAGGCGCCCAGTCGATGGCCGATTTATCGGCCGAGTCGGAGAACTTTTACGTCAGCCCTAACAACGTGATCAACTTGGGTAACCCCACGTTAACCGCCATGAAGTCGGTTAACGTGGACACCTCGATCACTTGGTACGCAAGCAAAGATTTGTACCTGCAAGCGGCTTTATTCTACAAAGATATCTCCGATTTTATTGTCGATGTCAGCGGTGTTGCCAGCTCGTTTGAAGATATGCCGGTGCACATTCCGGTGGATCAGATCAGCGAGTTTTACTTCCCCGAGGGCCAGGTGTACAACGACGTCAACCTGACCACCAATGGCGATCAGGCTAAGGTTTACGGCGTCGAGTTGTCTTACTCACAGTACTTTAACACGGGTCTGTTTGTGCAAAGCAATATGACCTTGATCGACAGTACCGCCAGTGTCGGCGACACCATCCGCACCGACAGCATCCAGTTGCCCGAGCAAGCAGACACCACCGTTAACCTAACCGTTGGCTGGGAGAACGAGCTGGTATCAATGCGTGTCATCAGCCATTACCGCAGCAAGGTGCTGGAGCGTATTGGCTCTTGCTCGCAGGCGGATCTCGAGGCCGATGCCGCAGCCGGTGGGCCACCAGTACACTGCAGTAAGTGGGCCGACATCTACGAAGACGACACCTTCGGTTTGGACTTTAAAGCCACTTACCAATTTAACGACGACCTGCAGTTTTACTTTGATGCCATCAACCTGACCAAAGACAAAAGCTTTAAGTACTTTCAGGGCAACCAGTACTCTCGCGGCAACATGATGTTTGAGTCAGAGGACTACGGCACCTCTTTTCAGGTGGGTTTAAATTACCGCTTTATGTAACGCAATTACACAATAGTCATGGCGCCAGTTATTGGCGCCCACCAAAGAATCTACAATAACGAAGGTATATCACTATGAACTCTAAGCTTATCAATACTAAGCTAACGCTGCTCAGCTCCCTTATCCTTGCCGGCGGTTTACTGGCCGGTTGCGGCAGCGAGCCCGACTCCAGCGCGCCGGACATTATCATCAATATCGAAAACCCCAATGGCGGTGGCAATGACAACCCAGGTGGCGGCGACAACCTGCCCGACATCAGCAACACCAGCCTGCCCGTTATTGAAACCTTTAGCGCCAGCGATACCATTGGTTTTTTCAGTGCCGATTACAAAGCCCTTGCCAGTGACGCTGACGAGAGTTTTTACTACACCATGGCCGGTGTTTATATGGCCGATGGCAGCGTTGACGACAATGGTGGCAACTGGATTACCGCCGACGCCGATCAAAAACTGCGCGTCGGTGATGCGCGCTTTACCATTGGGCAAACCGTATCGGCGCTAGCCGGTGATGTTGAAGACCCACGCAAAAACTCCACCCCAGGCGATGGCCTTGACCAAGGCATCAGTTGGGGCGAGCTGGATCTGAGTGAAGATTACAAAGTCTCTTTCTGTGTCGTCGCGGTACCCGCCACGGCCAGCTCCAGCGACTTCCAAATTTATGTCGACAACAACACCACCAGTGAGGCCAGCTCAATTCACGGGGGCGGCAACGTCGGCTCGCGTATTTTTAACCAACCGGTCAATACGTTAGTGCCCGGTCAGCGCGTCGAGATCAATATCCCAGGCGACACCACCGTAGAGTCAAACGGTGCGCTGGTGGCCTCTAAGCCCACCTTAGTAGGCACCGAAAACTCGTTCTTCTCGCTGCGAGTGACCAGTGGCGGCTGGACTGTGATCGACGATTTACTGATTGAGCTGCAAAGCGATGCGGGCAATAACCCGCAACCCGATTGCGCCACAAAAGACTCTAACTACACCTTAGTTAACCCCGCCAGTGGCGGTGACGACACCAACGCACCCGAGCCCGAAGCTAAAGGCACACCCTTTAAAGGTCTACCGTTAATTGTCGATTTGTCGGGCGACTCGGATGCGCTGTTTGGTGAAGCCGAAGGCACTGACTTTTTAACCATCTCACACGATCGCACTGCCCCCTTCTACCGAGCCACCAGTGGCAGCAGTCGGATCAGTGTCGCCGATAATGCGCTGAGCATGAACAACGCCCGTCTCACCATTGGCGATACCGGTGTGCCCAGTGCCGATGGTGTTGCGCCCTCTGGCGATATGAACTTTACCGCGCCTTACAAGATCAGCATGACCATCACCGATTTTGCCAGCGCCGATACGGCCGATCCAGGTAAGTTTCAGGTGTACATCGACAACAACACCACCGGATCGAGCAACTCTATCCACGGCGGAGATTCTAAGTTTATCGAAATCACCCCGGATGATATTGCCTCACTGCCTCACACGCTGGTGTTAGAGCCCGAGTTTGGTACCGCGCACTCGTTCATACAGTTGCGCGCCGACAGCCGCGTTAGCAACATAACCCTTAAAGACATCAACATTGAATACACCGACGGCGCCCCTGGCGCAGATGCCGAGTGGGCCGCTAACAGCTTAGACTTGGTGGGCCCATCTGACCTACCGGTGGTGGGTGAGATTACCGACAACACAGCATTCTCCGTCACCTTAAATGCCACTGGCGGCAATATGTCCTCGTCCAAGCAAAGCTTGTTTTTTGCCAGCCAAAAAATTGATCTGAGCGATTTTATGTTTACCGCTCAGATCAGCTCTGTTAGCGGAGCCGATGTTGGCGCGGGCAACGCCTATCGCTTTGGCATTATGGCAATGGAGCACATGGACCCAGTGGCCGATTTTGCCGAGCTGCCTGGTTGGGCCGATGCCGGTTTTTACGTCGACGGTGACCCCGCCAGCCTAACTGGCTCGCGCGCGCAAATGAAAGCCAATGGCAGTCGTTCACGCTCGGACATCTCGGAGCTAGAGGTAGGCGATTACGTGCGCATTGAGATTTACGATGACGGAGACGACAAGCGGGTTAAGCGTTACTTCTCTAAGGATGGTATCGATTTTATTCAGGCCAACAGCACCACAGACTTTGCTGCAACACCTGACAGTGATACCTGGTACGTGGGCCTTTACGCCGCACCGGGCGAAAACAACATCACCGTTACCTTTGACAACATCAGCATTGAGCCGCTGGCCCCATAAGTGAAATCGCGGCGGCGCTAGGGTAGCGCCGCCGATAACACAAACCCAACAGCCAACAATGCGTGTAGCAACTAGAGAGAACCCCATGAAAGCAGTCAGTTTTTCTAGCATTCTGGCACTGGCCGCCACTTTAACCGCCTGTGGCGGCTCGAGCGGCCCTGCTGGCGGCGAAGTTACCCGGCCAGAGAGCTCCTCCTCATCGAGCAGCAAGGTTAGCTCCAGTGCCTCGAGTGCAAGCTCGTCCAGCTCGGTATCCAGCCACTGCCAACAAATGAACACCGTCGTCGGTTTTGCCAGTTTAGGCGGCGGCACCACAGGTGGCGCCGGCGGCGACACGGTAACCGTTACCACAGGCACAGAGCTAGTGGCGGCACTGGCCAACAAAGGCAGCAACCCGCTGACGATTTTTGTCGCCGGCACCATCACCCCCGAGAACTCTAACGTGAGCAAGTTTGACGTTAAAGACATGTCGGACGTGTCGATCATTGGCGTTGCCGACAAAGGCTTGCTAGATGGCATTGGTATTAAAGTTTACAAAGCAAACAACGTAATTATCCGCAACCTCACCATTCGCTATGTCGCGATCGGCGAGATGGACGGTATTAGTTTAGAGGGCCCGGCAAGCAATATTTGGGTCGACCATAACGAGATTTACAACGAGCTAGACTCGCACAAAGATTATTACGACGAGCTGGTCAGCGGTAAACGCGATATCGACAATATCACCATCTCGTACAACTACTTGCACGACAGCTGGAAGACCTCTTTATGGGGCAGCAGCGATAACGACAACAGTCACCGACGCATTACCTTCTATGCCAACCACTGGGAGAACGCCAACTCACGTATGCCGCTGTTCCGTTTTGGTGAGGCGCACATGCTAAACAATTACTACAACAACATTACCTCTACTGCGGTTAACTCGCGCATGGGCGCAACCATCCGAGTCGAAGGCACCGTATTTGAAAATGTAAAAAACCCCATCGTGAGCTTTTACTCGGCCGAGGTAGGCTATTGGGATCTGCTGGATAACGTCTACGACAACATCAGCTGGAGCAGCCCCGCCGATGGCGATTTAATAGCAGGACCTGGCAGCAACCTAACCTCTACGAGAAGTTACACACCGCCTTACCAGTACACCGCCATGGCCGGCTCTGAGACCAAAGCCCACGTCACCACTTACGCCGGCAGCGGAATCATTAACGAATGCCTGCCAACCCCGTAACCTCCTCCAGCTAACATTTTAGCTGATGCTTTCGGGCCCTACGGGGCCCGTTTTTTTGCCTTTTTGTGGCCACTGTAAAAATTACAAATGCTGCACACCAAGCTACACCAACACATCCCGCTTGCCCCGCTCCAGAGCGACCTAGAAAACTGTAAGCCGTTGATAACAAAGGCTATTTAGTTGTTGGCACGCTTCACGCAATACAGACACTAACTCAGTAGCATGCTTTTAAGCACAGCCTGTAACCGTAAGAGCGTATGGAGCCTATGAGCCACAACACAGTCGCAACCGTTTAAGCAAACCCTCGTTGGGCCGAGCATCGGCCCCTTTTTATTCCCCCCGATGAGAGCCGCGTCCGTGGCTTACATCAACCCTCCCCCGTTGAGCCGCTTTTGCGGCTCTTTTTTTTGCCAAAATAAAACCGGTAAAATTCCATAACCCACCTACAGACATGCAAAAGTGAGAATAAAAATACAACCGTTATGAGCGGTATAACTTGATCATTGTTCGGCCGTTTACAGTGATTAACGTTAGCTCTAACAAGGTTCCGCCCAGCGAGCCGACGTAAATATTATTGGCCAACCAAAAACACGCACTGATTAAAAACGCCAAGCGCATGCCAATGCCGCGCAAACAAAACAGCGCGTAAGTGCCGATACACGAACCAATCACCGGCAACATATCTTGCCAGATCGTGGTTAAGTACAGCCCCCAAAAAAAACTCACGGCAATAAACAACCAAGCCACAATGGTAGACTTAGTGCGCAGTGATAAACCGGTACGTATCACCGATAAAACCGAGCTGAACAAAGCCGTGGTGGCCCCTAAAAGAGCAAAGTGAATGCAGTTGTTGGTTTGCAACACAAACAGCGATATTTTAAGCCGTTTATCGTCGCGCTGATAAAAACAATAAATACCCAGGCAATAACTGAGCAGCCCAAAAAATTGCGCTAACGGGTTGTCGAACATGGAAAATCCTAAGGTAAAAAAACGGCGTAACAGGTGGGCATTTAGCCGATGATTTTATCACACAAGACCGCGCCACGGCAGCGCAAAGCGACAAACAAAAGATCGATACAAGGCAGGTTTTATCTCACTCAGTTACAGCGCTGTAAACTGACACATAAACATCAGGTAATAAATCTTACGTGGCTTTGATCCAGCGGCCACCGTGTTTGATTACGCGAAACTTGGCCCAGTGGCGAAACTCCTCAACCCGACATAAACCCGTCTGGTGAACACAGTCACCGGCGACGGCGCGATACGTTAAGCGCCCTTGCGGGTTGTCGACGTCGGCATCGGCCAACTCAAACACTTGCCGCACACACCAGCGGTCGCCCGTCTCGCCGTTGCTGTAATAGTAATCACGGGCCAACTGCACACTGTGTTGCTCGGCGGCTCGGGCATGTTGCCAAGCGCGCTCAAACAACTGCGCCAGCTCCTCGGAGCTGATATCCACGTAAGTGTCCAAAGCGTGTATCGCGGCCGATAGATCCTCGTGCGACAACGCCAAATGCGGCTGGGTGGGCTCGGCTTGCGTCGACCTCATTAACGCTAAAGGATAGCGGCGCCAGTGAAACAGACTGTTAAACAATACCGCGACTATGACGATAGCCGCCAAATTGAGTAAGACCGGTGTCAGCAAATAACCATAACCTAAACTGTGCACCGACGGCCCACCAATCACAGCCGCCAGTGCGGTGGCGCCACCGGGCGGGTGAATGCAGCGCAAATACGCCATCGCCCCCACCGACAAACCCACCGCCACCGCCGCCGAGCACCAACTGTTGCCCAGCCACAAATGACAACTGACGCCGATAAACCCAGACACACTGTGCCCGACAATGACCGGCCAAGGTTGCGATAAAGTACCGTGCGGAATGGCAAACAACAGCACCGCCGAGGCACCCATAGAGGCCACCATTAACCCCGCCGCCATGCCCTCGAGATACCAGTGCGACAAACCATACACGGCCGCGATACCCAAGCCGCCCCCAAGCGCCGAGATCCACTTCTCGCGATGGCTGGTGGTGTTGGACTCAACCCCCAATAGCGCAACGCACACTTGCCACCAGCTCTTCACTCTCGCTATCCTCTATTGCACTGGTTTACTTGGCGCCGTCGTGCCAGCCACACCGGCATTAATGCGGCACAGTACATTTTGCCTATGCAAAAAGGCTGCAATCATAGTGACCTGAACCACAAGGGGCAAGGGTGATCAAACACCAGCGCACAAACGCCACACAGTTATTAGAGTAAACTGCACCTTTGTGGCGCAACCTAAAGCGCCATCACGCACCCACATCAATCGAGGAAAGCAACCGTATGCCTATCGCTGCTCGCCATTTACCACAAGCAACAGCCCGTCTGTCTTGGCCACTGACTCTCGCGGCCATCGCTGTCGTTGTTATTATGTCGCTCACACCGCACGCTTACGCTGATGCGGTGTATCAGCTGGATTATTACGTGGACTTAAGCCGCGATGACGAATACGCCTTTACCCGCATCGAGTTGAGCGATAACAGCGGTCTTACCGAGCTGGATTTTAACCTGAATAAGCAGTACCACAGCGATGTCAAAGCCAGCGGCAGCTTAACCGTAAAAGATGGCCGCGGGGTATGGCAGCCGCCTAAAAAAGACGCTTGGTTAAGCCTTAAGGTAAAGCTCAACCATAAACGCGGCGGTGGCGGTTACGACTCGTTACGACAAGCGGATTTTGCGATTTTTCGCGGTGACAAACTCATACCAGCGGCTAAAGTCAGTGGCCGTAAAGGCATCGAAAGTCACGCCACTTTGCATTTTACCTTGCCCGAGGGCTGGACCAGCGTTAACAGTGGCTGGGAGAAAACCGAGCCCACGCGCTTTTTGATCGACAACCCCAGACGCCGCTTTGACCGACCCACAGGTTGGTTTATTGCCGGCAAATTAGGCACCCGGCGCGAGCGTTTACCCGACACCCATATCGCCATCAGTGGCCCCGCCGGCGAAAGCATTCGGCGTATGGACGTGTTGAGTTTTGTGATGTTTAACTGGCCCACCCTACAGCAGGTGGTGGGTAAAACGCCGCCTAAGATATTAATGGTGATGGCCGGCGACCCTATGTGGCGCGGCGGTTTATCTGGGCCAAACTCGCTGTTCTTGCACAGCGAACGCCCCATCGTCAGTGAAAACGGCACCAGCACGGTACTGCACGAGCTGATGCACACCATCACCGGCATCCACGGCACAAAGGGTGACAACTGGATCGCCGAGGGCATTGCCGAGTATTACTCTTACACCATTTTGCACCGCGCCGGCGGCATGACCGATGAGCGTTTAGAGTATGTTAAACAGTGGCTTGATAACTGGAGCAAAGACATTAAAACCCTGCGCGGCGTGTCCTCTAAGGGTCAACGTACCGCTCGCGCCACTTTGCTGCTGGGCGAGCTAGACGCCGAGATAAACCAACTTACCGATGGTAAAAAAAGCTTGGACCACGCGGTGCGCGCTATGATGAAGCTGCGCTATGTGAGCTTAGAGCAGTTGCGCGAGATTGTAGCCGATCTCACCGGACAACCCTCTAAGGTACTGCAAAGCCCACTGTTAAACGATTTTGCCGATTAAGCTTTGTGCCAAGGCGCCCTGGGGCTGTTGCTTTGCGCAAGTTGCGCTGCAGCGGCTGCAGCAGCGGCGCTATTGCCCGGGCAGAGATAACTGGCGGGTTTGACCAATAGGTTAAGAATCGTCATGAGCCACCGCTTAGGCGCATTTTTTGCGTAATATACAACCCTCAGCACCTAGCCAAATACAGATAAAACCAAAACGGCCACTACGATTAAGAGAGCACAGCATGATTACTCACGAGCCAAACCCGCGTTACCTTGCGGCCCCCGAGCGCTACCAAACCATGACCTACCCACGCTGTGGTAACAGCGGTTTACGCCTGCCGCAGTTGTCGTTGGGGTTATGGCAAAACTTTGGCGCTGTCGACTCACTGGCCAATGCCCGCGCGATGGTGCATCGCGCTTTTGACTTGGGCATTAATCATTTTGATTTGGCCAATAATTATGGTCCCAATTACGGCTCGGCCGAGTCTACCTTTGGCCAAATAATGGCCGAGGGTTTGGCGCACTATCGCGACGAGATGATTATCTCCAGCAAAGCCGGTTACGATATGTGGCCCGGCCCCCACGGTATTGGCGGCTCGCGCAAGCACCTTATCAGCAGCTGTGATCAAAGTTTAAAACGCTGCGGCGTCGAGTACTTTGATATTTTTTACTCCCACTGCTTTGACCCAGAAACACCGCTAGAAGAAACCATGCAAGCACTGGATTATATTGTCCGCAGCGGCCGCGCTTTGTACGTCGGCGTGTCGAGCTATGAGCCGGAGCAAACCCGCAAAGCGGCGGCTATCCTTAAAGAGCTGGGCACACCCTTATTGATTCATCAGCCGCGTTACAATTTATTGGATCGCACCATTGAGTCGGGCCTAACCGAGGCGCTAGACGACGAAGGCATTGGCGCCATTGTGTTCTCGCCGCTGTCCCAGGGCATGCTGACCGATAAATATTTAACCGGTATCCCAAAGGATTCGCGCGCCGCGCGCAGCGAGCAGATCTACCTGAATAAAGACGACCTAACCGCGGCCACCCTTAAAAAAATTAACGCCTTAAACGAGGTTGCCCAAGCCCGTGGACAATCGCTGGCGCAAATGGCTTTGGCTTGGGTGCTGCACAACAACACCGTCACCAGTGCCATTATTGGTGCCAGCCGCGTGGCACAAATTGAAGACTCTGTAGCGGCTCTCAACAAGCTCGATTTTAGCGCCGCCGAGCTGCAAAACATCGACACTATCCTGGCTTAACAAAGCAAAGCCGCAACGTTTGATAAAACCTGCAGGCAAGCAAAAAAGGCGCTGAACATCAGCGCCTTTTTTGCTGTTTAACCCCTACCGGTCAGTACAAATAAACCGCACCACTGCCGTCGGCGGCGCCGTTTCCGGGCATCACGTTGGCATCAACACCCACTCCCGAGCCGTTTTCTTGGGGCGCGCCCACGGCAATAATGGAGCCGTCGGCGCTGATGCTTACCGCCTCGCCAAAACGGTCGCCGGCGGCGGTGTTTTTGGCTTTAAGGTAAAGTTCATTTTGCCAATGACCGTCAATATACTGGTACAAATAAGCCGCTCCGGCCAAAGCGGCTTTGCCGTTAGCGCTGTTAGCAAAAATACCACGACCGTCTCCGGCCTCGCTCGGATCACCAATCAACACTCGGCTGCCATCGCCGCTGATCGCAAGCGCCACACCGTAGGCTGTCCAGCGGTCAAGGTTGTCGCCATCGGTGGTTTGCTGCTGCGCAGAAAATGTCTGCGCCAAGCTCCACTGATCGACGTCCTGCTGATATAGGTAAACCTTGGGTGGTTCGAGGGCTTGGGTATCGACCCAGGCGCTGTCGTGATCCACCCCCACCAACAAATGGCGGCCATCGCGGCTAAGCAACACACGATTGCCAAAACGCTCACCAGCAAAAGCATCGGGGCCGCGCAGCTCGGTCTGTAGCTGCCAATCGTTAGCGCCCCGATCGTGGTATACCTGAGCGACACCGGCTTTAGCACCGCGCTCGTCTTCACCCGATGCGTTGCGCCCGCCCAAGGCTAAATAGCTGCCGGTATGATCCAAACTCACCGAGCTGACGGAGTTAAAGCGTTTTATCGGCGCCCCGTTTGCGGCCGCATCGTCGGTGCTATTAAGGCGGTACAACAACGCTTGGCCGTCTCGGTTGTTGCGTGGCAAAGACACCAGCGCCAAGGTGTTGCCGTCGCCACTTAAAGCCATATCACTGCCTAAACCCAACAGCCAAGTGTCATTCTCGCCTTGTTCGGCGCCGTTAATGGCATGGACTTGAGTCCATTGTTTGTCTTTAAACTGGTACACATACGCCGCCCCTACACGGCGGTCGGTTACGCCCTCGGCCCCGGAAGCAAAAGCATTGGGGGCGCTGATGGCCAGTGTATTGCCATCGGCGCTCAGGCTGACACGCTCGCCAAAACGGGCGTCGGCGGCGGCATTTGACAAGCTGATGCTCGCCTCGTGCTGCCAGCGGGATTCTTTTAAACGATAAACATACACCACACCACTGCAAGGTTCATCGAGCGTGCTTTGGCAGCTTTGTGGCGCACTGGCCGCCAGAGTTTTGCCGTCGTCGCTAAAGGCTAAGCCATAGCCTAAATTAAGGTTGTCGTCGCCCGCTTGGCGTTTCACATAGCCGATGGCTTGGTTAATACTGCTGTCGATCGACAATCGTTCCGAGTCCATGCAGCCCTCGTCGTTGCAGGCCTCTAGGTAGTACTCGGCGTTGAGCTGCTGATACAGTGTCGCGACGGTTTCGTAGCTCAGTTGACCCCCTGCCAGATCTGGCGCTATGGGGCTAAAGCCCGATTGACCGTCGCGGTTTTCATACAAGGTATAACGCAATGCATAGGGCACAGAGTCCCATTTAAAACCAATGCCCCGGGCAAAGCCGGTCTCGCTAAACTGTAAGCTGGGTTGCTCTTCGATGGGGCCGGTTTCAAACCTCGCCTGAATATGACAAGGCGCTTCGATGGCGGCGCTCTTGTAGCGGTTTTCTTTAATGATAGTGCCGCCACAGCCGGTCATATCCTGTAGCCGATAACCCAGCTTTGGCTCAGCGCTGATGTGCAACGAGGCGCCACGTGGCACGTCGGACTTAAGCGGCGTTATGGTGCCACCTTCGCCAGCGCTGGCGGTTACTTTGATCGTTTCCAGCGCCTCAACACTGTCGTCGCTTCCACAACCGATCAACAGTGCAACACTGACGCATAACAACGCCCAGCGCACAGGGCCGGTTACCATGCGATACTTCATACAAGCTCCCTATTGCGTAACATAAACATTTGTCAGCCAACAACCAACATCACGGAAGGTGAGTATAACGAAGTTGTCGCTGTATCGCTGCCAACGCTCAGCACAAATACACCCATTAACTGTTTTTCTGTCTGTGGTGTGGGCATTAGCGCGCAACTTAATAATTGCCAAAAAAAGCGCCGCAATTTACCCCGCTTGTGGGGCAGCTGCATTATTGATGAGCCGAGCAACAGGAGGCGTCATCCAAACCATGGCTAAATTGCGGTACACTTAGACCACAGAGCGCCGCTGTTAATAGCTGGGCTGCTCACCCGTAACAACACCCACTGCCCTAGTCACCGCCACTTTTGGCGCTAGCGAGTAAGGAACAAAAATCAATGCCGCAAAACCAACCCTATCAGCAAGCACACCGTCAAGCGGGTCGCTACAAAACCATCGATGCGATTGTCTCACCCAAAGAGCAACTGAATATTTTATCAAAAACCGAGGCGTCCAAATTATTGGATATCAGCCAAAGTGGTCTGTACAAACAGTTTCGCAGCTGCGCACTGGCGGTACTCAATTGCGACAACTCCCTCGATGATGGTAAAGAGCTGCTGGAGCGCTACCCGCACTTTGACATTTCGGTGATTCAAGAAGAGCGCGGCATCAAGCTGGACGTGCGCGGTGCACCGGCAAGTGCTTTTGTCGATGGCAAAATGATCCATGGCGTGAGCGAGCATTTATTTGCCGTGTTGCGCGATATTATTTTTGCCGCAGGCGGCAGCCGTTTGGCCGAGCTTAAAACATCGGGCAACGGTCAAGACATTTGCTCTGAGTCTTGCACCGACGCGGTGTTTCATATGCTGCGCAACGCCAATATCATTCGCCCCAACGTCGACCCCAATATCATCGTTTGTTGGGGCGGGCACTCAATCAGTGTGGCCGAGTACGATTACAGTAAAAAAGTCGGTTACGAGATGGGCCTGCGGGGCATGGATATCTGTACCGGCTGTGGCCCGGGCGCCATGAAAGGCCCAATGAAAGGCGCCACCATTGGCCACGCAAAACAACGTTTAAATCGGGGCCGTTATATCGGTATTACCGAGCCGGGTATTATCGCCGCCGAAGCGCCTAACCCCATTGTTAACGAGCTGGCCATTATGCCCGACATCGAAAAACGGCTTGAGGCGTTTGTCCGTATCGGTCACGGTATTGTGGTTTTTCCGGGCGGGGCAGGCACCACCGAAGAGATCCTCTACCTGCTGGGTATACTGCTGCACCCAGATAACGCCAAATTACCGTTTCCTGTGGTTTTTACCGGCCCCGCAGCCAGTGCCGATTACTTTCAGCAGATCGATGCGTTTATTGCCACCACCCTAGGCGCCGAGGCGCAATCGCGCTATGAAATTATTATCGACGACCCCAAAGCGGTAGCGCGTAAGATGTTAGAAGGTATCACCGAGGTTCGCTCCTTTCGCAGAAGCACCGACGATGCCTACTACTTTAACTGGCAACTTAAAATCGATCCGCAGTTTCAGCTGCCGTTTGAGCCAACCCACAGCAATATGAGCAACCTTGAGCTACACCAAAACTTAGAGACCCATAAGCTCGCGGCCAACTTGCGCCGTGCGTTTTCGGGCATTGTGGCGGGCAACGTTAAAGACGAGGGCATACGCGCCATTGAAAAACACGGTTTATTTGAGATGTGCGGCGATCGGGCCATTATGCAGCCGGTTGATGAACTGCTGCAGGCGTTTCAAAGTCAGGGCCGGATGAAATTGCCCGGCAACAGCTACGAGCCCTGCTACCGAATTGCCCATTAACAAAAAGCACGGCAACAAGGTTAAATTATAGCCAGGTCGATACGAACGCATCGACTTTGGTGAGACAAGGCCCACCTAGGTGGGCCTTTTTTGCCTGCGGTGTGTCAGGTTAATCACCGGGCAAGGGCGGTTGCCGTTTGGCTTTGGCTAAGCGCACTGCAGCTCAGTAACCCAGCTAAGCCTCCATCTGCCGCACCACGGCGGCCCTAACGCAGCGCAACACGCCATATTGGTAAGCGCCATCTAGAGCGTCAAATACAGGTTTTAATTTAAAAGGCTCATCATCGTGGGCCAGCATGACATCCACAATCGTGTCCAGCTCTTGCTGAGACAGCTCGAGCACCTCGTTAACCTCTATCTGACCCTGCTCAATCAGACCCGCCAAATGGGTGTAAACCGTGGTCTCGGTCAGTTCGCGCTGACGTGCAATGGCCGCGATATCCATACCCGCCTTAAATAGGGCAAAGGTTTCATGCTCGGTGGCGCGAATGTTTTCGGGGCTGCTGGCGTAATCGGCCAAGCTTTCCACATGGGCGGTTACCGCCGCAACAAACACTTCGCCGTAATGCTCCAGCTTATTGACACCGATACCGGAGATCCGCCCCAAGGCCTCTAGGGTTTGCGGCTGATAACTGACGATCTCCATTAATGTGGCATCGTGAAAAATCATATAGGGTGGAATATCTTGCTCGGTGGCCAGACGTTTGCGCAGCTCGCGCAATGACTCCCACAACACTTTATCCGGCCCGCCCAGCGCAGCGCCCGCATTGCTGCGTGATCTTTTACCAGGCGCGGTGGTTTTAATGTCTTTTCTCAGCTCGATACTCTGCTCGCCTTTAAGCAGTCCACGGCATTTTTCAGTCAGCTGTAAACCGCCGTAACCGGCAACGTCAACCTCCATAATGCCCCGTGCCGCTAACTGGCGAAACACCGAGCGCCACTGGTTAACATCCAGCTCGGTGCCAATACCAAAGGTGCTGAGTTTGTCGTGGCCAAATTGTTGCACGCGGCTGTTGGCCTTACCCAGCAACACATCGATTAAGTAATTGACCCCAAAGCGCTGACCGGTGCGGTAACAACAGCTCAATGCTTTTTGCGTAACCACGGTGCCATCAAAGGTTTCTGGTGGGGTGAGGCAACTGTCGCAGTTGTTGCACGGCGGGTGGTCGTGCTCGCCAAAGTAAGCCAGCAGCGCTTGGCGCCGGCAACTGGTGATCTCGCACAAACCGAGCATGGCATCGAGCTTGTGGTTTTCGGTGCGCTTGTGATCTTCCGAGCCTTGGGATTGGCTCATCATCTTTTTTAGTTTGAGTACATCTTGTACACCATAGGCCATCCAAGCGGTGGCGCTTTGGCCATCGCGCCCGGCGCGCCCGGTTTCTTGATAGTAGGCCTCGATGCTTTTGGGCAAATCCAAATGCGCAACAAAACGCACATCGGGTTTATCGATACCCATACCAAAAGCAATCGTGGCGACGATGATGACACCGTCTTCGCGCAAAAAGCGTTCCTGATGGCTCTGCCGTGTGGCGGCCGGCAAACCGGCGTGATAAGGCAGCGCAGTAAAGCCCTGCTGCGCCAGCCAAGCGGCGGTCTCGTCGACTTTGCGCCGGGACAAACAGTAGACAATACCGGCATCGTTCGGGTGCTCATTGTGCAACAAGCGCAGCAATTGCTGGCGCGCGTCCTGTTTTTGCTCGATGCGGTATTGGATATTAGGGCGGTCAAAGCCACTGACAAATTGCGCCGCTTGCTCGAGCTGTAAGCGGGTAATAATTTCGGCGCGGGTACGATCGTCTGCCGTGGCGGTTAGCGCCACTCGGGGCACTTGAGGAAATTGCTGATGCAACAGACTGAGCTGTAAGTAATCAGAACGAAAATCGTGCCCCCACTGAGACACGCAGTGAGCTTCATCTATGGCAAACAACGACACCGGCAACTGATGCAACAGCTCCAGTGTGCGCGGTTGGATTAAGCGCTCGGGGGCGACGTACAGGATTTTGATCTCGCCCTGGCGCAAGCTCTGCTCGATGGCGCGCACCTGATCGAACGCCAAGCTGGAGTTTAAATAAGCGGCGCTAATGCCCAGCTGCTCAAGCGCACTGACTTGATCTTGCATTAAGGCAATCAGTGGCGACACGATGATCGCCACGCCTTCGCGCACCAGCGCGGGGATCTGATAACAGAGCGATTTACCGCCGCCGGTAGGCATCAGCACTAAGGCATCTTGGCCGGCAATCACGGTATCGATAATCTCGGCTTGCGGCCCTCTAAAGGCGTCGTAACCGAAGGTTTTTTGCAGTATTTGTAAGGCGGCTTGATTCATAGGGGCAGTTTAGCAGTTTTAACCCAACTCGGGCATGAGCTCGGCCGCTTTGCCCATTAGCACCGGTGGCGCTACCTGGCCCCGCGCGCGATTAAGCGAGCGCCGCCAATAAGGGCCGCCAATTAACAAAATGACCGCAGCTTCCACACCCGCAGCCTGCTATAGTGCCGCCTTTGGCCGCACCGCTTAGCTGTGGCAACCTGTTAGCCATAGAGGTACAAAGTGGATAATCCAGCCCATGCCGCCGTTATTGCCAGCACTCAAAGCTGGTTTGAAACCATTGTGCTCGGGCTTAATTTATGCCCGTTCGCGCATCAGCCTGCCAAGCACAAACGGATTCGTTTTGCGCTGTTTGATGAGACCGAAGGGCTGGGTTTACTGGCGGTACTAGAGGATGAAATTACACGACTGGAGCAAAGCAGTATCTCTGCCCATGAAACCACCTTGTTGATTTTGCCCCAGGGGTATGAGGATTTTTATTTTTTTACCGTCACGGTGCAACAAGTTGAGCGCTGGTTAAAAAAACAAGGCTTGCAAGGGCTGTATCAAGTGGCCCACTTCCATCCGCAATATCAGTTCTCTGACACAGAGTTTGACCAGCGCAGTAACTTAACCAACCGCTCGCCCTACCCGATTTTGCATCTACTGCGCGAGCAAAGCTTAAGCCGTGCCATCGACAACGGCGCCGACACCGAATCGATCCCAGAGCGCAACATCAAGTGCATGGAAGATTTAACCGAGCAACAAGTAGCCGAGCTGTTTAATTATTTAGCCCCTTAAAAGCCGGCCGGTTATGGCATTAACCGACCGTTGATGTTGTGGCCACGGGTTAATCGCTGTTGTGCAATAAAGCCATGGGGGCCTCTTGCTTGATGGCGCGCAGTTGCTCGGAGTAGTGTTTAATTTGCGTGATATCAATAAAGGTTCCCAGCAGCTGACGCGGCCGGCCGCGCTCATCCCGCGCGTAAACCGCATCAAACGAGTAGCACCAAATCCAATAACCGTCCTTATGCCAAAAGCGGTATTCCAACTCTAAAAACTCCGGCTCACTCAGTTGTAACGCTTTATCAACCTGGGCGTTAATTTTGTCCAGCTCATCGGGGTGAAACAGGGTGTTTAAGTCTTCGATGGAGTTTAAATCGTCTTTCGTGTAGCCGGTCAGCTTAGTGTACTGTTTGTTGACAAACACATTGCTTTGACTGGGTAAATCGTAAATGTACAAACCGCAAATCGACAAGTCCACTACGGTTTGCAAAAACTGCTCGCTCTGTGCGAGCTTGCTCTCGGCCGTTTTTAAATCGGTGACGTCGGCCGATGAGCCAATAATGCGGTACACATCGCCTACATCATTGATCAGCGGGTACAAAGATGTCTTCCACCAAATGGCTTGGCCGCGGATTGAAGCATGTTCGATGTAGGTCATCGGGCGGCCGGTTTGACGGCAGTGCTGATAACGCGAATCGATTTGCTCGGCGCTGCTATCGGGCAACAATCCCGGCGCCAGATCCAGCACCGAGTGGCCTATCAGTTGCTCGGCATTAACCCCCATGGATTTTTCCAGCGTGGGGTTTACCGCCTTGTACAGCACCTTCCCGCCGCTTAAGCAATCGAGCACAAACACACCATAACTGGTGCCGGTAAAGATCGATTGCAGCAATTGATTTTGTTCGGCTTGGCTCAGCTCGGCATCTTTGCGCTGTTGGATATCCTCCAGCGTGCCACACATTAAACGCTCGCCGGCGGCGCCAGCCCCAAGGCATTCACCGTGAACACGAAACCAACGCGACTGCCGCTGTACTGTGATGCCGACAAACTCAATATCAAAAGTTTCGCCAACCGGTGTGCTGCGTTTTAATTGATCAAAGAAAGCCGCCTGATGGTCGGGCTCGATGTGCGCCTCCCATAAGCTCATGGAGGTT
>Ga0209075_1001482_pt1 | contig 22049 bp, 19 predicted proteins | sample Stecom2011_FD_187523 | JGI IMG/M metagenome (GOLD analysis project Ga0209075, IMG submission 187523) | Agricultural soil microbial communities from Utah to study Nitrogen management - Steer compost 2011 (SPAdes) (version 2) | ecosystem: Environmental > Terrestrial > Soil > Agricultural land...
CTGAACGCCGACGGTGACGTGATCGACATCTCCCTGCACACGGTCAAGGTGCAGAACTGGGACAAGACCATCACCACCATCCCGACCAAACGCCTGATCAGTGATCCCTTCAAGAACTGGCGTGGCATGCAGGAGTCCGGCGGGCGCCGCATCAAGCGCGCCCTCATGCTGGATCAGCAGAGCGTGCATTTCCTGGATGACCAGGAGCGTGCCCACCTGCACCGCTTCCGCCTGCTGGACGAATATCTGAACGCCAAGGAAGCGGAGATCGCGGAGTGGAACCGTCAACTGAAGGAGAGCGGACAGGAGCCGGTCAACACCCGACGCATCACCAACATCGGCACCTTCCGCGCCTACGTGGAGCGCTACCTGCGCAGCCACCCGGGCATCCATCAGGACATGACGCTGATCGTCCGCCAGCTGAGCCCCACGGCCGAAGGCCTGCCCATCGAACTCTACTGTTTCACCAATACCGTGGCCTGGGTCGAGTACGAAGGTATCCAGTCGGACATCTTCGACCATCTGCTGGCCATACTGCCCGAGTTCGGGCTGCGCGTGTATCAGGCTCCCAGCGGTCAGGACATGCGGGAAATGGGTACTGCCGGACGCACCAATCCGGACGCCGGGGTTTCCTCCCTCGGCTGAGTATCGTCGGCGCACCTGCGGGTGCGCCGAATTATGGCGGCAGCGGGGAAAAATCCGCCATCCAGCGCAACGCAACCTCGCCATAGCGATAAAAACAAGCAGTTTATTGCTATTTTCCTCATTCGATTGCCACAAAAACCATCCCGCCCTAGAATTTACGGCATGAAAACGCCAAGCACCCTCATTCTTCTCCGGCAGCATGCCTGCCTCTGTCTGGTCAGCCGCCGACTGCGGGGCTGAGACCATCGACTCGCCCATTCGACCGTCGGCCCTCCGGCCATAGAACACAGTTACCGAACAGGATTTTCGCCATGAGCATGCTCCCTGACCCGTCCAGCAAATACCGCGCCTTCGCGCCCATCAGCCTGCCCGACCGCACCTGGCCGAACAAGGTGCTGGACAAGGCCCCGATCTGGCTGTCCACCGACCTGCGCGACGGCAACCAGTCGCTGATCGAGCCCATGGACGCCGAGAAGAAGATGCGCTTCTTCAAGTGCCTGGTCGCCATCGGCCTGAAGGAGATCGAGGTGGGTTTCCCCTCGGCGTCCCAGACCGATTTCGATTTCGTGCGCGAACTGATCGAGGGCGGGCATATTCCCGATGACGTCACCATCCAGGTGCTGACCCAGGCCCGGGATGACCTGATCGAACGCACCTTCGAATCGCTCAAGGGCGCCAAGCGGGCCATAGTGCATTACTACAATGCCTGCGCGCCGAGCTTCCGCCGCATTGTCTTCAATCAGGACCAGGCCGGGGTGAAAGCCATCGCTGTGGCGGCGGGCAAGACCATCCGCCGGCTGGCCGAGGCGGCGCCGGAAACCCAGTGGAGCTTCGAGTACTCCCCCGAGGTGTTCAGCTCCACCGAAACCGACTTTGCGGTGGAGGTCTGCAACGCGGTCATCGAGGTATTCGATCCGACCCCGCAGAACCCGCTGATCCTGAACCTGCCGGCCACCATCGAATGCTGCATGCCGAACCAGTATGCCGACCAGATAGAGTGGTTCGGTCGCCACATCCAGCGCCGCGACAGCGTGCTGATCAGTGTGCACACCCACAACGACCGGGGCACCGGCGTGGCCGCCTCGGAGATGGCCGTGCTGGCCGGGGCCGACCGGGTCGAGGGTTGCCTGTTCGGCAATGGTGAACGTACCGGCAACGTCTGTCTGGTGACCCTGGCGCTGAACCTCTATACCCAGGGCGTGCATCCGGGCCTGGATTTCTCCGATATCGACGGCGTACGCAAGGTCGTGGAAGAGTGCAACCAGCTGCCGGTGCATCCGCGCCACCCTTACGTCGGCGATCTGGTGCATACCGCCTTCTCCGGCTCGCATCAGGATGCGATCCGCAAGGGCTTCGCCCAGCAGGATCCCAACGGTATCTGGGAAGTCCCCTACCTGCCGATCGACCCGGCGGATATCGGTCGCAGCTACGAGGCGGTCATCCGCGTCAACAGCCAGTCCGGCAAGGGCGGCATCACCTACCTGCTGGAGCAGGAGTACGGCATCAGCCTGCCGCGGCGCATGCAGATCGAGTTCAGCCAGGTGGTTCAGGGCGAAACCGACCGTCTGGGTCTGGAGATGACCGCCCAGCAGATCCATGACCTGCTCGAGCGCGAATACCTGCAGGCCAGCGAGCCCTACAGCCTGATCCGCCACCGTCTGCAGGAGGAGAACGGCACCAGTGCAGTGGATGTCGAGGTCCAGGAACAGGGCCGGAATCACCACTGGCGCGGCACCGGCAAGGGCCCGCTGGAGGCGCTGGTCAATGCGCTGCCGGTGAAGGTCGAGATCATGGATTACAACGAGCACGCCATCGGCTCGGGGACCGACGCCAGAGCCGCAGCCTATATCGAGATCCGCATGGACAATGGCCGCTCGCTGCACGGCATCGGTATTGACGAGAATCTGACCACGGCCAGCTTCCGCGCCCTGTTCAGCGCCGTGAACCGCGCCCAGCGCCAGAGCCGCGCCAAGGCCGCCTGAGCCGCAGCCTGCCCATGTGTCCTTCGGGCCATGGGCAGGCTCATTCGGTGGGCTCTGCTGCGCGGCCCGGCGAGATCAGCCGCCATCCCAGCACCAAGCCGCCCAGCAGATAGGCCCCTCCTCCCCAGGCCGCCATCAGCACCCCACCCAGCCGCTGATCGTCCAGCTCGGTGAAACCGAACAACCCCATGCACAGCTCCGCCGGATAAAGCAGCCGCGGCGCCAGCAGCAACAGCACCCCAAGCATGGTCATGTGCATCAGGGTCAGGGCAAAGCCGAGCAGGGTCACCACCAGCTCGCTGCGCCGCCGGACCGATAATGCCAGCCACCAGACCGCCGCCCCGACCACCACGAAGCTCAACTGCTGCAGCACGAAGATGCCCACCTGCCGCGCCGCGGCCTCGTGCAATGCGGGCAGATGCCAGCCCCAGACCACCAGCATCTCGAGGGAGAAGATCAGCACCGCTGCGGTGGCGAAGCGCTCTCCGGTGCGCAGACGACGCCCGCTACGCACCAGCCCCAGCGCCAACACCGGGGCAGCCAGTGCCACCACCCCCAGGTGCAGCAACATGTGCGCGGAGAAGGCGGTGCGGCTCAGCGCCGGCAATGGGCCGAGCCAGAGCAATGCCAGTATCAGGATACCGGCCCATACCCAGCGATTGACCCTGTCCGCAGCCACTGTCACCCCCCGTCCATCAGCTGCCGGATCCGACGGGCCAGCTCGGCTGCCTCCAGTTGACCGGACAGTACCCCGAGCAACTCGCCCCGGTTATCCAGCAGAAACAGCGCCGTGGTGTGATCGAGCAGGTATGTGTTATCGAAGTCGACCCTGTGTGCATACAGACCCCAGGTTTCCACAACCTGGCCAACCTGCTGCGAGGTGCCGGTCAGCCCCCGGATACGGGGATCGAAGAATCCCAGATAGGCCTCGAGCCGATCCATGGTATCGCGTTCCGGGTCCAGGGTGATGAAGGTCGGCGTCGGTTGCCTGCCACTGTCCTCCAGCTGGTTCAGGGCATCACGCACCCGGATCAGCGTCGTGGGACAGATGTCGGCGCAGTGGGTGAAACCGAAGAACACCAGAGCCCCATTCTCGGTTGGCCAATTCTCGGCCACCGGGGCGCCCTGCTGATCCCGCAGCACACGGACACTCTCGATCGCCGTGGCCGAGAGGCTCGCAGGCGGGGGCGTTGGTGCCGGCCAGGCCAGGTAGGCGACCGGCAGCCCCACCACCAGCAGCAGGACCGCCGCGATGAATACCGGCGGCAGGGGAAGTTTCATGGCTTGCCCGTGATCAGTTACCTTCCAGTTATGGCAAGGCGAAAAGCCCAACGGTTCCCCGGTCGGGTCATTTTGTCTTTGCAACGGGTTTGATAAGGTCGGGGGCAGTCACTGCAACCGGCGCACCACAGAGAACCATGTCCATTCAACACGCCCTGCTTACCTCCCTGCTGGAAAGACCCTCCTCCGGCTACGGGCTGGCCAACCGCTTCGATCATTCCATGGGGTACTTCTGGCACGCGAGTCATCAGCAGATCTACCGTGAACTCGGACGCATGGCGCAGCATGGCTGGCTGGCTGTGGAGGAGCAGGAAAGCGGCGGGGGGAGGCGCAGGAAGATCTACCGGGTACTGGAGGCCGGAAGACAGGAACTGTTGCGCTGGGTGGCCGAACCCGGTGGCAGCGGCAATGCCGACCAGGCGCTGCTGATCCGCCTGCGTGCCGAAGCCGTGCTGGGCACCCGGGTCGCCGGCCGGGAGTTGCAACGCCTGATCGACCAGCATCGGACGCGGCTGGAACTCTACAGGGAAATAGAACAGCGGGACTTTTCAGCCGCCGATCTGACCCACGCCCAGCGCCTGCAGCATGCGGTGCTGCGGCGCGGGATTCTGGCCGAGGAGAGCTGGCTGCGGTGGGCCAGGGAAACCCAGCTGCTGCTGGTTGAGCAGGGCTGAGCGCATCGCTCAAGCCCTCTCACCGGCCGCCGTCTAGAGCGCGGCCACCCGCGCCCGGGCCGCTTCGTACTCGGCCTTCAGACGTTCGATCAGCGCCGCCGCAGGCACCACCTGCTTGACTGCGCCGACGCCCTGCCCGGCACCCCAGATGTCCCGCCAGGCCTTGGCCTTGCTGCTGCCACCGGAGCCGAAGTTCATCTTTGACGGGTCGGATTCGGGCAGCGCCTCCGGGTCCAGACCGCTGTTGACGATGCTCTGGCGCAGATAGTTGCCGTGCACGCCGGTGAACAGGTTCGAATAGACGATATCCGAGGCAGTACTTTCGACGATCATGTCCTTGTAGGCCTGCGCGGCGTTGGCTTCCTCGGTGGCAATGAAGGCCGAGCCGATATAGGCCAGATCGGCGCCGGCAGCCTGGGCGGCCAGAATCGCGTTGCCATTGGAGATGGCGCCGGACAGCAGCAGTGGGCCATCGAACCACTCACGGATCTCATGGATCAGGGCAAAGGGCGACAGCGTCCCGGCATGACCACCGGCACCGGCCGCCACGGCGATGAGGCCATCCGCGCCCTTCTCGATCGCCTTTCTGGCGTAGAAGTTGTTGATCACATCATGCAGCACTATGCCGCCATAGGAATGCACTGCCTCGTTGACATCCTCCCGGGCGCCCAGGGAGGTAATGACGATGGGCACCTTGTATTTGACGCACAACTCCAGGTCCTGCTGCAGCCGGTCGTTGGACTTGTGCACGATCTGGTTGACCGCAAACGGCGCTGCCGGCTTGTCCGGATTGGCCTGGTTGTATTCATCCAGCTCGCGGGTAATGCGCTGCAGCCACTGCTCGAACACCTCCACCGGACGGGCGTTGAGCGAGGGGAAGGAGCCGACCACACCGGCCTTGCACTGTGCCAGCACCAGATCGGGATTGGAAATGATGAACAGCGGCGAGCCGACCACGGGAATGGACAGGCGTCCCTTGAGCAGATCAGGCAGAGACATGCGTACTCCAGAATCAGGAAGGGGAAACAGGATATGCAATCAGTTGCATAAACTAGCAAACACGGCGGTTTGATTGCAATCAGGCGCCCTGCCCCGCACGGCGCCCCGATCGACGGAGCCCGCGCATGACCGCCTTCTCCAGTTCCGCAGCGACGAATATCAGTAATCCGGCCCCCAGTATCCGCAGCCATTGGGCCCCGGTCAGTGCCGCCGAACCGAACAGGGTCTGCAATGCGGGCAGGTAGGTGTAGAGCAGTTGCAGCAGGACACAAGCCGTCACCGCCAGCAGCACATGGGGATTGCCCAGCAGGCCTTCGCGGCCGAGCACCGGGCCGAGGACATGCCGGCTGTTGAACAGGTAGAACATCTCCGCCACCACCACCATGTTGACCGCCACCGTACGGGCCGTGGCGACATCCACCCCCTGCTCCAGCTCCCAGAGAAACAGCCCCAGGGCGCCCGCCATCATCAGCACCGAGATGAACAATACCCGCCAGATGAAGAAGGGGCTGAGCAGCGCCTGGCCCGGCGGTCGCGGCATTCGCCGCATGATGCCCGGCTCCGCCGGCTCGAAGGCCAGTGCCAGCCCCAGAGCACCGGCGGTGACCATGTTGATCCACAGCACCTGCGCCGGCGTCATCGGCAGGGTCAGGCCGAAGAGGATGGCCGCCAGCACCACCAGGGACTCGCCGCCGTTGGTCGGCAGCATGAACAGGATGAATTTCCTCAGGTTGTCGTAAACCCCACGCCCCTCGCGCACGGCCCGGGCTATGGTCGAGAAGTTGTCATCGGTGAGCACCATGTCCGCCGCCTCACGGGCAACCTCCGTGCCCTTGCGACCCATGGCGATGCCGACATCGGCTCGTTTGAGCGCCGGGGCGTCGTTGACGCCGTCCCCGGTCATCGCCACTACCTCGCCCAGTTCCTGCAGGGCCTGGACCAGACGCAGTTTCTGTTCCGGGCTGGCCCGGGCGAAGACGTCCACTTCCCGCACCACCCGGCGCAGCTCGGCCTCGTCCATCAGCGCCAGTTCGGCGCCGGTCACGGCCGGCTTGCCGACCCCGATATTCAGCAACGCCCCCACTGCCCGCGCCGTCTCGGCATGGTCGCCGGTGATCATCTTCACGCGGATGCCGGCGCCCTGACAGTCGGCCACGGCCTGGATCGCCTCCTCCCGGGGCGGATCCATGATGCCGACCAGGGCCAGCATGGCGAAGCCGCCCTGCACATCAGCCAAACCCAGTTGCCCACCCGCGGGTTCGCCCTGCCTGCCGGCCATCGCCAGCAGGCGCAGGCCACGGGCAGCCAGATCGTTGGACATGCGCCGCCAGTAGTCCGGATCCAGCGGTTGCCTGCCGTCGGCCGCCAGCTGCGCGTCACACATCTCCAGAATGCGCTCGGGTGCGCCCTTGACGAAGATCCAGGGCGAACCGTCGGGATCGCGATGCCAGGTTGCCATGAACCTGTGCTGCGACTCGAACGGAATGCAGCCCAGCCGCGGCCATTGCTGCTGCAGCTGCTGATGCTCGTACCCGGCCTTGGCGCCCAGCGCCAGCAGGGCTCCCTCGGTGGGGTCACCCTCGATCTGCCAGCTGTCCTGCTGCTGAAACAGGCGGGCATCATTGCACAGCACCGCCGCCCGCAGCGCCATCACCAGCTCCGGGCGCGCGGCGGGCTCCAGTGTCTGTCCCTCCATCCTGAACCCACCATGGGGTTCGTAGCCCGAGCCATCGACCTCGATCACCTGATCACTGCATATCACCCGCTGGACCGTCATCTCGTTGCGGGTCAGGGTACCGGTCTTGTCGGAGCAGATCACGGTCACCGAGCCCAGGGTCTCGACCGCAGGCAGATGTCGCACTATGGCATGGCGCCGGGCCATGCGCTGCACGCCCAGCGCCAGGGTTACTGTGAGAATCGCCGGGAGTCCCTCGGGGATGGCGGAGGCGGCCAGGGCGACCACCATCATGAACATGTCGGCGGCGGCATAACCACGCATCAGGGTGCCGAACAGGAAGGTCACCAGGCAGAAACCGAGAATCGCCAGTGCCAGCATACGGGCGAAATGATCGACCTGGCGCATCAGCGGGGTACGCAGCTGGTCGATACCGGACAGCATGTGATTGATTCGGCCCAGTTCAGTGGTCGCCCCTGTGGCCACCACCCAGCCCCGGGCCTGCCCATACACCACCAGGGTGCCGGAATAGGCCATACCGAATCGGTCGCCCAATGGCGCATCCCGGCCTACCGTCTCAGCGGACTTGTCCACCGGCACCGACTCCCCGGTCAGCGCCGCTTCATCCACCCTGAGGTCGTTGACCTGGAACAACCGCAGATCCGCCGGCACCCGGTCTCCGGAGGTCAGCAGTACCACATCCCCGGGCACCAGTTCGGCGGCATCCAGCTCCTGCCGCCGACCATCGCGCAGAACCGTGGCCCGGCTGGACAGCAGGGAGCGGATGGAATCCAGCGCCGATTCGGCACGACCTTCCTGGATGAAGCCGATGATCCCGTTGATCAGTACGGCGGCCAGCAGAACCGCCGTGTCCAGCCAGTGCCCGAGCACCGCGGTGATGAGTGCCGCGGCCAGCATCACGTAGATCAGCAGATTATGGAACTGCAGGGCGAACCGCAGCAGCGGGCCGCGGCGCCGCGGCGGGGCCAGACGGTTCGGCCCGTACCTTTCCAGGCGCCGGGCGGCCTCTTCGCTGCTCAGTCCGCTGCTGTCGGAGGCCAGCTGCCGCCCGACCACCTCCGGGGGGGAGGCATGCCATGAAGCCTGTTGCTTGGTATCGGACATATCTGCGTCCCTGGCTGGTGGAGTACAAGTAGAGGATATCCCATCGCTCGGAACAATTCGCACCCGGGGCGGGTGCTCCTACCGAGGACGCGGCGGCACGTTCAATGTAGGAGCACCGCCCCCCGGTGCGAAGGCCCGAGCACGAAATGCCCCCCATGCGGGCAACCCTACCAAAGCGGCGACAACCCCATTCGACGTAGGAGCACCCGCCCCGGGTGCGAAGGACCGGGCACGACATTACCCCCGTAGGAGCAACCCTACCAACGTGGCGGCACCGTTCAATGTAGGAGCACCGTCCCGGTGCGAAAGGCCGGGGCACGACATGACCCTCGTAGGAGCAACCCCCAATGAGGCAGCACCCCGTTCAATGTACGAGCACCGCCCCGGTGCGAAGGACCGCACGACATTACCGCCGAACGGGCAACCCTACCAAAGAGGCAGCCCCCCATTCGATGTAGGAGCACCCGCCCCGGGTGCGAAGGGGTCCGGCACCAAATCCCCCCGGCGGCGTCCAATATCCCTGCCCGATTGACCTGGATCAATTCCATTCAATTTGTATGGTTATATAACCCTAGCACAAGCCATAACAAGAACGTAACCCCGGGACAGGGTTACGCCAGGACAGGGATATCAGGAGCCTCTCATGACACTTTCATTGGTCTGGTCTCCGGAGTTCGAGACCGGGATAGACATCATCGATTCGCAGCACCGCCAGCTGTTCGATTATCTGGAGCAGGTGGAGGAAGCCATACAGGCCGAGGATCCCTCCCGGGTCGAGGAGGTGGCCCGGGGGCTGGTTCATTACGCCATATCCCACAACACCTTCGAGGAATCACTGATGGCCAAGGCCGGCTACCCGATGCTCGAGGCCCATTCCCAGATACACGAATCCTTCAAGGAGAGGGCCCACAGCTATCTCAAGCAGATTGATGACGGCGCCGACCCCATGCGGGTAGCTCGGGAGATGCGGGTTTATCTCGGACTGTGGCTGATCAATCACATCAAGCGGGAGGACAGGCACTACGTTCCCTATGTGAAGAAAAGCCTGGATCGCGGCTTTGCCGCGAGAATGATCAGCAAGCTGTTCGGCTGAGCCCCGTGCCCCGGTGGCGCACGCACCGGGGCTGTGGCTGCCGGGTGATGCGGGTCAGCGCTTCTTGTCGCGACGCTTCTTCTCGGCCTTCTTGTGGTGGCTCATCAGCCGCCGTTTCTTGTTCACCTGACGCTCCGACAGCTTGTTCTTCTTCTCCGCATAAGGGTTGTCACTGCCCTTGTATTCAACCCGCACCGGCGTACCGGCCAGCTTGAACACCTTGCGATAGACGTTCTCCAGATAACGGGTATAGGAGCGCGGTACCGAATCGACCTGATTGCCGTGGATGATGATGATCGGCGGATTGGAGCCCCCCAGGTGCGCGTAGCGCAGCTTGATGCGACGGCCGTTGACCAGGGGCGGCTGGTGTTCGGCCACCGCCGCTTCCAGCACCTCGGTCATGCGCTTGGTGGGGATCTTCATCATGGCGCTTTCATAGGCCTTGTCCACCGACTTGTAGAGCAGGCCCACACCACTGCCATGCAGCGCGGAGATGAAGTGCTGGTCGGCAAACTGGGTGAAGCTCAGGCGCCGCTCCAGCTCGGTCTTGACGTATTCCTTCTCGCCCGGCTCCATGCCATCCCACTTGTTGATGGCAATGACCAGTGCACGGCCGGCGTCCAGCACGAAGCCCAGCAGATGCAGATCCTGCTCGACTATGCCTTCCCGGGCGTCAACCACGAAGATCACCACGTTGGCGTCCTGGATCGCCTGCAGGGTCTTGATCACCGAGAACTTCTCGATGGCCTCGAACACCTTGCCGCGGCGGCGCACCCCGGCGGTGTCGATCAGGGTATAGGGCTTGCCGTGGCGCTCGTAGGGAATGTAGATGCTGTCCCGGGTGGTGCCCGCCTGGTCGAATACCACCACCCGCTCCTCGCCGAGCATGCGGTTGACCAGGGTCGACTTGCCCACGTTCGGGCGGCCGATGACCGCGATCTTGGTGCCGATCGGCGTAACCGGCAGGCGCTCGACGGGATTGCCCTCCTCATCCAGCTCGGGCTGAGCCTGTATATCCCCCTCGACCAGCACAGCTTCGAGCATCGGGTTGATATTGCGCCCGTGGGCGGCGGCAATGCCGATGGGTGCCCCCAGCCCCAGGGGGGCAAACTCGCCGATGATGGAATCCGGCTCGGCTCCGTCAATCTTGTTGGCGATCAGGAAGGTCTGCTTGTCCCGCTTGCGCAGGTGTTCGGCGATCATCTCGTCACCGGCGGTGCGACCGGCACGGGCATCCACCAGAAACAGCACGGCATCCGCCTCCTCGATGGCCTGCAGCGACTGACCGGCCATCAGGGTGTCGATACCGTTCTCGTCACCGGTCAGACCGCCGGTATCCACCACGATAAAGGGCCTGCCCTGCCAGACGGCTTCGCCGTACTGACGGTCCCGGGTCAATCCGGGCATGTCGGCCACAATCGCGTCCCGACTTCTGGTCAGACGGTTGAAGAGTGTGGACTTGCCGACGTTCGGCCGCCCCACCAGGGCAATAACAGGAACCATGCTTACTCCGCGCACCACGGGTGCGTAACAAAAACAAAAAGGCCGCTGCTCCTGGATTGAACAGCGGCCGCAAATTATAACCTGTTTCGGGCTCAGCGCAGCTGGTAGGCCGCCAGATCGCCGCTATTCCCGTAAACATACAGGGTACCGCTGCGGGAGATCGGCGTCGCCCGCACGCCCTTGCTGTCCACCCGCACCCGGCCGACCAGTCGTCCATCGGTCTGCGCCAGCAGGTGCAGATACCCCTCGTAGTCAGCCACGGCGACATAGCTGCTGAACACCACAGGCGCGGTCAGTTGACGACGCAGCAGCTGCTCGTTGGTCCACAGCGGGGTAGCACGATTCTGATCGTAGGCCTGGACACCGCCGTCGGCGCGGCTCAGATAGACGCTGCCGAAGCCGACCGCCGGGCCGCCATGGCTGGAGGCCGGACGCTGCCAGCGGATGCCACCGGACTCCGCGTCGATCGCCACCAGACTGCCCTGGTAGGTAGCGGCGTAGAGGGTATCGTCATCCAGCAGCAGCTGACCATCGATGTCCACCATGCGCTCGAGTTCAGAGCGGCCCTGGGGCTGCGCGATCCGCTGCTCCCATACCGGCAGGCCGTTGCGCGCATCCAGCGCCACTACCCGACCGCTGGCCAGACCGGCGTAGACCCGGTGCAGAGTGACCACCGGAGTGCTGTGACCGCGCACTGTCAGTACCGGCAGGCTGGACTCGTAGATCCAGCGCTGCTCTCCGGTACTGATATCCAGGGCCACCAGCTTGTCATCCTGGCTCTGCACCACGACGATATCGCCGTTGGTCTGCGGCGGTGCCAGCACCTCACTGGAGACCTGGGTACGCCACAGCTCACTGCCGTCATTCTCATCCAGAGTGATCATGGCGCCGTTGAGGGTACCGACCATGACCCGGCCGCCACCAGCACCTACCGCACCGGACAGGGGCTCCTTGAGCTTGACCTGCCAGTTGACCTTGCCGGTATCCCGATCCATGGACACGACCCGGCCATTGGCATCGGCGGCGTAGAGCGTCAGGCCATCCAGTGCCGGCTGCAGGTTGGTATACAGCTCGCCCTGACCGACTCCGATATTGCGTTTCCAGACCCGCTCCAGTTCCACTTCGGCGGTGATCTTTTCCAGTTCGGCCGGCGGCAGCTCCTTCTTCGAGGAGCCCCCGCATCCGACCAGCAGCAGCGCGGCCAGGCCGACGGCGAAGGTTTGGGTAATCAGCTTCAAGAGGCTTCCTCCGCCAGATCATCAAGTTTGAGCTGCAGCTGCGGGCGATTGCGGCGGTCACCGGTCGCCTCCAGGGCTGCCTGGTAGGCCTGCCGCGCATCCGCGGTGCGCCCCAGACTCTGCAGCAGGTCGCCACGTACTTCCTCGCGACCGGCCAGCAGTTCACCGGATACGCTGCCGGAGAACAGCTCGAGCGCCTCCTCGGCACGATCCAGCTGCCCCAGGACCCGGGCCAGACGCTGACGGGCGATTTCCTGCAGTGCCTTGTCATCGGCCTGCTCGACCACTTCGCGCAAGAGCGACTCGGCGGCGGCGAAATCCTCCGCCTCGACCGCCAGGCGCGCCTGCATCAGTGCAGCAAAGGCTGCGTAGGTAGTACCGGCGTAATCGTTGCGCAGTTGCTCTGCCAGTTCGGCGCCGCGGGCGCGGTTGGCCTCGCTGTCATCCTGCAGCACGCTTTCGAGCATGCTCTGGTAGATGGCGGAGGCATTCAGGGCCTTGTTCTCCTGGTGGTTGTTCCAGGCATTCCAACCGAACACCCCGGCCAGTGCCAGCACCACACCGGTCAATACCGGCGCACCATGGCGCTGCCAGACGTCCTTGATGCGTTCAATCTGTTCTTCTTCCGTCTGGTAACTCACCCTGCTCTCCTTTCTACCGCGTTCTTGGCGCGTCAGCTGTTGTTCGTTGTCATTTATAACAGGTTGGCCAGGTGCTGCGGCACCTCGGACCAGGCCAGATTCAGTTGTTCGCCATCCTCACGCAGCGGCTTGAGCCCCACCTGACCGGCGGCGGCTTCGGCTTCGCCGAGGATCAGCGCATACAGGGCGCCCGACTTGTCGGCCTTCTTGAACTGGCTCTTGAAACTGCCGCCGCCACAATGCACTACCAGACGCAGGTCAGGCAAGGCATCACGCAACTGTTCCGCCAACCGGAGCGCGGCCTGCTGGGTACCCTCGCCCAGGGTGACCAGATAGACATCCACCTGGCGGGCCAGTTCGGCGGGCACCTTGTCAAGGGTCTCGATCAGCAGCAGCAGACGCTCCATGCCCATGGCGAAACCCACCGCGGGCGCGGGCTTGCCGCCCAGCTGCTGGACCAGCCCATCATAGCGGCCGCCGGCGCAGACGGTACCCTGGGCGCCGAGACGATCGGTGACCCATTCGAAAACCGTCAGGCCGTAGTAGTCCAGCCCGCGCACCAGACGCGGGTTGATCACATAGGGTACACCGGCGGCATCCAGCAGGGCGCGCAGGCCCTCGAAGTGGGTGCGGGCATCGTCGCTCAGGTAATCGGCCAGTTTAGGCGCATCCACCAGCAGCGCCTGGGTATCCGGGTTCTTGCTGTCGAGTACCCGCAACGGATTGGTTTCCAGTCGGCGCTGGCTGTCCTCGTCGAGCTGGTCGAAGCGGGCCCGCAGATAGGCCACCAGCTCCTCGCGGTAGCGTGCACGGTCCTCGCTGGTGCCCAGACTGTTCAGCTCCAGGGTCACCGCCTCGGCCAGACCCAGACGCTGCCACAGACGCCAGCTGAGCACGATGAGCTCGGCGTCGATGTCCGGGCCGGTCAGGTTGAAGGCTTCCACCCCGATCTGGTGGAACTGGCGGTAACGCCCCTTCTGCGGACGCTCATGGCGGAACATGGGCCCGGTGTACCAGACCTTGTGGCTGACGCCACCGCCGAGCAGGCCGTGCTCGAGCATGGCCCGCACGCAACCGGCGGTACCTTCGGGGCGCAGGGTCAGCGAATCGCCGTTGCGATCGGCAAAGGTGTACATCTCCTTCTCGACGATATCTGTTACCTCACCGATGGAGCGCTTGAACAGCTCGGTGGGCTCGACGATCGGCAGACGGATCTGCTGGTAGCCATAGCCGGCCAGCAGGTGCGCCACGGTGGACTCCAGGTACTGCCACAGTGCGCTGTCGCCCGGCAGAATATCGTTCATGCCGCGCACGGCTTGCAGGTTCTTCAAAATTGCACTTCCTTCGAATTCAGGCTGTCAGCCCCGGGCTATGGTGTTGTCGTCCAGGGCCTTCTTCGCGGCAACCTTGTCGCGGATCAGCCGCTCGAGCCGATCCACCAGATTGTCATTGGTCACTTTCTCGCTGGGCGCACCGTCCACATAGACCAGATTGTTCGGCGAGCCGCCGGCCAGACCGATATCGGCTTCCTTGGCTTCGCCCGGTCCGTTGACCACGCAGCCGATAACGGCCACGTCCATGGGTACCAGTACGTCCTCCAGGCGCGACTCCAGCTCGTTCATGGTCTTGACCACATCGAAGTTCTGCCGGGAGCAACTGGGACAGGCGATGAAGTTGATGCCGCGCGAGCGCAGACGCAGGGACTTGAGAATGTCGAAGCCGACGCGGATCTCTTCCACCGGGTCCGCCGCCAGGGAGATGCGGATGGTGTCACCGATGCCCTCGGCCAGCAGCATGCCCAGGCCCACCGCGGATTTGACGGTACCGGACCGCAGGCCGCCGGCTTCGGTGATGCCCAGGTGCAGGGGCTGCTCGATCTGCTGGGCCAGCAGGCGGTAGGCGCCGACGGCCATGAACACGTCGGAGGCCTTGACGCTGACCTTGAAGTCCTGGAAATCGAGCCGGTCGAAATGCTCGACATGGCGCAGGGCCGATTCCAGCAGGGCCTCGGGGGTCGGCTCGCCGTATTTCTTCTGCAGGTCCTTTTCCAGGGAGCCGGCGTTGACGCCGATGCGGATCGGGATGCCGTGATGCCGCGCCGCATCCACCACCTGACGGATCCGGTCCTCGCGACCTATGTTGCCGGGATTGATACGCAGGCAGTCGACACCCAGGTCGGCGACGCGCAGGGCAATCTTGTAGTCGAAGTGGATATCGGCCACCAGCGGGATCTTCACCTGCTGACGGATCTGGCCGAAGGCTTCGGCCGCCTCCATGGTCGGCACCGATACCCGCACGATATCCGCTCCCACCGCCTCCAGCTGACGAATCTGCCCCACGGTGGCGGCGACGTCACAGGTGTCGGTGTTGGTCATGCTCTGCACCGAGATGGGCGCATCGCCGCCAACCAGAACCGAGCCGACGCGGATCTGGCGGGATTTTCTTCGTTTCACCGGGGATTCGTGATGCATGTATACCTCTTACTGGCCCAGGCGCAGGCGTGCCACACCCGATTGACGGTTGGCATTGAGCTGCACCGGCTGGCCCTTGTATTCAATGGTCGATACCGCATCCGCTGCGCCTATGACCAGATCCAGCGGACCGGACTGATCGATGTTGAGAGTCTGCCCGGGACCCATCTGCCCGCTGTGCAGGATGCGGCCACCGGGGACGCTGACCTGGACCCAGCAGTTGGCCGAGAAAGTGATGACCAGGCCGTTGCCCGATGCTGCGGCCGATTGCTCCGCCGGCTGGGTGACAGCAGCGGAGGTCTCAGGCTCAGCGGTGACGGGTTCGGCCGGCACGCCGGCTGGGGCGGCTTCGGCCACCGGTTCGGCGGCCGGCTCGTCCCCGGCCTGCTCCTGCTCGGTGATCTGCGCCGCAGCATCCTCGGACTGCAGCTGACTGCTGTCGTCGGCTTCATTGTCAACCTGCTCCCTGAAGCTCTCCGGCAGCACCATGGAGTCTACCTGCACATCTTCGAGCAGGTCCTGCACTGTGTTCGAGTCTGCGGGCAGTGACGCCTCACGGCTGTCGCTCCACCACCACAGCCCCAAGGCCAGCATGCCGGCTACGATGACCAGGGTGCTGACACCCATGATCAGCCGGCCGGTACGCCGCGGGGTTTCGATTCGGTTGATACTGGTAACCCGGGTATCGCGCCCTTCGCTACCGGTGTAGCGGTCGTAGTGTCGGGCCAGAGTGCCGGGATCCAGCTTCAGCAGCCTGGCATAGGAACGTATGTAGCCGCGGGTAAAGGTGTCCCCTGGCAGACGATCGAAACGGCCGGCTTCCAGGTAACCCAGAGTGGTTTTTGACAGATGCAGGTGGGCGGCGACTTCTTCGGCAGTGAAGCCGACCCGCTCACGCTCGCGTCGCAGCAATTCTCCGGGGTTGCTGATCCCCTGTTCCAGCTCTTCCACGGTCATCAGGAAGACTCCGACTCGGCCAGCGCCCGCGCTTCCGGCGTTGCCGGGTACAGGCGCCGCAGCTGAAGCGCGTAGCTGGCCGCACGATTGTGATCATTGAAGCGCCGGGCCAGCTGCACGCCCAGCCACAGGCTGGAGGCATTCTGTGCCGACAACTGGGTGAAGCTAAGGTAGTAATTCCAGGCAGGCACGTAGTTCTCGCTCTCGAATTCGATGCGAGCCATCTCGAGCAGGGCCAGGGGCTGACGGCTGTTCAGGCGCAGGGCCCGCTCGAAGCTCGCGCGCGCCTCCTCCGGCCGGTCCAGTTTCTGATAGGTCAGACCCAGGTTCTCGAACACCCGGGAGCGCTCGCCATAGAAGGTGTCTTCCGACGCCTTGGTGAAATAGGTCAGCGCCTCGCTGTAACGCTGCTGTTCCAGGAGGAAGGCGCCGTAGTTGTTCAGGATCCGCGCATTGTTCGGGGCGACGGCCAGGGCGGAGCGGAAATGCTGCTCGGCGGACTTGACCTCCCCTTCCTGCTGGAAGACCAGCGCCAGCGCGACATGAGCCGCCTCGGAGCGGGAGTCCAGTTTCAGGGCTTCGCGCAGGGGCGCCTTGGCCCGTTCGGTTTCGCCCTTCTGCAGATAGCCAAGACCCAGCTGTATATAGGCATCCCTTGCTTCAACAGGATCAGCCTGGCGGCGCGGCTGGTCGGTGGTGGTGACACAGCCGCCCAGCAACAGGCTGAGTAGTCCGATGGCGACAAAATGCTTTCTCATCACGCTCGTTCCTCGATTGGATGTCAATTGCGACTTGTCGGCTGCACCACCCCAGGCTGCTCGTCAGCAAGCTGGCGTACTGCGATGTAGCGTTCACTGCGCCGGGTTCTGTCCATAACCTGGCCGACCAGCTGTCCGCAGGCTGCATCGATATCATCCCCCCGGGTGGTACGCACGGTCACGTTGTAGCCGGCGTTATGCAGCATGTCCTGGAAGCGGCGGATGGCATTGTTGCTTGGCCGCTCGTACCCGGAATAGGGGAAGGGATTGAAGGGTATCAGGTTGATCTTGCAGGGTGTTTCGCGCAGCAGCTCGATCAGCTGCTGTGCATGTTCCGGCTGGTCGTTCACATCCTTGAGCAGGGTGTACTCGATGGTCAGGTAGCGCTTTTCGCCCAGCCCGGCGATGTATCTGTTGCACGCCGGCAGCAGCACGGCGAGCGGGTATTTCTTGTTCAGCGGCACCAGCTGATTGCGCAGCTCGTCGTTGGGCGCGTGCAGCGACAGGGCCAGGGCCACGTCGGTCACCTCTCCCAGCTTCTCGATCATCGGGACCACACCCGAGGTCGAGAGCGTCACCTTGCGCTTGGAAATGCCATAGCCCAGATCGTCCATCATCAGCGTCATGGCATCGACCACGTTGTCGAAGTTGAGCAGGGGCTCGCCCATGCCCATCATCACCACGTTGGTGATCGCCCGGTCGATCTTGGCCGGTACGGTGCCGAAGGATTTGTTGGCGATCCACACCTGGCCGATGATCTCGGCGGCGGTCAGGTCGCTGTTGAAGCCCTGCTTGCCGGTGGAGCAGAAACTGCAGTCCAGCGCGCAGCCGGCCTGGGAGGATACACAGAGGGTGCCCCGCCCGTTCTGCGGAATATACACGGTTTCCACGCAGCTGCCGGACGCGACACGCACCACCCACTTGCGGGTGCCGTCCTTGGAAATGTCCTCACTGACCACCTCGGGACCGCGAATCTCGGCGCGGGCCTTGAGCTTTTCCCTCAGGGCCTTGCCGAGATTGGTCATGTCGTCGAAGTTGTCGACACCGAAGTGATGTATCCACTTCATGACCTGTCCGGCACGGAAACGCTTTTCTCCGAGCTCCTCGAAGAACGCTTCCAGCTTGGCCTGGGTCAGGCCGAGCAGATTTACCTTTGCAGCATCAGTCATTGCGATACATCACTCATCTGGTGTCTGTGGCCGGGCCTCAGGCGCGGGGGCACAGCTCGGTTTCGGCGAAGAAGTAGCCGATTTCACGGGCAGCCGAAGTGGTGGAGTCGGAACCGTGGACGGCGTTGGCGTCGATGGACTCGGCGAAGTCGGCACGGATGGTACCGGCAGCAGCTTCCTTGGGGTTGGTGGCGCCCATCAGCTCGCGGTTCTTCAGTACTGCGCCTTCACCTTCCAGAACCTGGACCACAACCGGACCGGAAGTCATGAAGCTGACCAGATCCTTGAAGAAGGGGCGTTCCTTGTGCTCGGCGTAGAAGCCTTCGGCGTCGGCCTGGGACAGTTGAACCATCTTGGCAGCGACGATGCGCAGACCGGCCTGCTCGAAACGGGTCAGGATCTGGCCGATCACGTTCTTGGCAACGGCGTCGGGCTTGATGATGGACAGGGTGCGTTCTACGGCCATGAAACTCTCCAGAGCTTGAAAAAATGGATGGACAGATAACAGGAATTGTTAACCCGCAGATTATACGCAGGTTGACCCCAAATGCGTAACAGGCCCGGCCATCGAGTTTGCTACGCGGTCTTACCGGCTCTGGCGCAGCCGTTCCACCGCCGTGCACAGCACCTCGGCGGCATGCTGCACCTCCTCGGCGGTGGTGAAACGCCCGAGTGACAGGCGGATGGAGCTGTGCGCCAGTGCATCGGGCAGACCTATGCCCCGCAGCACATAGGACGGCTCCACCGAGGCAGAGGTACAGGCCGACCCGGTGGACAGCGCCAGGTCGCGCAGGGCCAGCAGCAGCAGCTCGCCATCCACTCCGTCAAAGGCCAGGTTCAGGTTGTGCGGGACCCGATGTTCCGCCGACCCGTTCAGCGAGACACCCTCGAGACCACTGAGCCCGTCCAGCAGTTGCCGGTGCAGCCCGGCGATGCGCTGGGTCTCGGCCTTCATCTCTGCCCCGGCCAGGGCAAAGGCCTCGCCCATCCCCACCAGCTGATGGGTAGCCAGGGTTCCCGAGCGCATGCCCCGCTCGTGCCCGCCACCGTGAATCTGCGCCTCGATACGCACATCCGGAGCGCGCCGCACGTAGAGCGCGCCGACCCCCTTGGGTCCGTAGCTCTTGTGGGCGCTGAAGGACATGAGATCCACCGGCAGCTGCTTGAGATTGATCGGCAGCTTGCCGGTGGACTGGGCCGCATCCACATGAAACAGGATGCCCCGCTCCCGCGCCACCGCGCCCAGGGCCGCGATATCGTTGATCACGCCGATCTCGTTGTTGACGTGCATGAGCGACACCAGGATGGTGTCCTCGCGCAGCGCTTCGGCCAGCTGCTGCGGGGTAATCAGCCCGTCCGGTCCCGGCGTGAGCCAGGTGACTTCAAAACCCTCGCGCTCCAGCTGATGGCAGGGGTCTATCACCGCCTTGTGCTCGATCATGGAGGTGACGATATGTCGTCCGCGTTCGGCCCGGGCATGGGCTGCGCCCTTTATCGCCAGGTTGTCGGACTCGGTCGCGCCGGAGGTCCAGACGATCTCTCTGGGATCGGCCCCGACCAGATCGGCCACCTGACGGCGCGCCAGCTCGACCGCCTCCTCCGCCTGCCAGCCATACTGGTGTGAGCGGGACGCAGGATTGGCGAAGATGCCATCCATGGTCAGGCAGCCGCACATCTTCTGCGCCACCCGCGGATCAACCGGGGTGGTCGCGGCATAGTCCAGGTAGACGGGCAGTTTCATCATCACTCCTCAGGGCCGACCGGCCGCTTCGTCACCCTGCTCCGGCGCAGGCTGCTGCGGTTCCTCGATCAGCGCTTCAAATTGTTCACTATCCAGTTTGGGCAGATCCCGGGCGCAATAATCGCTGCCCAGGTCGTTCAGCGCCTTGCACATGCCCTCGATGCGGCTGTCGACCGCGTGCATGTGATCCAGCATCTGGCCGATGGCACGGGCCACCGGGTCCGGCATGTCCCGCGTGACGCCATAAGCGTCGAAGCCGATCTTCTCCGCCATGGCCTGGCGCTGACTGTGGATCGGATCCTGCTCGTCGACTCCGCTCTCGTCGCGGACGATGATGCGCCCCGGGATACCTACCACGGTCGCCCCCGCCGGCACGGCCTTGGTCACCACGGCATTGGAGCCGACCTTGGCGCCCTTGCCTACGGTAAAGGGTCCGAGCACCTTGGCGCCGGCGCCGACCACCACTCCGTCCTCCAGGGTCGGATGGCGCTTGCCCTTGTTCCAGCTGGTACCACCCAGGGTAACGCCCTGATAGAGCGTGACGTCATCGCCTATTTCGGCCGTCTCGCCGATCACCACACCCATGCCATGGTCGATGAAGAAGCGGCGACCGACCCGGGCGCCGGGATGGATCTCGATTCCCGTCAGCCAGCGACCCAGGTTGGATACCATGCGTGCCAGCAGGCGCGCATCGCGCAGCCACAGCCAGTGGGCGATGCGGTGCAGCCATACTGCGTGCAGTCCGGGATAGCAGAGCAGCACTTCCCAGCGACTGCGCGCCGCAGGATCCCGATGGAATACGCTGGCAATATCTTCCTTCACACCTTCGAACATATCAGCCTCTCCGCGCACCGGCCGCCTTGACGCCGATGGCCTTCTGGGTTTCTGTCAGTATGCCCCGCAGGATGTTCATCTCCACCTGATTGGGCTGGCCGCGCTCGTAGAGCCGGCGCAGACGCGACATCAGCTTCTTCGGCTGCTGGGGATCAAGGAAGCCGATCTCCACCATCACCTGCTCCAGATGCTGGTAGAACAGCTCCATCTGTTCGGCGGTTACCGGGGGTTCCTCCTCGGCCGCCGGCTTGGCAAAGGTGGTCGACAGCCCCTGGCGCCCGAGACTCTGCATGCGCAGCTCGTAGCTCAGCACCTGCACCGCCGCCGCCAGATTCAGCGAACTGAAGTCGGGGTCGGACGGGATATGCACATGGTAGCGGCAACGCTGCAGCTCCTCACTGGTAAGCCCGGAGTGCTCGCGACCGAATACCAGCGCGACCGGGCCGCCGGCCGGCGACTCCAGCTGATCCAGCACCTTGTCCGCCGCCTCCCGCGGATCCACCACCGGCCAGGGGATCCGGCGATCCCGGGCACTGGTGCCCAGAACCAGCAGGCAATCGGCCAGCGCCTCCTCCAGCGTCGCGACCACCCGGGCATTGGCCAGAATGTCGTCGGCACCCGAGGCGCGGGAGCTGGCTTCAGCGTCAGGGAAGCGCTCGGGGTCGACCAGCACCAGCTGGCTCAACCCCATGTTTTTCATCGCCCTGGCAGCGCCACCAATGTTGCCGGGATGGCTGGTGTTCACCAGGACCACGCGAATATCATCGAACAAGGGACACTCCAGAGCTGCAGCGAGGCAAAGGGAAAGGCAGACATCTTACTAAAATCTGCCGATGACTGACTACGATGCATTTGTGCAACTGAGCCGGCAACTCTGCTATAATTTCCGGCTTTTCGTACCCTACCAGAGATACCCCCTATGCAGCCCATGTTGAACATCGCCCTGCGCGCCGCCCGCAGTGCCGGAGAATTGATCTATCGCTCCATGGAGAGGCTGGACGTCCTGACCGTCAACGAGAAGGAAGCGAACGACTACGTCAGCGAAATCGACCGGGCTGCAGAACAGACCATCATCAATCATCTGCGCAAGACCTACCCGGATCACGGCTTTCACGCCGAAGAGTCCGGCTTCCAGCCCGGCCAGGGTGAAGGCGCGGATATCGTCTGGATCATCGACCCGCTGGATGGCACCACCAACTTCCTGCGCGGCGTACCGCACTTTGCCGTGAGCATCGCCTGCCGCATCAAGGGTCGCATCGAGCA
>Ga0209075_1001483_pt1 | contig 22046 bp, 25 predicted proteins | sample Stecom2011_FD_187523 | JGI IMG/M metagenome (GOLD analysis project Ga0209075, IMG submission 187523) | Agricultural soil microbial communities from Utah to study Nitrogen management - Steer compost 2011 (SPAdes) (version 2) | ecosystem: Environmental > Terrestrial > Soil > Agricultural land...
GTAGATGCTTTGGAGGCGGATAAGGTTGCTTTAGGGTATCAGATATTGTCAATTTTTCTTTGCTGTAAGATGAGGTCTACTTCAAAGTGGCAAAGGTAGACCGCTTAGGGGAGGGGAATCTGACAATCTGACATAAATATGCCAAGAACTTCGGTTGGCACATGTGTTGATAATAGACTTGCACAAGATCAATAAGAAACTGAATAGAACATAGTTAAAAAATAAAAGAAATGGGAAAAATTATTGGTATAGATTTGGGAACCACCAACTCATGCGTCGCAGTAATGGAAGGTAATGAGCCAGTGGTAATTCAGAACAGTGAAGGAAGAAGAACAACCCCTTCGATTGTTGCATTTTTAGACAATGGTAACGGTGAGAGGAAAGTAGGAGATCCTGCCAAACGACAGGCTATTACCAATCCCGCCAATACCATTTCCTCTGTCAAGAGATTTATGGGGAAGAAATTCTCTGAAGTATCAGATGAAAAAAAGCAGGCTTCCTATAAGGTAGAGCAGGGGTCCAACGATACGGTGGCAATCAAGATCGGTGACCGGTCCTATACTCCACAGGAACTGTCCGCCATGATTCTTCAAAAGATGAAGACTACTGCGGAAGATTTCCTAGGACAAGAAGTGACTGAAGCTGTTATTACCGTCCCCGCCTATTTTAATGATTCTGAGCGTCAGGCCACCAAAGAGGCCGGTCAGATCGCGGGACTTGATGTGAAAAGAATTATTAACGAACCCACCGCTGCTGCACTGGCCTACGGTATGGACAAGAAAAACCGTGACATGAAAATTGCGGTATATGACTTGGGTGGAGGAACCTTTGATATTTCTATATTGGAACTTGGTGATGGTGTATTTGAAGTAAAATCTACCAATGGTGATGTTCACTTAGGAGGGGATGATTTTGATCAGGTGATCATCAACTGGTTGGCAGATGAGTTCAATTCGGAAGAGTCCATTGATCTGCGAAACGATCCAATGGCTTTGCAACGACTCAAGGAAGCTGCGGAAAAGGCCAAAATCGAATTGTCCAGCTCTGCTTCTACAGAAATCAACCTTCCCTATATCACCGCTACTCAGACCGGGCCAAAACACTTGGTAAGAACATTATCAAGGGCGAAATTTGAACAACTATCTGAAGATCTGATCAAACGATCTTTGGAGCCTGTGAAGAAGTCCATGAGCGATGCAGGCTTGTCTCCAACTGACATTGATGAAGTAATCCTGGTCGGAGGTTCTACCCGTATTCCAAGAATCCAGGAAGAAGTGGAGAAATTCTTCGGAAAGAAACCATCCAAAGGTGTAAACCCTGATGAGGTAGTTGCGATAGGTGCAGCGATTCAGGGCGGTGTTTTGACTGGAGAAGTGAAGGATGTGCTATTGTTGGATGTGACCCCACTTTCATTGGGAATCGAGACCATGGGTGGCGTGTTTACCAAGTTAATTGAGTCTAATACGACCATTCCTTCTAAAAAATCCGAAACCTTCTCTACGGCTGCAGATAACCAACCCGCAGTAGACATTCACGTGCTGCAAGGCGAGCGTGCTATGGCCAAAGATAATAGAAGTATAGGTAGGTTCCAGTTGACTGATATTCCACCGGCACCAAGGGGAGTTCCTCAAATTGAAGTGACCTTCGATATAGATGCCAATGGTATTCTTAACGTTTCAGCTAAAGATAAAGGGACCGGCAAAGAGCAGAAAATCAAAATTGAAGCTTCTTCCGGCTTGTCCCAAGACGAAATAGAAAGAATGAAGAAGGAAGCCGAAGCCAACGCTGCTTCTGATAAGGTGGAAAAAGAGAAGATAGACAAGTTGAACCAAGCGGACAGTTTGATTTTCCAAACAGAAAAGCAGCTCAAGGAATTTGGCGAAAAACTTTCTGAAGGAAACAAAAGTGCTATCAATGGTGCTTTGGAAAAACTAAAGGCCGCCCATCAGGCACAGGACATTGCGGCAATTGATGCTGCAATGGAAGGGCTGAACAAGGCATGGGAAGGCGCTTCACAGGAAATGTATAGTGCTTCTCAAGGTGAAGGTGCTCAGGGTGCGGCAGGTGGCGACTCTGCTTCCTCATCAGAGGGTTCCGGTGACGGTGTTTCAGACGTTGATTACGAAGAAGTGAATGACGAGGGGAAGAAATAATCCTTTAAAATAATGATGATTAAGAATGGCGTTCCAGTTTTTGGGATGCCATTCTTTTTATGCAATTAAAATAATCTGATATGCGTATTACATCCGAGAATAAGTTAAGAAAGTTAATTATAGTCGGAGACAGAGTTTTGATTCGGCTCAAAAAACCCAGTGACAAAACCTCCAGTGGATTGTATCTTCCACCGGGAGTACAGGAAAAGGAAAGGGTGCAGCAGGGTTATATTATCAAAACAGGGCCAGGTTATCCTATTCCCATTCCCTTGGAAGAGAATGAGCCCTGGGAAGACAAAGATGAAAATGTTAAATATATTCCGCTACAGGCAAGGGAAGGAGACTTGGCTATCTTCTTATTGAACGGTTCCCATGAAGTAATTTATGAGGGGGAAAAATATTTTATTGTGCCTCAAAATGCCATCTTGATGTTGGAGCGAGAAGAGGAATTATAAAGGAAAAAGCTCAATATTTGAGCTTTTTCCTTATTTAAAGTAGTGAATTGATTTTGAAATTCTACGTGTCCACGCTTAATCTCTTTTCCAGACCTTCCTGTTTTTAGCTTTCGGTCCCGTCACCTGTTCGCCACTTCTCAAATCAGAAGAGACACTTACTTTTTCTGTTTGCGTTTCCCAAGCCTTCTTATTTTTAAATGCAGGTCCTGTTTGTTGGATGTCTTGTAGTTTGACAGCGACCGTTCCCGTCCTCGCCTGTTGTTTCCACGGCTTGTAATTTTTGGCTTTAGGGCCTTTCAATTCTTGAGGAGATTGCGCATTGGATACATTGCAGGCAAGAAGCCCTGCCACCAATATAAATGTGAATCTGATCATGATAAACTATTTTAATTAAGTGAATGATTTAATCTTATATACGGATTGAATCAAAAATGTTTTCGAAAAAACAGCTGAAAAGTTAATTTTTTACTAAAAAGTTGAAATTTTATATTGAATTAACTTTGTTGACTTGTATAAAATTGCTTTTAAAAAAGAGCTGATTATCACTGATTTGCAAAAAATTAGATCAATCCTGTTGTGAAATAAACCAAGGGCAAAGAATTTGCAAAAAAAAACAGGGACTAGGGCTTTAAAATAAAACCCTAGTCCCTGTAGAAAAAAAATAGATTCAGAAGCGAAATTTAGAATGAAAATACCGCTGCCAAGAGGAATGAAGCTAAGCTTTTGGAAGGATTCAGACTGCGGTTTATAAAGCTGGATGCCTCAGATGCCGTGTCAAACCGTAGCTCGGGGATCAATGTCAGGTTTCCGGCGGGTTTGATATTTCCCGATAGGGTAACTGCCAACACATTGCCATCCCCATTCGTTGGATCCGTAGCGATGGCGCTTCCTCCATCGTTGAAAATGCTAAAATATTCAGCACGTGCGCCTATGCCGAATTTTTCCGAAGCTGTAGCTTGCACATAGCCGGCGACACCATAAAAACCTGCTGCATCTCCATCAGCATCGCGGATGGTGGATCCATCATAAAATTCGCCCGCCGAGGTGGTGAGGTAGGTCGTGTTTAAACCGAGATAGACTGACTCTGTGACATTATATCCTGTAGTCAAATCAACTTGAAACGTGGTACCTCCAGAGGATTCGCCAGTGGAGAGGCCGTAATCTTCGTCCAATTTACCATCCTGATCGCCGTAGAGGAAATTTAACCATGTTCCACCACCTTCATTTTCGTAGCCTAGTTGTAATCCTGCGGTGTAGGTGCCAAGAGGGTTAAAGTCAGTGTAGTCGGTCGGGTTCATAACCGAGGCCATCAATGACCAATTATCGGAGAGTGAGATGTCAGCCCTCAAGCCGGTATGTGAAAAGGGACCGGATGAAAACATATAGGAAGTAGAATAGTTGAAGTTTCCTGTAGGAGAAATGACTTCATAACCTAGATAAGTGTTGAAATTCCCTATAGTCAAGGTTAAGGCATCGTTTACCGTCCAATACATGTACAGTTGATTGACAATGTTAGCGCTTCCGGTAGAAAGAAAAACGGCATCAGCTCCTCGAGGCCCAAAGACCAAATCGGCTACAAAACCTACTTTTTCCCCCTCATAAGTTGTAATAATATTGGCCATGCCCAATGCGAAACCAGGAAGGTTGGCAAACGAAGTACCTGGAGCCTGTGCGAACTCGCCTTTGTTCGGAGCATTGAAATTTGTGCGATAATATGCGTCTACGGATCCGGAAATGCTCACCGGTGAGGATTCCGCTTCTTCCTGAGCCATGACTAGCTGCGATGTGAAAAGCGATATTAGAAGGATAAGTAAATGGGTTTTTTTCATGTTGTGACAATTGTTAGGTGAACGGAAATGGATAATTGTTATAATTCGTCTAAATCTAGAAATTTCTGGTTAAAAAAATAACTACTGGCAAGAAATTTTAAATTATTTCTAATAAAATAGGTTGTTTTTTTAACCAGTGATAATTTAAAACATGTGTTTAAGGTAGATAGTCGGTTGCTATATGAACCAATATTCAGTGTTTCGACAATAAAGACTGCTTAAAGGGTCGCCCTAGTTTTGCTACTTCAGGGCCAAGCGAGAAGCAGGAAAAAGCGGCGTCGTAATTTTCTGGCGATAGTGAGGGCAGACACCTTGGATATAGACTTCCTAAAATTGGTGAGAGAAAAAAAAAGAGACTGTCGTTGGGACAGTCTCTTCACATAGGGGAGGATTTGTTTTATTTTATGAGCAACGCAAATTCTTTAGCAAAATAACTTAAAATCACATTTGCTCCTGCCCTTTTAATGCAGAGTAGGGATTCGAGCATGGCTCTTTCCCCGTCTAGCCAGCCCCTTTCAGCTGAGGCTTTTATCATAGCATATTCTCCGCTGACGTTATAAGCAGCCACAGGGAGGGAAAAATTTTCCTTCAATACATGGATCACGTCTAAGTACGCCAATGCAGGCTTTACCATCAAGAAATCGGCTCCTTCCGCAACGTCAAGTTCCGCTTCAATCAGTGCTTCACGAAGGTTGGCGGGATCCATTTGGTAGGATTTTTTGTCTCCCGATTTCGGGGCAGAATCAAGGGCATCGCGGAAGGGATTGTAGAAGGCGCTGGCATACTTGGCGGTATAGGACATAATAGACACTTCTTTATGGCCATTGCTATCCAACAGGTTTCTAAGGTAGCCTACCCGTCCATCCATCATATCGGAAGGCCCGATGATATCGGCGCCGGCCTGGGCTTGGGCCAAAGTCATTTTGCCCAAAATTTCCAAAGTTTCATCATTAAGTATTTTTCCGTCTTCCACCAAGCCATCATGGCCATCCGAACTGTAGGGGTCCATAGCCACATCGGTCATGATGCATGCTTCAGGGAATGCCTGTTTGATCTTTGAAATGGCCTGTAGGTAAAAGGTTGCTGGATCATAGCTTTCCGTTGCATACCTATCTTTCTTGTCCTCGGGATAAGCGGGGAATACATCAAAGGCCATAATGCCCAGAGCCATGCAGGCTTCAATTTCTTGCAGCATCATATCAAGGGAGTACCGGTATATGCCCGGCATGGATGCCACTTCAATTTTTTGGTTGATCCCCTCAATTAGAAAAAGAGGAAAAATAAAATCCTTTATAGAAAGCCGGGTCTCTTCCACCATGGATCGGATAACGGCAGACTTTCTGTTTCTTCTGGGCCTTTTTAACATAAGATTCAATCGTTTAAATCAAAAGGTTTTCGATCTGTGCTACATTCAAGTCGGTATAATCTTTAATATACAAATCGCACGGCGGCAATTCTTCGGGGGTATGTGAGGATAGCACCCCCACCACTTTCATTCCTGCATTTAGTGCGGCAGAGACTCCCGAAAACGAATCCTCAAACACGATACAGTTTTCCGGAGCGATGCTGAGGTTTTTCGCCGACTTCAGGTAGACTTCCGGATCGGGCTTGTGTTCTTTTACATCTTCACTAGCCAATATAGATTCCATTTTAGATTTAAATCCTAGCGAATCCATAATTAACTCCAAGTTTGATCTAGGGGCAGAAGTGGCCACTCCGGTCTTGAAGCCGGAGCTTTTGAGATTTTCCAGAAAGGGTAAAAAACCGTCTATGGGCACAATCTCCTGGGCATAAATTTCCCGAAAAAGTTCTTCTTTTTCGTTTTCCAGATCAAGGAATTCTTGGCCGATGATTTCCCTTTCGAGAAAGTGGCTAAGGATGTATCGGTTGTTCTTCCCATACATGTGCTGAACAAAGTCTTCCTCGGAAGGGTGGATCCCTCTTTTGGCAAGAAATTTTTGATAAGCTTTGGTATGGTATGGGTTGGTGTGACAGATGACTCCGTCCATGTCAAAAATGACAGCTTTATTATAGTTATTCATGCATATAAAATATAATACTCCTACTACCAACAACAGCCCGCCTGTATTTGATTCAAAAAAGGCTCTTAATTTTTAGTGAAGCGATCAAATACTCCTTCGATGATTTGGCAGCAATCCAGAAGTTGCTCCTCGGTAATCACAAGTGGCGGGGAAAACCGAATGATGTTTCCGTGGGTCGGTTTTGCTAAGAGGCCCGCATCCCGGAGGGCCAAGCATATTTCCCATGCAGTGGAGCTTTCTTCAGTATCGTTGATGACCAAGGCATTTAATAAACCTTTTCCCCTGACCAAGCCGATCCAGGGACTTTTTGAAGCCAATTCTTCCATCCTCTCACGGAATAGATTCCCCATGCGTAGAGAATTGGCGGGAAGATGTTCATCCTTCACCACTTCCAACGCGGCCATGGCTATTTTGGCTCCCAGAGGATTGCCGCCGAAGGTGGATCCGTGTTGGCCGGGCTTCAGGACGTCCATGACAGGTGCATTCGCTAGTACAGCGGATACGGGATAGAATCCTCCTGAAAGTGCTTTTCCTAGAAGTAGCATATCTGGTGTGACGTCTTCATACTCACAGGCAAGTAGTTTTCCGGTTCGTCCGATGCCTGTCTGTATTTCATCCGCTATAAGAAGTACATTGTGCGCTTTACAGAGCAATGAACATGAGGCCAAATAGCCATCATCGGGTACAAACACGCCTGCCTCTCCCTGTATGGGCTCCACGAGGTAGGCTACCACATTTTTATTTTCCGCCAACACCTGTTCAAGTGCAGCTACATTATTATAGGGAATACTAATAAATCCAGGCGTATAGGGGCCGAAGTTTTTCTTTGCGTTTACATCATTGGAGAATGAAATGACGGTGGTGCTTCTTCCGTGGAAGTTATTTTCAGCCACAATAATTACGGCGTCGTTTTCCTGTATGTCCTTTACTTCATACCCCCACTTGCGTGCTATCTTGAGGGCGGTTTCTACGGCTTCTACCCCCGTATTCATTGGGAGTACTTTTTCGTAGCCGAAATAGTCCGTGATATACTTGTCGAAAGCTCCAAGTATATTATTATGGAAAGCCCTTGAGGTCAGTGTCAAGGTGCTGGCCTGTTGCGTCATTGCTTCCAGGATTTTTGGGTGGCAGTGTCCTTGGTTGACTGCTGAATAGGCAGACAGAAAGTCGTAATAGCGCTTCCCTTCGATATCCCAAAGGAAAACTCCTTCTCCACGGGCTAACGCGACCGGCAAAGGGTGGTAATTATGTGCCCCGAACCTATTTTCCAAATCAATTGCTTGTGCGGTGGAGTTAATGGATCTCATTTAATTGTGTAGTTTTGTCCTGAAAATCCGGGGACAAAAAGTAAATCCCCGAAGAACAAATATAGTCAATGACCCTTTGATATGCCATGAAAGCCGAAAAGAAGCCCACAGTTCCCTTGTCAATCCAGCCCGGAGATTATTATATGACGGAAAATGGACTGATGGTTTTTACTGCGCAGTATCATCTGAGAAGGGGTTATTGCTGCTCAAATGGGTGTAGGCATTGTCCCTACAAAATGGATAGGAGTAAGGAGCAATAAATTACGCAATTATTTTTCGGCGCCTGTTTGGGTAATTCGGGAATACTTCCGATATTTGCAAACTCAATTATAAAAACGTCTTTAATTTATAAGATCATATATCATGGCAAAAGTTTGTGACATAACTGGAAAGCGGGCACGGGTAGGAAATAATGTTTCGCATGCGAATAATAAGACCAAGCGGAAATTTTATCCAAACCTGCACAAGAAGAGTTTTTTCATTCCAGAAGAAGACGCTTGGATCACTTTGAAGGTTTGTACCAAAGCATTGCGGACAATCAATAAGGTGGGTATCAGTGCGGTATTGAAGAAGGCACAAAATAGGGGTAACATTATTATTAAGTAACAATTTACCTGCAATAAAAAATAGATAGAGCGATGGCTAAGAAAGGTAACAGAGTTCAAGTGATTATGGAATGCACCGAGCACAAAGCAAGCGGACTTCCAGGTACTTCTAGGTACATCACGACCAAAAACCGTAAAAACACTACCGAAAGATTGGAGTTGAAAAAATTCAATCCCATATTGAGAAAAGTGACGGTTCATAAAGAAATTAAATAACAATAGTAGGGGCTATCGTCGGCAGTCTATGTGCTGGTTGGAAGTCTTTTAAACTTTAACAATATGGCTAAGAAAGTAGTAGCAACCCTGAAAAAAGAAGGTGGCGTAACTTATGCTAAAGTGATCAAGGCGGTAAAGTCCGAGAAAACTGGTGCTTATACCTTCAAAGAAGAAATGGTTCCAACCACGATGGTTCAGGATACCCTTAAGAAATAGTCGAATCATCGCATTCGTCATAATTTAGATCCCTCCCGATATTCACCGGGAGGGATTTTATTGTTATATTGGGGGCTACTTGATGAATAACTATGGGAATTTTTGATTTCTTTTCTAAGGAAAAAAAGGAGAGCCTCGACAAGGGTCTTCAAAAATCACACGAAAATATTTTTTCTAAACTCGGTAAGGCGGTAGTAGGCAAGTCAAAGGTTGACGAGGATATCCTTGATGAACTGGAGGAGGTGCTGATTACCTCAGACGTGGGCGTAGACACGACCATCAAGATTATTCGTAAAATAGAGGCCCGTGTAGCCCGTGACAAATACATCAACACCGCTGAACTGGACCAAATCCTAAGGGAAGAAATCGCCAGCTTGTTGGAAGAGAACAAAAAAGAGGAACTCTCGGATTTCGAGATTCCCGCAGGTAAAAAGCCCTATGTCATCATGGTGGTAGGTGTGAATGGGGTGGGAAAGACGACTACCATTGGGAAGCTGGCTTATCATTACAAGCAGGCCGGCAGATCGGTTGTGTTAGGTGCTGCGGATACTTTTAGAGCCGCTGCCGTTGACCAGTTGATCCAATGGGGCAAAAGGGTGGATGTTCCCGTGATTTCCCACGGTATGAATACTGATCCAGCTTCTGTCGCTTTTGATGCAGTAAAAAAGGCCGTTGATATGGATGCGGACGTAGTGATTATCGACACCGCAGGCAGGCTTCATACCAAGGTGAACCTTATGAATGAATTGGGTAAGATCAAGCGGGTAATGCAGAAATTCATAGATGACTCTCCCCATGAGATATTGCTGGTATTGGATGGTTCTACTGGACAAAACGCATTTATACAAGCCACTGAATTTACGAAAGTAACTGAAATAACCGCTCTTGCCATTACCAAATTGGACGGAACGGCCAAAGGCGGAGTAGTGATAGGGATTTCGGATCAATTTAAAATACCCTTGAAATACATCGGCGTAGGAGAGAAAATGACGGACCTTCAGGTCTTCAATAGCCGTGAATTTGTGGATTCGTTGTTCAAAAAGAAATAGATAAATTGATCATAAAGATCAAATTATTCCTTGTTGTACCAGAGACGACGAATACGCTAGCCCAGAGAACCGGTTCAGTGCCTATCGTTCCGGCTTAGCTGAAGCATCTTTGATTGGGTCTACTGGAAGTCTTGTTTAAAATAACAACTTATGAGATGATATTCGGACGCTGGGGGGTATCTGAACGTTTTCTTTTTTTTCTGACTATTACCCACATCCTTCATCAAATATTGTCCTTAAAAGTGCAATAGCTATTGTTCTTTTTTCTCCTCCAAGATTTCTTCGGCATGCTTCGACTTTCGGTATGTAGGTTTGATCAGCAATCGTAGCGACGGGTCAAAGGAGAAGTAATTTCCCGCCCAGTCCATAAAGACAAGGATCTTGTTTTTTACTCCCAAAATGGCCATAAGATGGACAAATAGCCAGACTATCCAAGCAAAGAAACCTTGGAATTTTACAAAAGGCAGATCCACCACCGCCAACTTCCGTCCCACGGTAGCCATGGATCCCAAGTTCTTATATCTGAATGCTTTTGAAGGTTTATGGACTAGCATGGATATAAAATTGTTCGACAGGTTACCTGCCTGTTGCATTGCCACTTGGGCCACTTGGGGATGCCCTTTAGGGTATTCAGCTGTTTCTTGTATACATAGATCCCCAATGGCATAGATCTCCTGAGTGCCGATTAATTTGTTGTAGGCATCTACCTTTAGCCGTCCGCTTCGGGCTATCTGTTCTTCTTTAAGACCTGCGATGTGATTGGGCTTAACACCTGCTGCCCACAACAGTGTTTGGGTTTGGATGGATTCCAGCCCTTTGATTTTTATGGTCATGCCGTCATAATCTTCAACAGCTGCATTAAGCAGTACTTCAACTCCCAATTCCGTTAGATAATCGAAAGCTTTTTGGCTGGCCTGTGGAGACATTCCTGCCAACAGATTTGGTCCAGCTTCGGCAAGGACAACCTTCATGTTTTTAAAGTTAAGCTGGGGATAATCTTTAGGCAGTACATTGTTCCTTAAGCCTGCCATTGCTCCTGCGAGTTCGACACCCGTTGCGCCTCCACCTACAATGACGACATTCATCATGGACTTGCGAAGTTCCATGTTCGAGGTATTAATTGCCCGTTCGTAATTTGAAATGATCTTGTTCCGGATATACAAAGCTTCAGACACCGATTTCATGGGTGTACTGTTTTCCATAATGTTCTTCATCCCGAAATAATTGGTATCTGCACCAAGGGCAAGTACGAGGTAATCATAGTCAATATACCCTACATCGGTAAAAAGTCTTTTGTTCACTTGGTCGACGCTAAGTGCCTCTGCCATTCTAAAAATTACGCTCGGCGTGTTATGGAAAATTTTCCTTAATGGAAAGACTATAGCGCTGGGTTCTATTCCGGCTGTGGCCACCTGGTAGAATAGCGGCTGAAATTGGTGGAAGTTGTTTTTGTCCAATAGTACCACCTGATATCGCTTGCCCATTAAGCTTCTTGCGAGTTTTAAACCACCAAAGCCTCCTCCTAATATGACAATTCGCTTATCGACGGTATCTGCAAGATTGGGAATTGGTTGCATGCCTGAAAGATCCATAGTTATTTTATTAATTGTTGAGGGAGGTGGCTATATCAAATAGCCTTGTGGGTGAAACATTTAATAGACGGTTAAAATTCCAGTTTAAAGCTGCAGGAATAGAAGCGCTATTTTATCTGCTTATGTGGTATTTGTTTTGTTGGCTGATGTCGTCGAACCAAAAGATTTCTTATTTTTACACTCTAATTATTGTTTTGCATTCCATCAAGAGAAGTAGCATTGCCAAGCCTTTATCTTTGGCCTGTAAGTTATATTTGTTCGAAAAATCAGATGGGCAGGGTTTCTTGGCTTATTTAATAAAATTATATGGGAAGAGCATTTGAATTCAGAAAAGAGAGAAAATTCAAACGTTGGAATAAGATGTCCAAGGTTTTTACCCGCTTAGGGAAGGAAATTGTAATGGCGGTAAAGGCTGGCGGGCCTGATCCCGACAGCAACTCAAGGCTGCGGACGATTATCCAAAATGCGAAGGGGGCTTCCATGCCCAAAGACAGGATTGAAGCAGCTATTGTACGAGCAAGTAACAAAGAGGAAAAGGACTACGAAGAAGTGGTATACGAAGGGTATGCTCCCCATGGAATCGCTGTTTTGGTAGAGACATCAACTGACAATATCAACCGGACAGTGGCTAATGTGAGACATTATTTTTCCAAAGCCGGCGGTTCCTTGGGAACTTCGGGTTCTGTAAGTTTCATGTTTGACAGAAAAGCGGTGTTTCGCTTTCCCAAAGGAGATTTGGATTTAGAGGAACTTGAGTTTTCGCTGATTGATTTTGGGCTGGAAGAAATTGCGGAAAACGAAGGCGAAATTTTTGTATATACTGAATTCGGGAATTTTGGAAATATGCAAAAGGCGTTGGAAGATATGAATGTAGAGGTTACAAGCGCAGAATTTGAATGGTTCCCTATGTCCACGACTGAATTAAGCCCGGAACAGGAGGAAGAGGTAAACAAAATGATTGAGCGCATGGAAGAAGATGATGATGTGAACCATGTTTTCCATAACATGGCTTAATCCAAGGCGCTAACATACCTATCTCTTATTCTCTAATAACTATAAAATGGTATTTCCAAAAAGAAAGAATTTACAGGAACAGCAGAGAAGGCAGTTAGTGATTGTAGGAAGTAAAAATCCTGTTAAAATACTGTGTACAGAGGAAGCCTTTCACCTCACCTATGGTGATGGTTTTCTGGTACAGGGATTGGATGTAGATTCAGGTGTAAACAGTCAGCCTTTTGGAGATAAGGAAACCTATGCAGGTGCCTTCAATAGAGCTAGCAATTGTAAAACAGCTTTTCCGGAAGCCGATTTCTGGGTGGGTATTGAAGGGGGGGTGAGTGAAATGGACGCCGATTTTACCTCATTTGCGTGGATTGTCATTCTGGACAGAACTGGGAGGGCAGGACGTGCGAAGACCGGCTCGTTTTTTTTGCCGCCGGGAGTTACCGACCTGCTAAAAGGGGGGATGGAATTGGGTGATGCCGATGATCAGGTATTTTCTTCCGTCAATTCAAAACAAAAAGGAGGCGCTGTGGGATTATTAACAAGAGGCATCGTAGATAGGAGAGATCTTTACAGACAGGCGGTGGTTCTTGCATTGATTCCACTCGCAAACCCGGAATTATATGACAGCAGCGTCAATCAGTGATAGATTTTTTCTATTGGTTTGTTAATAAGATAGTTTTTATCTTTGTAATTGCTTATACATAAATATATAAAATACAATGGTACAAGAATTAGAAACAGACAACCTTGAGGAAGTAGTAGCCGAAAATGATTTGGTAATCGTTCAATACGGGGCAACCTGGTGTGGTAACTGCCGGATTATGAAGCCAAAAATGAAGAGGTTGAGTAAGGATTTCAAAGATATTAGATTTTTATATGTAGATGCAGAAAAACTGCCCGGATCCAGAAAACTGGCCGAGGTGACAAATCTACCTACTTTTGCTGCTTTTAAGGGTGGTAAATTAGTTAATCAGACGCAAACAAATAAAGAAGAAATCCTTAAAGACCTAATCAATGAGATTGCCAATAATTAAGCACGTACTGGGATTCATAGAAGAAAACGATGAAGATTGGGTCAACGAGACCATCGAGCTGTTGGAATCAATGACCGAAATAGCTTCATTAAAGGACACGGAAATAGAAGTGATGGGTGAACTGCTTTCGAACCTTTACGGTACCCTTGAGGTTCATAAAATGGTCAAAGAAGGGATGGATAAGAAGGAGGCCATGAATGCGTTCATGAAGCGTGTGGTAGGCTCTATAGATAAATAATCACACCTTTAAGTTGTTTAATCACCTTAATCAACTAAAATCTGGAGTGGTTTAGGTATATCCAATTGGATATACCTTTTTTTGTATTGTATGGCTTAGGAAGACGGACGTCGATGAAAATTCACCGGCTGTTTTATTGACGTCCAGAAGGTTTACTTTTGTAAATTTCTAAGGAAATCGGTGAGGGCAGTATTCCAATCGGGATCTGCATCCCACAAGGGACCGATGTACAGCTCGTTCCTCACCAAGAATTTAATATAGTATTTAATGACAAATCTCTGCGTGTCCAGTGATTCGTTTACTTCCAGCCCCATTCTTTCCATTAAATCACCCTCTCTGCCTTCCATACGCATCAACACAAACTGCACCCGGTCTTTGATTAGAGCCTCGTCGGTGCGGGGCTCGGTAAGAAATTCTACCTGATAGGGATAGTTTTCCTTAAAGACACTCTCCAAGCCGCTTCTTTCTCGCTGTTGTTCTGCCATAATCTGCTCTTGGGATTTTCCCAACAGGTCGTATCTGAAGGTGGTCAAAAATCCAGCTTCGGTGCCCGCTCCGGATAACCTTACTCCTAATTTAAAAACATCAAGATTCAGGGGATTTCTCGGAAGAAATGCTTCAGAACTTTGCTGTATTTGTGCAGCGGTATTTCCAGAGGCAAATTCCGGGACTTCTAGTACCAAAAAGTTGTTTGATTTTCGGTTTTGGCCTATAGCCGTGATCCTCTCTTTAAATTCTTCCAGATTATTCGCTGAAGCAGACCAAGCCGAGCCCGGAGACACCATGGTCTTATCCTGCGAAAATGGCATAATATGAATAACTAATTCTGCGTTGTCTTTTCTGGTGATGACTACTACATTTTTGATCAAGCGTTGAGAAAAGGAGGCGGCATAAGCAGCCTGCGTGCCCTCAGAAATGACGATATCTTCCAGCTCATGGTAGGAAACGGGATCTCCACCAGCCGCTACTAATGCTCCATGGAGGTCTTCGGCCAAATCCATCCATGACAACACGGGCTTGCCCGCAGGCGAAGCCGAAATCAACACTGCCGATTTTCCATCCAAAAATCCATCCAGAACCCCAGTTTGAGACAAGCCCGGAAATGCTGACAGGACAACAAAAAGTAAAACACCGATATATTTCATCGTTTAAATCTTAAATTATTTTAATTGTAACGTATTTATAATCATTTGAATCTCTTGTCAATCATCTTTTCTTAGGAAAACCTTATCACCTAATTTCAGGGTAATGAGCTGGAACAATATTTCTTTTGCAAATTGGCAACCGATTTGTCAAAGTTTGCTAATTTCACCAATATACAAAACGCATTATAATTTTATTTCATATGATTCAGCGAAGCGTCTTGCTTTTCCTTTTGTTCCTCTCCGTGTCCTGCATTTTATTTGCTCAAGAGAGCGACAGGGTTTCACTCCTGAGGGATATCGAATATCTGGCTTCAGATGAATTGGAAGGCAGAAAGCCTCTTACGGAGGGAAGCAGAAAGGCCCAGGAGTATATAAAGACACGGTTTGCAAATTTGGGTTTAACAAGTCAGTTCAGGGATTACAGCCAGTTCTTTGACCTTAAGGAAAGACGAGGCGAGGGGGGTGTCGTAGGAAAGGCAACTAATATCATTGGATTTATTCCTGGAGAGCAGAGCAAGAAACTTATTGTCATCACCGCCCATTATGATCACCTAGGGACAAAGGAGGAAGAAATTTTTAACGGAGCGGATGATAATGCTTCCGGAACAGCAGGACTTTTAGCTTTGGCTGAGTATTTCTCCAAAAACAAGCCCCAAACATCGATTTTGTTCGCAGCCTTGGATGGAGAAGAGATGGGATTGCAGGGAGCAAGGGCACTGGTAAGGGATTTTCCTTTTCCTCTGGAGGACGTGTTACTTAACATTAACCTCGATATGATCAGTAGAAGTGAAAAGAACGAGTTGTACGCTGCAGGCACCTATCATTATCCGCAGCTGATATCTTCTCTCGACAGGGCTTCCAAAGAGGCTGAGGTCACCCTAAGGCTGGGACATGACAAACCTGGTACGGGGGCTGACGACTGGACCAATGCTTCTGACCATGCAGCTTTTCACGAAAAGGGAATTCCTTTTGTTTATTTTGGAGTAGAAGACCATAAAGATTATCATAAGGCTACTGATACCTATGACCGCATTGATCAGGTATTCTATTACAATGCAGTGAATCTAATTGTAAGATGTGTGAAGGAACTGGATCAAAGTTTCTCGTCAATGGAGCTGCTGTCGCTGGAGTCGCCACATGCTCCTTCTGTCCAGGTCAACAAGCCTTGATTTTGGGCAACGCAATCATTGGAGTAGGTGATGTTGTCACATCCACAAACTGGTCTATAAATCATGATACATGCGGCATCTTTATTAATTTTAGAAGGGTCGACACAATCTTCAACTTCAAGCAAAGCATTTTGTTTTTGTGCCGGATCCTTACATTGCTGTGACATCAATATCAGGCTAAAGAAGACTATAAAACAATTTTTCATTTATGATGGTTTGATTAAGTTACCCTTATTAAGGTGTATAAAAAAAAGTTAAACCGCCTTGAGGCTTATATCCATACTTTTGATGTGATGGGTCAGTTCGCCGACAGATATGAAGTCCACGCCGCATTCAGCCACCTTTAACAGGGTTTCTGCGGTTATTCCTCCTGAAGCTTCTGTTTTGCAATGGTCTCCGATCATCATGACTGCTGTTTTCATCATCTCGTAATCCATATTATCCAGCATGATAAAATCTACTCCTCCTACTTTCAATACTTCCTGTACCTCCTCAAGATTCCTGGTTTCTACCTCAATCTTCAGATCCAGATTTTTCGTCTTCAAATAACTGTGCGTCGCTTCAATACTCTCCCTTATTCCTCCTGCAAAATCCACATGATTGTCTTTCAGCATGATCATGTCGTAAAGGGCAAATCGGTGGTTCTCGCCTCCTCCCAGAGCTACGGCCCACTTTTCTATTAACCTAAAATTTGGGGTGGTTTTTCTCGTGTCTAAAAGTTTAGCTTTAGTGTGGCATATTAAGGTGCTAAAATGGTGGGTCTTGGTGGCAATCCCGCTCATTCTCTGAAGGCAATTGAGGACAAGCCTTTCTGTGGTGAGAATGGAAATAGCATTGCCTGTTACAGTCAATCCAATATCTCCCTTTTTAACTTTCTGTCCATCTTCAAGTAATAGGTGTACCTGAAGTGACGGATCATAATATTCAAATATCATTTTTGCCAACTCCAACCCGGCAATGATCCCATCCTCCTTTATCAGAAGATGGGCCTTGCCTATTTTGTCTGAAGGAATTGCGGCCAGTGAGGAATGGTCACCTTCGCCAACGTCTTCATTTAATGCAGCTTGAATGAAAGAATAGATTTTTTCGGAAGTTAAATACGGTTTATTCACAGAAATAGCTATAAAATGAGAAAGCAGATTACTCTTTGCTGAATTCAATACTGGAAATTCGGGTCTTTCCGTTTTCTTTTGTTCCCTTGACCAAAACTTTGAAGTTATCGCCACTCACATATTTTCCTATCAAATGCCAGGATTTATCGGTCGATTCATCTTGGTGGAGCACCTTAAATTCTTGTACGGGATATTTTCTAAAGAAGTCTCTGATTACAAGCTCAGCTTGGTTACTGGAGTAATCGCTGAGGGTATTGTTCATGTTTAGCGTAATAGACTCCTGAAAGAATTTCCCTAGACCCTTACTCGATGCTGTCTGTAAAGATTCGATGATTTTCTCCGTCGTCTGTGCAGTGGATTGTTTGGGAAGTAATGCAATCATAATAATCCCAAAGAAGAAACAAACTAACGTAATATTTTTAAGCATAATGCGGGCTAATCAAATTCCAAGCCAAATAAATGATTCTTTTGGAGGCGAAATAACGGCCAAATATAGAAATTTGTTTAGGTTGATTTCTCTTTCCTTCCTCATATAATGTCATTATTTTGCGCCCCATTGTACATAATACATTATATTTACGACATGAATAAGAAAGTTTTACTCATGATTCTGGATGGTTGGGGTATAGCAACAAATCCGGATGTTTCTGCTGTTGACAAAGCAAATACACCATTTATAGATAGTCTTTACACTAAGTATCCGCACTCCACATTGCAGGCCTCCGGCCTCGCCGTAGGTCTTCCCGAGGGACAGATGGGAAATTCGGAAGTGGGCCATATGAACATCGGAGCCGGAAGGGTGGTCTACCAAGATTTGGTCAAGGTAAACAAGGCAGTAGCCGAAGGAGACTTAAACACTAACCCCATTCTTCAGAAGGCATTTTCTCAGGCTCAAGCGTCCCGCAAAAAAGTGCATTTTATCGGATTGGTTTCTGACGGAGGAGTCCATGCCCATATTGATCATGTCAAAGGGTTATGTGATGCTGCGCATTTCAATGGAGTTAAGGATGTTTTTATCCATGCCTTCACGGATGGAAGAGACACTGATCCTAAAGGCGGGCTTGCTTATCTGGAGGATCTTCAAAATCATTGCACCACTTCTGTAGGTAAAATCGCTTCTGTAGTAGGGAGGTACTATGCCATGGATAGGGACAAAAGGTGGGAGCGTGTAAAACTCGCCTATGATGCACTCGTGCACGGTGAAGGGGAGAGGTCAAAGAATATCGACAATTCCATAAGAAAGTCCTACGATAATGGCGTTACTGATGAGTTTATCCGGCCGATCATCCAAGTGGATGATTTAGGTAGGCCTATTGGTTGTATAGAAGATGGTGACATCGTCATCTGTTTTAACTTTAGGACGGACAGAGGGCGTGAAATCACAGAGGTTTTGACCCAAAGGAGTTTTGAAGATTATAGCATGAGAAAATTAAATCTTCACTATATCACCTTTACCACCTATGACGAAACTTTTGAAAATATTGAAGTAATTTTCGAGAAAGACAATTTACAAAATACTCTGGGCGAAATTTTGGCGGTGCATGGTAAAAAGCAAATAAGAATAGCCGAGACTGAAAAGTATCCCCATGTCACTTTCTTCTTTTCAGGAGGAAGGGAGCAGGTATTCGAAGGGGAGACACGGATCCTGTGTAGCTCACCGAAAGTGGCTACCTATGATCTTCAGCCCGAGATGAGCGCGTTTGAAATTGCTAAAAAGATCAATATAGAGCTCTACAAGAAAGAGGCGGACTTCATCTGTCTTAACTTTGCCAATGCGGACATGGTGGGCCATACGGGAGTGTTTGAGGCTGCGGTAAAAGCCTGTGAGGCGGTGGATAAATGCGCGGAATCGGTGATCACCACAGCATTGGAAAACGATTATACCATTATCGTGATTGCTGACCACGGTAACAGCGATTGTATGGTCAACCCCGACGGATCACCCAATACGGCGCACACCACTAGCCTTGTTCCTTGTATTATGGTGGATAATAAAAGCAGACTGGAAGTAAGGGACGGCAAACTTGGGGATTTGGCGCCTACCATTCTCAAGCTTTTGGGCGTAGAGATTCCCTTGGAAATGAAGGGCGATGTCTTGTTATACTAACATGCTGAAAAAGGCCTTGATGGTGATGATTATTGGGTTGCATTTATCTTGTTCTCAAGATAAAGCGCAACCCATGGATAATCCCATTCAACTTGACAAGTATTTTCCGCTTAAGGCATTTGTCGAAAAACAGGTGGGACTTCTTGACGGTGCCAAGGTCAGTAAAACTATTGCTATTAGCGGCGAAGAAGACCATATTGAGCTCTTTATGGATGCAGAGGCATGGAGAAAGGAACTTGATATTTTTATTCAATCCGACATTAATAAGGCGTCCCTGGCTTCCTCTTATGATACAGAAGAAAGTCCAGACCTTATCATCCATCGCTTGAAGCCCGGAGAAAAGTCTTCTATTCAGGAAATAAGGATTGCTTTTGATGATGATGAAATAAGCCGCATCAACTTCATTTCGGATCAGGATGAATTTTTTTATACGTCACGATCGATAGGGGAAATGGTAATGGATGTAAGTTCGGGCCTAATCCAATCCTATGAGGTATCCGGCTCCCAAAAAGTGTGGTTCCTTCCGACCAATGAAATGAACGTCAGAGGAGAGCTTGTATCCTCGGATTGATTCCATTTAGAGGTCTGTAGTAGTTCGTCGCCGCTTCTGGACAATAAAAATCACGTGCTAAGATCAAACACTCCACGCTATTTTTTGTCAAGGAGATCCCTCCCAGGTATGGTTGCAGACCAAGAAAGCCTTCTCCCATTCGTTCTCTTATAGGCAATACGGCATGAGAAATAAACTCATGCCGTTTTCTTGGTGAAAAATCCCCCTTATACAAAGGCGAAAAACACCAGCCAAATGATAAGTAATATCGGTAATAAAACAGGGAGAGAGAACCTTATAATATAACCGAAGAAAGACGGCATTTTAACTCCATTTTGTTCTGCGATGGATTTGACCATGAAGTTGGGGCCATTTCCGATATAGGTCATTGCTCCAAAAAATACCGATGCTATCGATACGGCCAATAGCTCAAAAGAGGAATCTAAGTAGCGGTCTGCTGCGAAATCCCTAACTTGCTGAATATTATTGATATCTGCACCTTGAGACGCCATGGCGGCTGCCAGGAAGTTCAAATAGGTTGGAGCATTGTCCAGTACTCCTGAAAGAACACCTGTACCCCAATAAAGGGTGTTGTGGTTGATGAGAGCAGACCCTTCTGGTGACTGAGCAAAATTCCCTACCAGTTCCAACGCTGGCATCATGGTACCGAAGATGCCCACAAATATAAAGGCTACTTCCCGGATAGGTTCAAAATTGAACTCATTGCCCCTAATTGCCTTTTGATCAGCAAAGCGGTAGGATAGAAAAGCCACTGACAACATGATGATTTCCCTGATGAAAGAAAATTTCATCCCGTCATAATGGATCGCCGGAACCCATTCAAGCACATTGGGATCAAGAAACACGGAGATGATAATAATCAATAGCCAAAGGAAATTTTTCTGCCCTATTAGCGAGAACTTGTTACTGTATGTTTCTTCCTGCACGATATCGTCATTGGCAGCCTTCCCAAATCGTTTGTCCACAAAATAAAATACAGTTGCCAATATGCCTAAAGCCAGTACCCAAGCCGGCCAATTATGTTCCAAAGTCCAGAAAAACGGTACCCCCTTCAGAAAGCCGAGGAATAGTGGAGGATCTCCAATCGGAGTAAGGGAGCCTCCAATATTACTCACCATGAAGATGAAAAAGATGACATGGTAGGCCTGGATGTTATTCTTGTTCAGCCGGATAAATGGTCGGATCAATAACATGGACGCTCCAGTAGTACCAATTAGGTTGGAAATTAACGCTCCTATCAGCAGCAGGCCAACATTAGCCAATGGGGTGGATTTTTTGTCGATTTCGATCAAAATTCCACCTGAGGCAACATAGAGCGAAGCTAATAAGGCAATAAATTGAATGTATTCCGCGAGGGCATGGACAGGTTGATGTACATTATTCAAGATAAACAGGTAGTATGTCACCACCACAACGGCCAAGCCTACAGCAATCTTAGGATAATTATGGTGCCAGAAACTCTCATAAAACAGAGGTCCCGTAGCTATCATTAGAAGCAAAACTACAAATGGAATCACCAGCCAGACCGGTGCGTGGCCATGTTCTTCAATATGTTCTGGGTCTAAAATGGATTGCGGTACTTCATTGGGGTCTTGATCGACTCCTGATTCAACGGTTACTTGTTCAGATTGGTCGTTTTCTTGGGCGGTTAGAAGAGGTGGATTTGCAAAAAATGCAAAACCGAGTATCATTGTATATAAAACAATAATTTTTTTCATAGGGTGGTGATAATGGTTTGGTCCTGGTTTATTTTAAGGGTGAAATGAAAATAATATAGACCGATCCTTTGGGATAGGCGTGTTTCCGTTTCGCTAAACTACCGATTTTGGATCAAATGATACAAATAAAATAAGGATGGCTGGATAATTTTTAGTTTGAATCCTATTTATGTCATTAAAATCCGTAAAAAGTACCTCCAGAGCTGTCTTTGCTCGCCCCAGTCACTGTGCTCAGGCAATTTATTTCACCTCTCCATCTCAGAACACCAAGAAAAGCAAAAATCAATGCCTCTTTAAAATCCACCGTATCATGATCGGGGATAATAAGTAGAATTTTGTCTCCGCAACTTATTTTCAGCTGCTGTATGAAATATTTGTTATAAGCTCCTCCCCCGGTAACCAACATAGTGGACGAGGTGTCTCTCCCTTTATAATAGCTTGAGACAACCTCGCTGATACGGCGACTGAAATGCTCCACCAAGG
>Ga0209075_1001484_pt1 | contig 22044 bp, 23 predicted proteins | sample Stecom2011_FD_187523 | JGI IMG/M metagenome (GOLD analysis project Ga0209075, IMG submission 187523) | Agricultural soil microbial communities from Utah to study Nitrogen management - Steer compost 2011 (SPAdes) (version 2) | ecosystem: Environmental > Terrestrial > Soil > Agricultural land...
ATAAATATGTGCTGGACAAGTTTTGCTATAAGACCTGCCACTAAATTCTTTTAAGACCATATCCACTTGAACTAGAATATTCCAAGCTTTTTGGACGGCTTCCTTGTCATAGGAATTATGCATAGTGGACTGGTTAAACGGAATTTTATCAGACATGTCAAATGGTTCTGCTATAATGTCAAATTTTATAGTTAGGTCTTCAAGTATATTATTTAATTTTCTATAAAAATCTGCTACTGAAAGTCCATCTTTCAAAGCAAAAGAACGATGCGCTCCTTTACTTGTAAAAACGTTTAGATTGTGATTAATGAAATCAAAGGACACCTCAAAAGTAAAATCTTTGTTAGGTATGGCACCTGTGGCAATTCCACTACTAGTTACAAATAAAGTAACGTGCCACCAGTGATTACCTTTAGGCATTAAAGACAAGCGTAGTTTACCCACTATTTGTAAATAACGATGAAGTGTTTCCTTGGTTTTTATCCACTCAATTAATGGAAGATCCGGAAATAAGGATTGATTGCTCATAGTTTTATCTTTTTTCTTTTATTCATTACTACCATCTTATTCGAGTGTGTATTATTTAATACGCAATGCGCCTGAAGGACATTTTGAAACCTGATCAATAAGTTCTTCCGTAGTTGCATTGTTAGGTTTTATCCAAGGTCTGTCTTTTGGATTGTAAACCTTGGGCAATGTTTTTACACATATTCCGGAATGAATACATTTTTTAGGTGTCCATAAAATGGTTATTTCTCCGTTTGAATATTCGTTTGTTTCCATAATTGAATCTTTTGGTATTTTATTTCACAACCTTCCACATAGAACCATTTTTGGTAGTATGTTTCTCTAAATTTCCTTTTGAAACGAGTTCATTTAATACTTTTTCACTTTCGTTTCTTGGGGTTCCTGAAAGTTCAGAATACTCTTTAGCGGTAAGTGTAGGGTATATTGAAAAGAGGGTTTCCCAGTTTTTACTGTATTCACTTTTTGGAGCATTCGGATTCAGTTTTAGAATGGCCATTTCGTAAAAAGCATAAGGTCTGGTACCATAAACGATTTCCTTATTTCCTGCATCATCTACCACGAAAATAGTTGGAAATCCTCTTACGCCCAGTTCTCTTCCTAGCTTTAAATCCTCTTCAAACAATTGTTTTGCCTTACCTTCAAAATCGGTTTTTAATTGGGCAACATTAAGGCCAGCAGTTTCAGCTGCAGTAGCTAAATGCTCCCATTTAGCGATATTTTTCTTGTGAAGAAAAACCATTTCTTTCATCTCACGAAGAAATAACAATGCTTTTTCGTTGTCTTGCATTTGTGCAGCCTTAAATGCGATGGATGGGGGATAAGAGGAGTCTAAAGGATCTTCTAACCAAAGATCTCCATCAATAGGCATATCGTAGTGAACGCTCACTTCATCCCAATGTGAAGCTACGTCTGAAGGTTTGCCAATGCCGCCACTGTTGTAATTCCAATCAGGTAATAAGCCGCCCATTCTATATTCTACCTCAACAGCATCGCCATATTCCAATTTTAGTTTACGCAATTGCGGTTCTATGCCCCAACACGACGAGCAAATAGGGTCTGTGTAGTAAATTAGCTTTACAGATTTCTTAGTTGATTGCACATTGTTGTTGGTTGCAGTATCAGTTGCTTCACTCGTTGTTTCACACATGCCGGTTTCTATGTCGCATAAAAGCGGATTGGTTTTTATTGTTTCGTTGTTCATAATTTATGTTTTTATTATATAATAGTTTCTTTCAATTTCTACCAACTTAGTTTCCAATTTAATTCATTTGTAAACTCTTATCTGTTGATTATTACAAAGATACGAAAAATAAGTGTATATTTGATACTTATTTCCTTTTAGGAAGTACTTTCCAAAAGGAAACTACCTAGTAGACTTTTGACATTAATTTAGGATGTTATATAAAAAATGAAAACAATGAAAAAGAAAGCAGTAATAAACGATACTCCAGTTTGTCAAGTTAGAATGCAAGCTATCAGCGATACCATGAGTATTTTATCTGGAAAATGGAAATTCCATATCCTGGGAACGCTTATAGAAGGTACCAAATTGGGATTTATGGACCTGTTAAGAGAAATTGACGGCATTGGCAGTAAAATGCTTTCCAAAGAACTTCAAGACTTAGAGATGAATCATTTAATTAGTCGAACAGTAATGGATACAAAACCCATCACTGTTGAATATGCGATTACTGAATACGGTGCAACGCTTTCACCATTAATTAATGAATTGGCCCAGTGGGGGATTGACTATCGGAATTCGATTCACCGCTAGAAATAGGATTGAACATTACTACTTTAACGAACCAAGTTTTTCTTGTGGATATAGATGTTAGAAGTCATGCTAATCACCACTAACAACTATATTATCTATTAGTTCAAAATGTTACTGCGCTAAATATCCACCATCTGCAGGGTAATATGAACCCGTAACAAACGATGATTTTGAAGAAGCAAGCCATAGTATTAATTCTGCTATTTCTTCTGATTCTCCTAACCTTCCGATAGGGTGTAAACTTACTAGCCCTTGCATTGTTTCGTCGTCAAGAGTGTTCGTTAACAACGGAGTTTTGACATAGCCTGGTCCGATAGAATTTATGCGAATATTTTGGTCTGCATACTCCAATGCTGCTGCTTTTGTTAAGCCTACCACACCGTGTTTTGCTGCCACATAGGCTGGCGACCCTTTTGTACCCGCTTGTCCCAGAATAGAGGCTACGTTAACGATAGACCCGCCTTTCTTCAGCATGGCTGGAATCTGGTAACGGAGTCCATAAAACACACCTGATAAGTTGATATCAATTACCTTTTGCCAGCCATCTAATGGGTATTCACCAGTCATGGCAATTGGGCCTCCAATACCGGCATTGTTTACCGCTATGTCCAATGCACCATATTTCTTCAAAGTATCGTCAACAAGGGATTGATGACCTTCAGCTTTAGAGGAATCGGATAGAATAAAGAATGCCTCTCCTCCTGCTTTAACTATTTCGTTTACAACTGATTTTCCATTTTTTTCATCGATGTCTGAAACGACAACTTTTGCACCTTCTTTTGCAAATAAGATTGCTGCTGCGCGTCCGATGCCAGAACCTGCGCCCGTAATAATGGCTACTTTATTTTCTAAAACTTTCATTTTTATATAATTTAATTGTTTACTTCTTCCGAAGTTGCAAACTCCTCCATTTTTGTGATCAAATCGTTTTCAACGGTATAAATCTGAACCCATTTTTGTTTCAGTTCCCTTCCTGAACGTTTCACACGTTGATGTTCTTGACCTAAAACAACCACCATATTTCCATCAAGTATATATTGCTGGATATCAAACGTGATCATTTCGGTTCTTTCAAAAATGTTGGTAAAGAATTTTCTTACGCCTTCCTTCTTTTCAAATTTTCCTTTAGGAATAATATGTGTGCCATGATATTCCCATTTGGTATCTTCCGAAACGGTTTCAACTAATTTCTCCACATCCCCACTACTAAATGCGGAGAACATTTTTTCTACTACTGATTTTGCTGGGTTTTTCATGTTTTATTGTTTTGTAAACTGTAAGTGAACAACGATGTTTACGTCTTTTCCAACTCCAGCAGCGGCTGGGTCAAAATTAATATTATAATCAAATCTATTGATGGTTGTTTCGGCCTTCATACCTAATTTTTCACCTTGTTGACTCTTGGCTGTTCCACCGTAGTTCACATTAAAAACCACGTCTTTTGTAACATCTTTTATAGTTAACTTACCGTATAATAAATATTCGTTAGGTTTAGTTGTAGCTGACATTTTAGTACTTTTAAAAGTCATTTCAGGGTATTTTTCTACTCCAAAAAAATCATCACTTCTCAAGTGATTATCTCGATCTTCCACATTCGTATTGATGCTTTTTACTTGAATTGTGAAATCGAAATTGGCATCGTTAAGTGCTTCTCCATTGGTAGTTAAGTTTCCTGTGTAATCCAGAAATTTTCCATTTACAATACTAATTCCAGAATGTGATATATTGAAATTTAACGAAGAGTGGTAAGGATCTACCTTCCATTGTGTTTGTGCAAATGAGCTTACCGTAAGAAATAGTACGGCAACTAATGACATAAAATTTTTCATTGATTTTTAATTTTTTAATGTTAATAATGAATTTAATAGTTCAATAGAATACGCAGATAGATATCGCCTTTAAACTGGGATATTGGTGTTGCCTATAATATTTAAAATAGACGATTACTTCACATGTGTATTTACCCATGTTTCAAAGGCTCCTAAGAAGTTTTTTAGAAAGTCTTTGGTAGAGTCGTTTGTTAGCTTTCCGTTAGCATCAAAAAGGTCGGCAGCTCCACCAATGTAAGCCTCTGGCTGTGCCATAGTAGGTACATTTACAAAAGTTAGCGACTGTCTTAAATGATGGTTGGCCCCAAAACCGCTGATGGCACCAATAGAGACACTAACAATAGCTGCTGGTTTTCCGTTCCAAGAATTTTTTCCATATGGGCGGGAACCAACGTCAATAGCATTTTTTAAAACACCTGGTACTGAGCGATTGTATTCAGGGGTTAGAAATAAAATTCCATCGACCGCACTAATTTTTTCCTTTAATGCTACCCATTCTTTTGGGGGATTTGCTTCCAGGTCTTCATTAAACATTGGAAGGCCAGCTATGTTTAATAGTTCCATAGATAAAGATTCTGGAGCCATTGCTATTAATGCTTTAGCTGTTTTTAGATTAAAGGATTCTTTACGAAGACTTCCTACGATAACTGCAATTTTGTGTTTTTTCATATGTACTTGATTTTGAATTTATTTTATTGAAATTTGAACTAGTTCCTGTTCTAATTTTAAAAGTAGATTTTTGAAATATTAATAATGCTATTTACGTGAGTAAAGCATAGAGCCACGTGTTTCTTCGTTTGGGTCGAAACAGATTGTTAGATCTGATATATATTACGCCTACTTTTTAAGATGCAATTAATATACGATTATTTAATCGCTATTGCAATGGTTTGAAGGTATATAACGAATTGCGCTTCACTTAAACCTATAAGAATAATAAAAAGAATGATCGGTCAGTACCTGGTAGTAAATTTTACACTGTACACTTGTAATTTGTAAGCAGTAATGGGTCCTAAACAATACGTTTTTGCCGCAACCCAAGCAGCTCTGTTTGGTAGAGTTTTCAATTTGCCCCGAAAACCCACACCAAAAAAAGGGGCTGGTACTCGCCCCGATCATTCCGCCTTGCGGCTTAATCTTTTAACATGGTAAGCCAATTAATTTCTTGGATCTTACTGTCAATTTCTCTAAATGCTCTTCCTGTTTGGTCCATTTCAATTTGTAACTTTTTAATATCAATGGTTGTTTTCAGGTCTGTTTCACCGCTATTGTTTATTTGAGCAGCGTATCTAATATTTCTCAATTTTTCCGAAAGCATTTTTAAGGAATCCCTTTTTGCAAGTGCTTCCATTAGCATTCCTTCTCCTTCCAAAGAAGTTTCATTATTGGTTTTATTTATTCTAACGATAATTGATTCTAAATCTTCTATTGCTTTTCTTAATTGAGCCAATAATTTATTAGGATCCTCTTGTGGAAGCTTATCATCTGAAACAATTAAAACGGGTCTGATTCTGTTTTGAAGATGTTCTATTTTCTTCAATAAATCTGCTCTTAACAATAACCCTTCTGCAAGCTTCATTTTTTTATTTTCTTCTGACATGTATTCGTTTAAAAAAGTTGCTATTTATTACCTCGGACATTTAGATATTGGATTGCCATCTGGTCTTGGCGCCCATTTATCATAAGGTGTCATGTCGAAGCTATTGACTTCGTCCATTGATAGACCCAACGCTTTTGCAACACCTTGTCCATATTCTGGGTCGGCTTTGAAACAGTTTCTGATATGGCGAATCTGAATGAATTTTTCTGCACCACCCACTTGAGCCGCTGTATTATTGAATAATAAGTTTTCTTTTCCATCTGCTTTAATGATGCGGAACAAATCGCCAGGCTGAGTGAAGTAATCTTCATCATCGTCCCTGAAATTGTGGGCATAAGCATCACCATGTAATTCTAAAGGTGGTTCTTGTGTTTCTGGTTGTTCCTGCCATAAGCCATAGCTGTTAGGATTATAATGTTTGGTGCCACCATAGTTGCCATCTACACGCATCGCTCCATCTCTATGGTTTGTGTTATATGGACAAGTAGGTTTGTTTACAGGAATTTGATAATGATTAACACCCAATCTATAACGTTGTGCATCTCCATAAGAGAACAATCGCCCTTGAAGCATTTTATCTGGAGAAAATCCAATTCCGGGAACAATATTCAATGGATTGAAAGCCGCTTGCTCCACATCCTGGAAGTAGTTTTCTGGGTTTCTGTTTAGTTCAAACTCTCCAACAGGAATAAGTGGAAAATCTTTTTTAGACCAAACCTTGGTTAAATCGAAAGGGTGGAAGCGGTATGTTTTTGCCTGTTCTTCAGTCATAATCTGAATAAACATTTTCCATTTTGGGAAATCTTTTCCTTCAATAGCATCAAAAAGATCTCTCTGTGATGATTCCCTGTCCATGCCAACTATTTTAGCTGCTTCTTCATCGGATAGGTTTTCGATACCTTGTTGACTTACAAAATGAAACTTTACCCAATGTCTTATATTCTCTTTGTTGATAAAACTAAAGGTGTGACTTCCAAATCCATGCATATGTCGGTAGCCTTTTGGAATGCCACGATCACTCATTGTAATGGTAACTTGGTGTAAGGATTCAGGAAGCAATGTCCAGAAGTCCCAATTGTTATTGGCACTTCTTAAGTTAGTTTTAGGGTCGCGTTTTACGGCACGATTCAAATCTGGAAATTTCATCGGATCGCGAAAGAAAAATACCGGTGTATTATTTCCAACTAAATCCCAGATACCTTCATCGGTATAAAATTTCAGAGCAAAACCTCTAATATCTCTTTCGGTATCAGCGGCGCCTCTTTCTCCAGCAACGGTGGAAAATCGACTAAACATCTCTGTCTTTTTTCCCACTTTACTAAAAATATTGGCCTTGGTGTATTTAGAAATATCGTGAGTAACCGTAAAAGTCCCAAAAGCTCCTGAGCCTTTTGCATGCATTCTTCTTTCAGGAATGACTTCTCTGTCAAAGTTTGCCATTTTTTCAAGAAACCAAGCATCCTGCATTAACATCGGTCCACGTGGACCTGCAGTTTGTACGTTCTGATTATCCGAAACTGGTGCTCCGGTCTGTCTTGTAAGTTTAGGGTTTTTATCTTCCATTGGTTTTCGTTTTTAAATTAGTTATTCAGCGATTCAAGTTACAATATTTTTGCTACATGTGCGAGGACTTTAAAAGCATTTAACAGCAGTTTAACCGTAAGCAACAATTAGATTTTATCTTAATAGTGAAGGAAATGTTATCATTCGAAAAAAAAGAAAGCATTTGCCAGTTCTCATGTTTTACCTAAACATTTGTGATAAAATGTACTAATCTTCATGGAACTATCTCTGCTTTTATTTGGGAAGCCAATGGAACAATTTATTTGCTATGCGAAATGTAATTCATGCTAAAAATGAAACGCTTAATAATTTGCTATAAACTAATGCCGTGTGGAATTCATAACATCGAATTTATATTGAATGCTTAAATTAACGTTACAATTTTAGAATGGATTTTTGTTAACGAGCGATTATTTACTAAAAATAACTTGATGGAGTCTTGGGTTGATAATTCAAAATAACATATAGAAACTAATGTAAATAAACCTGATTGGGGTGAAGTTTAGAATTCCCTTTGAACAACACGTTTAGGCTGTAAGTTTTCGTTTATGATAATCTCGAAATCTAGAACTCCTATAACCAACTCTTCTTCGGTGATAACATCCACTTTCCATAACCCTGGTTTGATATTGTTTTTAAAAGTATAACCGCGAAATCCGCCATTTCTACCTCCAGTAATTTCATAACCTATATCTTCAATAATTTCCCAGTCGTTTGTGTTGTTGTTATACCATTTCCAACGATGAAATATAGATTTTTTTATTTCGGTGGGTGCAAATATAGAAGTGAAAATATAAACGTTTTCTTCGGGTTGATGAATGAATTTCAGTCTGTGGTCTCGCCAGAATACGTACCAATCATCCCTCTCGTAAGTGACGCTATACGTGTTGTCTTCTTTTTGAACATTGTGAGCCACAATACCTATGTCTAACGCAAGTGGAACAGGTGGAATCAGGTTGAAAAAATAAAATGTATTAATGGTTGTATACATGATTAAAATGATTCCAATCATTTTTGTAATACGAATTTCCGAACGTGTACTCGGACTTTTCAAATAAATAATAGTTATTAAGAGTAGGGTCAGAGCTAAACTTATAATACCCGAAAGAATAAAAATGCTTGTATTCATTTCTTTTATAAAAACAGGAATCATAAAAGTAAAAAAGGTAAAACTGATGAAAAAATAAACCCCAAATTGTAGATACTTATTAGAAATTCGTTTTTTAAGCATCTCATTGGCAAAGAGTAAAGCCAAAAGAATAATAAAAAAAACTATGGTTTTTGAAAGAGAAACACTTCTAGAAAAATAAATAACATAGGCACTGGATAGGCCACCAAAGAAAAACTGAATGGCTAAGGGCAAATAGTCCTGATATCGATCGAGGAAGGTGTTTTTCCATTTGCCATCATCCACTAAATTATAGAGGTAAAGTGCAATGGTCAAAGAGGTCATGTGTAAACACAATACGGTTAAATCGTACACACGGTCAATACGGCCCAGCGTTAATGAATCGAATATAAAGCCTCCTATGAAGAAAATGATAGGCGCATATTTTTCATGTTTCCTTAAAAATTTTAGAAACCCACTGTTTCGAAATTTAACTAATGTTCTTTTCATAAATCTTTAGAAGGAATTGCGGAGTAAATTATAAAAAAGTTTGCACTTATTTGGTGGGTAAATGGCTTTTCCTATTTTAAGGACTTTAGAATTTTTTAAACCAAGCTTCGAATCAAGTTTTTTAGTAAAGTTTTAAGGTGAGAAAATGTAGTGCGAATTAGTAATTTATCTCTCGTAATTACAGTGTTTTTTAGAATGGGAATTTGGACGCTAGGCTACTGTTTTCTTTTCAATCGGGATAGACGATAGAGGTTTTGGAAACAGGTGTTTTCCAGTTCTGAAGCTTTGTAGTAATTCTCGATGTCTCGGCCGTAGGTCTTCAAATAAAAAACCAACTTTAAAAAATCTATAGACTTTTCAAAGTTGGTATGTTTTATACCATAACCTTCTTTGGGGTTATGGTTTTCTATAATAGACTAAAAACAGATAAGTTAGACTATTTATGGATGAATTCCCCAACGCGTTTTATCAGAAAAAGTAAAATCTAATTTATATTTTTCTGGAATCTCTCCATTGCGCATGGCACCTAATTTTATAGATGGAAAAAGTTCTTCATAGGTAATCATATCATTCAATGAAATACGGCGATAAATATGAGTACGAGTTAAATTCTTTGGTTCATCTAAACCAGTAGCGCCTAAAAGTTCAACAAAATTTTGAATGGTTTTTTTGTGATATTGAGCAACTCGTACTTTTTTATCTTCAGGAACTAGGCCTATTGTTAACTTAGGATCTTGCGTTGTGATTCCGGTAGGACATTTATTTGTATTACACAGTAATGCTTGTATGCATCCCAATGCCAACATCATGGCGCGAGCCTGATAGCATGCGTCGGCACCTAAAGCAATAGCACGTGCTACGTGAAACGCAGACGATATTTTACCAGCCGCAATAATTTTAATATGTTGGCGTATATCTAGTCCATTTAGAATGTTATGAACAAAGTCAAGACCATCAATTAATGGAGCGCCTACATAATTACTGAACTCGGGCGGAGCAGCTCCTGTTCCACCTTCACCACCATCCACTGCAATATAATCAGGATAGATATCCAAATCTACCATGGCTTGACAAATGGAAATAAATTCACTTTTATAACCGATACACAATTTAAAACCAACTGGTTTTCCTCCAGATAAATCTCTAAGTTTTTTAATGAAATGCACCATTTCTATTGGCGTATCAAAAGCGGAATGATAAGGGGGAGAGTTAACTCTAGTATGAGGTGTAATATGTCGGATTCTAGCAATTTCCGCTGAATTTTTCTCTGCAGGCAGAATTCCACCATGTCCAGGTTTAGCTCCTTGAGAAATTTTAAGTTCAATCATTTTCACATTAGGATGTGCAGCTTTTTCAGCAAAAAGTTCTGGGTTGAATTTCCCGTCCTCAGTTCGGCAACCAAAATAAGCGGTCCCGATTTGCCAAATTAAATCTCCACCATGCTTTAAATGATAATCACTTAAACCACCTTCTCCGGTATTATGCGCAAAATTCCCAATTTTAGCACCACCATTTAAGGCCTCAACGGCGGCGGAACTAAGAGCTCCAAAACTCATGGCCGATATATTTATTATACTGGCGGAATAAGGTTGTTTACAATCCTTGTTACCTATCATTACCCTAGGATCTTGATTTAAGGTATCAAAAGCCTTTGGTGCGATGGAATGGCAAATCCATTCGTAACCCTCTGCATAAAGGTCAAGTTGGGTACCAAAAGGAATGGTATCACGTACTCCTTTGGCTCTTTGGTATACCGTAGAACGATCCACACGATTAAAAGGACGGCCATCAATATCAGATTCAATAAAATACTGATACATTTTTGGTCGTAGGTCTTCAAGTACAAAACGCAATCTCCCTAGTACAGGATAATTTCGCATAATAGTATGTCGCGTTTGAATAACATCATAATATCCTAATACAGTTAAGGCTAAGACAATTACAAAAAGCACATACCAATTTGGACTTAAAAAAATTGCTAATCCAAGCGTTATCAATAGCGATGCAGTTGATAAAATATAAAAGTTCTTACGCATAATAGAAGTAATATTAAATACAAAGCTAAATTTTAAACCCTAACATAGCTTTCTTGTGAATTTTTAGTACTAATAATTAATAATTTGTAGATTTTCGGGTAAAATTACTAAATATAAAAACGAAATTGAGAATATTTAACGTCATTTTGGTAGTAATTTAATTTTATACGATTAGCAAGGTTGAATATAAATTTATAAACCGCACAGCCTTAATGAAATTTAGGTCTCGCAATGCAGACTTCCCCAAAAAAAAATGTGCATGTTCCCAAGAAAACAATTTTTTTAAAACTTCAGATTTGTAACCTAAAGGCGAAATTTTTATCCAATGAACAACACATGGATAGTTTTGCGCTTTTCACTCTATCTATAATGAAAAGCATTTCTATATCTTAATTATTTTATTAATCCTAATTCTTAATAATTATGAAAAAGCTCTATTTTTCAAGAAAAGCCCATCTTTTTGGGATAATGACGTTTCTATGGCTTGTCAGCGGATTTTCGTTATCTGCACAGCAAATGCTTTCAGAACATATAACAGGTACCTTAGACGCTAGTTTAAAAAGTGAACATCATTTTAATGAAGCTGGCTACACCAAAGTTTTAGATAAAAACGGTAATAAAGTTTTCCTGAAAAATCATACTTCTATTCAGAATTCAACACGAAGTGAAAACGCAGCAAATAACGCTTTGAGCATGAACTTGGTTTTTGATGCCAATCAATTTTATGTAATGTCCGTTTTAATATTTAACGAATCTGGTTATATGCAAACTGCCAATTATAATGGCACAAATCCCATAGTTGTAAATATTCCTGATGGAACTTATGATATTATGACCGAGTTTCAAGCTCTTGAATCGGGTAATTCATATTCACATATCGTAATAAAAGAACAGCAAAGCGTTCAAGGAAACACCAGTCTCGAATTGAATACCGCCGATGCTGTTAACTATGTTTCTATTACCACATTTAACGAAAACGGAGGAATCTTAGAACCAGAGGCTGGAGCTGGAGGTTATATCTTTTTTGACCGTTATCTTCATTTTAATCCCATAAACCTCGTAATTATTGGTGACTACTATATTGAGACTGATCCTTTTGGTGTAGCAGACCCGGTTTGGAATTTCTACATCAGTCATGTGAGTGAGCGTTATTCAATTTTACAAACGTTAATGGGCGCTGGCTTCGAATTAGGAAATTATTTTAGTAAGTACCAAACTCTAACTGGAATTGAAGGGCCGGTCTCTATAGAGAACGATCCAGCGAATTGGAGCTACCATACGGAATTGTTTCAACCAACTCAATCGGCTGGTAGTACTGTTGCTCCGGCATACTTCGTCGCATCTACTTTTAATGGAAATTTATTGCTTGGTTGGACGTTGAGTGCTGGTGGGGTTATAGATTCTGGAGATGCTCCTTTTAGAGGTTTCTTGAATAATCCTTTAGATGGTGATCCAGCAGATTTGTTGGTGATTCCTGGTATTATTGATCGTTATGTAAGCAATAGTCCAACGACGGGCGGAATAGAATACTATACGAAAGGAAGTCCAGTTTTTTCAGATGACAACGGTGGGGTTTTATATGGTTCTGGAGACGTATCTGCTAATACACATGCTGCTCCCTTTTTAGGTGATGATTATTATGTATTGGACAATAACGTGATGCATTTACTTTCATTCCATCCCAGATTTTCTTTTGATAATACAACAACATCTTCTGTAATATTAGGCGACAATGTTCCGATAACGGTTACTGGTTTTAAAGTGTCTCCCAATGAATTTAAAACAACAAGTAAAGGGCGCTATGGAGAAAACAGAGAAAGTGATTATTTGGCAACCCAAATTGAAGTAAAACAAAATGGGAGTGTTGTTTTTTCAGGAACCTATCAGGATTTTAAAACGTTTAATTTGCCAACGGGAGGACAATTTGAAATTGTGCTGACTAATACCAATACCTTGGTGGATGGACTTGAGGGAAAAAACACCACGACCATTATTTATAATGCAGATGAAGACGATGCACCACCAACTTTGCAGCACTTACAATTCCGAAATTCCGATAACCAAGTAACTAGTGTTTTTGACACTGCCCAAGGAGCGACCCTAAGACTAGCTGCTGGAGATTTCAACTATACCTCAATTGATGGATCAAGTGGATATTATGCCTATGAATCGGGAAATAATGTAACGGTTTCCTATAGTATTTACCATCAAAATGATTGGACAGAACTTTTACTTACCGAGTATCCGGAGTATTTCCAAATGCAAGCTTTTGGCGATTATTACGAAGCTCCTCTTGAAGGTATAACAACCAATTCGGCTACTGGTTGGTACGACCTAAAAGTAACATGTACAGATGCTGTTGGAAACATTCAGGAGCAAGTAATTTCTCCGGCTTTCAAAATAAATGAGTTTTTAGGGATTCAAGATGTTGTTGAAGCAAACGTCTCTATTTATCCAAATCCGTTCTCGGAACAGCTAAACATAATACTTCCTCAAAATGTAACAGGAAATTACACCTTTAAAGTTACCGATCTAACGGGCAGAACCGTTTATAGCAAAAATCAAAGTGACACGTCTTTTAGTTGGGACAGTTCTTTCTTATCTCAAGGTGTTTATGTTATTTCCATAGAAAACCAAGGTCTGGAAATTACAAAAAAAGTAATCAAGATCTAATTAAAAAAGTTTGTAAGAATAGGAGGGTGGAAATGAAATTCTTTTCAGCCTTCATTAAAAAGCACTTAAATAGAAGTAAATTTTATTTAAGTGCTTTTTTGTTTGATTGGTGAAGGAAAGGATTGAATTTTTATTTTTTAGTAATTATAATTCTTCCAATCATTTATTTTTCAGAGGGCTTCTCGAACCAGGACTTCATAAATTCAAAATCCTCTTTGTTGGCTTGTATAACATGTGAGATGTAAATAAATCTTAATTTTTCGGATTAGAAATTAGTCTGTTTTTGTAAATTTCACGGTTTCAAGACTCGCAATGCTGTGGTTTTCTTGAAAAAGAATAAAGCGTCGTAACGCATTGGAACTATGGTGGGTACAAATTGTCTTTTGTCTCCTCTAGGATTATAGACGACCCCAATGGCTCGATTACCCGTTGCCTTTAGGTTTTTTTCCATGCGGTCTTCTTTATCAAAAATCAGATAGAAACGTTCCAGGTCGATTTGATTCAATTGATGTTCAATGCTATTGGAAACAGCCGGTGGAATGGTCATTTCCTTCATAGGAGCGCCCCAACTTGGACCTGCCATTACTTTTCCTTCATAAGTGGTAAAACCAATCAAGAAAACATTATCGGTGCCCAATCCTTTGCGGCTAAGCTGCCCAATGTTTTTCTCGCCAGTGTTTCGCATGTTTGTGTATTCTGCATCGCCAATATGGGTGTTGTGTGCCCAAACTATTCCTTTGGAATTCTTACCGTAAAGATCCAATAAATCATTGACGGTGCCATGCATGTGATGAACCCTAGAGTTCCATGAAACACTTCCTCTTGAGGCTACGCTTTCCCTGTAAAACTCCTCGGCGTTATGTACAACAATCGCGTTTTGTAACAAATAAAAAAACGTGTCATCAGAAAGTTCTGAAAAACTATTACGGTTGTTTCTAATATAAGCTACCACATTGTTTGTGGCCGTAGCACAACCCTTTTTTCCAGCGTCCACGGCATGTGCATATCTCCAGCTATCTCCTTTGTGTGGCTCGAAACACTTGTATTGGTCTTTTACATAGACATAAGCAGACGGATATGTTGATTTCAGTAAATCTAAAACTACTTTTTTGGAATTCCATTCATCATATACGTCCATGCCATAAAAACCTACTTTTTTATCTTGTGGTAGTTGGTCATTGTGCTTACGGAGCCATTCGGCCAAGGCCACAACTTCTTCATTGGCCCACATCCAAGTTGGCCATCTGTCGAGCTTTAACAAAACTTCTTTGGCGGAGCTTGCTGCACCATCTAAATTTTTTACATAGCGATTGAGTTGATATAAACTAGCAAAATCGCCTTCTACCGCAATAAAACCAAAGTCTTGTTCAGCTATCAGTCTTCTACTAATATTATCTCGCCATAAGTAATACTCGTGGGTACCATGGCTAGCCTCGCCCAACAGTACTAATTCCTTATTGGCAGCTGCCGAAATTAGCTTGTCTAAGCTAGCATTTCCTTCAAGAGGAATGGCTTTTTGTTCCATACTTTGAGCTATAGAAAACATACTACCAGAAAAAAATAAAACCCCTAAAACACATTTCGTAAGTAATTGATTCATAATAAAATGAATATAAACATAATTAATGTACTTGTCAAATTATCAACAGGTTATTGTGTACGATTTATGCAAGGGGTTAATGGCAATTCTATTTTTTGAATACTGTTTTTCCGTCTTTGGTTAATTCGAGGTTTTCACCTTTTCCTCTTAATTCATATTGATCGTTTTTGTACCAAATTCCTGACGCAGCTTTTTCTGCTACTAAATCAATCTGTTCTCCACCATTTAAATAGGCTTTAACTGTTCCCTCAGTGTTGTTGAAGGTCATGTCTAGCGTACGACCTTCGTTGTCTTTAAGAGATGTATTTACTACATCGTCTTGATGTTCAAAGACTACGTTCCCGTCTTTTTTCAATTCGATATCGTTTCCTTTTCCTCTCAATTCATATTGGTTGTTTTTATACCAAATTCCAGATGCTGATTTTTCCTGAACCAATTCGCTAGTTTCCCCATTAAAACTTATTGTTACAGTTCCTTTGGTATTATTAAAGGACATGTTTAATGTATTTCCGTTTTTATCGGTTGTCGTTGTTGTTATCATATTGTCAGCAACTTTTTCAACGGTTTCTGTTGTGGTTGTTTCTGTGTTTTCTTGCTTTGGTGTTTCTTTACAAGAATTTAAAAATAATGTTGCAATTACTCCAAGGGCTAAAATGTTCTTTGTCATTTTTTTAATTAATTTTTTAAAATTTAAGTTTGATTTTGTCGTTTTATCTAGGTTGCAAAAACTTTGCCAGAATATCTAGAAAGTGATTTTACAACCAATAATTTTATTGCTTAAAGAAAAAACGGTTTGAGCGTGAACCCAAACCGTAATTTGTTTTTAATCCTTAGTGTAGTTTATGAGTCTTTTGAACTTTTAAATCTCACTAAATATGTGCAAATTTACACTAAGATTGCTTTATAAATTGTACGTCAATTTCCAATTTCACCTTATCAGAAACTACAATGCTTCCTGCTTCTGTAACTGCATTCCAGGTTAAATTAAAGTCTTTTCTATTAATTTCACCTTTCATTTCAAAACCAGCTTTTGTTTGCCCATAAGGATCTACAGCAATACCATTAAGTTCGGCATCTAAAGTAATTTCTTTGGTGACATCTCTGATGGTTAAATCGCCAACTAATTTATCACCATTAAAAGATTTTGAAACAAATGTCATTTCAGGAAATTTTTCAGAATTAAAAAAATCATCCGATTTTAAATGTGTATCTCTGTCTTTGTTTTTAGTGTTTAAAGATGCTGTTTTTGCACTAAATTCCAGAGTAGCATTGTCGAAATTTTCACCATTTGTTTTGGCAGTTGCTTGAAAATCCTCGAAATGTCCAGTTACTGTTGAAATCATCATATGCTTTACTTTGAAAGCAATTTCTGAATGTGCGTTGTCGATTGACCAATTTGTGTTGTTATTCATTTTTATAATTTTTAATTGTTTATAATTTAATTTATTAGTGTTTTAATACGTCTTGAATGTCTGTTAGTTTTTTAAACTGTGCATTTGCATAAGGACATAATGGTGTAATTTTGATATTTTTTTCTCTTGCCATTTCTACAATTTTGTAGAGCAATTGTTTTCCAATATTTTTGCCTTTAAACTCAGTGTCAACTTCTGTATGATCGATAATAATATGGTCTTTTCCTGCAATGGAATAGGTCATTAATCCGGCTCTTTTATTATCCTCTCTAGCCATTGCAAAGCCTTTGTTTTCTTGTTCTTTTATGATTAGTTCCATGTGGTGTTTTATTTAAATTTATAGAATAGGTTTAATGGGTTTTAATTACATGGACATAGGTACTTCCATTAAAAGGACGCGTGCGTTTTCTGTTGCTTTTACACTTATGGAATCGGTATCCCAAACACCCATGCCATCTCTTTTGGATAACTTTTCATTATTGATTTCAACTTCACCTTCAAGAATGAATGCATAGACGCCATTTCCTTCTTTTTTAATTTTGTACGCATCTATACTTCCTTTTGTGAAATTTCCTATATGAAACCAGGCATCTTGATTGATCCAAACACCTTGATCGTCTTTGTTAGGAGAAACCACTTGATAAAATTCATTGTCTTTTGCAATATCTCTAATGGAAATTTGGTCATAACGTGGCGTTACATTTTTCTCCTTAGGAAACACCCAAATTTGAAGAAATTTAACTTCTTTGTCTTTGTTCTTGTTGTATTCTGAATGGGTAACACCAGTTCCAGCACTTAGTACTTGTACATCGCCTTCTTTAATTACTGCTATATTTCCCATACTGTCTTTATGCTCTAAATCGCCTTCTAATGGAATGGATATAATTTCCATATTATCGTGTGGATGCGTTCCAAAACCCATTCCAGCTTGTACAATGTCGTCATTCAAGACACGTAGTACACCAAAATTCATTCTTTCTGGGTTGTGATAATTGGCAAAACTAAATGTATGATGTGAGTTTAACCAACCGTGATTTGCTTTTCCTCTTGTTTCTGCTTTGTGAATTACTGTGTTCATTGTATGTGTGTTTTTATTAGTTAAACCTGTCTGTCCTGGACTATCGGCAGGCAGGTGATTAAATCCTACTTGTTGCATCAATGTATTGTAAGTTGATTTTACGGGTTTGCTATTGGTTGCTTTAAATGTTTGCGGAGCAATAGCACCAAAAACACCTGTTAAAAGGGCATTTTTAATAAATTTCTTACGGTCCATATTCTTTGCTTTAAAAGTATAGTACAAAGATATAACCGATTGTAAGACTGTGGAATATGAAAAAAAGGGGTAAACGTATGAAAATCCGATATTTAATCCAGATTATGCAATAAAACATATGGTCATTGATGTAGTTGACTGAAAATCAGTCTGTTTTAAAGCTGAGGCAGAGCGCTGCCATCATGAAAATAAAAATGGCGAGGAAGCAGCAAACTTTAAAATGATTCCATTAGGTAATAGAAGATCTATTACGTTTTTTGCGATTAAGATTTAATTTCATTTTTCTTGAAAGCTGAAGGTGATAATTGGGTGTGTTTTTTAAAAAATGCACTAAAATTTGCAGGCTCATTAAAACCTAACTCATAGGCAATCTCTTTATTTGCTAAATCCGAAAAATAGAGCAATCTTTTTGCTTCGGTTATTATTCTTGCTTGAATATAGTCTTTGGCAGTTTTCCCGATTCTTGCTTTGACGGTGCGATTTAAATGGTCGGGAGTAATATAAAGTCCATTTGCATAATACGTGGTAGAATGTTCTTTTTTATAATCGTTTTCTACGGCTTTTTTAAAAGCCCTAATTAGGTTATCGCCAGAAGTATCTACATCCGATTCGATGGGGTTTATGGCACAAATATTATTACACGTTATCAGTAAGAGTTTTAAAAATGAACCGATAGATAAACTCTTCATTTCTGCATCACTGTTAAACAGTTTAAAAATGTTTTTTGCATAATCTTCTATAATATCAAATTGTTCTTTTTCTGGGAATAATGGTGGGCTTTGTCCATAATTTTGAAAGAGATTCAAACTGTCAATAAATGATAAAGGAATAGAGTTTTCCACTAAAAACAGATTAGAAAAAGTCATTGCAAACCCAAAAGATTTTTCTGTTTCAATAACTTGGTGTACTTGTCCAGGAGCAACAAAGAAAATTTGTTTGTTTGATAGCTCGTAAGAGTTGAAGTCTATTTTATGTAGTCCCTTCGCATTATTGATAATTAAAACCGTATAGTAGTTATGTCTGTGTGGCTCGTCAACTTTCCCGTTTCGTTTTGTATAGATATCTTCCATTTTAGATATCCCAAAACTTACGTTCTCCTTTTCAGAATTTACTTTTTGATATGTTTTTACCGTGTTCATTTTTAATTGGCTATATCGGTTTGTGGATGAAAACTAACGTGTTTGAAGACGCTAATTTTCAGGATTGACCCAAAACCCAATTTTTATGTTTTTATCAATTCTATTTAAAGTCCTACCAAAGGACTACGACTGCTAAAATGTAAAATATCTAGTCGCAAATTAACACTAAACTTTTTGGTTTAACACTTACTAGTTATGTTTTATCATGTTGCTAAAGCTTTTTTTTATTCCCTTTCCTACATTTTATGAGGTAAAAGGGGTAGACGTCCATCACATCTGTTATTTCAAATAGTCCTGCTTTGCCAAACTCTTCTTGTATGGTCTCTCTATCGTAAAAGAACATTTTTACACCGCCAAATATTTCAAATCTGTCTTTGTCAATACAAATCCCTTGACCATAAATTTGCGCTTCCTTTGTAACAGTTGTAAAAACCATAAACCCATTTTCCGATAGTTGGTTATAGCAGTCTTGTATTAGGTTTTCTCTTTCTTTTTTGTCCAACAAGTGAATTAAAGCATAACAATATATTCCGTCATACTGTTTTTCGTCAAAAGGCATTTCAGTTACAGAGCCGTGATAAATAATCAAGTCACTTCCAAAATGTTTATGGGCTAAATCAATGGCAGTTTTGGAAATTTCAATGCCAGTTACTGTCATTCCATGATCCCTAAATATTTGAGCATTTCGTCCATAACCTATTCCAGGAATAAGTATGTTTTTCACATTTTGCTCCATAAAGAAGTCATTTATCAATAGAGTGGATTTTGCAGGTTCAAAACCCCACATGTCCTTCTTGTTTCTAAATGCTTCTTCCCAAAACTCTGTCATAGTAAGTATATTATTTTGAATTTATTGGAACCTGCCTTAAAATTGCTTACTACGGTTTCCTTTATTTATTAATTTATAGAAGAAATAGGAAAACAAAAATTGGATGAAAAACAAACACGCACTTTCCTTTTGATTAGGTACTAAAATAAGCATTTTTTACCCGCCTGCCGGACCAGCCTGACCGGCCAGGCAGGCGGGCAAGGTACACAGTGTTGCCATTAGTTTTTTTTCACTTGTGCAGTGTTGGATAAAATTCCTTCAAACTTTTTTCCGTATTTATGTTTAGTTTGAATTTCGGCTTTCCAATAGATTCTTTCAGTATCTAATTTTTTCTCGTAATGAAATCCGCCATTTCTCAAAATCAGTGAGTCAGGATTATATAGTTTCTTTGGATTATAAGAAATACTATCAATCATTATTACATTCGTATTTTGTTTGTCATTATTATATCCGACAAAAACAATTTCGCCAGTAATATTTGAATTCAATTTATAAGTGTTTTTGTATGATGGAATATCTCTGACAGTTATGCTGTCAAAAACATATTTATTATTTATTTCCGCTACAATTTTCTTAAGACTATCATTTTCAGCACGCAAATTTTCAATTTCCGCAATCTTATTTTCCGATTGATTAATATCTGTACAACTAAAAATCATTAAAGTCAGAAGTACAATTATTATCGATTTGTTCATTTTTTTCAAATGTCTCGTCCTAAAATACGTCTACAGATTATTGATTAAAATTAAGCTGCATTTTTATGCACGTTATTAGGTATTTTATAGTCTAAAGATAAATGTAATCTTTTAGAGTTATATAATTTGATTGCATTTTTGGTTGCTTTTTTTGCTTCTTCCACGCTGGCAAAGGTTTGGTCAAGATAAAACTCATCTTTGAGTATGCCGTTTACACGCTCTGCAAGGGCATTCCTGCCTGCCGGCAGGCAGGTTCGTAGCAATGATTTTCTTCCGTCATACTAATTGCGATTTTTTTTCGCTTTAGTTCGTTGGTGTAGACATTGCTACAATATTGTATTCCTCTGTCTGAGTGATGTGTTAGGTTTTTTAGTCCTTTATTATGATACAAAGCCTTTTTAAGAGCCCTTACACAGCCTGTTAGTTCTAAGCTATCACTTAGGTCATATCCTACGATTTTACGCGAGTACATATCTGTTAATAGCGCTAAGTAACAAAATCCTTTAATGGTTCTGATGTAGGTTATATCTGCTGCCCAGACTTGGTTAGATCTAGTGATCGTTATATCTTTAATACTATTTTTATACTTGTAAAACCTATGATGTGAGTTCGTTGTTCTGGATGAATATTTCTTTCGTCGTATCAAAAGGTTATTATCTCTAAGGATGCGTAATAACTGGTCTCTACCTATTTTGATATTGTGTTTTTGAAAGTCCATTTTTAGGGACTTCATCAATTTTCTGGCGCCTTCTCTTGGCAAAGTTCGTCTTCTTTTATGAACGATTTCTAATACCTGATTTTCAATTTTTATTCGTTTGACATATCGTTTTTTGTATTTATAAAACGCATCACGAGTCAAGTCATATCCATTGCAAATTGTAAAGATGCTAAAAGGCCTTTCTTTTGGCTTATTGTCTATGGTTTCCATTAGTGCTAGATGTTTAGTTTTTTTTAAGTTCTAAAACATCTTTGTAACCTAATTTATTAGCCGCTACTTTGAGATAACTATCATCAATTAGCTTATCCAGGTCTTTCTTAATAAGAAGTTCCTTGAGCTGTTTGAGTTCCTTTTGGAGAGCTTTAATTCTGGTTAGTTCGTCGTCTGTCTGCACAAGTACACGGGTGTTCATTAAATCTTTACGATTATACTTTTTGATCCATTCATTAATGGTGCTGGAGTGGATTCCATAAAGTAATCCAATCTGTCTTTTGGAGTGGTTTCCTTTTGAGAGTTCTTCTAGAACTTTCAACTTAAAGCTTTCGCTATAACGTCTTACATATCCATCATTTTTATACATATACATTTGGTTTAGTGTATACATATTTCAGGACGGGTCAATATGTTTGCTAACGGCAGTCTGTCTAATAACCCTGCCAAAATTTTAATTTATGAACTAAATTACAGAATTAGTTTTAGACTGGTATTAATAATTGATTATTTGTCTTTAGTTTTAAAAATGTTTGTAAAGAGCTGA